>Ga0224508_10001297_pt1 | contig 22583 bp, 26 predicted proteins | sample SF_Jan12_sed_USG_4_FD_170157 | JGI IMG/M metagenome (GOLD analysis project Ga0224508, IMG submission 170157) | Sediment microbial communities from San Francisco Bay, California, United States - SF_Jan12_sed_USGS_21 | ecosystem: Environmental > Aquatic > Marine > Sediment | place: USA... | reverse complement strand
TAGACGAAGTTGCTCGGCGAGGTTCGCAACCCAAACCGCCGGGTGCCGCTGTGGAAGGTAGGTGAGACGCCGATCTCGACGCAGTGCTGCCAGACCGGGTCGTAGTCGAACGCCGAGTCGAGTCCGAGCACGTCCCGCCAGCCGAACCGGAGAGCGAGGTCCGGGTCGATGTCGGCGAGCAGCGGGTTCGGTCGCATCATGAGGCTTCCGAACATGGCGGCCTTCAGCCCGAGCTCACCGATCGCGTGGTCGAGACCGGCGATCGCCTCGTCGGGGGTGTGCATCGGGATGACGGCGGCCGGCGTCATGCGGTCGGCGTAGGGGGCGAACTGCTCGGCCTGGAAGACGTTGAAAGCTCGGCAGGCCGCCCGTCGATCGCCGTCGTCGTTGATGCGGGTGGTGCCGAGGCCGATCGTGGGGTAGATCACGGCGAAGTCGATGCCGAGCTCGTCGAGCCGCCGGTACAGCAACGACGGCATCATCGCCGTCGCCCGGTCGAGCGTGTTCCGTGTCGGCGCGCCCCAGAACGCCTCCTGCGACCGATGCTCCCGCCGGCGCTCGGCGACCGTCATCGCCAACGACGCCCCGGCCCGCTCGCTGAACGCCATGAATCCCCGGACAGCGGCCTCGCCCCCGATGCGCTGCAGCTCCTCGCGGACCACGACGGGATGCTCCAGCCAGTGACCGTCGGCGTCGATCACAGGATGGTCGAGCGCCGCTCGCAGCTCGCCCCCCGTCCGAAACGTCCCCATTGGCTGACCCCCTGCTCGCTGGCGGTCACCTGCGAATCGGCAACCTCCGACCAGTATCGCGGAAGACGACCTGAGGGCCCCAAGGAGAGCGGCTCGTGGCCGGCGGCGGGACGGTCCAACGAGGCGGCTGCCAAACCGGGACCATCAACGTGCCCGGTCAGGTGATCAGGGCCGGGTACAGCGCGAGGTAGAGCAGGATCAGCACCAACCCGGTCGAGCGGCGTTGCACCCGGTCACGAGCGACCAGCGCGGTCACCACGGCGATGACCACGGCGACGACGAGGCTGCCCCGGACCAGGCCGGCTCCCAGCGCCGTTGGGAAGAGCAGGGGTCCGATCCCCGGTGACAGCGTCGCATCGACGAACGACGAGCCGAGCACGTCGCCCATGGCCAGCTCCCCCTCCGACCGGCGGAGGGCCTGGGCGTCGACGACCAGCTCCGGCAGCGACGTGCCGAGCGCGAGCACGAAGAAGCTCAGCAGGTACTCGGGAGCACCGAAGCTCAACACAGCGCGGCTGAACGATTCGACGGCGATCGCCGCTCCGGCGCCGACGATCGCCAGGAAGCCGATCGTGATCGCGACCACCCGGGCGATCGAGCTCGAGCTATGCGGCGGTGGGGATTCCCTGGCCAGCTGCGCCCCCGATCCGGCCGGTTCGCGGCGCCGGAGGGTCAACGAGCCGACGATCCAGAACGTGATGAGGATGGCACCGTCGAGACGACTGAACTGCCGATCGGCGATCAGCACCGCCCCGAGCAGCAGCGCCGCCACGGTGAGCCCACCGGTCACGATCACCGATCGAGGCTCGGAGAAGATCTTGCCCGAGAGCGCCAAGATGCCGAGCACGAGCGTCATCTGGGTGACGACCGAGCCGATCGAGTCGCCGACGTTGAGGTCGCCGTGATCGGTCGCGGAGGCCACGATGCTGTTGGCCATCTCCGGGAGGTCGGTGCCGACCGCGACGACGGTCACCCCCAGCACGAACGGCCGCACACCGAGGAGCTCGCCAGCGTCGATCGCAGCGTTGAGGGCGAACCGGCTGGCCCAGATGGCGATGCCCAACCCGACCAACGTGCCGGCTGCGTAGACCAGGATCACCCCAGTGTTATGGTCCAACGGCGGCGCACCGCCCAGGGCCGTTGGTCAGCTCCGGGCCGAGACGACCTCAGTCGTACCTGCGACGCTCGCGCTCGTCGAGGCGGGCGGCGAACGCTGCGGCCTCGGTTCGGCGGCTCATCCCCAGCTTCGAGAGCATGTTCGACACGTAGTTCTTGACGGTCTTCTCGGCCAGGAACAACTCGTCGGCGATCTGGCGGTTCGAGTAGCCGTCACCGATCAGCTCGAAGATGCGGTGCTCCTGGGCGGTGAGCGTGGCGACCAGGCCGGTGTCGCTCTCCTTGACCCGCTGGACGGCCAGTCGGACGGTGGCGGAGTCGAGCAGCTGGGCGCCGGTGGCGACCTTGCGGATCGACTCGATGAGGTCGTTGCTGCGGATCTGCTTGAGGACATACCCCGACGCTCCAGCCATGGCGGCGTCGATCAGGGCCTGGTCGTCGTCGAACGAGGTCAGGATCAGGCAGGCTATCTCCGGGTGGGCCGAGCGGATATCGCGGCAGGTCTCGATGCCGTTGCCGTCCTCGAGTCTGACGTCGAGCACCGCCACGTCGGGCTTGCATCGGGCGACCGCGGGCAGGGTCTCGGCCGCCGAGCCAGCCTCGCCAACAACCTCGAGATCAGGTTCGGCGTTGACCAGGTCGGTCAGCCCACGGCGGACCACCTCGTGGTCGTCGAGCAGGAACACCCGGGTGACTCGAGAGCCGGACGGTGCGGTTTCGTTCACGGCCATACTCCTCGGTGATGCTGTGCGCCAGACCCCCAACAGTCGGACTTCCGATCTCCCGAGAATGGTCGACAATCGAGACCGCCTCCAGAGAACTTGGTCCCAAGAAACGGCGACCGGCCGGCCGCTTCACAGCGTAGTTGCGGTCGCCCACCAGGGAGCTAGGTGATCGAGGAGATCGAGATCGTGGTTCACCAGGCAGATATGCCCATAGCCCTTCAGGATCGTCACGTCCGATCGTGGCACCCGATCGGCCATGTAGTGGGCCCAGTAGACCGACGGGACCAACCGGTCTTCGTCGGCGCCGAGGAAGAGGGTCGGTGGGCACATCGATCGCAGCCGGCTGCGGATGTCGTAGTCCCAGAGGATCTCGAGGCGGCGGATGTAGCCCTCACGTCCGATCGCCCGCGACCGAGTGTGGAACTCGGCCAGGTCCTCGTCGAGCGCATGGCTGCTGTGCAAACGGGATTCGGTGAAGGCCCGAACGACCGGCATCGCCCCCCACGGCAGCACCCGGAGGAGGCGAGGAGCCACCCAGAGTTGTCCACGATCGGGCCACCAGGGGAACGAATTGACGATGACCAGCCCGCGGACATCGTCTGGATGAGCGAGAGCGGTGCTCATGCTCAGCGCGCCACCGAACGACTCGCCGACGAGGATCGCCCCTCGATCCGAGAGCTCGTTGATCAGCCGATGGAGCCCTTCGACGAGCCCGGACATCGTGGCTCGTGAGTCGTCGGGCAGGGGGAAGACGACGACGTCGAACGCCTTCGCCAGCAGCGGCAGCTGGCGGTAGAACAGCAGCGCAGTGCCGTCGAGCCCGGGCACCATGATGATCGGTGGTCGCTCGACGTCGGCCAGATCGGCGACGTGGAGCGGCCCGGTGCGGCCCTGCTGCATGCCCCGTTCGATCACGACGTCGTCGCCGAGCCCGTTCCCACCGCCCGTACCGGCACACCGGCATAGGTGGTTCCACCGTCGAGCCGTGCGTACTTGGGCACGTACGACAGCGCCCCGATGTGGCAGTCGGCCCCGGTGGTCACGCCGATCCCGACGATCGAGTTCACCCCAACCGTCGTACCGGCCGCGAGTCGGAGCTCGGCGGTCCGCACCGCGCCCCGCTCCACCGTGTGGCCAGACAGGTGGGCGCCGGCGCCGACGACCACGTCGTCACCCAGGTCGAGGAGCGGATGGTCGGTGACGCCGAGACTGTTCACCCAGGCCCGGCGACCGATTCGGGCCCCGTCGAGCCGCAGGTACCAAACCCACATCGGCGTCGCCCGCAAGCAGCTCCCGACCAGGAGTCGGACCACGTGGCTCACGATGCTGTAGCGGGCCCAGTCGAGCAAGGGCCAGCCGAGCTCGGCGATGGGCATGACCTGCCCGGCCTGCGGTCGCCACCCGAGCACTCGACAGGCCAGGGCAGAGAACAGCATCAACAGGTGGGCGAAGATCAGGTACGCAGGGACGGTGGCGGCACCGAGCAGCACCCCGCGAAGCCACCACGGTGACAGACCCCATCGAAGGTGCCACTGGTAGAAGACCGCAGCGGGCACGATGGCGAAGGCCAAGATCAGGCTCTGGACGACGAAGACCGACACGATCGACCAACCGAACCGGAGCACCGCTCCCGCCGACCAGGCGCGATGAACGAACGCCGGTTCAGCGCCGTTGCCTCCTGTCATGGCCCCACTGTCCACGGCCACGACCACGGTGGAGAAGAGGCGAAAGTCCTGCGAGGACTTTCGCCTCTGACCTCCTACCGTTCTGGTGCTCGATGCTCGGTCTAAAGCAACCGCGAAAGGGACAGCCATGTCGGTACTCCACCGCGAGGATCAGAAGATCGCCCGCCTGAAATCGGTCGGGCTGTTCGCGGGCGCCGATGACACCGCGCTCCGGCATCTGGCCTCGGCCGCCGACGAGGTCCACGTTGCCGCCGGGACGGTGATCATCAGCGAGGGGCACCACCACAGCGAGGGCTACATCATCGCCGAGGGCACGGCCAGCGTCTTGATCGACGGTGAAGAAGTGGCCGAGATCGGCGTGAACGAGGTGTTCGGCGAGCTCGGGCTGTTCGGCGGGCATCCGACCGCCAGCGCTACGGTCGCGGCCAAGACCGACGTCGCCGCCTTCGTCATCCCCTACAATCTCTTCGACCAGGTGCTCGACGACAACCCGCAGCTGCTGAAGGCGATCGTTCGTCAGCTGGCCGAGCGCCTCCGGGCAACAGACGTGCTCTACCACGACCACTGATTCCATGTACCGCTTCTCGAACATCCTGTTCGTGCCGCTGGCCAAGCGCGACAACCCTGCCGCCGTCCGCCGAGTGGCCGATCTCGCCGACAAGAACGACGCCCGACTCACGGTCCTCGGTGTCGTCGCCGAACCCTCTCGACTGCAGCGACTCCTCGACCAGCCGCTGATCGACCAGGCGGTGCGCGACGCCGAGCAGCACGCCCTGACCGAGCGGTTGGAGACGTGCTGCACCGAGTTGGGGCTGCACCGGACGGAGCACGTGGTCCGCAGTGGCAACTCCCCTTTGGTCATCGTGCGCGAGGTGCTGAAGGCTGGTCACGACCTGGTCGTCGTGACCAGCGACGAGGACCGCGAGGATCATGCGACGATCAAGCGCGTGCTGCGGAAATGCCCCTGCCCGGTCTGGGTGATCCGTCCGACAAGGGCCAAGGTGCAGCGGGTCCTGGCCGCCGTCAACCCCATCCCCGAGGAGGAAGAGCTGAACCATCAGATCCTCGAGCTGGCCTCGTCGATGACCGAGCTGTACGGAGGCGAGTTGCACGTCGTCCATGCCTGGGAGCTCCAGGGGGAAACGACCATGCGCAACTCCGCCTTCATCCACACGTCGCCCGGCGACATCGATCGGATGCTGGCCGACGCACAGCACCGTCACCGGGAAGCGCTCGAGGAGCTGATAGCCAAGACGGGCATCGAGGCCGAGTGGAACGTTCACCTGATGAAGGGCCGGGCGGCCGACGCCATCGTCGAGCTCGCGGCCCGGAAGCGGATCAATGCTCTGGTCATGGGGACCGTTGCCCGAACCGGGGTGGTGGGACTCCTGGTCGGCAACACCGCCGAACAGCTGCTCGACGATGTTCGCTGCTCGCTCCTCGCCGTCAAGCCGCCAGGGTTCGTGTCGCCGGTCACGCCCGAGTGAGTACCGAGCTCGGCGTCGATCAGTGCCGGGCGGGGATGATCATCACGGGAACATCGGCGACCCGGGCGATCTTCTCGGCCACGCTGCCGAGCAGCCAACGGGTCATCCCCGAACGCCCGTGGCTCGCCACGACGATCAGGTCGGCGCCTCGCTCCTTCGCCACGCTCAAGATGCCCTCGGCCGGGAAGTCGTCATGGACCAGCACGGTCTCGACCGCCACACCAGGCGCCAGCTCGTCGGCCAGGCGACGGAGGTAGGTGTCTCCGGCGTCGTCGATGTCGAGTCCCTCCCGGGCGGCATACTCCTCGAGGATGGCCAGTTCCGGCATGTTGACGTTGGTGACGAGGGTCAACGCGCTACCGAGCTGCTTGGCCAACATGCCGGCATAGTCGACCGCGACCCGAGAGCGGTCGGACAGATCGACGGGAACGAGGATGTCCTTCGGCTGGTTCATCTCGAAAACCACCTCCAGGACCCGAGTTTCGTGCCCGATCAGGCCGGCCACCAGGGGCCGAGGTCCCGACCGGGGCGCCGACGGTGGGACCTCCGGCCCTAGTTATGGCAGCCGGGGCGGGACCATCGTGGCAGGATGAGCGAGACCCCAGCGTCCAGCACCGCCCGCTACGGCAAGCTCGAGGCCTTGTCCGAAGATCGGTGCTGGCAGCTGCTCAGCCAGCGGCAATACGGGCGTCTGGCGGTGTCGATCCAGGGCCGGCCCGACATCTTCCCGGTCAACTACCGGGTCGACGACGAGACGATCGTGGTCAAGACCGCCGCCGGCCTGAAGCTGGCCGCGGCCACCCTCGGGGCCGGTGTGGCGTTCGAGGTGGATGCGATCGACGAGCTCCACCACAGCGGCTGGAGCGTCGTGGTGGTCGGCACCGCGGTAGAGCTCGAGAACCTGGACGAGCTGCTGGAAGCCGATCGCCTCCTGCTGGCGCCCTGGGCCGGCGACGGGAAGAACCGCTATGTCCGGATCCATCCGGAGCAGATCACCGGCCGGCACCTCCCCGCCGACTGACAAGAGGCGGGCTGCGGCCACGAGGGCGAACTGCGAGGTGTTGGTGACCGCGCGGTCCGCCCGTGGGCCTTTTGGCCTCTGGCGGGCTGGCCGGAGGCCGGAGATGATCGAGTCATGCAAACCATCGTGGTAGGTGTCGACGGTTCGCGGCAGGCAACCAAGGCGCTGCAGTGGGCGGTGGACCACGCCCAGGCCGACGACACCGTGCTCGCCACCTACGCCTGGCACGTGCCACCGTCGGAGACCCTCGAGGCGCCGATCTACAACCCGGCCGACGTCGAGCTCGAGGCCCTACAGCTCGTCCGGAGAGTCGTCGAAGAGGTCATCGGCGATGACACCGCCGGGCCGAAGATCGAGGCGGTGATCGAGCACGGTCACAGCGGCCGGGTGCTCATCGACGCATCGGATGGGGCCGATCTCCTCGTCGTCGGCAGCAGGGGTCACGGCGGGTTCGTCGGGCTGCTCCTCGGGTCGGTCAGCACCTACGTCGTCCATCACGCCCGGTGCCCGGTGGTCGTCGTTCCCGACCGCGAAGCTGCCAGCTGAGCCAGGGAGCCGGCGCCCGAGTAGTCTCACCGGAGTCCGTACGAGACGTGGGAGCCGGCGATGACGAGCGCAGCACAGCGCCAGCAACGCATCATCGACGAAGCCGAAGCGGCGGGATGGATCGAGGACGGCATGACGATCGCGGTCGGCGATCCGGCTCCGATGGCCGTGCTGCGGCAGCTGATCCGGCGAGGGGTGACCGGCCTCACCGTGATCGGCAGCGGGCTGGCGCTCGACCTCTTGATCGCTGCCGGGTGCGTTGAGCGGACGATGGCCTACTACGTGGGCGGCGGGTTCGGTGGCGCGGTCGCCCCCTCGTTCCGGCGGGCGGCCGAGAGCGGCCAGATCGAGGTGTGGGAATGCGAGGAGGGCGTCCTCACTGCGGGGCTCCGGGCCGGGGCGCAGGGCCTGCCGTTCCTACCCTGGCGAGGCGGCGTCGGCACCTCGCTACCGGAGGTGAATCCCGACCTCCAGTTGATCCAGGACCCCGTCAAGGGGGAGACCCTCATCGCGGTACCGGCGATCGAGCCCGACGTCGCCATCCTGCACGCGGCGACGGCCGACGCCTACGGCAACGTGCGGCACCACGGCGGTCCAGGCTGGCTCGACCTCTTCCTGTACCGGGCCGCCGACCGGACGATCGTCCAGGTCGAGCAGGTGGTCGCCAACACCGACGTGCGAGCCGATCCCTGGGCGACGACGATCGCCGGTGTCGACGCTGTCGTGCGGGCCCCGTATGGCGCTCATCCGTTCTACAGCCGGGGCTACTACGTGCAGGACAAGTCGTTCACCAAGGCCTACGTGGACGCGGCGTCGCGCGCCGCGTTCGACGACGATCGCTCGGCGCTCGCAGCCTGGCTCGAGCGGTACTGCGTCGAGCCGGAGAGCCACGGCGACTACTTGGAGCGAGTCGGCGTGAAGCGACTGATCTCGCTGTACGAGTACTGACCGAGAACGGAGCAGCACCGTGACCATCGAGCCGAGCGACCCCCCGGCACCAGCCTCGCCATCGGCACCGTCGGCATCACTCTCGGCAACCGAACCGGCGAGTCGGCTCGAGATCATGGCCGCCGTCCTGGCCAACGAGCTGCGCGACGGTGAGATCCTCCAGATCGGGGCGGCGATGCCGGTCCCCGAAGTCGCCGTCCGGCTCGCCCAGTTCACCCACGGACCGAACATCGAGCTCATCTTCATCGGCGCTCGCATGAACGCCGCCCACCTCCACTCGCTGCCGACCCCGGAGTTCGGTTGGGACCATCGGGTGGTCCGGTGGGCTGAGTCCTACAGCGACACCGGGCACCGCTTCGACCGTCTGAAGGACTGGCACCGCCGCGTGTTCTTCATCGGTGGAGTGCAGGTCGACCGCCACGGCAACACGAACCTGATCGGCGTCGGCGACGATCACTCCCGCTTACGGTTCCGCGGTCCGGGCTCGGTCGGGACGTCGACGCTCAGCACCCATGTGGGGCGGTACTATATCGTCCTCAATGCTCACACAGCCCGAACCTTCGTCGAGCGATGCGACTACGTGAGCGCGTTCGGCTGGGGCGACGGCGACCCGGAGGCTCGACGCCGTCTCGGTCTGCCGGGAGGAGGACCGAAGCTCTGCGTCACACCCCTGTGCGTGATGGACTTCACCGCCGACACCAAGCACCTCCGCCTCCGGTCGGTCCATCCCGGGGTGACCGTCGACGACGTGCAAGCCAACACCGGATTCGACCTGATCGTGCCCGACGCCGTTCCGACCACACCGCAGCCCACCGACGACGAGCTGCGTATCATTCGTACGAGGGCCGATCAGCGGGGCGCGCTCCGCGGTTGAGCGGCTGGCCCCCACCGACTCGGAGAGGAACTGCCATGCGACGTGTACGACTCGAGCGAACGATGCAGGCACCGCGCTCAGAGGTGTGGGCGGTGCTGGCCGACTACCCCAACATCGCCGACTGGAACGACGGGATCACCAAGAGCTACGCAACCAGCGAGGCCACCGAGGGCGTGGGGGCGAAGCGCCACTGCGATCTGGCTCCGGTCGGGACGCTCGAGGAGACCATACAGGAGTGGCAACCCGAGGAACGGCTCGTGATCTCCATCGATGAGACCTCGAGGCTTCCGATCAAGCGCGGCTGGATGACGTTCACCATGGCCGAAGCGGGCGAGAGCACGTCCTACGCGATGAACTACGAATACGAGCCCAAGGGCGGGCCGCTCGGCGCCATCTTCGGCTCGGTCATCGACGGCCGACTCCGGAAGGGCTTCGCGGGATTCATGGATCAGCTCGAGGCAGCAGCCCGAGACCGGGCGCCGACCTGACGACCCGATGACCTCGGCAGGGAACGACCCGCCCTTCTATTGGGCCCACGGCGAAGACGATGCTCCGGTGCTGCTGTGCCTCCACGGCATCGGCTCTTGCGGCGACGCCTTCGTTCCCCAGCGCCCGCTCGCCCTGCGGTGCCATCGCCGGGTGGTGGCCTGGGATGCCCCCGGGTATCGACACTCCCCCGACCCGCGAGCCGATCCGGGCCTCGACGGCTGGGCCGACGCCGCCGCCGAGCTGATCGGTCGGCTCGGCGTCGCCCGAGCCGACGTGCTCGGCGTGTCCTGGGGCGGGGTGACCGCAACCCGCTTGGCTCTGCGCCGCCCCGAGCTCGTCCGCTCGCTCGTCCTCGCCGATTCCTCGGTCGGATCGGGTACCGATCCCGCGGTCGCCGCGGCGGTGCGGAGCCGAGCCAGGGATGTAACCGAGCACGGCATCGACGAGTTCGCCCGAGCTCGAGCTCCCAAGCTCGTCGCCGCCAACGCCTCCGCCGATCTGGTGGCGGAGGTGGCCGAGCTGATGGCCGTCTCCGTGCGCATGCCGCCGTACTCGTGGGCGGTCGACTCGCTGGCCGCCACCGATCACCGATCCGAACTGGGTTCGATCCGGTGTCCGACACTCATCGTGGTCGGGGCTGACGACATCGTCACCGGCCCCGCTGACGCCCAGGAGCTGGCGGCGGGAATCGCCGGGTCGGAGCTGGTCACCATCGCTGACGCCGGGCACCTGGCCAACCAGGAGCGACCCGAGGCGTTCAACGCAGCGACCGCCGCGTTCCTCGATCGGATCGAGACCAGCTGAGCGCTACCCCGCGTCGGCGTCGGGCACAGCTGGCGAGTCGCCCGGAGGAGCGAGACCCTCGTCGGACAGGCCGGCCTGCTCGGCGAACGCAGCCGCTTCGACCGCTTCGAGCCGGTAGCTGACGACATCGCCCACGCTGATGATCCCGACGAGCGAACCGGTCGCCGTGACCGGGAGATGCCGGATCCGGCGTCGGGTCATGGCGTCCATGGCGGACACGATCGAATCGCCCACGGTGGCCGACAGCACGTCGGTGGTCGTGACCGAGCCGACCGTGCCGTCGAGGAATGCGGCTCCTTGTCCGTCGAGACCGAGGAGGATGTCGCGCTCCGACAGGATGCCCTCGATTCGGCTGCCGTCGGACGAGACGACAACGGCGCCGATCCGGTGCTCGTTGAGCAGGGGGATCGCGTCGCGAACGGTGGCCTCGGGGGTGATGGTGACGACACCCGGCGGCTTGCGGTCGAGGAGCTCCTGGACCGTGACGTGGCGCTCAGGGCTGGCGTCGCGGTCGCTCAGGGCCCGGATGACGTCGCTGACTGTGGCCCAGATCCGCCCTCCTGGTGCCTCGTGGCCGAAACCGAGCCGCCGGTAGTAATCGGCAACCCGCTCGCTGTCGAGCTCGCCCAGCGGGTCGACCTCGACGATCGCGCCCGGCATCGCCCGGCGGGCCGCCTCGAGCAACAGCCGTTCGCCCAGGCCGCGACCGCGGAACGCCGGGACGACGAGATGCTCCCAGATGAACAGACCGTCGGCGCGGCGGTCGGTGGTGGCGATGTAGCCGACCGCCCGATCGTCATACCAGGCGACGAGGACCAGGTCCTCGGGGTCGGCGTCGCGAGCGGCGAACAGGTACTCGCGCTCCGCCTCGGCCGACTCGTGCAGCGACGCGAGCACGTCGTTCGGACGGCTCTCGGTGATGATGACGGCCCGGGGATCGATGCGAGCGGAGTGCGGCCTGGTAAGGCTCATCGCAGACCACCTTTCGAGGGAAGAGTCGTTCGGGGAAGAGCAGCTCAGTACTAGCGATCGCTAGCTATCGTCGCACGGGCCAAGCGGTGTCGGCAACCGGTGCCGAGCGGAGGGTCAGGACCGAGCGGCCAGTGCGGCCCGCGACGACGCCAGGATCTGGCCCCGGTCGGCCTCGACATCGATGTCGGGCAGCCTGAGCGGGCGGCGGAGCGCCCCGAGCGCAGCGTTGGCCCGCACCAGGTCCTCGCGTCGGTCGCTCCCTCGGGTCAGGAACGACTCGAACCGCGTGCCTTGCTCGGCGAGACGATGCCCGGCGACATCGTGGGATCGCACCGAAGGGTCGGTCATGACGAGGCGGAAGACGTCGAGGTGCCGGGTCACGACGTCGTAGTACGACGCCAACGCCCGGGCCGGCAGCCGAGTCCCGCTGCGGCCGGCGAGGTCCTCGAGCACCTCCTCACCGTCCGCTACCAGCGGCTCGACGAGCGTACCGAGCAGCCCGTCCTTGCTGCCGAAGTGGTAGTAGAGCGTCGGGATGGTCACCCCGGTCTCGCTGGCGATCTCGCGAACCGACGTGGCGGCGAACCCTTGGCGGAGGAACAGCTTCAACGCGACCTCGGCGATCACCTCACGCGTATCACCTCTCGCCCGCTGGCGATCAGCATCGCGAGCGAGATCGATCCCCTTGCTCACGATCTGGTCATGATCTGGTCATCGCAGGGCTCATCGACGAGTCACCTTGCCTGCCCGGTCGAACGGTTGCGGACCTAACGAACGCTAACTAGTGTTCGTTCGAAAGGCAACCGAGGAGCCGGGTCATGGACAGTGTGTACAACGTCGTCGAGCTGATCGGCACGAGCGCCAAGTCCTGGGAGGACGCCGCGAAGACCGCGGTGACGGAGGCATCGAAGACGTTGCGCGACCTGCGGGTGGCCGAGGTGATGGAGCAGGATCTCGTCGTCGAGAACGGCGAGGTCGCGCTGTTCCGGTGCAAGGTTCGCCTGTCGTTCAAACACGAGTCCGCCGACGGATGACCACGACCCCTGCGTCCGGCCAGGTCCACAAGGTCGTGCGCATTGTCGCCTCCTCGCCCGAGTCGTGGGAGCACGCAGCGAGAGCGGCGGTGGCCGAGGCGTCCAAGACGATCAGTGATCTCCACAGCGCAAGCGTGGTCAAGACCGACACGCTCGTCCGCGACGGTCGCTTGGCCGACTACCGGATCAAGCTCGAGCTCGCGTTCCAGATCGATCGCTCGCGTTCGGAGGGGCCCGATGAGATAGCGGTGCAGGTCCGCCGCTATCTCGTTGTGGCCAACCAGACACTGGCGAGCCCCGGTCTGTACGGGCTGATCGCCGAGAAAGTAGCCAGCGGCCCATCCGAGTTCCACGTCCTCGTTCCGGCCACGGCGACGAGGACGATCTACCACGATCCGACCGCCGTGCTCGACCAGCACCTGGCCGAGGTGGCGATCGAAGACCGCCGGGTTGCCCAGGCCGAGGCCGAGGGCCGGCTGGCGGCATTCCGCGAGGTCTTCGCCCACCTCGGCCCAAAGCTCACCGGCGAGGTCGGCATCGGCGACCCGGTCGCAGCCGCCCGCCGCGTGATGGAACGGTCGACCTTCGACGAGATCATCGTGTCCACCCTCCCCCCCGGGATGTCGCGCTGGTTGCGGCTCGACCTGGCAACCCGTCTGGAACGAGCTCTCAAGCTACCGGTCACCTCGCTCGTCCAGGAGCCAGCCGACCACTGACGCCGAGTCTTGCCCGATACGGTCAGCCCCCGGACCGCCGACGATCACGACGAGGGGCCCGGGATCCCCCGAGCCTCACCTACACGCCAGGCTGGCGGCGGTTCCTGCGCCCCTCGTCGGCGCGCTCTCCGACGTCGAAGTGCCGACCCGACGCCCTATGCCCCGCCTTCGACCGGATCGAAGGCCAGCGGTAGGCTCGCCGGCCCCCAGATCCCGAAGCCGTCGGGCTTCCACACGATCTCGCCGTCGAGGCGGAGGTTCGGCATACGACGAGCGCAGATGATGAGCGCTTCCTGAAGCTCCGCCCGGGCCAGGTTGGCGCCGAGGCAGTAGTGCAGCCCGAAGCCGAGGGTGAGGTGCCCGACCCCGCCTCGGTCGGCGGTTATGTCGAACCGGGCGGGATCGTCGAAGAGGTCGGCATCGTGGTTGGCGCCGACGAAGCTGGGGAAGACGAGGGTGCCGGCCGGGAACAGAACACCCCGGTACTCGATGTCCTCGGCCGCGAAACGGCCGGTGCCCCGGATCGCCCCGAGGTACCGGAGGCTCTCCTCGGTCGCCCTGGCGGCCAGCTCGGGCCGCTCGGCCAGCTCCGCCCACTGGTCGGGGTGATCGGTGAACACGGCCAGCGCGCAGGCGAGCTGGTTGCGCGTCGTGTCGGTACCGGCCAGGATCACGGCCTCGACCAACATGATCAGCTCGTCGTTCGAGAGGCGATCGCCGGCCTCCTCGGCTGCGATCAGATCGCCGAGGAGGTCGTCGCGGGGGTCGTCCCGGCGGTTGTCGATCAGATCGAGCACGTAGGCGTCGAGCGCCTCCCCGGCGTCGACAACCTCATCGACATGGTCGGCCAAGTCGTCGTTGAAGATCTGGAAGATGGCCGTGGCCCACCGGCTGAACTGCTCCCAGTCCTCGTTGGGGGCGCCGAGCAGCTCGCAGATGATCGGGATCGGGTACGGCTCGCAGACGTCGGTGACGAAGTCGCACCGGCCGGTGGCGGCGAAGGGATCGATGAGACCGTTGATCACCTCCCGCATGAAGGGCCGCAACCGATCGGCGGCTCGAGGGGTGAAGGCGCCGGCGACGAGGCGGCGAAGCCGCTGGTGCTCGTCGCCCTCCATCGACAGGATCGACGGTCGCTGCTGGCGCTTGAGGTAGCGCTCGTCGGTGATCTGGTTCATCTCGGCCAAGAGGCGTGAGGCCTGGTACCACCGCTTGTCCTTGAGCACGGCGACGCAGTCCTCGTGGCGGGTCAGGAGGTAGCCGAACGGCGTCTTGATCAGCCAACCCTTGGCTGCGAGATCAGCCACCACGTCGCGTGTGTCAGGACCCGCTCCGATGCGGTCGACGTCGATCTGGGGCCAATCGAGGTCGTGAACGAGTGTGCTCATGGCGCGTCCCTTCGGCTCGTCCGTTCTCCCACCCTCCGAACATACACCGTATGGCCGGGTGGAGGCTCATCACCAGCGGGGTCGGAGCTTCGTGGAGCGCCACTAGGTTGACCGGCGTGAGCGAGCGCGAGGAGGTCGAGCGGTGGTTCCTCCGTCAGGGCCTGCCGCACCTCATCGACGGCTACCGAGCGTCGACCGACGTCTTCACCAGAGCCCTGCCGTTCCTGCTGGCCGTGTTCCTGTTCAACATCGTCGGCGCCTACAGCGATCGGTTCACCGGTTGGGCGCAGGCGCTGGTGGCCGGCATCAGCTTCGCCATCGTCCTGGGAGCCGCGGTCGGGGTGAACTTGTTGCGCCGACGTCGACCGTTCCAGCGTCCGAGCGAGGTTGGCTCGATCGAGCTGGCCGTGTTCGCCCTCGCCCCGGCCCTTCCCCCGCTGTTGTTCGGGACCCGGCCGCTGTTGACGGCCCTCGGGATCGTGGCCGGCAACCTGGTCGTGCTCGTCGGCGTCTACGTGGTGGTCGGGTTCGGACTGGTACCGACCACGATCTGGGCCGCCCGCCAGACCTACCGCCATCTGAGCCAGGTCCTGACGCTGATGGGCCGGGCGCTCCCGTTCGTGCTCGTGTTCTCGGCGTTCCTGTTCCTCAACGCCGAGCTGTGGCAGGTGGCGCTCGATTTCACCGCCCCTGCCTTCTGGGTGACCGTCGGGCTGCTGAGCGGGGTGGCGGTTGTGTTCGTGGCGCTGCGCATTCCCCGGGAGATCGCCCAGATCTCCCACTTCGACTCCTGGGTCGAGGTCCACGAGCTGGCCGCCGGCGCCGAGTCTCCACTCGTCACGCGCCAGGTCCAGGACCTCAGGGGTGACCATGATCCCCCGCTCAGCAAGCCCGACCGGTTCAACGTCGGGCTCGTCGTGCTGTTCAACCTCGGGCTGCAGATCGTGCTGGTCTCGATCGTCATCGGGCTGTTCTACGTCGCGTTCGGCGTGTTCGCGGTGAGGGAGGACACGATCATCACCTGGACCTCGCTCGACCAGCTCGGGCCGGACGAGGTGATCGCCCGGTGGGAGCTGTGGGGTACCGACTTCGTGCTGACCGTCGTGCTGCTCCGGGTCGTCGGCTTCCTCGTCGCCTTCTCCGCCTTGCAGTTCGCCCTCGCCGCCGTCACCGACGCCACCTATCGCCAGGAGTTCTTCGACGAGGTGACCGGCGAGGTCCGGCACGCCCTCGCCGTCCGCTCGATCTACCTCGACCAGATCGTCGACGAGCCGACCGCCGATCATCCGGTCGCCGACGGGTGAGTCCGGGGGAGCTCGGGCGGCTGAGGCACTAGGGTCCGGTCCATGGAGTTCGGGATGTGCGTGACCACGAAGCTCGCCGATGTCGACCAGGTTGCCGAGTTCGAACGGCTCGGCTTCGACGCGATCTGGGTGCCCGACAGCCAGATGATCTGGGGCGATTGCTACGCCTACCTCGCCCTCGCCGCCGAGCGGACCGAGCGGATCCGGCTCGGCACCGGGGTGTCGGTCGCCGGCACCCGGATCCCGCCGGTCACGGCCCACAGCATCGCCTCGATCAACACCTTGGCCCCCGGGCGGACGTTCCTGGGGATGGGAGCCGGCAACAGCGCCCACCGGTTCCTCGACCACAAGCCGCTGCCGATCAAGAAGTACGGCGAGGAGCTCAGGGTGATCCGGGCCCTGCTGCACGGCGAGGAGGTCGAGTACACGTTCCGGGGCAAGACCGCCCCCACCCGGCTACTCATGGCCGACCGGGGCTACATCAACCTCGACGACCCGATCCCGATCTACGTCTCGGGGTTCGGCCCTAAGTCACAGACCCTGGCCGGCCGGTACGGCGACGGCTTGGTCACCTCGCTACCCCCCGAGCCCCGGGCGATCGTCCGGGCGGTCGAGACGGCCCAGCGGGGGGCGGAAGCCGACGGCCGCACGCTGCCCGAGACCTTCCCGGTGGTCAGCCTCACCAACGTCGTCGTGCTCGACCCCGGCGAGGAGGTGACCTCGGACCGGGTGATCGCCGAGCACGGACCCTACGTGGTGTCGTCGCTCCACTATGTCTACGACAAGATCCGCCAATACGGTGGCGAGCCGCCCCACCACCTCCAGGGCATCTGGGACGAGTACTCGGCCCTCGTCGAGGAGACCCCGGAACCGATCCGCCATCTCCGCATCCACGACGGCCACTGCACGTTCCTGCGGCCCGACGAGGCGAAGTTCATGACCGAGGACCTGATCCGAGCCACCTGCCTGGTCGGCACCGCCGACGAGGTCGTGGCCAAGATCGTCGAGCTCGACGAGGCCGGGCTCGACGAGCTCATGATGCTGCCGGCCCCCGAGCACCAGGTGAGCTGGGCCAACCGCTTCGCCGACCTCGTGCTCCCGAAGCTCCGCTGACCCGCCAAAACGATCGCCACCACGACCGCCAGCACGGCGGCACCGAGGAGCACCAGCGGGTCGAGAACGAGCGTCCAGTTTCGCCAGTCGGCGCCGACGATCACGACCGTGGCGCCGACGAGGACCCCGATGAGCCCGCCGAAGACGCCGACCATGACCGCTTCGAGAAGGAACTGGCCGGCGATTCGGGCCCGGCTGTGGCCGACCGCTCGGCGGATCCCGATCTCGGACGACCGCTGCAGCACCGAGATCGACATGACGTTGGCGATCCCGAGCCCGCCGACGCTCGGTGACGACGGCCGCCGACTCGATCAGCGGCACGGCCTCGATCCGATCCTCGGCCTCCTCCGTGAGGCGAGGAAGACCCCCGCCGGGCGTGAACCCCGAGGAGGCCTGAACGGTCGCCAGGTTGGTGCCGAGCTCTTCCAACCTCGCCTTGACGTCGCCCTTGGCGCTCTCGGTCAGGCCGATGGCCGAGACGATGGCGCCGACACCGATGACGGGACCGAGGAGGACGAGGGCGGTGCGGGCCGGGCGGGGAGGCCGACGAACTGGAAGCCCCGCTCCTGGAGGCAGCCGTTGAAGGTGGCCAGCGCCGTGCCGAGCCGGGTCTGGAAGGAGCGGCTGGACTCGACGACCGGCACCGCGGTGGCTTCGGTGCGGACCGCTTGCTCCGTACCGGCCGCCCGGGACGCCCCCTCGTCGAGCAGCCGGGCCGCTTCGTCGGCTTCGACGAGGGGGATGTCACGACCAAGCCGCCACCGAGTCCTGCTCGGCACAGTGCCGAAGTATGGCGTGGGGTCGACCGATGCAAGAGCGCGATTGTCTGCGGTCAGCCGGCGTGCACGGGATCTTCACATAGTCCACGGGATCTCTCGATCGAGGTGTCCCTACGGTCGCAACGTGCCCTTCACGGTCTCTCACGTCGCCGCCGTCCTGCCTCTGCGTTGCATCCGAAGGCTGCCACTCGCCGGTCTGGCGGTAGGGGCGATGTCGCCCGACCTGGAGTACCTGTTCCAGCTGGGAACGGCCCGCTCGATCAGCCACAGCGTGCCGGGGGTGGTGCTGCTCGATCTGCCGCTGGCGCTGCTCGCGCTCGGACTGGCCGGACTGGCGGCGCCCGGGCTCGCAACGTTGGTGCCGGCGCGCTGGCCGGAGGCGGCGGCCCGACTGCGAACCTGGCGTCCGCCGTGGTCCTCACCGGCCGCTGCCGTCTGGCTCGTCATCGCCATCGTGATCGGTGCGCTGAACCATGTGGTCGTCGACGAGTTCACCCATGCCACCGGCGCCGGCGTGGAGCTGATCCCCCAGTTCGACGGCCCGGTGACGGTGGCCGGCCGGACCCTGCCGCTCTACCGTTGGCTGCAGTACGGGCTGTCGGTCGGTTGGCTCGGGGTGCTGGCCGTGGTCTGTGTGCGCTGGTGGCGGACGATCCGCCCTCCGGTCGTCTCCGCCGGTCCACCACTGGAGTGGCCGAAGGTGGCGATAGGGATCGCGTTCGTCGGGATCACGGCCATGGCCGCCATCGCCCAGGCGATGACCACGGTCTCCTCGCCGGGCTTCGATAGGACGACAGCGGTGATGCTCGTCATCGGCGCCTGGCGGGCAGGAGCGCTGATGCTCGTCGGACTCGGCGCCGCCGCCAGGGGACTGGCGACCCTCGACCTCGACCGCCGCTGGTGACACCACTAACCTGCCGCCGTGGACCGGCCCACCGGCTATCTCGGGACCCGCTCGTGACCCGCTGGCTGATCGACGGGAACAACGTGATGGGGTCCCGACCCGACGGCTGGTGGAACGATCGCGAGGGGGCCATGATCCGGCTCGCTCAACAGATCGCCGAGTGGTGCTGGAGCCACGACGACGAGGTCGTCCTGGTCTTCGACGGCCGAGAGCAGGCCTCGGTTACCGAGCTGGCGGGCGGCAACCTCTCGATCCGGTTCTCCGGCCGGACCGGGCGGGATGCGGCCGACGATGTGGTGGCCGCGCTCGCCTCGCCCGGCGATCGTGTGGTCACGGCCGATCGCGGGCTGCGGCGCCGCCTCCCCGCAGCGGCGGCCGTCGTCGGTCCCAGAGCATTCCTCGACCAGCTCGGTCGATGACCGTGAGGCTGGTTCCTGCCGAAGATGCCCCGGTCCCCTGACCAACCGGTTCCCAAATCGCACGTATTTCCGGCCAGCCTGCGGTGTCATGAACAGTACGGGTAGGGAGCGACCAGTCAGCCGGGCCGAACCGGCGTCTCTCCACGGCCCGACCGTTCGCCGAGGCTCTCCCCCTAGAGCGTGCGGCAACCAAGAGTCGGTGGCCGGGACAGCGCCCCACACCCCACTCGCCTCCCGGCCACCGACTTCCCACTCCGCACCCAGATCTCGATGGACGCCGTTCAAACCCACTCCGCCGGACTCGAGCCGAGCGGACTCGGGGCAAGGTCCCAGCGTCCCGCCACCGGACTGACGGCGGTGAGCGAGCCGAAGTCGGAGTCGACCGTGGTGAGATAGCGCTCGATGTCGGCTGGAGGTCCTGGCTGAAACGGCTGCGGTCCTCCGAGCCCGACCAGCCAGTTCCGGGTTCTGAGCAGCGACAGCCTCGCTCGGAAGCTGCCACCCCGACGGGCCTGCTCGGCCAGCAGCCGCCCCGCGGCGAAGGCGGCGAGGTAGCCGGTCCCGAAGTCGAGAGCCTGCACCGGCAGATGGACCGGCTCGTCGGCACCGATGGCGTCGGCCTGACCGAGGGCGATGCCCGTGGTCGACTGGACGATCGAGTCGTAGCCTCGGCGTCCGGCCCACGGGCCGACCCAGTCGAAGGCGCAGACCTCGATCACCACGATCCCGGGTCGCAGGTCGGCCGCCCGCTCGGCAGAGAAGCCCCTGGCGGCGAGCGCCCCGGGCCGGTAGGCGTCGACGAGCACGTCGGCCTCCCGAAGGAGGCGGGCGAACCGGGCTCTGCCGTCGTCGGTGTCGAGGTCGACGTAGGCGTTCCGCTTGCCGAAGCCGGTGGCGAGCACCGCTCCCTCGATGGAGGGCAGGTGGGCGGCACCGATCCGGAGCACCTGTGCGCCGTGGGCGGCGAGCGTCCGTCCGCACACCGGCCCGGCGAGCACCCGGGAGCAGTCGAGCACCTTGACCCCCGACAAGGGACGGTCGCCCGGAGCGGGATCGGGTGAGGACACCTCCGCGTCGCCGATCCGATCGACGGTGATCAGCGGAAGGACGGCGGTGGCGGCTGCATGGGGGTGCGCCGCCCACTCGGCCGGCCGGCGGTAGGCGGCGGCGATCATGCCATCTCGCCGCAGGACGTCTTCGAGCTCGAACGCATCCCACCCGGCGATGGCGGCGGCCACCTGGTCACGGACCTGGTCGACCCCGAGGCGCGCAGCCACCCCGGCGGCATGATGGGGGAAGTTGCAGTGGAGCTGGACGAAGCGATCGTCGGCTGCTCGGTACCGACCCGACAGCTCGGCCCACATAGGCGGCGTCCGGCCGTCGACGGCGACGTAGCCATGCCAGTCGGCGATCGCGTGATCGGTCTCGATCGTGACCTCCCGACCCGGACCTCGGCCCCGGGCGACACCGGCGTCTGCGGCAGCCAGGGTCGCGGCACCAACGGTCGCCGCAGCGATGTCGGCCACCCGATAGCCCGCGGCGACCGGCCCTGTCGGTTCGACCACCCGACAGGCGGTCGGGTCGAGCTCGGTGGGTCCGGGCAGGAGCTCCCAGAGGTCGGCGAGATCGGGACCAATGACCGTGGCGGCCGCACTGCCCATCGCCCAACCTTAGGAGATCTCCGACCGGCGCTCCGGCCGGTCGGACCGACGAGGCCCTGGTCGGGCACCATCGGTATCATCGCAGTGAGCACGTGAACGGAGCAGCCCGATGCCGAGAGCCTGGAATTCGATGACCGAGTTCGAGGAGTTCCTCGACGGCGGCGGGATCGTCGAGGTCGACGACGACATGCCAGACGAGTACCGCGACGCGGTGTTCCGGTTCATCGAGCTCCATGCCAACAGCGAGCTGATGGGCGGGCTGACCGAGCGCGACTGGATCCCCCGCACCCCGGGTCTCCGCCACAAGATGGCGGTTCTGGCCAAGACCCAGGACGAGATCGGCCACGCCCACCTGCTCTACATGGTGGCGGCCGACATGAAGCTCAAGACGCGCCAGGAGATGCTCGAGGACCTGTTCGCCGGCCGAACCCGGTTCCACAACGTGTTCCACTACCAGGCGAAGACCTGGGGCGATCAGATCGCGATCGCCTTCCTGGTCGACGCCGCGGCCCTGGCGAGCCAGCAGGCGGTGTTCAAGAACTGCTCCTACGGGCCGTACCGGCGGACGCTCCGGCGGATCATCGCCGAAGAGGGCTTCCACATGCGCCTCGGCGAGGATCGGATGCTCCGCATCGCCGAGGGCACCGACAAGCAACGGAGCATGTTCCAGGAGTCGATCGATCGGTGGTGGTGGCCGTCGCTCCAGCTGTTCGGGCCAGATAGCCGCCCGGGGGACGTGCTGCTGCGGTGGCACATCAAGTCGGAGCGGAACGAGGTGCTTCGCGATGGCTGGGTGCAGAAGTTCGTGCCGCTCCTCCAGAGCTACGGCTTCACCATTCCCGACCCTGGGCTCCACTACGACGACGATGCCGAGAAGTGGATCATCGGCGAGATCGACTGGGAGCCCCTGAAGCGCACGTTCGTACAGGGTGGCCCCGATTCGGCTCGGCGGATCGGCGATGCCGCCGACAACTGGGAGCGGTCGAGCTGGGTTCGCGACGCGCTCGATCGGGTGCCGGTGCCGGCATGAGCACCGCCCCGCTCGAAGCTGCGGCCTCGGAGCTCGACGTCCACCGGGCGGTCGCCTCGGTCGACGACCCGGAGTATCCCAGTATCTCGATCGTCGACCTGGGCTTGCTCGAGCGCTTGGAGATCGACGCCGACGGTGCGGTCACGATCGGTCTCGTACCGACGTTCACGGGCTGCCCGGCGCTCGCGGTCATCGCCGAGGACGTCGAGCGAGCGGTCGGGTCGGTTCCTGGGGTGCACTCCGTGACGGTCGATTGGTTGACGTCGCCGCTGTGGTCGATCGATCGGGTCAGCGACGACGCCCGCCGAGCGTTGGCGGAGCGCTTCACCGTGGCGGTGCAGATCGGCCGAGATCCGGTGAACTGCCCGCGCTGTGGCGAGCCGACCATCGAGCAGTCGATGTTCGGGCCGAGCCGGTGCCGCTCGGTCCACCGCTGCCCGACCTGTTCCGAGACCGTCGAGGTGATGCGGGGCTGACGCCCGGGGAGGACGACGGCTGTCATGCCGGTGTACGAGGTGTTCTTGAAGAAGGACGGACGTGACGAGTTCCGTCACGCCGGTTCGCTGGAGGCGGCCAACGACGAGCTGGCGCTCGTGCTGTCGCGCGAGACTCACCTTCGTCGCGGGGAGGGCGACCGGCTGTGGCTGGTCCGGCGGGATCACGTGATCACCGCCGATGTGGACTTCCTGGCACCCAACACCGACAAACCGCACCGCCACCACGACGGCAAGGCGGTCGCCGCCCGGCGCAGAGCCGCCCGGGAGGCGGCGCACGACCCAGCCGCCCGGGAGGCGGCGCAGTGATTCAGGTCAGCGA
>Ga0224508_10001296_pt1 | contig 22592 bp, 22 predicted proteins | sample SF_Jan12_sed_USG_4_FD_170157 | JGI IMG/M metagenome (GOLD analysis project Ga0224508, IMG submission 170157) | Sediment microbial communities from San Francisco Bay, California, United States - SF_Jan12_sed_USGS_21 | ecosystem: Environmental > Aquatic > Marine > Sediment | place: USA... | reverse complement strand
AGCCGCCGTCGATGACGTGGGCGTTGTTGCAAAGCGTCATTGCCCGCCACGCCGGCGCAAGCCCGGGATCGCCGAGCACGCCGCGGTCGCTCGCGGCGTAGGCATTGTCGCCGATGACCAGGGTGTTCACGCTAAGCAGATTCTGGGTCAGCGTGCCAGTCTTGTCCGAACAGATCACGGTTGTGCTGCCCAATGTCTCGACGCTTTCCAGGTTCTTGATGAGGGCGTTCTTGCGCGCCATGCGCTTGCTCGCCATGGTCAGCGCCAGCGTCACCGTTGGGAGAAGTCCCTCAGGGACGTTGGCCACGATGATGCCAATTGCAAAGATGAGGCTCGCCAGCTCGTTGCGGCCGATGGCAACGCTGATGACGAAAAACAGAACGCCGAGAAAGATCGCGATGGCGCTAATGATGCGGATGAAGTGATTGAGCTCCCTGCGAATGGGGGTCTCGACCTCCGCGGTCGCCTTGGTCAGTTCAACGATGCTCCCGATCTGGGTAGCCATACCTGTGGTACAAACGAGTGCTTTACCATCGCCTGACTGAACCAGCGTACCGGAGAACGCCATGTTGCGGCTCTCCAATACGTTATCGTGGACCGCGCCGGCGTCCAGAGGCTGTGGTTCGCTTTCGCCGGTCAAGCTGGAGAGGTCGACCTTGAGCCGACCATGGTCGATCAGCCGCGCGTCGGCCGGCACTCGATCGCCCTCATGGAGGAAGATGATGTCGCCGGGCACAATGTCCCGCGCCACGATGCTCTGCGCTTCGCCGTCACGCAAGACCGTCACCGTCTGCGGCAGCATGCGGCGGAAGCCCTCCATGATTTTTTCGCTTTGATGCTCCTGTACGTAAGTGAAGGCGGCATTCAACAGGACAACGCCGAACAGCGCGTAAGCGATGTAGAGGTTGCCCTGGTCAGGATCCAGATGCTCTGCGAGCAGGGCCAGCAGGCCGCCGGATATCAACAGGATGGCGAAGAAGTTCTTAAACTCGCGCAGGAACTTGACGAACTCGGGCGTTTCTTTTCGGACGCGCAGTTCATTGGGTCCGTAGCGCCGCAGGCGCGCCGTTGCCCCGGCGCTGGAAAGACCGTTCTCGTCCGTCTCAAACAATTTGTAGAGTTCGACGAGCGGAAGCTTATGGTATTCTTGCATGGGCAGGCGGGTTGATTTGCTGTGACTGAAACGCCGAGCCTAATTGACTCGCATCAGACTTCGGAATCAATGTCTCTCTGCGAATTTAGGAGCAACCGTGTTGCAAATTACGTAAATCTCCAATGCCGAATTCCCGGCAGTGGTTAGAAGCCGAAGCTCGTACCGCTTCGAAATAAGTCCGCGCTACCCTGGAAGCGACGTTCAGTGCCATCTTGGAAGATAGTTGCCCTCGGTCCGTGAGCAACCATAACGGCGCCAGGATTAGGCCGTCATTCAAGAGACATTTTCTTGTCTTGCTTCACATCGTTTTGCGCGGCCAGAAAATTATCACGCAGACCATCGTCCAGACCACAATCCAGAAAATCCAGGTTATGGTTGGGTGCTCGGCCTGCCACTCAAGTATGCGTTTGTGGAAAGTCATGGCGGATTATCTCCTTTCTGGATGCTTTAGCGACACCAGCAATCCCGACATGTAGTCGATGACACTGGACAGCACCCTTTAAACTATAAGAACCGCAGCACCGTTGAGCCGTCCGGCACGCAGGTCATCGAGCGCCAAGTTGGCATCCGTCAGCGGGAATGGTATGGCATGGGTCTTGACCGGGACCCGCGGCGCAAGAGCCAGGAAATCAACCGCGTCCTGACGCGTTAAGTTGGCGACCGATTTGACGGTCCGCTCGCCCCATAAGATGGCATAGGGAATAGCGGGAATATCGCTCATGTGAATACCGCCACAGACCACGGTGCCGCCCTTGCGGACGGCTCGAAGCGCGGCCGGCACGAGTGCTCCTACCGGCGCAAAGATGATCGCGGCATCCAGCTCGTTCGGCGGCCGATCACCGGATGCACCAGTCCAGCAGGCGCCAAGCTGATGCGCGAAGTCCTGCGCGTCGGTGTCGCCGGGCCGCGTGAACGCATAGACGCGCCGGCCCTGCGAAATCGCAACCTGTGCAACGATGTGCGCCGCCGCACCGAACCCGTAAATACCCAGCCGTTCACCGGCTCCCGCCATCGTAAGGCTTCGGTGACCGATTAGTCCGGCGCAGAGTAGAGGCGCCGCATCGATATCGCTATAGGCGTCCGGCAGGACAAAGCAGTACCGGTTATCCGCAACGGCGTATTCTGTATAGCCGCCGTCAATCGTATAACCGGTGAAACCGGGCGCATTGCAGAGATTCTCCGCATCGTGTCGGCAGTACCAGCACGTCCCGCAGGTATGGCCCAGCCACGGAATGCCCACTCTGTCGCCGGGTGCTAAATCGCTGACAGCTTCACCGATCGCTTCGATGGTACCGACGACCTCGTGGCCGGGAATAATCGGCAGGCGAATATCGGGCAACTCCCCATCAACTAAGTGCAGGTCGGTCCGGCAGACGCCGCAGGCGCGGACCCTAACGAGAACCTGCCCGCGTGAAGGCGTCGGGATTTCCCGCTCAATCAACTTCAGCCTGCCGCCGGGTCTGGTCAGCGCCATCGCTTTCATCACTATCCATCTCCATCCGGTACGGCCCGGCGCGATATTCGTCTTGTGTTTTGAACCCTCTCATCGACGGTGCCGCTTCACACTGATGAAAATCAACCCGGACCCGCCGCATTTCCCAGCCGACTCGACCATTCTGTGAGAATGCGAGGGATTAGGCTGCTACATGCCCGATGTCAGCTATCGGTTGAGGCTCTTGAATTTGGCACCGCTTCCGTACCCTTTGCGGTCGAGTACCGTGCTCTACATGGTGCGAGTATTCCATTGGAGCCAGAAAGTGTGGACACCATCCTTGTCACGAACACTCTGTGCACTGTCGCATTAGACTGGGGCCAGGTGATTTGCCTCAATGCGAAAAGCTGCCTTGGGAGTGGAATATGAATCAGATTTTTGGTTTCCGCGTCCAACCGTAGTCGGCTGCTTATTTTTGCCAATGACAATTTGTGGTTCAAAAAAAAATCGAGATCGCCGGTAGTCTTTTCCTGGCCCTCTTTCCTTCGATATTGGCTCGTTATGTGGGGGCTGAACATACATAATCGCAAAATGGCAGCGGGGGCAGTGTCAGGCGGAGGTAAAGATCAATTGATTCCCTTCCTTTTCGGCGATCCCGGCAGCAACGCTCAGAATTTCTTCTGTGCGGTATCCGATGCCGAAATCTGCACTAGCTAAACCCCGGCGCGGACGGTTGAGCAAAACAAAGGTGGGTTAAGAATTACGATGTGTCGCCTCTACGGATTCATAGCTAATGAGCCGACTAAAGTGGAATGCAGCTTGGTCCATGCCCAGAATGCACTCATGGAGCAGAGCCGCATGGACCGGGAAGGCCTTGCCCACGGGCACGGTTGGGGCGTGGCGGAGCACCCTAACGGCGTACCCTTTGTTGAGAAGCAGGCTTGGGCAGCCTACCATGGCGAACATTTCAAGAAGACGGCCGCCCGCGTCTACTCCAAGAACGTAATCGCCCATGTCCGCCGCGCGACCGTCGGTCCACCGAGTATCGAGAACACTCATCCCTTTGTTCACGGTACCTGGCTGTTCGCCCACAACGGCACGATTCCGTACTTTGACCAAGTGCGGGAGCCGTTGCTGGCAGCACTCGATCCCCTGCATCGAACTGAAATTAAAGGCAGCACCGACAGCGAGCACATATTCCGCTACCTCATGACGCTATGGGGGCATGATCCCCAACGGCCATTGATGGAGACACTGCGTATGGGTTTGGAGCAGATCATCGCCTGGTGCGGGGAGGTCGAACCGGAGCGGAGTATTTCTCTCAACGTGTTATGGACCAACGGCGAACAAATGGTGGGGTCGCGTCTGAACCGCACGCTGTGGTATTTGGAGCGAGACGGCATTGTGCACTGCGAGATTTGTGGCCAGACGCACGTGCACCATGATCCCAAGCAGCACTACCGCGCTCTCGAAATTGCCTCTGAGCCAATCACGCATGAGAAATGGTTACAGGTGCCCAACGGCACGGTTTTCGTCGTCGATCCAGACTTCTGCCTTCACATCAAGCCCTTCGGCGCCGAAGCGCTGAAAGCCGCGGAAGGTGCCGATGCTTTGGCTCGATCATCGTAACTCGGATCTGAAGGGCGATTGCACAAGACGTGGTTGAGGTTTCCGGAAACGCGTTTCGGTCGGCGTCCCATGCATCGATCCCCATTGTGCCGCAGTTCGATGCCGAACCCAGCCGCCAAGCGATGAATAAGGCCGCGCACATGGCGACCCGCCTGTTGGCCGAAGAACCAGCGCTCAACAACACCGATATTTTTGGGCCGCGCGTCTCATCTGGACTGTCTGTCGCTCCTGCATTGCTGTTCGAGGACCACTCCGAGATTTCCCTGTTCAATGTTCGAGAGGATAGGCCGCTTGAATATCGCGCGTTGTTGCTAGCCGGCAAGGACGACATCGTATTGATCGGCAGTCAGCAATTTCCGGGCTTCGAAAAATATTGTCGAGATCGGTTATGCCTCGGCCAAGCGTTAATCGCGAATCCCGCGCCGGTGGTATGTGATCAGAACGTTTCCATGTCAGAACGCTGCATCGCCGACGCGGCGGTAATGGAACGGATCTGCGCGCATGCGCGTCGGCACGGCGGGCTGAATATCGTGCCCTATATCGGGACCGGCAGTGCTTGGCGGCTTGCGAACATTGTCGCGTCGCGGTCAGCAACCGAAGTCCTGGTCGCCGCGCCGCCACCCCGTCTGACTCGACGTGTTAACGACAAATTATGGTTTGCCGAACGCGTTCAAGAATTACTCGACAGGGACGCCCTTCCAGTGAGCCACTCCGTCTTCGGACCCGCGGCCTTATCCGGGCGAGTGGCTGCGCTCGGATCGCGCTTTGATCGGGTGGTCGTGAAAGTGCCGGACAGTTCCGGCTCTCTCGGCAATGTCGTCTTACCTTCGGCGGACATTGCGCGTTGGTCGCTGTCGGACCTGCGAAAGCGAATACTCGACATCCTGGAAGAAAGAGGTTGGCGTGGGACCTACCCGTTAATGGTCAGCGTATGGGACTATCCTGTTATCGCCAGCCCTTCGGTAAACATCTGGATACCGAGAGCCGACGATGGCCTGCCGATTATCGAGAGTGTGTTCACGCAAATTTTGAGTGGAACGGCAGGCGAGTTTATCGGTGCAACGCCCAGCGACCTTCCCGACCTTTGGCAACATCGCATCGTACAGGAGGCAATGGCGATTGCATCCTTGTTCCAATTGCTCGGTTATTTCGGCCGCTGCGGCTTAGACGCGATCCTTATCGGTGAGTCTTGCGATGATGCGGCACTTCACTGGATCGAATGCAATGGCCGCTGGGGCGGCGTTTCGACACCCATCACCTTGGCAAACCGGTTGGTCGGCAACTGGCACGAGAAGGCCGTGCTGATAGTCCAGCAGACCCAGTTGGCCATGCCGCCACGTTCTTTCGACGCTATCTTAGCGCTCTTGGGGGATCGTTTATTCGACGCGCGGACATCCAAGCAAGGCGTTGTGATCCTTGCTCCGGGCCGAATCGTCGACGGCAGCGGGTTAAACATGATGGTATTAGGCGAAACATCCGAGGCGGCACAGGCTACTGCGACGTCAATCGCCACCTTGCTTGCCGAGTAAGGCCGAACCCTGGAGGCAGTAGCGCGTTTGCCGTCTGTCTCAAGATTTTCCGCTCGACGCCCAATATTTCATCTCCCGAGGAATTGGGAACTTTGCGTTACGCCTATACCTTCTATTGGCGTGCATAAATGATGCTTATCAACATGCCCGAACGCTATACCCTGGGTCCGCGATGCCACCCCTTCTACCTTAGCACTTCGCATAGCCATGCCCTTAGATTGCGGAGATGGTAATGTTCGACACAGACTGAGAAATCAATTTGTTGTTAATTTGCATGCCGCCCTCATCGCCCTGCAGCGTGCGCTGGTCGAAGCAACGTTTTTCTGACAACGCCAGGCAAAGAATTACATTGCCATGGACGGTTCGGGGCCTAGGTGTTGCTCTTCCTCCGGAATTTCCGTCATGGTTGCCTCTGTCAGCAGCAGCACGCTCGCGACCGATACCGCATTTTCCAACGCGATACGAACCACTTTCGTAGGGTCGACGATCCCCTCCGCGACTAGGTCAACATATTCGTTGCGACCTGCATCGAAGCCCAAATTGCCGTCACCCTCAAGCATGCGCGCAACGACCACGCCGCCATCGACCGATGAATTTTCCGCGATCTGGCGTGTTGGCACGCTCAGGGCGAGGCGAAGAATCTGAAGCCCGGTTTTTTCGTCTCCCTCCGCCTTGGCTTCTTCTGCCGAAACCGCCGCTACGCACCGCAACAAAGCGAGCCCGCCGCCCGGCACGATCCCCTCTTCGACAGCTGCCTTGGTCGCGTTGATTGCGTCGTCGAGCGCTTCCTTCTTGCTTTTCATCTCCGCTTCCGAAGGCGCACCGACCCGTATCACTGCGATACCGCCGGAAAGTTTCGCCAGCCTTTCTTCAAGCTTCTCCCGATCGTAGTCACTTGTCGTCGTTTCGATTTGCGCTCGGATTTGATGCATCCGTCCTTCGATCTGCGGCTTGTCGCCCATGCCGCCGACGATCGTGGTGTTTTCACGGTCGATAACGACCCTGGCCGCGCGGCCAAGCTGACCCAACTGCACGTCTTCCAGCTTCAGTCCAAGCTCTTCGGAAATCACCTGACCGCCGGTAAGGATGGCAATGTCTTCGAGAGTCGCTTTTCGCCGGTCGCCAAAGCCGGGCGCCTTTACAGCGACGTTCGTCAACACGCCCCGAATTCTATTGACGACGAGGGTAGCGAGCGCCTCGCCCTCGATTTCCCAGCCCTGTTCGCCGATAAGGGGGACGAAACGCACATCCGCAAGATCTTCGCGGTCGAATTGTCCTTTCTCCCTCCTGGTGATGCGCACCAGTTCCTGGGCCCGCGCATCACTGCCGATCGGCACGATCATTCGACCTCCCGAGGCGAGCTGGCTTTTCAGCGACTCCGGAACAGACGGCGCTCCGGCCGAAACCAGTATCGCTTCGAACGGGGCTTCTTCGATCCATCCTCTGGTCCCGTCCGCATGCAGGATATGAACGTTGTCATAACCGGCATCAACCAAATGAGCCGCTGCGATTTCGGCCAACTGGCCGATACGCTCGATCGCGTAGACGTCGCCTGCGATCTCAGCGAACACGGCGGCCGCGTATCCGGATCCCGCGCCAACTTTGAGGATTTTTTCCCCTCCTGTCAGCGCCAGCGCTTCGACCATAAACGCAACGATATAGGGCTGGGAGATTGTCTGCCCTTCCGCAATCGGCAGCGGACGATCATCATAAGCAAACATTCGCAGATGTTCGGGGACGAACATTTCCCGCGGCACTTTACGCATGGCTTCGAGCACCCGTTCGTCGCGTACGCCACGAGCAAAGATCTGATTTGTAACCATCTGTTCGCGAAGCTTGGCAAAATCATTCATCATTGATGCCTTCGTGTTGCAAAAAGGGGGATAAACCGAGGCAGACACGAACAGTTTCGTAATTTGATGCACTCTCAGGGCACCTGCCTTAATCTAGATCAACGCTAGAAATGGTCCCTTCATGTTCATCATTTCGATTTGACCTCCGCCGCGGTGGGCTATTGGCCGCTCGCTGGACAGCTCAGAAATCTGAAAGAGCGATCAATGGAGCGAAAGGCCATAACAGACGAAGTCCGGGCCATCATGATCGAGTTCGCCGATCAAACCGGACTTTCGACGAACCAAAAGCCGCCGCGCCGTTATCTCTGGACGGATGCCTTCGCCGTCTGCAACTTCCTGACCCTGTATCGTCAAACAGGGGACGAGAAATATAGGCGACTCGCACTGGATCTGGTCGATCAGGTCCACGCCGTCCTCGGCAGGCACCGTGAAGACGATCCGCGCACCGGCTGGATAAGCGGATTCGACGAAGTGACGGGCGCAACACATCCGACGGCGGGCGGTCTCAGGATCGGCAAAAACCTGAATGAACGCAAACCGGACGAGCCCTATGACGAAAGATCGGAATGGGACCGGGACGGTCAGTATTTTCATTACCTGACCAAATGGATGCACGCGCTCGAACGAGCCGGTACAGCCACGGGGGAGCCGACCTATATTCGCTGGGCGGTGGAGCTCGCGAAAGCCGCTCATACCGCGTTTGCGTATGTCCCCGTAACAGGCGGCGCGACACGCATGTACTGGAAAATGAGCATTGATCTTTCCCATCCGCTCGTTCCATCGATGGGCCTTCACGATCCGCTCGACGCATTCGTCACCTATAACGAACTGCGCACGTGCGTGCGCAAGTATCCGGGCGGTACGACGAAGCTCAATCTCAGTGGACAGATCGCCGAGACGGCCGCCATGTGCGAAGGAAAAAACTTCACTACGGCCGATCCGCTTGGGATCGGTGGCCTCTTGTTCGATGCGTACCGGGCGACTCAGATGACCGTTGGCGACAGTCTTGAAACTCCCGAACTGGTGGAGTTGCTATTGCAGTGTTCGAAATCCGGTCTGGATGCTTTCCTACGCAAAGATCCGCTGAATGATCCGGTGGCTTACCGGCTTGCCTTTCGCGAACTGGGGCTGTCGATCGGATTGCGGGCTATAGAAAGAATGCAGGACATCATTGAGAATAACCGAAACCTGTTTAGCGATAGTCTGTTTCGCAAGGTCGAGAGTCTGATGGAGTATGTGCCGTTGAGCGAAACAATTGAGCGTTTCTGGCGCGATCCCGCCCATCAACAGAGCGCAAGTTGGCGCGCGCATCGCGACATCAACATGGTCATGTTGGCGACAAGCCTCATCCCGGAGGAGTTCCTGTCGATATAAGCCTTAGGCTAGCCCGATTATCGGCCGGCCTGGTCACGAAGAACAAGGTCGCGCGCCGCCTTCACCTCGTCCAACCGTTTGACCGGCGTAGTGTGCGGCGCGGTCTGAAGCAGCGCCGGGTTTTCCGCCGCCTCGACGGCAATTTGGCGCATTGCTTCGACAAATGCGTCGAGGGTTTGTTTGCTTTCTGTCTCCGTCGGTTCGATCATCAACGCTTCAAGAACGATCAAGGGAAAATAGTTGGTCGGCGGATGGAAGCCGTAATCCATCAGCCGCTTGCTGATATCCAGCGCCCGCACGCTTGTGCCCTCTAATTTTCCCTGACACACGAATTCGTGCATGCAGGGACGGTCGAAGGGGACGGGGTATGTTTCGCGCAGTTTGATGCGAAGGTAGTTGGCGTTCAGCACCGCATGCTCGGCGTTTTTCCGGAGACCCTCTGCGCCGTGCATTCGGATGTAGGCATAGGCACGCAAAAACATGCCGAAGTTGCCGAAATACGTGCACATCCGGCCGATCGATCGCTTCGGCGCGAACAGCGCATACTGAGACTGATCTCCTTCTTCACCAACCTGTTCGATGACAATTGGGCCGGGAAGATAGTCGCACAAGGTTTGGGTAGCGCCGAGCGGACCCGAACCCGGACCACCGCCGCCGTGCGGCGTGGCGAAAGTCTTGTGCAGATTGTAGTGCATGAGATCGATGCCCATGTCGCCAAGCCGGGCGACCCCGGTGAGTGCGTTCATGTTCGCGCCATCGCCGTAAACCAGACCGCCACAGCCGTGAACCAGACTGACGGCTTCGCCGATCTGTTCCTCGAACAGGCCGAGCGTGTTCGGGTTCGTGAGCATCAACCCGGCGACGGTATCGTCACAGGCGGCGCGCAGAGCCATGATGTCGATATTGCCACGCTCATCGGTGGGAATCTCCAGCGCACTGAAACCCGCCATCGTCGTCGATGCCGGGTTTGTACCGTGTGCCGAATCCGGTATCAGCACCTGTGTCCGCCCGCTGTCGCCGCGGTCCGCATGGTACGCCCGCATCATCAGCAACGCCGTCAGCTCGCCCTGGGCACCGGCGGCCGGTTGCAGAGAAACCTCTGCGAACCCGCCAATCTCCTTTAGGCACTGCTGAAGCTCATACATGACGGCCAGATTGCCCTGGACGGTGGATGCCGCTTGGAGTGGATGGCCAAAAGCGAATCCCGGCAGACGCGCGATCTCCTCGTTGATCTTCGGGTTGTACTTCATGGTGCAGGACCCGAGCGGATAAAAGCCGCTGTCGACGCCGAAATTCCGCTGCGACAAGCGTAAGAAATGACGCACGGCATCGAGCTGGGAGAGTTCCGGCAGACCGTTGTCATCACGCAGCAGATGATCCGCCAGATCCGCCTCCGGCACATCCGGCGCCGGAAGGTCAACACCGGTTCGGCCCGACACGCTCAATTCATAAACGGTGGCTTCACTCATCGTCCTTCTCCTTGGATGCTCGTTCGATCAGGCCGGTTCATCCATTGGGCCGTGCCGTTCATCGGGTCACCTGCCGCAAACCCTCGACCAGGCGATCGATCGCCGACCTTGGGTTCCTTTCGGTGACCGCGACCAGCATGTGCCGGTCGAAGGATGGATAGTCTCGGCCCAAATCGTAGCCGCCGACGATGCCGAATTCATCCAACAGTGCGGCATTCACCGCATCCACCGATCGCGGGAGTTCGACCACGAACTCCTTGAAAAAAGGCGCCGCCGGCGCGTGCGGATTGACCTGAAATCCCTCAAGGTCGCGGATCTGCGCCGCGGCGTAATGGCTCTTGTGATAGCACAGGCTGGCGACCTGCTTCAGACCCGATCGGCCCAACGTGGCAAGGTACACTGCGGCCGCCAACGCCATTAGCCCGGCATTAGTGCAGATGTTGCTCGTGGCCTTGGCACGCCGGATATGCTGCTCGCGCGTGCCGAGGGTCAGCACGTATCCGCGCTGTCCGTCGGCATCCACCGTCTCTCCGACCACCCGCCCCACCAATCTGCGGACATAGGCTTTCCTGGTTGCAAAGACGCCGAGATGCGGTCCACCGAAGGAAGGCGGGATTCCGAGCGGTTGCCCGTCCGCAACGACCACGTCCGCGCCATACGCGCCGGGTGGATGAAACAGGCCGAGCGAAATCGGGTCGCAGACCACGATGAGCAATGCGCCGGCGTCGTGCACCGCTTCGGCCAGTCCCTCCACATCTTCGAGCTGACCAAAGAAATTGGGATTCTGAATTACCAGAGCCGCCGTTTTCTCATCGAGCAACGATTGCAAGCTGGCCGGTTCGACTTCCGAATCGTCGTCGCCAACAATCGACGCGTTCGTGCCTCGCAGATAGGTCTTCACCACATCCCGGTATTGCGGATGTACAGCCGGAGAAAGAAGGACCCTGCGCCGATCCTCGCCGGTGGCATCGAGGGCGAGCAGCACGGCCTCCGCCAAGGATGTGGCGCCGTCATAATGGCTGGCATTGCTGACCTCCATACCGGTAAGCCGGCAGATCATGCTCTGGTACTCGAACATGGCCTGCAGCATGCCCTGGCTTATCTCCGGCTGGTAGGGCGTGTAAGAAGTGTAGAACTCGCCGCGTTGCAGCACGTAATCAACAGTCGACGGAATATAGTGATGGTAGGCACCGGCGCCCAGGAAACTGGCGGTTCGGTCCATAGCGGTGTTGCGGTCGGAAAGGCCCCGCATTTCAGTGTCAATTTCCATCTCGGACAGTGCGGACGACAGGGCCAAATCGGGAAAGCGGATCGGCCCGGGGATACCCTCGAACAACGCCTCGATGCTTGGCACATCGATCGCGTCGAGCATCTCGCGGCGTTCGGTTTCTGTGTGCGGCACGTAAGTCATATGCAACCTCGTGACGTTAGGGGATTGACGGAAAAGCGGTCATCCTCAATTACACGTCCATTTTTCGACCATTGCCTAAATGCTCGCCTTTACCAACCGTCTAGTCCGATAGCCGATAACTACCGGCAAATAGTGTCCTGCGACCAGTTTCGCATCGAGTACGGCATCGCCGGTGTCGAACCTCAGCACCGGCGTTCGCGCGAGCTTCGCCGGAGTCGCAACGATAATGAGGTTCTTGGTTCCAATCCATTTTACGACCTCGGGGCTGAGCTGAAGGTTGCCTCGGCCGAGAACGAATCCCTGTGCGCCGATCGGGCTGAGAATTAGCCTGCTGTTCGGGTAATCGTCGATTAATTCGAGCAGCTGGCGCTCATTGAGATCCGTTCCGACCAGCTTACCGCCAGCCACCGCATCGATTCCCAAAAGCGACTTTTCAACCTTCAGTGCATGACCGACCGATTGTATCGTGCTGCCCGGCCCAAGAAGAAACAGCGTTTCCGGGCGCGCGTCGATCTCCTCGCGCAGGTAGTCCGCAATCTCCTGCTTGACCTCGGCGTCGCCCGCCTCGGTAATTAACATCTTTGCCAATTGTGTATAGGTCGGCTCATAGGGTGTAAGCGCCGAATAATACAGCCGGACCGCCCATTCGCCTCGACGATAGCGCTCTTCGTCCAGGTCGAGGACGTCCACCCTGGCTGTCGCAAGCTTTCCCTCGAGATAACCGAGGAGAATTTCCGCCGTCCTGACGGTATTCGTCCCGAACACGCCGGAAAACATCTTGACGCCGGACGGAATCCCGAGAATGGGCGTGTCAGGACCCGTGACGCTGCACACGTCGCGCGCCGTGCCGTCGCCGCCGCAGAACAGGATCAGATCCGCACCCCGTTCGAGGAATCGCCGCACTGCGGCCGTCGTATCCTCGTCGCTTGTCCGCCGGCCCGCCTCATAGACCACGTCGAACGCGGCAAAGCCGGCCGTCTTCAGGCAGTTGGCGCCCATGTCATCGGAACAGGTCAACCAATCGATCGCGATGTCACCGGGGCCGTGTTCGAGCATTCTCCGGAGTTCTCCCAGGGTTTCCTCCGCTTTCAAGTGGGCCGCCGGTTTGGCGCCGAGTGCCAAGGCCCTGTCAACCACGCCGTCAGTGCCCTTGAGGCCGACCCGGCCGCCCATCCCGGCGATCGGATTCACCAAGAAACCTATTCGGGTCGACGACTGTGAAATTTGACCCATGGGCAACACTCACCGCGGCAGACCGCTATCAAAGTCAATCTACATATCGCCAGAGCACGGCCATCGGCTCGGCTATCAGCAGCCCGTTTCTTCGAAAAACGCGCGCAGCGCGCCATGGGCGTCCGATGTGACGGGTGGACCGTGGGAAAGGCACAGGATCGAGAAGTCGAGGCCGAGAAACCCCCGCACACTGGCGCGCGTCGCTTCCGGGTCGTCATGCAGGCCCGGTGGAACGAACTCCAATGCGCCGTCGCCGTCTCTCATCATCAGGTCCGCTGAAAACAACACTTTCGGTTCCTGCTCCTGCAAGAAGGCGTAATGCGCGGCTTCAGGACCCGGCGTGTGTATCGCACGGAGACGGCCGGGTAGCAGGTCGCCGGCCGCATAGGATTGATCCGCTTCTTCTTCCATATCCCGGCATCCCTTCGGCGCGTAGACCACCGCGCCGAACTCCCGGCGGTAGCGCCATGCTGACCGTTGATGGCACGCCGCGGTCAGACAAATTGCCTCGACGCGCCCTAAATCCCGTAAAAGCTTTGGCCGTAGCGGCAGCGGATCGATCATGATGACGCCGTCTTCACCGCGAACGGCATATGCGTCGCTCTCGTAATCGATACGGTCGTCGAGTACGTGCCACCGCCAGACAGTCGGCGCGAGCTGTTGAATCGAGTTTGCGTTGGCGCCGGGTTCAGACATGCGTCACCTTTGAAGGTTCCTCTCGCCGCCATGCAAATAGGGAAGAACGACGTGTCCCCTGGCTGCTTTTAGGCCGCGCAGTACAAGGCTCAATCGCCTCCATCGAACGGTGGAAATCCGATAAACCTCAATCATGGTGATGAACAATATCCATCCGTATCCGGTGGGACATTGATTTCGATTAATGCAGGCTCGATCTCCCGAACCGATATTCGGCACTTATATGGTGAGCGCAATCTTTTGCGTGGGCCTCGCGATTCAAAGGCGACCGCGATTATCTGACACGACGCGCGAAGCGACCCATCCGTACCGTGCGACTTCGGAGATCCGCATGATATGGTTGCAAGGCCCCAGCGGGTTTGAGGCCGCGACAGACTCATAGGACTCAGGTCATGGCATCGAACGCAACATGGCTTAGCAGCATCTGGCAACTCCTTTTGGGCGCTGCCGGGATTTACCTCATCCTCGGTCTGCTGCTTTTCTTCTTTCAGTCCAGCTTGCTCTATTTCCCGAATACCCCGTCACGCGAGATTTTCGCCACACCGAAATCCATCGGTCTGGGCTACGAATCCGTAACAATCGAGACCGATGACGGGCTCAGCCTTGATGGTTGGTTCATTCCCGCCGCCGATCCGCGCGGCGTCTTGCTTTTCTTTCATGGCAACGCCGGCAACATGTCGCACCGCCTGGAATCCATTAAGGTCTTCAATGATCTGCGGCTATCGATCTTCATTTTCGATTACCGAGGCTACGGCCGCAGCGATGGCAAACCCTCGGAACAGGGGATCTATCGAGACGCGGCAGCCGCCTGGCGCTATCTGACCGAGCGGCGCCAGATCGCGAAGGAAAGCATTGTTTTCTTCGGACGTTCGCTCGGCGGCGCAATCGCAGCGCATCTGGCGGGACGGAATTGTCCGGGCGCTCTCATCCTCGAATCCGTCTTCACCTCCGTGCCCGATTTGGCGTCCCAGCTGTATCCCATATTCCCGGTTCGATGGCTGAGCCGCTTCCGCTATCAGGCAAAATCGTCGCTCAAATCAGTTGCTTGCCCCGTGCTCGTCGTTCACAGCCGTCACGACGAAATCGTCCCGTTCCGGCATGGCCGCGCCTTATACGATGCGGCGAACGAGCCGAAGCAATTTCTTGAACTTCACGGCGGCCACAACGACGGATTTTTGGTGAGCGGCCAGAAATATTTGGACGGCATCGACGGTTTTCTGAATGCGCATTTCGGAAAGTAGGGGCGCCGCGCAATGCAACCTTGCGGAAAGCCCTGTCTTGTATGAACGCATCTCTCGGCAGCAGTAAATTTGACACAGGTCAACGCCAGATATCGCACTTGTGTCGCAAGTGAATCGAAAGACAAGCGGCCGATCTATCGCGGCTCCTCTTGAAGACTAACGTCGTGCGGGTGGGCAACGGTGGCGCTCGATGTGAATACGTTCGCCGGGTGAGCTAGCGGTTGTCGCAGGAGGCTGCGCTAACCCTTTAGGAAAGGTAAAGGATGTGCGGAATCTGCCGGTACCTCCGGATCGCGGCGATCATTCTCGTCGCGGTTTTCTCGTCGAATGTGGCCTTCCCCGCACCAAGGCCGGGCTCGGATGACCGCGTGATGCTGCCGATGCCAAACAAAGACGGCGCCGTGCCCCTGGAGCGGACACTCCGTCTCAGACGATCCGTAAGAGCATTCGACAAACGGGCGCTGACGTTGCGTGAATTGTCACAGCTCTTGTGGGCGGCCCAGGGCGTGACCGACCCACCGGGGTACCGTACGGCACCATCGGCCGGCGCTTTGTATCCTCTTTCCATATATGTTGTGGTGGGCAATGTCGCCTCCCTGTCGAGCGGTATCTATGTCTACGAACCATCCCAACATCGGCTGCAACGAGTACGCGGCGGCGATGCGCGCCCTGATCTCAGTACCGCCGCGCTCGGCCAAGATTGGATACGGCAGGCCCCAGTATCGCTCGTCATAGCCGCGACCTATCATCGTACGACGACGAAATACGGCGACCGCGGACGCAGATATGTCCACATGGAGGTAGGACATGCGGCGCAGAACGTCTACCTGCAGGCGACGGCGCTAGGGCTTGGCACGACCGTGGTGGGGGCATTCCGGGACGAGCAACTGAAGTCCGTCTTGAGTATGCGGAAAGCGGAAGAGCCTTTCTGCATCCTGCCGGTTGGGCGACCGTCGGACGGGCCTTCCTAATCGTGCGACGCCTAGCCCTCTTCCGGGGGGAGAATGCCGCCGGCGATTTCCTTGAAACGCTGCCAGTTTGTCGCAGCCCAGGTTTCCGTGTGGGCATGTCCGAACGTCCGAATGATGGTGGCAACCTTTGTGGCGCTTTCAATGTCAGGTGCCTGAAAAATACCGAGATAATCGTAAGGCCCCAAGGTCGCGTAACTTCCCGACCATTCGACCTCCGGACATTCCGCACGGATCCTGTCCGTGACCTGACGTTCCAGCTTCTCCAGCCCCTCAGGAGATGTGAGTGCACCGTGAGCAAGGCGCGTCAACATTATGAATATGGCCATGGGGACCTCCGTCTAACATTCGTCCCGAACACAGACCTCCCACTTCATGAAACGAGTGAAATCCGGCCTACGCCCGTTCGGATGCGTTCCGAATTTCGAACCAACAATAGTTCGTGCGTCACCGGTGCAAATTGAGAGAGGCCAACAGAACACGGGCCTGATCCGGATGATCCAGGTCAAAGTCCGTTTCCTTCGCCCGGTTTTGGATATGCGTTCGAAGGGCGTCTGCGTGATGCGCCTCTTATCAGCGAACCTGCGATACAGGGATCGGAAGACATGGACACGGCGAGGGAAGCAGCGGGCGGAAAGGAGCGCAACGCTCCGTCCGGACCACGGATCAGCTATCGAGCAGTAATCGCCTTCGCGAGCACCCGATGAGCAAGACTATTCTCGTGACAGGGGCGCTGGGGCAGATTGGGTCGGAACTCGTGCCCGCGCTGCGGGCGCGTTACGGTCGGGAAAGCGTTATCGCCACCGACGTTCGGATGCCACCGATGGGCGCCTCGGCGGTGGACGGACCATTCGAGTACCTTGATAGTACCAAGTTCCAGCAAATCCGGGATATCGTATCGCGACATAATGTTGGGACCCTTTACCATCTCGCCGCGCTGCTATCCGCAGTGGCCGAGGACAGGCCCCAGGCGGCATGGCATCTCAACATGGACGGGCTGTATCAGGTGCTCGAGGCGGCGCGGCAATGCCATTGTGCGGTGTTCTTTCCCAGCTCAATCGGCGCTTTCGGACCGACGACCCCGCGCGATAATACGCCCCAGGAAACGGTCCAGCGGCCCACCACGATGTACGGCGTGACCAAAGTCGCGGCGGAATTGTTGTGTGACTACTATTTCCGGCGTTTCGGCGTGGATGTTCGCGGCCTCCGCCTGCCGGGACTGATTTCCCACGTGGCGCCGGCGGGGGGCGGGACGACGGATTACGCCGTGGACATCTTCTATCAAGCGATCCGCTACCGCCACTACACCTGTTTCCTGCGGCCCGATACGCGGCTCGAAATGATGTATATGGCGGATGCGATCAAGGCGATCATCAATTTGATGGAGGCCGACCCTGCGCGGCTTACCCACCGCAACGCCTTCAACATTACCGCGATGAATTTCACGCCCGAGGAGTTAGCGAGCGAAATTCGCAAACACATCCCAAAATTCGTCATAGACTTTGAAATTGATTCCGTACGGCAGGCCATCGCGGATTCGTGGCCGCGCACGATCGACGACAGTGCCGCACGGGAGGAGTGGGGCTGGCGGCCGGACCACACGCTGGAATCGATGACGGAAAACATGCTCGATATGCTCGGACGCAAACTCAAATTCGCAAGGTGAATTCGCGGCGCGAGGAAGGGAGGCATCCATGCCCCATCACCGACTCGAGGAAGTACTGCGGTCCGAGCTGACGGCCTTGGAAGATGCGGGCACGCGCAAGGGGCGCGAAGCCGTAATTGCCGGTGTGATCCCACCGCAGGGCGAAAAAGGACCGCGCTATCTGCTGGAGGGCGAGGACGATAAGCCGTTCCTGCGTATGAACTCCAACGGCTATCTCGGGATGGCCCTCAGGCCCGAGGTCGTCGAGGCGGACGAGTTGGCGACGCGCGCCTATGGCGTCGGCCCCGGAGCCGTGCGGTTCATCAGCGGCACTTGGTCACCGCACATTGAGCTGGAACGCCGGCTCGCTGCGTTTCACGACCGCCAGGCCTGTTTGATTTTCAGCTCGGCCTACGCCACGGTGATGGGCATCCTGCCGCCGCTCATCAGCCCGGACACCGCCGTCATCAGTGACGAACTCAATCACAATTGTATCATTAATGCTGTTCGCCTGGCGCGCCCGCGCGAGCGGCTCGTGTACCGACATCTGGACCTGGGCGAGCTGGAACACGCCCTCGATGCGGCCGCTAAGACTAGCCGGCGGGCCATTGTGGTCACTGACGGAATCTTCAGTATGCGGGGCGACCATGCACCGTTGCAGCGGATCATGGATCTGGCTCGTCGGTTCGACGACGCTTTCGCCGAGAATGTAACTGTAGTCGTCGACGATTCGCATGGTGTGGGCGCCTTCGGCGCGACGGGGCGTGGTACCGAGGAACGCACCGGCTCTGAGCCCGTCGACATACTGATTGCGACGCTGGGCAAGGCGTTCGGCGTCAACGGAGGATATGTCGTGGCCGGCGACACCATCGTCGACTACCTGCGGGAGAAATCGCCGTTCTATGTCTATTCCAACCCCATAACAGCGGGCGAGGCCGCCGCCGCCGCGAAGGCGCTGGAGATCGTCGACAGCCCGAGAGGGCTGGTGCTGCTGGACCATTTGCGGGCGATGACGGTTCGGCTCGATGCGGGAATGGTCGCGCTCGGCCTCGAGACGATTCCTGGCGACCATCCAATTGTGCCATTAATGGTGCGCGACACATCGAAGACCTCGGCGATGGTGAGGCACCTCCGTGATCGTAGGGTCCTCGCGACCGGGCTCAATTATCCGGTGGTCCCCAAGGGCGAGGAGGAAATTCGTTTCCAGGTGTCCGCTGACCACACTGCCGCAGACATCGATGAGGTCCTCTCCATCCTGGCGGAGTATCCCTAGTATGAACATCCCGTACCTTTGCTCTGGATGACGATCAATGACCGATGACGACACCAAACGGGTAGTGGCAAAGCCGGACTCAGTCGCGCACTCGCCGAACGCAGTTATCGCGGGGCGCCTGCGCGAAGCCGCGGACCTTCTGAGCCACCAGGGAACGAATCCGTTCCGCGTCAGCGCCTATCGGCGGGCCGCCGATACGCTGCTGGGCCTCCCCGGGAACGTGGACGATATCCTGCGGCGGGACGGCGTCGACGGCCTTATCGCGCTACCGGGGGCATTGTCAATGTCGCACAAACCTCGAATGGTTGTCGTCACGGGGATGCCGAACCAGCGGCATGCGTGTTAGCCGGTATCGCTGTCACCAATACCGTATGCGGCCGACATCCAAATGTACGAAGTTCGAATTCGGATAGAACCCTACACCACCCGATTTTTGCGCGACAGCGGCCTTGTGGAGTTCGCGAAGCGGCTGTTTGGGGAGGCGCACATCGATAGCCTTTCCGGCAAGATGCAGGCTCCGTCGCGCAACATTCCCACTCTTGTTCGCCAGTTTGGTGTTGGTGGCCGGAGATCGGTAACCCGAGATGACGTGGTACGGCTCTTCCGTGCCGATGGATTGTCGCATGCGATGGAGCAGATCTACGAGGCGGACATCGATCGGCCAGAGCTCGCCGGTCCGAAAATCCCTCAGAATTTGCTTGATCTCAGCGAGCGCGTCGGGAATGTGGCTTCCGTCCGCCCAATAGGTGACATTGAGCTTCTCGCCCGTATGCAGGTGGTAAAAGGACAAGGCGCGTTCAGGCGTCGCGGACTGGGCCGGTGATGCACCCAAAAGTGCCAATCCCCCGGTGGCCACCATTCCCGCGCCAAGTTTAAGGATTCTGCGGCGGTCGTGAGTTGAGATTACAGGTCGTTGATTACCCATTTTTCCTCAATAATCGGCAATGGCTCATTGTCCACGCTGGCGTGTGGCCAAAATCACTTGGTGCAGCGTCGAACACGGCTGTTAACAATACGTAAAATTCGCCAGATATCTAGTGAAGAACGCCGGTCGGCCTTGGCATCGTCGTGCATGCTGGGGTGCTTGCAATTTCATAGGCTCTTGCCGCATCGCGATGGTCTTCCCTTTGCTGCGCCGGCCCGGCATCGACCAGGCTATCCAGCCCATATACATCGTCGCGGAAATGAGCGTGTCCGTATTTGTCCGCCCATGCAGTCAAATAGATAATGTGAATTGGTACGGGGCGGGAAAGCGCAATCTGCCTAGTTTCGCCGCTTTGTAGCGCTTCGGCCAACGCATGGAAAGAACCCTCATCGTCATGCTTCAGCAGGTATTCCGCAAGCTCTACAGCTTTGTCGACACGAATACACCCGGAACTAAAGGCGCGCAGACCGCGCTTGAAGAGCCCCCGTGCTGGCGTGTCATGCACGAAGATGGCCTGTTCGTTTGGAAGGAAGAATTTTACGTGGCCAAGTGAATTCAACGAACCGGGTTCCTGCACCAAAGTGTAGGGGAAGTTGCCTTCATTCAACGCCTGCCAAGGCACCGAATTCGCCGCCACTTCAACCAATGAACTGCCGGAGGCCTTGAATACCCTGATTGCCTGCGCACTCAGGTAAGAGGGATCCCGTTTGAGCTTCGGCAGAATATCTTCTAGGGGATGCGCCGCGGAACGCGCCAATAGGGATTGACGATGATTTTGGTGACGGCGCTGGAAAGGACAGGCGTTGGCCGCGAAACGCGACCGACGATTACCGACGAGCTGAAGGTGACCATACCGCCTTCAACGACGTTGAGGTTGAACCCGGCGACATTGATCAGGATCATTCGACTGCCGTCGGTAGCAGGCGATGACTGCAAGCGCGCCCGGTTGGCCATGATCTGCTGAACTCTTTCCCCAATGGAAACATTCAAAGCCGCGCGCGTCATTCGGCCCACCACGCCATCCGCGACAAGTCCGTGCCGGGACTGAAAATGAATGACGGCCGCATTAAGATCGTCGTCAAATTTCCATGAATTCTTGCTTTGCCCTGTTAGGTCGTTCGTCACCGACAGGCGTTTCTTCAGGCGAGCAATGGATGGGTCGAATGATCCGACGCGCAAGGCGGGACCGTCAGGCACTGTTGGCCAGCCGCCTTGCTTTTCAATCGTCAGGTATCTTTCGAGCGCGGATTGCAGGTACACCGCAGACGCCGGGGACAAGCGGTCCGTCTCAGCGGAGGCTGTCTGAAATCCTCCAACAGCGACCACGCACAGAAGAAGCGCGATGCTCCAGTCCCGTGAGATAAGAGGATGACGTGGCAACTGACAGACCCTTTCGACCCCGCAGGGACAAAAAGAAAGTACGACGTGACATTAATTATTATGTGCCTCGAAGTGACTGATGCCAATTGATCCAGTCGGGGGTCGTCGCCTAAAACGAGCCAATCTTTCCGAGGCGGACACAGGGATCCGCTCTGCCGAATGTGCTTTACCGTGGTATATAATGAGAAATGTTCGAGTTCCACGGCTGGCTTTCGCTTCATTCGGATGATCGGGAAGACCTTGACCCGGCCACTTTGGAGGAACGCGTGGATTCAGCCGAGTCCGCTCTCGCAAGGGAGATCGAAAAGGCTGACGATGACTTCTCGGTATTTGAAATCCGCCGTGCAGGTAACGGGCTTCGCTATATCTCTGTGCACGGACTGAGCAATCACCGCTATGAGCCGGTCATCAGCCTTTTTCGCTGGGCGGCTGAGAACCTAACGGAAAGTTATGCCCTGCTCTACGTATGGGACGATGAGGATTGCCGGGGAGATGACACGAACCATACCAACGCGTTCCGGGTTTGGCGCGTAGCGCAGGGAAAGTTTGACGAGTACGCAGACCCGTTTCTTTCTCCCTGTGTGCCGACGATAGAGAAGCCCTGCTCGTAAGGTCTCGCTTGGGCCGCCAACTTGGCAAAAGGATTCGGAGACTGTCTGCATGCCCAAACGTCTGTCTTTTGAAATCGCTGAAAAAGGGCTGAGAAATATTCTGGTGGGTGGGTCTATCGATCGCGTGGCCTATTACATTACTGGTTGGGAGCTGCGCATCGTCCAGGAATTGCAGCCTGAATTCCATCTTTCAGCGGCGGAAATGATTATCCCAAATGTTGATGACTGGTGGGCTGGGCTAGATGGCCTGCCCATTGACCTAAGAGCTACAAATGAGCCGAGCGATACCGTGGTAGCGGTCAATATTTTTACGGTGATTAATAGGTGGCCAATTTCATCAATTTCGATCGATCGAACGGGAAATCTACTAATGGAGTTTGCCAACGGGTGCCGGCTTCACGTTCAGGCAATTGTCGAGATGGTAGATTGGACTTGGCAAATCGACATAACCGACCAGTGCAACATCATAACTTGCGACTCTGGCCAATTATTCGGGAACGATGCTTATTTCTCTTGATCCATTTACGCGTTGCGAGATCTGAATGTCCGGTTTGGGTTGCCGATTCAACCGATCGCCGCAACACACTCGTCGAACTTCTCAGCGGGTGAAAAGTAGTTCAAGGTCTTTCTCGGTCTCTCGTTGAGTGTCCGTCATCAAAACGTTTGGGCCGTCTGAATATGTCTCGTACCGGAGGATCTGGCTCATCTTTTGTTGATGTTAAGCGGCTTGTTGCTGATGGGACAAGCGGCGCTTTTGCATGGTCCGTTTC
>Ga0224508_10001295_pt1 | contig 22595 bp, 22 predicted proteins | sample SF_Jan12_sed_USG_4_FD_170157 | JGI IMG/M metagenome (GOLD analysis project Ga0224508, IMG submission 170157) | Sediment microbial communities from San Francisco Bay, California, United States - SF_Jan12_sed_USGS_21 | ecosystem: Environmental > Aquatic > Marine > Sediment | place: USA... | reverse complement strand
TCACGAGTCGTTCATGAGTGCCGGTGTCCTCGCGGATGTAGCGAGTGCGCACAAGGACATTCTTGCCCGGACCCAGGCTATCAATCTGGCTATGCAGGCTGGCGTCGATGTCTACGAGATCCGGGGCGGCTGGAACGGGTTCCGGCGCTTTCTTTTTCAGGGAGACGGGGCGGGGTTTCTGAAAATGGCCTGAATGACGCAGGTCTTTCGGCGGCGTCGGTTCTGCAGCGGAAAAGCGATCTTCCAGCCAGTTCTTTATTTTTTTCATCATCTCTAGATTGCCGTTAGTGACGCTGTGCGTTTCTATACCATAAATCCGACTCACATTTGTGTTTAGAATGCCCTAAGAAGCCGCTGATTTCTATACATTTATGGCCATGGGGCAGTGATAAAATGCCCAAAGTGCGACTGGCATCACAGTTTCCGGGGCTGCGGCCGGCCTCCGGGAAGCAGGAATCAGGTCGTCCGGCCGGACATGCGCCATGCCAGTGCCATCAGTCGCAGGCACTGCCAAGTCAGATAGGGAGCAAGAATCAGAAACCATGCCACCGCATCGCCCGCCCGAATCTTGCTGCTCAGCGTCCCAAAGAAGTCGCCGTAGCCATGGCCACCGTAGGCCCCGAAAACACTCTGCCCAAGCCAGTAGATTGCGACAGGCATGATTACCAGGCCGAAAAAAAGCAGGCCTGCGAGCAAACCGATTTCTTTGCGCAGGGTTTTCCTGAGACTAGATTGCTTCTCGCTCACCAGCAATGCCTGAGTTATGTCAACGGGGTAACAATCGTTGCGCAGCTGTCAATGGGCGTCAAGCCCGAATACGAAACTCCGCTAATCGGCGCTATCGAACGGCTGCTGCGTTCGCCTTTTTCGATGACGTCGCCGATACACGATAATGCCTAGATGGATGCACGCAGCGGAGAACAACAGATAGTGGGGTAGAATCCAAAACCACTCAGCGATGTAGAGAGTCGCAAAAAACGCGGCAACACCGGATGCAAGGTAGAAATAAGGTAACGCATCGTAAAGCAATTTCGGCAGCCAGATCTTTCTGGAGACCAAGCTGTTTTTGTCAAAACGTATTCGCTGCGTTTCGGTGAGACTTGCCGCATTCCCTGCGCTCGTGCTCCACATCATCTTGACTCACTTCCGTGTCACTCAAATAAAGTCTAATTCAGGTGGCCAAAAAAGACCGTGATTGCTTTCACAGATCCCGCAACGGTGCGGGAAGACATTAAGCGTCGCGTTTTGGGCGCTCCTCATAGCGGAACTTTGCATTGCCAATAGACACGATGTCACCGTTTGACAAATAGTGTTCTTTGATGCGTTCAGAGTTGACGAACACGCCATTCTTGCTACCCCAGTCAACAACTCTGGTGGCATCGCCTTCGGTCAGAATGACCGCATGGCGACGACTGATATACGAGGTTCTCAGTTGAATGTCATTATCGTTGGTGCGGCCAATCGTCAATCGTTTCTTGAACAGTGGGAACCGCAGTTCCTGATCGCCAAAGCTGCCAATCAGAACGCGCGTAATTCTCTCGCGATCGCTATCGGTGTGAGCGGTATCAGGCTCCGGCATGACATTGCCGTCTGAGTCGTCGAATCGCTCAGACATTCGATTGTCGATATCCTGAATGACTTCTTCCATTTCGCCAATGGATTCGATTTGTTCGGTCTTTTTCGCCAACTCGCCGAGCAGAACATTGATGGCGGTTCTCTTTGTGTCGAGTTTTTGCTCGAACTCTTCCGCCGATCGCGTCAGCTGGTCTACGCGTTTTTCCAGCTTATCTACGCGCTTCTGTGCATCTTCTTCTTTCTTGCGCATTTCGATCTCGAGTTCTTGCTTGAAGCCCCGCGCGTCAATCAGGTCAGATGTAAGTTGACTGTTCAGCTCACCAGTCTGTGTGGCAGTGTTCTGGGCTTCGCCCAACTCGAAGCGCAGCGTGCGAACTTCCTGCTCGTGATCTTTCTTTTGTTGCTCTATGAGAGCTCTAAGCACGTCAATCGATTCGCCGGAAGAACCAAGCTCCTCAGATAGTTCCTGATTGCGTTCGCTTATCTCCTGTACGGTATCAATCAGGCGGTCGCGTTCCTGCGACCATTCAGATTGAGACTCGGTTAAATCCTGCAATTTGTAGCGCAGAGTATCTGCGTATTCTTCAACGCGTGAGAGCTTCGCCTGCACCTCTCTTACCTCGGCGGCGTTCGTCTCTTGCGCACGCACTAATTCGGCCGCACTCTGCACTCGAGTGGTGTCAAGGGTGGAGCTCATCTTCTGCAACTCACGCTCGGCCTTTGCGAGCGCCTCGGCATTCTCCACCAGTTGCTTTTCAAGTTCAGAATGTTTCTGCTCGAGCAAGCCATAGGTCTCGTCGCGGTGCCCGATCTCCGCCCGGAGAGACGTTACTTCATTTTGAGCAGACTCGAGCTTTAAGCGCATTTCCTCCGACTCGCGTTCTGCTTCTTCGAGCGCCGCGACAGTCTCGGCGTTGGACGAGTGCTGTTCGGCGAATTTTTGATCAAGCTCTGCGTGCTGCGTCTCGAGCAACCCATAGCTTTCTTCGCGCTGGGCTATCTCGGCCATCAGGGACGATATTTCTTGTGCGGCCGCATCCAATCTGGAGTGCATTTCCTGCAACTCGTGATCGCGTTCTTCGAGAACCGCGATGCTGCCAGCGGCAGATGCGCCTTGTTCCGCCAATTGCCGTTCCAGTTCGGTCCGTTGTTGTTCGAGCAGCTCGCGGGCCTCGTCGCGTTCCGTGATCTCTGATTTGAGAGAGGCTATCTTCTGATTACGCTGCTCGAGGAGCTTGTCCTTGCGGGCGACGGTGTCGTTAAGTTCTTCGACGTCGCGCGTCAAATTGCTGACAATTTCCTCCCGCGAGCTGATTTCTGCTTCCAGGCCGAGCCACTTCGCGCGCAGCTGCTCGATATCATGTTGCAGTCGACCGATCGTTTTGGTCCGCGTGTTCAGATCTGATTGCAGTTCCGGTATCGATTTATCGCGCGTGGAGGCAGAATCGTCGTCGTCCGCCCGTCGGTCGGTATGCGCTTCGGATTCGTCGTCACCTGCCGCGTCGGCAAAATCAGGTACGTTCAGAACCTCTAGTTCTGCAGTAGGATCGTCATCTTCCGCGACTAACTCATTGATTTTTTTGTTTTCATTAGCCATAGATGCAGTCTACCATGCGTCGCGCCGGGCTCAAGCATCGCGGTTGAGAATATCGCAAGTTTTCGCAAAGAATGTGACTAGTCGCAGGGTACCGTCCGGCCAGCCGCCCAATCGCGCAAAGTCGTAATTCTCTCATGCATGACGACGGACAATGGCCGGGTCTCGTTGATCTCCGTCAATATGTGTTCTGTCGCCAGCGGCTGGTTCTTCGCATGCGCCGCGTACAGGGCGGAAACGATGGCTTGTTCTACTTCCGCTCCGGAGAAACCCTCCATGGCGTCTGCGACTCTCTGGATGTCGAAATTTCCGAGAGGCTGTTTGCGACTCGCGAGATGAATGGCGAGAATTGATGCGCGGATTTCCGGGCTGGGAAGGTCAACAAAAAAGATCTCGTCAAAACGGCCTTTGCGAACCAGTTCTGGCGGCAGCGTACTGATGTCGTTCGCCGTGGAAACAACGAAAACCTGGCTTTTGCGTTCGGCCATCCAGGTCAGGAACGTGCCCAGCACGCGTTGTGTTGTTCCGGTCTCCCCGCCACGGCCGGCGATGCCTTTCTCGATCTCATCGATCCATAGCACGCACGGTGACATCACGTTGGCAGTTTTCAGAGAGTCACGTAGTTTGCGCTCCGTCTCACCGTGATACTTGTCGTAAATTGCACCGAAATCGAGGCGCAGTAACGGCACGCCGAAAATACCTGCCGTGGCCTTTGCGGCGAGACTCTTGCCGCAACCCTGAACGCCGATGAGAAGAATGCCTTTGGGTGCATCGAGGTGAGATGCAGTTTTATCGCGGCTGAACGCGGGCCTGCGTTGCGTGAGCCACTTCTTGAGTCGCGACAGTCCGCCAACATCGCTAAAGCGAGCGGTGTCGTATTCGAACTGCAGCGCGCCACCGCGGTTGAGCAATTCATACTTTGCCTGCATTACACCGGGCAGGTCGCTTTTCGTAATGGCACCGTCGTAGTAGATCGCATTTCGCGCCAGTCGCTCCGTGTCGCTATACGTGAGCCCCGCAAGGTTCTGTATGAGTAAAGCATGAGCCTTTGGATCGACCTGTACGAGGCTTCCAGGATGGTCTTTGCCGTATGCATTGACCGCGCGCTTTATTATGCGTGCACGCTCTTGCTCCGACGGCAAATTCATATCGAAACGTGCACAGAATGTCTCCAGTTCGCTGGGTATCTTGATCTTGTGACTGATCAAAACCAGTTGCTGCTGTATGCCGCGATTCTGAATACAAATGTCCTTGATCAGGCGTACGTGCACGGGATCCTCGATGAAGGGATGAAAGTCGAGCAAGACGTAAATACCGGGCTTCGAAACTGCCCGAATGTGTTTGAGTACGTCGGTAGGTGACGAATTGAGTGCCTGCGGTTCCAGCGAAATATCGATACGCTGCAGGCCGTCCGTGATCGTCCAGCGAAACAACGGCATATGGGTTTGGGCTGCTCCGCCGATTGCCATGGATTGGAGCAATTCCAGGATACGCGATTCGTCCTGCGATTCGATTACGACGACGGGCGTGCGCGATCGCAAAATCAGTTCGAGGTCGTGACTTCGGTCCATTGTCGTTATCAGCTGCTATGGTCGCCTGGCGTTATTCTAGGGCAGCCGGGCAGCTTATCGATGTGAAGTACGTCGGAGGGTTCACCGATTAGTTGGGCGGCGATATCAGAAAGCCCCGCGACATCGATCGGTTCCTGCGTCGCAACCACGAGCCGCAGCAGATCATCGAGATTCGCGGCCCCGGCAGTCTTGTCGCTTATCTCCTCGTTCAGTGCACGAAATACGGTCACGGCGAATGCCGTTGTCGGGCCTGTCGATGCCTCGGTGCACAGGGCCTCGGCATCTCTCGCCCAGTTCGCCTGCTCGGCAATGGCGGTTTTGTGCCGCTCAACCGTTATGGCACCGCCGCGTTTGAGCAGTTCCAGACTGTAATACTCGGCGAGTCCTTCGACGATCCAGTCTGCGCCGGCTTTTGCTCGAATCGAAACAGCGGTGTGAAAGACTTCGTGCAGCAACGTGCTAGTGGCGTTTTCACTGATCAACGGGCGATCTGCATGGATGTAGAGAGAAGCCGGCGCCGACAGGCCGCCTCGCCACATCGGCTCCCCGGCACTTACGACGGTAAGCCGTGTTAGCGGCTGCCGGAGCACGTCGACCAGTTCAGGCAAGGTCCAGTTGAGTAACGCCAGCATGTCCAGGCGCCGCACGGCGTGGCCTTGGGGCCCCGCGACGGCAACTCGTATGCCGGCAATCGTCTCACGCCGCACACCGATATTGCCGACGACTATCCAGCCGGCCGGCTGGTCAAAACGCCGGTCGGCCCGGTCTACGCTAATTGGATCACTCTTATTCGAATACTCGGTCACTGCGGACCATCCTGGCGGCAGTTCGAAAGAGAGCGTGGTTTTCGACACCGAGCCCTTTAGGGAACGGGTCCTGGCTCGAGGAATGATGTCCTCCGCACGGAACATTCCCCACTCGGGGCCGAGCCAGGCATCGTAAGCATTCTCTCCGCGTCGGTGGGCGACGCGCACACGCCAGCGCAACTTTCCACCGGTAGCCGGTGGCAGCCAGCGTAACGCACCATCACGGATCATGAGTTCGCCATCGCCGCTGAAATCACTTAGCGCGCCGGAAATGGCCGGAAAACGCAATTCGCGCAACAAGCTGCGCGATTGTTGAATTTCGAGCGACACCTCGGCGGAGGATTCCGCCGGATCGACGTGCACCGAATAGTGAGCGCCGTAGTCACGTTCGACGGGGCTATCGGCTGACTCAGAGGTTTCAACGCGGCACGCGGCGACAGCAATGAGGGCCACGTACATAGCGCAGCGCCGCTTGCCCACAAGGGCCAATGGGAGGGAGCGGGCTCCCGAACATGAGATGCAGTTCATTCTGAGTTAAGGCTCCGTGCGGTATGGTGTAAAGATTACGCGAGTCAGAGTGATTTGGATGATAACGCAGGCAGCTCGCTTTATTCGGTTTTTTACCTTAACAATCACGGTGTTGGGGCTCGCGTCAGCATGCTCCTCTAACCCGGCGTCGACGGGAGGCTCAGCGGCGGCTTCCGGCAAAGTGGCGGTGCATGGCGATGTCGGCGAGAAGGCGGCCGCGGTCGCGGTGGATCAGTTGGGAGTTCCATATCGTTACGGTGGTAATAACCCTAGCGGTTTCGATTGCAGTGGGCTTGTTCAGTATTCCTATTCGCGGGCCGGCAAGCAGCTGCCAAGAACAACCGGACAACTTTGGACCTCAACGCGAGCGGTAGGGCGACACGAGCTGCGCACAGGCGACCTGCTGTTCTTCCGCATCGACGGCAAGATGTCGCACGTCGGTCTATATCTCGGTGGACAACGTTTCGTCCATGCGCCGTCATCCGGCCATAAGGTTACCGTGGCGTCACTCGAGTCGCCGTATTACAAAGCAGCCTTTACGCGGGCCGGGCGCCCCAGATAATCCATCAACAAGCCTGCCAACAGGAAGGCATGGAAAGCTATTGAACGATAAATGCCCGCAGCTGCTGGGCGAGACCCTTACACGCCGCGGCCTGGGTCCTGGCGATGAGAGGGATCGGCACGACGAGTGCCGGAAGGAACGAAGTGCCGCTGACGTCAGCCGTTACCGTACCCGCAGATTCATAGCCATCCAGGTCCCACACGGACGCTTCGTAATCCGCGTCCTTTTGCCACCAGGCGAAACCAAAACAGCCACCGCCACCGGGGCCGGCTGCACAGGACAGACTGCCACCCTGAGCAACAGTTTCGGTGTCACCATCCAGCCAGACGATATAGCGGACACCCAGATCTTTAACCACTGTGGCGACACCAGGCCGTTCCATCAGCTTTGTAAGTCCCTTAGTCTCGGCGGGAGCCGTGCGCGGTTCGAACCACGGGAACAACGAATCGACAAATTGCTGTCTGGGGATCACTCGCAGTCCCTTGGAGCCCTTGCCAAGTGCATTCTCGATGCAACTGATGTAGTCGGATTCAGTCTCGTTGCCCTGGTGATAGCTTTTCGCCATGATGACGACCGATTCGCCCTCGTTGAGTCCCGTGATGTTCTCCCGGGCATCCTCTACCCGCGACGTAACGCAACCGCCGAGACAAATTGAGAGCAGGCCAAGAAGTGCAGCATCCCGGCGAGATTGGATGGATTTACTCTGAGTCATCCTCAATTCCTCCGATGACGAAGGCACCAAAGTCGTCTTCGGCATCATTTTGTACCTGATTCGATTCCGAATCGGCGGCCATAATATTGGCCGGCGGACCAACTGGTGAAGCCAGGGCTCCGCCAGCGAGCGTACTTATCCTGGTCGCCTTGTCCATTTGCATGATAATCAGCGCTGCGGCATCTCGCATCGCCAAAACTGCCGCCCTTTGCAAGGAGCTGGAGCCGCCAAGGCCCTGTTTTTGGCTCTTCCCGTAAGCGCTTACTGTCCAGTTCGAGGCATTGTTGCCCTCCCGGTCGAAGATCCGGAGTCGATAGCGAATCCAGACTGCAAATGCTTCTGTCTTGCTCTGGTTGGGAACGGAGAACTCGAAGCCGTCGATACTTGGCTCGACCAGTGCATCGAATTCGAAATCACGAGCGTCATCCTCCGGACCGATGACCGTCAAGCCGTCGAACAGGTAGCCGAACAGCTGCGTAAAAAACACCGCATTGGAGCGACCGAGGTCAATCGTCCAGGACTCCTTACCCAGGACATTCTCCTCGTGGACAAAATGCTCAAACTGCTCCGGCACGCGAAGCGCTACGCTGACTGGGATCTTTTCGATGCGCGGTGCCGGAATTGTCGGCTCGACCATCGTTACAGTAGAACCGCAGCCTGCGAGCGTCAAAATCAGCAGACTGACAGGGATTGGGTCACGTATCTTTGCGATCAAGTGGCTGAGGTCCGCGCGGCTAGTAATCCTTAAGATGGTATATCAGAGCGTCTCAGTGGTTCAGAGTTCCACGGAATCGGCCCGATTCAATTCTTGACCCACTGTAGTTGCAGCGCATCTTCAGTGCAAATCCAAGACGGGTTCACTGGACGGTCCTTTAGCGGTATAGAATCAACAACATTCGATGCCCTGAGAGGCAGAGCCGAGCGCCGATGCCGAGACCCAAAATACTTGTATTTCAGCATGTTCCCTTTGAGCCACTGGGAACGCTCGATCCGCTGCTCAAGGAATCCGGGTTCCGGATACGCTACGTCAATTTCGGTCGCGAGCCTGATTCGAGGCCCGCTCTCGAGAGATACGAGGCGTTGATCGTCCTCGGCGGGCCCATGAATTCGGATCAGATCGATACCTATCCAAATCTCACTGCCGAGGTAGAAATCATCCACGAGGCCGTGGAACGCGGCATGTCTGTGCTCGGAATCTGCCTGGGCGCGCAATTGCTGGCAACGTCGCTCGGCGGTTCCGTATCCCGCAACGAGGTGCGAGAAATTGGCTGGTGCGACGTTGAATTGACGGAAGCGGGCACAGATGATTTTGTCCTGTCATCATTCGCGCCACGTCAGCAGGTATTTCAATGGCATGAGGATGGCATTTCATTACCGCCGGGTGCCGTCCATCTTGCAAGTTCCGGGGACAGTCCCGTGCAGGCATTCCGTTATGGCGAACATGCTTACGGCTTTCAGTTCCATCTTGAGGCCAGCCAGTCGCTGATCGAGCGATGGATGTCGGTGCCTGATCACCAGCGGACGCTCGAGGAGGAACGGGGCAGAATCGACGCAGCCACAATTCGCAGGCAGACGAGGGACTCGATCGGGCCCCTGCAGGACCTCAGTCGGCGGACATTCTCGCGCTGGATTGATCAATTCGAAATTCGGCCGCGGCTGCAGCGCTTGCCGTCGAAGTAGTCAAAAATCCCGCCATTCCAGAGCGGGCTCCTGCATCAGTGCGACCTGCTCGCGCAAGGCAAGGACGTGATCGTCCCAGTAACGGCGGCTGTCGAACCACGGAAACGCTGCCTTGAACGCCGGGTCTTCCCAGCGACGGGCCAGCCAGGCGGCGTAATGCATGATGCGCAAGCTGCGAAGAGCTTCCAGGAGGTGGAGTTCGCGGGCGTCAAATGGTCGAAAAGACTGGTATCCCTCGAGCAACGCCGCAAGTTGTGGGGTTTGTTCGTCGCGATCACCCGAGAGGAACATCCAGAGGTCCTGGATAGCGGGTCCGTGACGTGCGTCGTCGAGGTCAACGATATGCAGCTGATCGCCCGCGACGAGCACGTTACCCGGGTGAAAGTCACCGTGCAGACGAATTTCTCTGACATGGCCGGAACGCTCGAAGCAGGCCTCGACACCATCAAGAACCAGTTCGGCGACGCTTTCGTAGGCGTCTCGGTTGTCTTCGGGTATGAAGTCGTTGTCCAGCAGGTACTCGAGCGATTCGACGCCGTACGAGTATATATCGATGCTCGGACGGTGTTTGAAGCGACGCGTCGCACCCTCGAGATGTATGCGCGCAACTAACCGGCCCAGCTGAGTTTGCAGATCGTAGTTGTCCAGATCCGGCGCACGGCCGCCGTGGCACGGGTAAACGGCAAGACGGTAATAACCCGCGTGATGCAGAGTTGTTCCGCCGAGCAGCAACGGCGGAACAACAGGGATTTCCTGGTTGGCGAGGTCAACCGCAAATTCATGCTCTTCGAGTATGGCCTCATCGCTCCATCGCAGTGGTCGGTAGAACTTTGCCACCACAGGTCGCCCTCCCTCGATACCAACCTGGTAAACCCGATTTTCGTAACTGTTCAATGCGAGAAATCGACCGTCGCACTCGAATCCCATGTCATCCAGCGTTGCCAGAATGTCATCAGGGTGCAGGTCTGCGAACGCAAGCGCAGCCGCGTCGCCCGTCACGAGACTTTCCTGCGCGAGTCCCTTTTGCGGTCCGATTCTTTGAGCAGTTTCTTTCTCGGGCGCAAATTTGCCGGAGTAACCTCGAGCAATTCGTCGTCGTCAAGAAACTCCAGCGACTGCTCCAGCGAGTATCGCGTCGGCGGAGTCAGGACCAGGTTCTCATCGGTACCGGCAGCACGCACGTTCGTCAGCTGTTTCGCTTTCGTGGGGTTAACGACAAGATCATTCTGTCGCTGATGGATGCCGATGATCATCCCTTCGTAAACGGGGGCGCCGTGGCCGATAAAGAGGCGGCCGCGTTCTTGCAAGTTAAACAGGGCATAGGCGAGGGCCTTACCCTGAACCATCGAGACCAGTGCGCCATTGTTGCGTTGCGCAATCGTGCCGGGAACTCTTGGCGCGTACTTGTCGAGTACGTGGTAGATAAGACCGGTACCGGACGTGGCGGTCAGGTACTCGGTGCGAAATCCGATCAGCCCGCGAGTCGGAATACTGTAGTCCAGGCGAACACGACCTTTTCCGTTCGGCAGCATGTCAACGAGTTCGCCCTTCCGCTCTGCGAGGCGATTCATGACCGCGCCTTGATAAGCCTCGTCGAAATCGACGGTCAGTTGCTCCCATGGTTCGTGTTCTTCACCGGAGACATCATGCATGATGACTTCGGGTCGCGAGACCGCGAGTTCGAAGCCTTCCCTGCGCATCGTCTCTACGAGGACAGACAGATGTAACTCGCCGCGACCGGAAACGCGAAACTTGTCGGGATCATCGGTCTCGTCCACCCGCAGCGCCACGTTGTGTTTGAGTTCCTGTTCCAGCCGCTCCCGGATCTGCCGGCTGGTCAGGAATTTGCCATCCTGACCCGCGAACGGGGACTTATTGACCGAAAACGTCATTTGGACCGTCGGCTCGTCGATGGCCAGGGCCGGCAGCGCCTCTTCGTGTGTCGGCGAGCACAGAGTATCTGAAATACCGAGTTTCTCGATGCCGCTGAACACGACGATGTCACCCGCCGAAGCCGACGGCACGCGCTGCCGCTTGAGACCGTCGAAGCCAAATAATTCCAGCACGCGTGCTCGCCGCGCGGAACCGTCCGGTGCCACGACGCTGACGGATTCGTTTGCCTTCAGTGTTCCTCGACTGATTCGCCCGACACCGAGTACGCCTACGTACGTGTCGTAATCAAGGCTGGACACCTGCAATTGCAGCGGGCCGTCCGGATCAACATCGGGCGGCGGAACGTGTTTGACAATCGTCTCGAACAACGGGGTCATGTCGCCACCGCGCGTGTCAGCATTTTCACTGGCGTAGCCGTTGAGGGCCGACGCATAGATAATCGGGAAATCCAGCTGCTCATCCGTCGCTCCCAAACGATCGAATAGGTCGAAAGTCTGATCGAGGACCCAGTCGGGACGCGCGCCATCTCGGTCGATCTTGTTGACAACGACCACAGGGACCAGGCCCTGCGCAAACGCTTTCTGCGTAACGAATCTCGTCTGTGGCATGGGGCCTTCGACGGCGTCGACCAGAAGTAGCACGCTGTCGACCATGGAAAGCACCCGCTCGACCTCGCCCCCAAAATCTGCGTGGCCGGGAGTGTCGACGATGTTGATGCGATAGTCGCTCCATTTGACCGACGTGTTCTTGGCGAGAATGGTTATTCCACGCTCGCGCTCGAGATCATTGGAATCCATGACACGGTCAGGTACAGCGGCACGCGGCCCAAGCGTGCCCGATTGCTGTAGCATCTGGTCCACGAGTGTCGTCTTGCCGTGGTCGACATGGGCAATGATCGCGATATTGCGAAGTTTGGATATATCCGACATGGGGGTAATGCTCTGTAATCAGCCGGCGGATTATAGAGACCCGCTCTCTGAATAGATACGGTACAGACGGTGAGAAATATGAAGAATTCAATGGCGCTTTTAGGGTTCGTCATCGTCCTGGCCTCGTGTGGCAAGGCGGAACCGGCCTTTGAGTTGGCAGCTTATGAACAAGAAGTGCTCGAGTGGCGTACCGGGCGACTGGAGAGTCTCAAGGATCCTCTGGGCTATCTGAACCAGGTTGGCCTTTTCTGGCTGGAGGAGGGCGGCTCCTACCGCTTCGGCTCCGACCCCGACACCGACGTCAGGTTGCCAGGCAACGCGGCACCTGTCATAGGCGTATTTGACGTCAGTGCAGACGGGGTGCGGATGACGGCCGAGGCCGACGTAGACGTGTGCAGTGAGGGCCAGCCGGTTCGGAACATCCTGATTTTGGACGACACGACAGATTCACCGGTGCAGATTACCCACCGTTCGTTTGCCTGGACCGTGGTCAAACGGGATGGTCGTTTCGCCGTGCGCGTGCGTGACTTCGAGCATCCGTTTGTCGCCAGCTTCGGCCCGCTGCTCTATTTTCCCCTGGACCCGTCGCTGCGCGTGAAGGGGACATTGCATCGATACGACGAACCCAGAATTGCCGATGTCGGTACTGTAATCGAAGGGCTTGGTTATCACCCCGAGTCTCCGGGTACCGTGAAATTCGACATTGGTGGCCAGGCATTCGAGCTCGAAGCCTATGTGTCGGGCGAAAGGCTGTTCTTCGTATTTGGCGATGCGACCAATCGCGATGAGACCTATGGCGCCGGTCGGTTCCTCTATGCTGACGCCCCGGGGGAAGATGGGCCCACCGTGCTGGACTTCAACCTGGCGTACAGCCCGCCGTGTGCATTCAACGACTTTTCGACCTGTCCTGTCGCTTCACCACGTAACCGCTTATCGATCAGGATCGAAGCCGGTGAGAAATACGACCCGGCTCTGCATTACTCGGCGGACGCGGCCCACTAGTCACTTAGTTCGAAGGTCAGGCCAGCATTTTTCGTCAGGCGCTTCAATAGCGGCTCGGCCATCGCCGAGGCCGGTGTCAGGATGCCTCCCTCGGAGTCGAGATCGTCTTTGGCAAGGCATACGGCGCATTCGCTCAGCATTTTGCTGGTGGAGCCATAGCCCGGATCCTGGTCACCGCTAATCCGAGTCTTGAGCACCGTGCCGTCGGGAAGCACGCCGATCTGCATAAGATTAAAGAAACCCGATTCTCGCAGTTTCCGGTCAGGTCCATCGCCCGGTTTCGCAACGAATTTCTCGAGCACATGACGCGTTGGCGAGAAGCTTCCGGCCGTCATGAATGTGCCGAGCACACCCGTCATAATCGTTCCTTTCACGCAGCCTGCGATACCGTCGCCCGTCATGACCGCTTCGTGGTAGCGAAAGTCGCTGCCATAAGGGTATCCGGCGAGCGCATGGCTGCGTCGCACAACCTTGCTGTTGACGATCGCCATGACAAACGGTGCGGTCCAGGACTTCGCATCGTCAAGATAGATTGCACTTTGTTGGTCGCGGCCGTCAGGGCCCGTGCGCTCGCCTTCCGGGTTTAGCGAGTACGGATCGACCAACAAGCGAGCGACCTCGCGATCCTCGCTGCTTTCCTTCAGGATATTCATCATGCTGGCGATGGTGCCGCCGCTCGCTGCGCCCTTGGTTGCCTTGACCAGCATAGTGATCGATTTGCAATACTCACCGAAGCGTTGTTTCGCGGTGTCCTGCAAAAACCATACGCCGATGTCCATCGGTACCGAGTCGAAGCCACAACAATGCACAATACGTGCGCCGGTTTGTTTGGCACGCTCGTGGTGCTGATCGATCATCTTGCGAATCCACTGCACTTCGCCCGCCAGATCGCAATAATGGGTACCCGCCTCAACGCAGGCCTGCACCAATGCGGAACCATACAGGGCATAAGGGCCGACAGTCGTCAGTATGACGCGGGCCTTCTTCGCAAGTTCTGCCATCGAGTCTTGATCGAGACTGTCGGCCGTCAGCACGTGAAGACTTTCAGCCTCTTCGCCCAGTGCGTGTCGCAACTCATCCAGTTTCTGACGGTTGCGCCCGGCGATCGCCCAACGAAGGTCACTGCCGATGCCGTACCGGCGCTTGAAATATTCGGCGACAAGAGTCCCCGTAAATCCGGTGGCGCCCCAAACGATAACGTCGAATTCTCTGTTTGAAGCTGCTGCACTCAAAGTTTCTTCTCCATCAGGGCGACCTCTTTATCGCCGCCATCGGTTTCCTGAGATGCCACCTGCACGAAACCCTGTTGCTCGTGATACTTCATGGAAGAGTCGTTGGGAGGGCGAAGATTGACTTCGCAGGTCATGACATCGACTGTGCCCGTAAGCGTCGATGCAAAGTCCTCATAAAGAAGCGACGCAACACCGCGGCGCCGAGCCGTCGCCGCTACGGCAACTCTGTCGACATACCCGAAGTCACGATAGTTGTCGCTAAACCAACGATAGTTGGGGCTATCGTAAGGCAGGCCAGGTCTCAGTCCGATGAGAAAGCCCGCCAGCGATCCTTGCTGTCTGACTGTACGAAAATAATGAGCGTTTTGCGCGAACCACTCCATTTCGGCCATAGCAACACGGCTGACATGGGGTACCGAGTCTTCGTTGAGGTGCAGGACGTCGTCAAGGTCGGTGGCGGTTACATCGCTTATTTGCATGAATGCAGTTTACCTTAGTTATCGTCAGCACGAGTCGGTGCGCGGCTCATCGTCAGAGGCTCAGAATCCGCGCCCTAAGTGGCAATCTCTACACGAGAATGCGGGCAGATGTTAGGCTGACGTCACGTGCTATTGAGACGCGCGGCCGGCTGATGCTGGCGGACCAGAAAAGATTGCCAGAAACGTGATGAAAAAAGCTGTTCTTCTCATCGTAGGTCACTTGCTGGCCGTATCGGCCTGTGCCGGTGACATGGAAGGCACCCCGACATCGCCGCTGAAGGTGGACCTCCACAATATTGTCGAGACCGGTGTTGGACAAGCGGTCGACGGTATCACGGCGGCAGGACAACCTGACGCGGCAGCATTCGAAGTGTTTGCCGAGAACGGCTACAAAGCTGTTGTCGATCTTCGGACGGCAGGTGAAGATCGCGGTCTGGACGAGCAAGCGGTCGTCGAAGGGCTGGGTATGGAGTACGTCTCATTTCCGATCGGCCGCGACGATGTCAATTTTGAAAATGCGAGGGCTTTGGACGAGCTCATCGACGGCTACGGCGCGCCTGTTCTGGTGCATTGTCGCAGTTCGAACCGCGTCGGTGCGTTACTGGCACTGCGGGCAAGTCTCGACGGTGCTGACGATGAGGCCGCTATTGCCGTGGGCAAAACAGGGGGCCTGACCCGCCTCGAAGGGGAGGTACGAAAGGTGCTCGGCCAAGAATAAGTTGGGGCAGATCTTTTCGCCGTCTGTTGCCCGACTTCGTCGGTTTCGGATGAACTCGCTACGCTCGTTCGCTTCTTGCAAAGAGAAAAGGCCGCTTATAAAGCGGCCTTCGATCGTTGGTGGAGCTGGCGAGAATGGATTCGCCGCCTTCGGCGGCTCACCCCTGCGGGGCGCAACGCGCGTCTGTCGCTTCGCTCGGATGAACTCGCCGCGCGAGTTCGATACGATGACCGTACGGAATGACAAGAGCCGCCGGCAAGGCGGCTCCTATCGAAATTGGTGGAGGTGGCGAGAATCGAACTCGCGTCCGCAAGCCCTACGCTACGAGGTCTACATGCTTATTCCGTCTTTAATCTCACTGCGGGCTACCCGACGGGCAGGGAAGACTCACAGCCAGTTCAGCAAAGATTTAACGGTTTGAGCCCTGAACATGCTCGCGCCGCGGTCCTGTGTCGGTGACTCCCGCGATCCGGACGCACAGGCACGATCCGGGCAGAAGGCATTTGCTGGTTTTTAAGCAGCTAGTGCGTAGTTGTCGTCGTTGGCAACTATAAGTTTTACAGCTGGATTAACGAGGTTATCTGTTCCTCGGCATGCACTCGGAGTTTCGCGACCCACGTCGAAGCCATGTCACCCCCGTGTGCTTCACAGTGTAGGGTCTAAATGCGGAAAAACAATGCGATAGGCACATAAAAACCGGGGTCGAACCGAAGTTTTTCGCTAGAAACCTCGGTTCGACCCCTGATTAAATATGATAATCAACATTAAAAATATCTATTAAATTATTGATTTAAAACTAATGTTTCAGGATTCGTTCTTTCTGGCGTTGCCAGTCGCGGTCTTTGTCGGCGGAGCGTTTGTCGTGTTGTTTCTTGCCTTTCGCCAAACCTACGTTGAGCTTGGCGCGGCCTTTATGCCAGTGGAGATCCAGCGGTATGAGGGCGTATCCTTTGCGCTCAACCGCACCCGTCAGCCGATCGAGTTCGTGTCGATGCAGTAATAGCTTCCGCGATCGCGTCGGATCGGCTTTTATGTGGGTCGACGTGGTTGTGAGCGGCGAAAAATGTGCGCCCACCAGCCAGGCCTCGCCGTTTCGCAAGTTCACATAAGCCTCACTGAGTTGCGCTCGACCTTCGCGCATACTCTTCGCTTCCCAGCCTTCCAGAGCGAGACCAGCCTCGAACGTGTCTTCGATGAAATAGTCGTGGCGAGCCCGACGGTTAACGGCAATGACGTTACCCACAGGTTTTTTGGATTTTTTTTTGCTCATCGGTCTCGGGTCCGGGCAGGGCAGCGGCGAGCGGATTATACGGTCAAAGCGTTGTCAGACTCCCGCATTTGTATGAGAATCGTGTGAGTCAATGCCGATTCGAGAATAATAATGCTAAGTAATCCGGCCGCTAACGCGAAACGGTCTTCTCTGCACGGCCACTGGTCCTCGCGAATGGCGTTTGTCCTGGCCGTCACAGGGTCGGCAGTCGGTCTCGGCAATATCTGGAAATTCCCGTACATCGCCGGACAAAATGGCGGTGGCGCCTTCGTATTGGTCTATCTGGTCTGCGTTATCGTCATCGGTATGCCTGTCATGATGTCGGAAATTCTGATTGGCCGTCGCGGGCGCCGTAATCCGGTTGCCACTATGGAGCTACTGGGCAAGGAAGAGGGCAGTACCGGAAAATGGCGCTTGATCGGCAGCATGGGCGTGTTCGCCGGAATTCTGATCCTTTCGTACTACAGTGTCATTGCAGGGTGGACCCTGGCCTACGTAGTGAAAAGCGCCACCGGAACATTCACGGGCGCAAGTGCCGAGCAGGTTTCTGCCCAGTTCAGCAACTTTGTCGGTGACTGGCGCCTCGTTGCGCTGTGCCACACCTTGTTCATGTCGTTGTCGATATATGTCGTGGCACGAGGTGTCGAGCGTGGCCTGGAGCAAGCGGTCCGATTCATGGTGCCGGCACTGCTCCTGCTGATGCTGGTGCTCCTCGGTTACTCGATTAATTCCGGGTATTTCGGGGAGGGTGTCGACTTCATGTTTACTCCCGATTTCGAAAGGCTCACATGGAACAGCGTCCTGGCCGCCCTCGGGCAGGCGTTTTTTACCTTGAGTATCGGAATGGGAGCGATCATGGCCTATGGTGCGTACCTCCCGGAAGAAACCTCCATCACGGGTGCGTCGGCGGCCGTTGTCTTTGCCGATACGTGTATCGCCATGCTTGCCGGTCTTGCCATCTTCCCGTTGGTATTCGCCAATAATTTGAACCCGGCGGACGGGCCGGGCCTGGTGTTCGACACCTTGCCGCTCGCATTTGGACAAATGGCGGGCGGGGCATTCTTCTCCACAATTTTTTTCGTTTTGTTGGCCTTCGCAGCGTGGACATCGGCGATTGGTCTTATGGAACCGGCTGTCGCCTGGATAGTTGAGAGATTCAACAGGACGCGGGCACAAGCAACGATGATGACAGGTGTCACGATCTGGTTGCTTGGCATGGGCACCGTATTGTCTTTCAACGAGTTGGCTGGAGTTACGTTTTTGGCCGGGACGATTTTTGACAACGTCGACTACCTGACGAGCAATATCATGTTGCCATTGGGGGGATTGCTGATCGTGATATTTGCGGGCTGGGTCATGTGCCGAAATTCCACCGCAGATGAGCTCCGTAGTTCTGGGTTCTTGTTCAAGGCCTGGCGGTTGTTGGCACGCTTTATAGCGCCAGTCGGTATTCTATTCGTACTGATCAACGCCGTTTTTTAGGATCTGCCGAGTAACGAATCGCTGTGGTCTTAATGAGCTTGCCCGATCAAAATGCGTAAAGTCAGTCGTAGTGCCCTGGTGCCGTACTCGGCGGCACAGATGTATGCCCTGGTCAAGGATGTTGAGGCGTACCCGTCGTTTCTGCCCTGGTGTAACGATGCAGAAGTGCATGTGAGGCAGCCCGATGTCATTGAGGCGTCGCTCGAGCTTCATCGTCGCGGCATTAGCAAGCGCTTCAGGACACGCAACGCGTTGCATGAAAACGTTGCGCTGGGCATCGAACTGGTTGGCGGCCCGTTTCGCCGCCTCTCAGGTGGCTGGCAGTTTCAACAGCTTGGCGAGGCAGGTAGCAAAGTTTCGTTGGAACTCGAGTTCGAGTTCGAGAGTCGCGCCACCGATATCGTGTTCGGCCGCTTCTTTGAGAATACCTGTAATTCGCTGGTTGATTCGTTCACGCGGCGTGCGGCGACAATGTACGCAGAAGGATAAAAGCGATGGGTGCAGACATTCAGATCGAGGTCGTTTTCGCAACAGCAGAGCGGCAGCAGTTATCCCTCGTTACCTTACCTCGGGGCGCTACCGCCGGGGACGCAATAGCCGAAAGTTCAATCGCCCGATATTTTCCGGAGCACAACCTCGACGTGCTGCAAGTCGGAGTGTGGGGCCAGCTCGTCACGAGGGAACGTGTCTTGTCAGATGGAGACAGGGTCGAGATATACAGAGCGCTTGAACTCGATCCGCGAGAAGCGCGGCGGCAGCTCGCGCTTTCCGGGCAAACGATGGGCGGTCGCTCGGCGGAATAGGCCGCTAATCTTCTCGGGCTCGTTAGTTTTCGTCGGGGTAAAGCGATATTTCAACGCGGTTGTTGCTCGCCGCGATTTCATTCCAGGCCGACGCCGGTACACCGTCGGCTGTAGCAGGGTAGGTTAACAGTGGACTCGAATTCCCCTGCGAGACTATCTCGTAACGAATCTTTCCGCCGTTGCGCTCGTCGGCCAGATCAATGAAATTTGCGAAAGCGACGGATTGTCTCGACCCCAATTCGTAGGCCTCATTCGGTGCGAATCCAATTTGATCGCATTGAAGCGCCGGAAGATCGACGGCGGCCAGCGTGTATCCTTCCGCCGCACTCGCGGACATGCAGAAGTTCCCGACGTGCGCTTCGATCCGGATCAGACCGCTGAAATCGAGTGCCGCGAGTTGATTGGCCATCTCGGCGATAACCGAAAGTCGAAAATCGCCCAGCGGTAATTCATCGAAGCTGTACTGCGATTTTTGATTCGCCGCCCATTCAATACTGCTCAGCGCGGCCTTGCGCGTGGAGTCTAGCGACTGCTGATAATTATCCGATTGCTGCTGAAACTGAAGCAGGTCCTCGGTTTCGAAAACCAGCTGGTCAAGCGCGCGCTGAAGGGTATCGTTCTGTTGCTGAAGCTCCCGCCGGCTTTGTTCGGTTTGCCAGTACAACCAGGCAAAAACCACCGCGAACACCGCGACCAGCGCGAGTGCAAGCTGCGAAAAGGCAGGTCGATGGCGCTCGAACCAGCGTGCCTTGATGTCGCTGTCGTCGGCCTCGGGCAGTTTGATTTCATCCGCAACACGGGCCACGATCTTGGCTTGGCTATCCCGCAGATCGCGGCGCAAGATGGCGCGTTGCTGGTCAAAAAGTTCCTGAATCAGGGCGCCAAGGTCCTGGTCAAACTTCGCGAGGCTGGGGTATTCGCCACTGGTGGATTCTTCCTCGATCGCCTTGTAATGCTCACGCCGCTCGGCGTCCTCGCCAATGACACGCAATGACTCCAGTACTTTCGACAGCTCGACGGGCTCAACCTCTTTGGGGAGTACGCCGACCGCGCCCAGCGCGCGCGCCTGACCGACATACAGTTCGCCCTCCTGCGCGGTGTACATCATGATGGGGATAGTTGCGGTCGCCGGGTTCTTCTTGATCGCCGAAACTGCCTCGAAGCCGTCCATGCCAGGCATCTCGTGATCCATGAAAATTATATCGGGCCTGTTCTCGCTAAGGTAGCCGAGGGCACTTTCGGCTGACCCCGCTGTATCGACCTGAAGGTCGTGCGTCTCGAGCATGTTCTGCAGCACGACTCGGGCGGTCCTGGAGTCGTCGACGATTAGTGCTGTTTTACCCAACAGTCATCCCTCGTGTGTCACGACTGGCATATCAGCTAAGAGGCCAGCCATCATACAACTAAAGACCGGGGTCAAGTTCCTGTTCCTTGCGAATCTCGCTGACACGATCTTCCTCGAAAAAAACTGACACCCAGCGTTTCTGGCCGGCATCCTTGCGGCCGATCTTGAGGTAATAGACGTAGTCCCAGCGGTCCCTGTGGAACGGATCATCGACCATCGGCGTGCCAAGAAGAAAGCGAATCTGGTTGCGAGTCATGCCAACTTCGGCCTGATCGAGGTCCTCCTGCTTGATCAGGTTTCCCTGCGAGATAGTGGCGCGATAGACGCAGCCAGTGGACACCGCAAGGGTTGCGAACACCAGAACGAGAAAAATTGTTTTGCCGTTTGCCATAGAGACGGGCTGCCAACTGGGTCATAATAGGCGCGCATCATACCTTGAAAGAGTTTGTTCATGCAGCAACGCCAGGAACTACGCAAGGCCGGCCTCAAGATCACGCTGCCGCGACTGAAGATTCTTGAAATTCTCGAGCGCGCCAAAACGCGTCACCTGAGCGCCGAGGATATATACAAGGACTTGCTGGAGTCGGGCGAGGATATCGGCCTGGCCACGGTGTACCGCGTCGTGACGCAGTTCGAGGCTGCAGGGCTTGTTACGCGGCACAACTTCGAAGGCGGGCATTCCGTCTTCGAGCTCGATGATGGCGAGCACCACGACCATATGGTGTGCGTTGAGACTGGCGAAGTCATCGAATTCGTCGATGAAGACATTGAACGCCTGCAGCAGGCAATTGCCGAGCAGTATGGCTACGAGCTAATTGACCACAGTCTGGTGCTGTACGTTAAGCAAAGAGCGGACGCGGCGGACCCTGACGACAGCTGAGTCAGGCACGTTTCTGCGGTGCCCCTGCCAGCATTTCCGCGGCATGCGCCAGCGTTTTCCGTGTGATTTCCACCCCGCCTAACATTCGGGCCAGTTCTTCTACGCGCTCGTCCTTCGTGAGGGCATGCACCCGGGTTCGGGTGGATTTTCCGTCTGTGACCTTACTAACGCGAAAGTGCCGATCTGCGAGACTGGCAACTTGCGGCAGGTGCGTGACACAAAGCACCTGACGACTGGCGCCCAGCTCCTGCAGACGCCGACCCACCATCTCCGCAACGCCTCCGCCGACGCCGCTGTCCACCTCGTCGAAGACCATGGTCGGAATAGCGCTGCCGTCGCTCGCGATCACCTGGATGGCGAGGCTCATGCGCGATAGTTCGCCGCCCGAGGCAATCCTGGCCAGCGGCTGCGTCATCTGACCGGGGTTGGCACTTATGAGGAAGTCGATGTCGTCGATGCCCCAGGGACGCGCTGAGGAAGCGTCGAGCGTGGTCAACGAGACGTCGAAGACGCCGCCCGGCATTCCCAGCCCTTTCATGGCTTCCGTCACGGAGGTCGCAAACGACCTGGCTGCCTTCCGCCTGGCGTTTGACAGCGTTTTGGCCCGCGTCAGAAACTCGGCTCTGGCTGTTTCGACTTGGTGCTCGAGCTCGCGCCCGCGCTCCTCGGCGTGACTGAGTTCATCCTGTTCACGTCGCAGCCTCTCAATCACGGCGGCCAGCTCAGCGGCCGCAACCCGGTGCTTGCGCGAAATCGTCTGTATGGAATCGAGGCGTTCCTCAACCCAGTCACGGCGCATCGGGTCCATATCGATCGAGTCGATGTAACGCCGCAGCGAGTCCGCAGCCTCGGTGACCTGAATGCTGGCACCATTCAGTAATTCCAGTACCGGCTCGAGGCTGGCGTCGTAATCCAGTAGTGACTCGATCAGGCGCACGGCATCCGCCAGCAGGCTGTTGACGTTGCCTGCATCGTTCTCGAACAGACTCTGTAATGCCCCACCGATGCCTTCAGCGAGACGGCCGCTGTTCTGCAGCTTTTGTCGCTCCGTACGCAGATCATCGACCTCTCCGGGCGCAAGCGCCAGGGCATCGAGTTCCTGCAGTTGGAAGTTGAACAGGTCGAGACGGGATGCGCGATCTGACTCCGCTTCGGTCAACTGCTGCAATCGATCGGCCACGGCTTTCCAGTCGGCAAAGCTCTTTTCAGTTGCAGCTCGTTTGTCGAGCAGGCTGCCGAAGTAATCGAGAAGGTCGCGCTGGATCGAGCGTCGACCGAGCGACTGGTGAAAATGCTGGCCGTGGATATCGAGTAGTAGTTCACCCAGGCCCTTTAATTGTGACAAGGGGACCGGATTGCCATTGATAAATGCGCGCGAGCGGCCATCGGCGTTGATGACGCGGCGTAACAAGCACTCGTCTTCCCGATCGAGAGTCATTTCTTCAAGCCAGACTCGTGCTGACTCGAACCCCGAGACATCGAATTCCGCCGTGAATTCCGCGCGTTTGGCACCATTACGTACGAGCTGGGCGCT
>Ga0224508_10001294_pt1 | contig 22599 bp, 23 predicted proteins | sample SF_Jan12_sed_USG_4_FD_170157 | JGI IMG/M metagenome (GOLD analysis project Ga0224508, IMG submission 170157) | Sediment microbial communities from San Francisco Bay, California, United States - SF_Jan12_sed_USGS_21 | ecosystem: Environmental > Aquatic > Marine > Sediment | place: USA... | reverse complement strand
GCGGTCGATCTCGATCGTCGAGGCGGCATTGGGCGGGGCCCCCTCGGCCCGCGCCGGATCGAACCCGACGACGAGGATCGACCCGAGCATCGTCAGTACGAGGCCGACTGCCCTGCTGCGACGAACCCATTCACGCTTCGAAACCATCTCCGCGACCTCCGCGACCACAACTGACCTCCCTGACTGGAGGCCGTGCAGTGCCACGCCCGACCTCTCCTCAACCGTTCAACGCCTCGGTTCCGCCCTGGGGTCGGGTTCGCCCTAGCTCCTCGTGGACCAGGCGACCAATTACGGTCCACGAATCAACGCTTCCCCATCTCAGCGGCCCGAGCATTCAAGAGGCCGAGGAGATGGATCGCATACTACGCAGAGTGGTCGACGGCGAACAAGTGCTCTCCGTCACAGTGGAGAGCGCGACCGGCAGCGCTCGGATCCGAGCGCTGAACGATGGTTCGATCACCCTGGTCTCCCCGGTGTCAGGTCCCCGACCGGAGCGCGTCGACGGGCTCGAGTCGAGCGGCGCGGCCAGCTGACCGCGGGACCGCAGGGGATGCTACGCGACCAGTCGATCCGGCGGCGTCCGCCGCGACGACGGCCGCGGATGACGAGCCAGTTCCTCCTTGCAGGTCGCAACGCCCTGGAGTCCGGTCCGCCGGACCTTCGGGCTCAGGCGAGCGGCCGGCCACGGCGGAAACCGTGTGCGGCGCCGAGCCGGAATCTCCTCCATCTTCACCTTGCCCATGAACCCAGCATGTGGGCCAGCACCCGGGATCGCCAGAGTCCAACGTCCTGTCGATCCGAGCCGATCGGACTGCTGTTTCCCGTGGTCGTGGACTAGTCCGAGGAGTTCGCGATCGGCACCGAACCCGACGGGTGCCCCTCTAGATGAGCCAGCAACCGCTCGACGCTCGCCGTGGCCAGACACACCGTGCTGTCGGCGGCGCCGTAGTACATCCGCAGCGTGTCCCCGTCGTCTTCGAGCAACCAGCCACACGGGAAGACCACATCGGGAACGTCGCCGGCCCGTTCGTACGGGGCGTCGGGACCAAAGATCCACTCGTCGCCCCTCATGAGCACCTTCGACGGGTCGCCGATGTCGAGAAGGGCCAGACCGAGGCGGTACAACGAGCCCGACGCGGTGACCCGGACGCCGTGGTAACAGATCAACCAGCCGTGGTCGGTCGCCAGGGGCGGGGGACCGAGCCCGATCTTGTTGGCATCCCAGAAGCCGCCCCGTCGGGCGTGGAGGAGTATGCGGGCGTCACCCCAGTGGCACAGGTCCGGACTCCAAGACAACCACATGTGGGCGCCGAGCCCGCTCGAGGCCGGGGCCGGACGATGGATGAGCGCCCACCGACCGTCGAAGGTCGTGGGGAAGAGTGCGGCGTCCTTGTCCTCCGGCGGCTGCAACACACCCCGCCGTTCGAACGTGACGAAGTCCTCGGTGACGGCCAGACAGACCATGGGGCCGCCCACGCCATAGCCGGTGTAGACGATGTAGTACTGGTCGCCGACACGGGTGATCCGCGGATCCTCGACGCCCCAGTGCTCGGAGAACGTGTCGCGCTCCGGCTGCATGTGACGATCCCAGTCGATCTCCCAGCCGTCGACGCCGTTCGGCGAGGTGGCGACGACGAGGCTGGACAGACCGGTTCTGCTCTCGACTCGCACGAGCAACAGTGTCAGGCCATCGAAGGACACCACACCCGGATTGAAGACCGCGTTCACCATCCGGGGAAACGCCTCCGCGGTCAGCAGCGGATTGTCCGAGGAGCGGATGAACATCTCTCTCGGATCGCCGTGTTTCACGATCATGGCGTCCTCCTCATGGCGAACTTGGTTGATTCGGGTCCTCAGCGGTCGATGGAACACCATCCACGGTCCACCCCAGCCGTCCATCCACACTCGTGGGGTGCTGATGAGAAGACCCCCTGTCCCCACCCCGCTCGTCCAACGGCTCGGGTCGGCACCGATCGTCCGATCGGGATCGCTCCCCGGATACGGGGCGCTGTTCAATGCCGGATTGTTGCACCACGACGGCCGCTTCCACCTCTTCGCGAGAGCGGTACGCGACGGGTACCGGCCGAACCCGGGCTCGGGGCCGCGGTTTCTCGACTACATCTCCGACCTCGTGGTCTTCGTGAGCGACGACGGGCACTCCTACGAGTTCGGCTACGTCTTGGCGTCGGCCGGCGCGAACGGCGTCCACTGCTACGAAGATCCTCGGGTCCAGTGGGTCACCAGCAACGGCGACCGCCACCTCGTGATGACCTACACGAATCTGCCGCCGTCGGATACCGGGCTCCCCTGGCGCATCGGGGCCCACCACCTCGACTTCGACGACGGACGATTCGTGCTCGACGACGCCAGCGGCACGCTCCTTGGTCCCGACGGGGTCGAGAACAAGGACGCCGTGATCTTCAATCTCGCCGACGGCCGCGTGGCGATGATCCACCGCGTGCATCCCAACATGCAGGTCGCGGTCTTCGATGACCTCGACCATCTGTGGGCCGCCGACGCCCGATACTGGGATGCACACCTCGCCGACATCGACGATCACACGATCATCACACCGTCCGCCGGCGCGCTCGGTGTCGGCGCCGGCGCACCGCCGGTCGAGACGCCCCACGGGCTGTTGCTGTTGTTCCACGAGCGCAACCGCCACGGCGTCTACACGATGAATGCGGCGCTGCTCGACCCTGCCACCGGGCGAGTCGATGCGGTGCTCGACGAACCGATCCTCGTCCCCGATCTCGACTGGGAGCGCAACGGCGACGTCGACGATGTGGTCTTCGTGCAGGGTGTGCATCGCCTCGACGACGGCGCTCTCTATGCGGTCTACGGCGCCGCCGACAGCCATGTGGGCGCAGCGACGATCTCGACCGGACGACTCGTCGAGCAGCTGTTGAACGGCGGCGGTCATGGGCGGACGCCTGTGGTGGGAGCGAGCCTGGTGTAGTCCCACGCCACCTGCCTCGATGCCAGGACGGCAAGGAGGGCCTCGGCCCCCTGATTGCGGTTCACACCCGTCGGTTCGAGCCCATCGTGACCACCACCGGTCGACGCGTCGACCATGGCGACGCCGATGTCGTTGTGGCCCGCGAACCAGTCGACCGCACGGCGGATCGCCTCCTCGAATGTCGGATTCGGCGCGACCCGCATGGCGGCGAGCGCCGACTCGGCCATGGCCCACGCCTCGATCGGCTGCTGGTCGAACGCCGGCCTCCGTTCACCCGGTTCGGATCCGCCCACCGGTGTGAAGCTGAAGTGGTCGGCCTGGGTCTCGGTCGCGATGAGCCACCGCAAGAGGCGGGTTCCGTCGTCGATCGCCGCCTGGTCACCGAGGGTCGTGCCGACGCGGACGAGTGCGTGAGGCAACTTGGCGTTCTCGTACCCGAGCCGATCCTCGGGCCAGGGCCACGACGCGTCGGCCCGGGGGCGCGGGAGGGTCTGCACGGCATCGAGGACGAGGCGGCGCGCGGCATCATGATCGGGATCGACGTCGAGCAGGGCAGCGGCGCCGAGCGCAGCGCTGGCGGTTGCCCGCCAGTGAGGCGACCGCCAGCCGAGCGCCTCGTCGGCGAACGCGGTGGCGGCCGACCGAATGTCGGGGTTCGGCCCGCGCGCCGCCGCCGTTCCGATGCCGAGCAGGGCTCGCCCGTCCGCGTCGTGGCTCCGGGCGTCATCGGTCCAGCGCCGGTCGTACGCGAGACGCAACCGGAATCTCCCACCTCCCATGTGCGCGTGCCGGAGAAAGCCCAGGTAGCGACGGGCGAGCGACTCTGCGCCGTCGCCACCGACCGCGCAGACCAAAGCCAGCGCGCGACCGTTGTCATCGGTGCAATATCCATGATCGCGGCGGGGGATGGAGTGCCAGGCGTGCTCCAGGATGCCGGTGTCGTCGGTCAACCGATCGAGACAGGACAGCGACGGGGGTCCCGATGCCGGGCGCATCGTCACGCAACCGCGAGCGTCGGCGTCACCTTGCGGGCCAACGCGAGATACGCCGCTCCGACGTTCGGCCACAGGACCGATGCAGCTTCGGCCTTCGCCGCCCTCGTCATCGCCCGGTGTCTATCGGGATCACCGAGGATCTCGTCGATGGCGGCGGCCATGGCCCTCGGATCCTCGTGGGGGACGACGATTCCCGCACCGCCACCAAGTGCCTCGATCGCGTGAGGGAACGCTGTGGCGACAACCGGCCGGGCCGACGCGAGAGCTTCGACGAGCACACCGGAGGTGACCTGATCGCGACTGTCGTATGGCAGCAGGATCAGGTCGGCGCCGCGGATCAGTTCCCTGAGGGACGGGAAGTCCCGGTATGCGTCATCGAACACGACCCGATCGGTCACACCGAGACGGGCGGCCAGAGCCTCGAGACTTTCCCGATACGCCTCACCCTGGGTCGCGAGAATGTTGGGGTGCGTCCGACCTGCGACGACGTAGGTCGGCGGCGCATGGTTCCTGTCCGACGGCACGCCGGTGCGACCACTCATCAGGGCGATCGCCCTGATGCCGTGCTCGATCCCCTTCCCCGGACCGAGGAGACCCCAGGTCAGGATGGTCGGTCGACCCTCGCCCAGAAGAGGCCGGCGCGGGCCCTCGAAGTTGGCGACTGCACCGTGAGGGATCACGACGAGCGACTCCTCGTCGATCTCGTGGCGTGTGACCAGCCGGTCGCGTGCCGAGTCGGTCTGGACGATGCTGACCGACGAGGCGGCGACGATTCGCTCGACCAGCTCACGTTGGTGCGGCGTCGGGTCGGGCACGACCGTGTGGAGGACCGTGATCACCGGTGGGTCACAGGACTCCACGAACTCGACTGCCTCCTCGCCGTCGGCACCGCCGAATATGCCGAACTCGTGCTGGAGGATGACGCAGTCGAAGGAGGACGCAACCGTCAAGCCTGCCTGCAGCGACGACTCGTCGCCGGGGACCCACTCCGCCACCACGCCGTCGGCCGGGACGGGATGGGACGGAGTGGGATCGGCAGTGAGCCGGATGACACCCGCCGTGACCTCGCCACCGGCAACCATCGCGTCTCGCAACGACTCGGTGAACGTGGCGATGCCGCATGCCGTCGGTGGGAAGGTCCCGATGAACGCGACGCGAATCGGGGATGCCGTCATCGTCGCTGCTCCTTCCAACGCTTGTTCACCCGCGCCACGCCCACGCTCTCTTGTTTCTGTCATCGCCGGCAGCTTCGAGGCAGGGCCAAAAGCCACAAGTCACGAATCAGGACCTTCGGCACTCCCCGAACCCTGCTCCTCGTGGCCCAATGATCTCGCGGGGACGCGTCACCGACCCGCGCCGATCGAACGGTGGTGCACGAACGGAGAGGGGAGACTTCCATGGCGACCCACACGCACTTGCTCTTCAGTGATGAGGCCCGCACAAAGCTCCTGGCCGGTGCCACCGCGCTCGCCGACGCAGTCCGGCCGACCCTCGGGCCCGAGTCACGGGCGGTGTTGCTCGCGAAGAAATTCGGCTCGCCCATCGTCTGCGATGACGGCGTGACGATCGCCAAACAGCTCAAGCTCGAGGACCCAGAGGAACAGCTCGGCGCCGAGATGCTGCGCGAGTCCGCGGTCCGAACCGGCGAGAGCGTCGGCGACGGTACGACGACGTCGACCCTGCTCGCCCACGCGATCTTCCGCGAGGGCCTGCGGAACATCGTGGTCGGCGCGAGCCCCGTCGCGATCAAGCGCGGGATCGAGCGGGGCGTCACTGCCGCGGTCGACGCGCTGACCGAGCTCTCGCGGCCGGTGAAGTCGGAGGAGGACATGGTCCACATCGCGACGGTGTCGGCGCACAACGAGCCCGAGATCGGGGCCCTGGTAGCTCGAGCGGTGGCAGAGGTCGGCTCTGAAGGTGTCGTTGAGGTCGAGGAAGCCCGCGGGACCGAGACCGAGCTCGAGCACGTCGAGGGTATGCGCCTCGACAAGGGTTATCTCTCCCCCTACTTCGTCACCGACCCGGAGTCCATGGAGGCGGTGCTCGAGGACCCGAGGATCTTGATCTTCGAGAAGAAGATCGGTGCGATGGCACCGATCGTGCCACTGCTCGAGCAGCTGATCCAGGAAGGACGGGCGCTCCTCATCATTGCCGAGTCCGTCGATGGTGAGGCCCTCGCGACGCTGGTGGTCAACAAGCTCAGAGGTGTCGTGTCGGTCGCCGCGGTGAAGGCACCGGGTTTCGGCGATCGCCGCAAGGCCATGCTCGAGGATCTGGCCGTACTCACGGGTGGACGCGTCATCTCCGAGGACCTCGGCGACAAGCTCGAGAACGTCACGATCGACGATCTCGGCGGCGCCCACCGCGTGGTGATGAGCAGCGACACGACGACGGTCATCGACGGTCGAGGCTCGGCGGAGGCGATCGAGGGACGTCGGAGCGAGCTGCGACGCCAGATCGATGCGACCAGCTCCGACTGGGACCGCGAGAAGCTCGAGGAGCGCCTCGCGCGTCTGTCCGGCGGAGTTGCGGTCATCCGGGCCGGGGCGCCGTCGGAGGCCGAGCTCGCCCGCCGCAAGGAGGCCTACGACGACGCCATCAACTCGACCAGGGCGGCCGTCGACGAAGGCATCGTTCCCGGCGGCGGCGCAGCGCTGCTCCGTAGCATCGACGCAGTCCAGGCGGAGGCGGAGGCAGCGGATGGCGACGAACGAACCGGAGTGCTCATCGTCCGGGACTCCCTTCCCGTGCCGTGCCGTCAGCTCGCCGAGAACGCCGGCGTCGACCCCGGTGTCGTGGTGGAGCGGGTCCGGGCCGGAACCGGTTTCTTCGGGTTCGATGCCAGCACCAAGACCTACGTCGATCTCGACGATGTCGGGGTGCTCGATGCGACCAAGGTCGTACGTGCCGCGCTCGAGAACGCCGCGTCGGTTGCCGGCGTCTTGTTGCTCACCGAGGCCACGTTGATCGAGATCGACGAACCCGAGCCGATGCCGGCTGCGCCGCCCATGATGTGACGCGCCGCTGGGGCTTTCGACCCTTGTCGCCGCCGCCCATCGACACGACGATTACGACACGAGAGGGAGGTGCCCATGCCCGTCATCGGTCCGACCGAACAGACACCCGAGGTCGAGGCAGTCGTCTGGCGCAACGGCCACATCATCCATCGGCAGTTCTGCGACAGCGCCGAGGAGGTGGCGGACCTGGCCGATGCCTGGTCCGACCAGGCCGATGTCATCGTGACAGTGCGCGACGTCGGCGTCGACGAGCCGAGCGAGGAGGACCCGCCCCAGCACGAGATCGCGGACATGGAGCGAGGCACCGAGGTCTCGACCGAGCCGTGAATCGGCCCGAGCCGACGCCGAAGACTCCTCGGATCGGTTGGCTCGTCTGGTTGACCACCGGCGTGGTGTTGGTCGCCGTCTTCGCGACCATCGACGCTCCGAGAGACGTGGATCACGACTACGGCTATTCCGAGTTCCTCGCCCAGATCGACGCGGGCACGATCGCGACCGCCGACATCGAGTCCGACGGTGCCACATCCGGTGAGCTGACCGATGGCTCGTCCTACGAGACCCGGATACCCGTCGAGCTGTCGGGCGAAGAGCTCCTGGCCCGCCTCGAGGACGCAGGAGTCGAGATCGAGTCCAGTCCCACCGAGGAGTCCCTGACCTCGACGATTCTCGGCTGGATGCTCGCCTTGTTGCCGATCGCGATCCTGATCGGCTTCTTCGTGTGGATCGCCCGCCGGTCGGGTGGCGTCGCGAGCTCACTCTCCATGGGCCGTTCCAAGGCGAGCGTCTTCGACGCGGATCATCCGACGACGACCTTCGCCGATGTCGCCGGCTACGAGGCGGTGAAGGGCGAGATCCGGGAGATCGTCGATTTCCTGAGCGATCCCGAGCGATACCAGGTGGCCGGCGCGATCGCGCCTCGCGGCGTGTTGATGACAGGGCCACCGGGAACCGGCAAGACGCTGATGGCGCGAGCACTGGCCGGCGAGGTCGGCGTTCCGTTCTTGTCGGTCACAGGTTCGAGCTTCGTCGAGATGTTCGTCGGGGTCGGGGCGTCGCGGGTACGCGACCTCTTCGCCGAAGCCAAGAAGCTCGCACCGGCGATCATCTTCGTCGACGAGATCGATGCCATCGGTCAACGTCGCCACTCGGGCTCGATGCTGGCGAACGACGAACGCGAGCAGACGCTCAACCAGCTCCTCGCCGAGATGGACGGCTTCGACACGCGGGCCGGCATCATCGTCCTCGCCGCGACCAATCGGGCCGAGCTGCTCGACGCCGCCCTGCTCCGTCCGGGGCGATTCGATCGCCAGGTCACGATCCCGCTGCCCAACCAGACCGAACGCGACGCGATCCTGCGGGTTCACTGTCGGGGCAAGCGCATCGCCGACGACGACCATCTGTCGACCGTCGCCCGCCAGACCCCCGGCTTCAGCGGTGCGGACCTCGCGAATCTCGTCAACGAGGCCGCGATCCGGGCGGCACGGGACCAGCGCTCGACGATCTCCGACGACGACTTCGATGCCGCCTATGACCGCATTCTCCTCGGCCAACGCGATCGGTCACACGTCTTGTTGCCCGAGGAACGCAAGGCGGTTGCCGCCCACGAGGCCGGGCACGCGATCGTCGCGGCACTGAGCACCGCGGCCGACCCCGTTCACAAGGTGACGATCCTTCCGGCCGGCGACTCGCTCGGGAGCACCCAACAACTGCCCGAACACGACCGTCACCTCTACAGCGAGCAGTACCTGTACGACACGCTCGCGGTGCAGGTCGGCGGGCGAGCTGCGGAGCAGCTGCTGTTCGGAAGCGCGTCGACGGGTGCAGCCAACGATCTCGCGGTCGCCACGGCAATGGCGACGAAGATGGTCAAGGAATACGGGCTGTCGCCGCGGCTGGGACCGATCAGCTATCCCACGGGCGGCGCGATGCATCTCCCCGACGACCAGCCGCATCTCGGGCGGCCCTACGCCGAAGCGACGCAGCGGGTGGTCGACGAGGAGGTGTCCCGAATCCTCAACGATGCGCTGGACAGGGCCACGCGAACGCTCGAGGATGCTCGCCGCGAGCTCGAGGCGCTGACGGAGCTCCTCCTCCACGACGAGACGGTCGACGGCCCGACCGTCTACGGGCTGGTGAAGCGCCGCACACCGTCACCGCGGCCCCAGGTGCTCCAGGACGAGTCCCATCGCGAGGCCCGCACCACCGGGGCCGATCCCAGCACCACCGGGGCCGATCCCAGCACCACCGGGGCCGATCCCAGCACCACCGGGGCCGATCCCAGCACCACCGGGGCCGATGCCCGAGCGGTTCGGGGGTGAGCCGAGCACTCACGCTCGCGACACCCGGCCCGATCGGGTCGGCGCCGCTCCGGATGGCCGAGCGCCGAGCGCTCGTTCCCGGTCCCGACGAGCTCCTCGTGGCAGTGGGCGCCTGTGCCGTGTGCCGTACCGACCTCCAGCTCGTCGAGGGCGACCTCGAGCTCCACCGGCACCCGATCGTTCCCGGCCATCAGGTCGTCGGCGAAGTCGTGACCGCCGGCCCCCGAGCCCGCACGCGGGTCGGTGAGCGGGTGGGGGTCACCTGGCTCGCCGGTGTGTGCGGCCGCTGCGAATTCTGCACATCGGGCCGGGAGAACCTCTGCACCGCCGCCGCCTTCCACGGTTGGGATCGCGACGGCGGGTCCGCCGACCACATGCTCGTCCGCGACGACTTCGCCTTCGTGCTCCCCGCCGGGCGGACCGATGCCGAGGTCGCCCCGCTGCTGTGCGCGGGGGTGATCGGCCATCGGGCGCTGCGCATGACCGAGGTGGAACCGGGCAACCGGCTCGGTCTGTACGGTTTCGGGTCCTCGGCATCGCTCGTGCTCCAGCTCGCCATCGACCGCGGAATCGTCGTCCATGTCGCGACGAGGAACGACGGTGAGCGCCGACGAGCGCTGCGACTGGGCGCTTCGTCGGTCGGCGGGTACGACGAGACGCCACCCGAACCACTCCATGCAGCCATCACCTTCGCCCCCGTCGGACGGGTGGTCGTGCACGCGCTCGCCGCGTTGCGTCGCGGCGGCTCGGTGGTCGTCAACGCCATCCACCTCGACGAGGTCCCGGCGTTCGACTACGACCTGCTCTGGCACGAGCGATCGGTCCGCAGCGTGGCGAACGTGACACGCCGCGACATCACCGAGCTGTTGACGTTCGCAGCCAGGACGACGTTGGAGGTCGAGCAGAGGATCTACGGACTGGCCGATGCGAATCGGGCCCTCGCCGATCTCTCCGCGGGCGGCATCGGAGCGACCGCGGTCCTCGTCCCCTGAGCCGGCGGCATCGGATCGCGACGATCGGGACCTTCGCCTCGATCGCACGAACCCCACCTGAGCGACACTTCGAGGACGAAGAGGATCGTCAAGTGGAGGTCAGCGAGCATGCCAGTGCCCACCGACGCCAGCATCGAGGTGTCCCAGAAGGGTGACATCGGAGCCAGAGCGATCGAGACCCTGACCCAGAAGGTCGGCAACGTCGCAGATCGCTGTCGCGAACGGGTCGACAGGATCGAGATCCGCCTGACGCTCGAGCCGGACCCGGCACGCCAGCGGCCCGCCATTGCCGAGGCCACGCTCGATGTCGATGGCAAGCCGGTGCGAGCCCATGTCGCCGCCGAAACGGTCGACGAGGCGATCGACAGCCTCGTCGACCGACTCCGTCGCCGGGTCCAGCGCCACGAAGAACGACGCCACCGGCTCTCGGAGCGCCGGAACACCGGCGACTCCGGACCCGGGGCGTGGCGCCACGGCGATCTGGCGTCGGCCCGCCCCGAGTATCTGGTCGTTCCCTTCGACGAGCGAGAGGTGCGGCGCACCAAGACGTTCGCGCTCGAACCGATGTCGGTGGAGGAAGCCGCCTTCGACCTCGAGATCCTCGGGCACGAGTTCTACCTGTTCGTCGACGAAGCCAACGGGTGCGACAGCATCGTCCGCCGGAGGTCCGACGGAGCCATCGAGCTCATCACCAGCTGTCCGGACACCCCACGGGACCCCACGGGCGTCGGAACCGTCGCGGTGGGAACGGGCTCGGTGCCCCATCTCACGCTGACCGAGGCGAAGGAGCATCTCGAGGCCGGCGGCGGCCACTTCCTGTTCCACATGTCGGGCGACCCGGCCCGGGGCCGGGTGCTGTATCGGCGCTACGACGGCCACTACGGCCTCGTGACGGCCGAATGACCTTCGACTCTGGTCGTCACGGGCCCGAGATCCGAAGGTGAGCCCGATGCCAACTATCAGCGAACCTCGACTGTCGGTGGAGCTCGTGAGCGATCATCCGGGCCGGCGATTCGTCCGGATCGAGTACGAGCTCGAAGTCGACAGCACCGACCCGCTCATCGGCAGGGAACTGACCGAACACATCGTCGTACACGCCGTCGACGAACACGATGCACCGATCCTGCCGTCGCCGGGCCCGGTCGTGGTCCGGTCCGACCGGCTCGTCATCGAACCGGGCCGGCAGCCGAGGGCGACGGTGCAGGCGGTGCATCGCGTCGAGCTCGACGTGGAGCAGGATCAGTGGAGATCCGACCATGCTGGTGAGCCACTGCCGATCGCCGAGTGGCTCGATCACCTCGTCGCCGACATCTCCCTGTTGCTCGACGATGCGCCGGTGGCATCGGCGACTTCGCCCGTGCTCACCGGTTCATGGGGTCCGCTCGGCCCTGACTGACCGCATCACCCGCCGACTACGGCGAGCCGGGCGCGGTCGGCACGGCTCGCTCGTCGGCGATCTCGCCGACCAGCTCGGCCACGATGTCCTCGATGGTCACCAGCCCGAGGGTCCGTCCATCGTCGTCGGCCACGATTGCCAGCCATCGGCCCGTCGACTGCATGTCGTGCAGGAGCCGCTCGATTCGACACCCGGCCCCGCACCGCAGGACGTCGGTCATCAGCTGCGCCGCGGTCGATCGAGGCGACGTGCGGGCCGCCGCCGCCACATCTCGGAGCCTCACGACGCCGACGACGTCATCGAGCCCACCTCGGTACACGGGAAGTCGTCGATGCCCGAACGCGATCGCGCTGGCGAAGACCTCCACGACGCTCTGGCCGGCTTCGACCGCCGCGATGTGCTGACGGGGAACCATGACGTCGCCCACACACCTGTCGCCGAACTCGAACGAACGATCGACGAGGATCGCATCGGTCACGTCGATCTCTCCGGCCATCGCCGATTCCTTCGCCGACGACCGGATCTCCTCCTCGGTCAGCGCACCGAGCGTCGCCCCGCCTCCGGGCAGCTGGAGATCGGCGAGGCGGACGAGCCCGGCGACGACGGGGCGCCAGAACCCGACCACGAGCCGCAGCGCAGGCGTGGCCCGCCGCGCGAGACCGTACGGATGACGCACGGCCATCGTCTTGGGAATCGCCTCGGCGTAGACGAACAGCGCGACGGTCAACAGGATCGAGCCGAGGGTGACGCCGAGGCCCCCGAACCACCGCTGCGCCAAGAACGCGCCGATCGTTGCTGCCGCGACCTGGAGGAGCAGCACCACCAGCAGGATCGTGTTCAACACGACCGGGAGCTCGTCGAGCAGGGCCAGCAGCTGCCGGGAACGTCGATCGCCGGCAGTGGCGTCGACCAGCACCCTGCTCCGGCGCACCCGGATGAGCGCCACCTCGGCGACAGCCACGGCCGCGGCCCCCACGAAGCAGCAGGCGAGCGCCCCGAGGAGGATGACATCGAGCGCGTCCATGACCCCGCCCGGTGTCAGCCGCGCCGCTGACCGGCGTCGTCGGCCGGCGCCGCCGCCTCACCGGCGAGCTCGGCCACGATGTCGGCAACCTCGTTGTCGCTCACCTGCTCGAAGTCGTCGTACCACTCGCCGACCGACCCGAAGTAGGCCGGGGTCTGGAGGACGATCACCTCGTCGGCGACCGCACCGAGGTCCTCGACAGCGTCGGTGGGCGCCACCGGCACCGCCAGGATCACCTGCTCGGGCCCGAGGAGACGTAGCGCCTCGACCGCCGCCATGGCGGTGAAACCCGTCGCCATGCCGTCGTCGACCACGATCACTACCTTGCCGCCGACCGGAAGCATGGGCCGGCCTCGCCGGTAGGCCTCGACGCGCCGCTCGAGCTCGAGCCGCTCGACTGCTGCCGCATCGTCGATCGCGCGTTCGGTGATCCCCATGCCGTGGACCAGCGGCTCGTTCAGCACCCGGATGCCGTGTTCGGCCAGCGCGCCGAAGCCGAGCTCGGGATGTGACGGCACACCGAGCTTGCGGACCACGAGCACATCGAAGGGACACGACAACGCGCGAGCGACCTCGGCGCCGACCGGGACGCCACCGCGCGGCAGTGCGATCACGATGAGCTCGCCCGGTGTGCCGGCCAGACGATTGCCGAGGTGTTCGCCCGCCTCCCGTCGATTCCAGTATGGCGTCGCCGTCATGGCCGCGATCCTTCCGATCGTTCCCGGACCTGATCCGAGCGTCGCGTGCGCCGGGGCCCGGTCCAAGGGTCCTTGGTCCATCGCGTGCACGGCGGGCGGCCGGCGTCGATCACTCCCCGATTCGCCGGTTGTACTCGCCGATCGCTTCGTTCGCCGCTTCCACCATCTGCGCTTGGGTGGTCGCCGGATCGGTTCCCGCATACATCGCTTCGAGCCCGTCTTCGATCGCGTCGCGGAAGCCGAGGAAGTCGCCGATCACAGGACCGCCGCCACCGGCCAGCTCACCCGGTTGTCCGAGCTGGTCGAACGCGACCCGGTAGCCAGGCCGCTCGGCCCAGAGCGCTTGGAGGTCGGGGTCGCTCGTAGCCGAGATGCGCGTCGGGATGTACCCGGTCCCGGCCGCCCAGGCGACCTGTTGGGCCGGCTCGTTCAGCCAGGTCATGAAGTCCCACACCGCGGCCCGCTCGGCATCGCTCGTGTCGTCGGTCAGGTAGAGCGAGCCGCCCCCGACCGCGAGCGTCCCACCCGACAATCCGGGGAAGGGACCGACACGGAGATCGACGGTGGGCACCTGGTCGATCTGGTTGTAGATCTCGCCGAGGCTGGCCGACGAGGCGATCGTCATCGACGCGTCCCCGAAGGCGACGGCCAGGAACTTGCCGAGCGCGGCCTGTTCACCTCCGCGTCCGGTCGTCTGGAGGTGCCCGGCCTCTTCCATCCGGGCCAGGACCTCGAGAACATCCGTCACCGCGGTCGAGTCGAGCAGGGACCGTTCGGCCCGGCCGGATCGCCCGTTGTCGTTGTCGACGAGCGGAACTCCTGCCGTGTTCACCCACTGCTCGAACGGCCACGCATCGACGTCGAGCGCGAGCGCCGAGGGCACGACACCCGACGCGACGAGGGTGGTGCTGACCGCTTCCAGCTCGACGAGGGTGGCGGGCGGATCGTCGGGGTCGAGCCCGGCCGCGACGAAGTCGTTGCCGTCGTAGTAGAGGACGGGCGCGGCCAGCTGGAACGGCATGGTCACCAGCACGCCGTCGATGCGGTACTGGTCGAGCAACCACGGCGGATGGTCGCCGAGGCCGTGGTCGGCGGCCAGCACACAGTTCTCGACCGCCACGATGCTCTGGCTGTCGACCATCTGTTGCATGGAGGTCTCGTTGAGCTGGATCATCGACGGCCGGTCGCCGCCGCTGCGGAGCGTGCTGATGTACTTGTTGAAGTTGTCGCGGTATCCGCCCTGGTAGACCGGCGTCACGTGCACGCGATCCTGGCCGGCGTTGTAGGTCGCCACCAGGTCGTCGAGAACGACGCCCGTCGTCGCCGACATCGCGTGCCACAGCTCGATCTCCACTGCGGGCCCGGTTGGCCCGAGCGCGTCGACCGGGCACAGTGCCGCGGCCGCGCCGATCTCGTCGATCTCGTCGCTGCCGTCGACGGCGGCGGCCCCGTCGCCGGGCGCGTCGGGTTCGTCTGCGCCCCCGCACGAGGTTGCTGCGAGGAGTCCCGCGAGTCCCGCCACGAGGACACGTCGCCATGGGGCCGTTCGTCTCGGGGTCATCGGATCATCCCTTCACCGATCCTGCGGTCAGCCCGCGGATGAGCTGGCGCTCGAAGATCACCAGCAGCACGAAGATCGGAATCGTGGCGATGAGGGTCGCCGCCATGATCACCCCGACATCGGGGCCGGTTGCGCCGGCGAGCTGTTCGAGGCCGATCTGGACGGTTCGCCGGTCGGCGCTGTTGGTCACGAGCAGCGGCCAGAGGTACTGATTCCACGCGAGCAGGAACGAGAAGAGCGACAGTGCGGCAACCGTTGGCCGCACGAGCGGCAACGCGACGCTGCGCAGGAACCCGAGGTGGCCGTAGCCGTCGACGATCGCCGCGTCGCGGAGGTCGCGCGGGATCGAGAGGAAGGCCTGGCGCATGAGGAACATCCCGAGCGGGAAGGCCAGGAACGGCACGATGAGCGCCCAGTAGGTGTCGATCCCACCGAGGCGCTGGACTGTCTCGAAGTTGACCACCACCGTGACCTCGAACGGCACGATCAACGCGACGGAGAAGGCGACGAGGAGGGATCGCCGGCCGGTGAAGTCGAGGAAGGCGAAGGCGTAGCCGGCCAGCACCGACGTGGCGACCTGGCCGACGGTGATCGCAACCGACACGATGAGCGAGTTCAGGAGATATCGCCCCATCCGGGCGTCGGTCAGTGCGGTGGGCACGCTGTCGACGTTCACCCGGTCGGGGACCAATACGCCGAGATCGCCGAGCTCGGCCAGCGGCTTCTGGGCCACCATCACCGCCGCGTAGACAGGGAACAGGACGATCGCGGCGACGATGGTCAACAGCGCATAACGGCCGGCCAGCTTGGCGGCCGGCACCAACCTGGTGTGCAGCGGGACCGACCGCTCGGTCGGGGACGCGTCAGTCGCCATGGTGCACCCGCCGATCGAGCCAGCGGAACTGGACGACGCTCAGTGTGCCGACGATGAGGAACAACAGGACGGCTTCGACCGATGCGGCACCCTGGTCGAGCGGCATTCGCTCGACGATCGAGTAGACGATCACGTTGGTGGAGTCCTGCGGCCCGCCTTCGGTGAGGATGTCGATCTGGCCGAAGGACTCGAAGCTGACGATCGTCAGGATGATCGTGAGGAAGAGCAGCTGAGGGCCGAGCATCGGAACGGTGATCCGGAAGAACCGCGACACGCTGCCGTGCCCGTCGACGCGGGCGCTCTCGTACAAGACATCGGGAATGGACTGCATTGCGGCAACGGTGACCACGAACGCGAGCCCGAGGTTCTGCCAGACGGTGGTGAGCGACACGGCCACGAGCGCGGTGTCGGGATCGTTCAACACGTTGACCGGATCGCGCCCGATCGACTCGAGGAACTGGTTCAGGATTCCGGTCGACGGCTCCAACAAGATGAGCCAGAGCATCGACGCGACGGCGACCGACGTGGCGATCGTGCTGGCGAAGATCGTGCGGAAGACGCGGATTCCCCTGAGCTGTTGATTGGCGAGCGCGGCGAGCAACACCCCGAGGACCAGGGAGGTCGGCACCGTGAGCAACACGAACACCGAGGTCACCGAGATGCTGTTGCGGAACGAGTCGGAGGTCAGGACGTCCTGGTACTGATCGAGGCCGACCCACCGTGCGCTGCGTCCGAATGGGTCCTGGAGGAAGAACCCGAGCCACGCCGTCCGGACGAGAGGGTAGATCACGAAGACGCCGAGGATGAGCAGCGCCGGCAGGACGAGGACGGCGGCCAGCGGGGTGTCGCGCCGGAGCGCGTGGCTCACGGCCACGCGATCCGCTCCCCGCTCCCGGGGTCGAACCAGTGCAGCTGCTCGCAGTCGGGCCGGAGCCGCACCGACGTCCCCGGCGGCGGTGGATCGCGTCTTCGGTCGTTCCATCGCACCGCCGCGAAGTCCCCGGCTGCCGTCGTGCAGCCGACGAGGTGCTCGTGGCCGAGGTCCTCGAGCCAGTCGACGGTCGCGGCGACGCCATCGGCTCCGATCTGCACCGCCTCGGGCCGAACGCCCGCGACGACCTCGGTCCCGCCCGACCACACTGCCCGAAACGCGGCATCGGCGATCGGGAAACCGGCAACCTCCACCGAGTCGCCGTCGACGATCGTGGCCGGCCACAGGTTCATCGCGGGCGCCCCCACGAAACCGGCAACGAAGAGATTCGCAGGTGTGTCGTAGATCTCCGGGGGTGTGCCCAACTGCTGGAGCCGGCCGCGGTCGAGCACGCCGATGCGGTCGGCCATGGTCAGCGCTTCGACCTGGTCATGGGTGACGTAGACGATCGTCGCTCCGAGCTCGTGGTGGAGCTCGGCGAGATCGGCCCTGGTCTCGGTGCGCAGCTTGGCGTCGAGGTTCGAGAGGGGCTCGTCCATCAAGAAGACACTCGGCCGCCGCACGAGTGCCCGGGCGAGGGCGACCCGCTGGCGTTGCCCGCCCGAGAGCTGACCCGGCTTGCGGTCGAGCACGTCGACCAGCCCGAGCTGGCCGGCAACTCGTTCCGCTTCGGCGTCGCGGTCGTGACGGCCGACGCCCCGGGGCTTGAGCGGGAAGCCGATGTTTCGGCGGATCGACATGTGCGGATACAGCGCGTAGCTCTGGAAGACCATGGCGACGTCACGATCCTTGGCGTCCACCGTGTTCACCACGCGGCTCCCGATCCGTACGAGCCCGCGGTCGGGCCGTTCGAGCCCGGCGATCAGCCGGAGCACCGTCGACTTCCCGCATCCCGACGGCCCGAGCAGCACCATGAGCTCGCCGTCGTCGATCTCGAGGGTCAGGTCGTCCACCGCGACGGTCGCAGGATCGAATCGTTTCGTCACCGAATCGAGCTCTACTGCCGCCATGGCGTTCCCTGGGTTGGCCGAGACGCGAGTCGAGCTGATCGTCCCGGGACACCTGTCCGGTGGCCAGTGCCGAAGGTCACCTCCATACATCCGGACGCGCACTCCGGGAGTGACCTTCGGCTCTGGGCCGGGTCGTCGGTCGTCGATACGGTCGCGCCGTCGGGATTCCGAGGAGGCAATCGCATGATCTACGAAGAGGTCGTCGTCTTGGCGATGCCATTCGACCAGGCGCTCGAACGGGTGAAGTGGGCGCTGGCCGAAGAGGGCTTCGGAACCCTCACCGAGATCGACCTCCAGGCCACCTTCGAGGCGAAGATCGGCAAACGAATCGACCGCTACGTCATCCTCGGCGCGTGCAACCCGCACCTGGCCGCCCGGGCGCTCGACGCCGAACCCCAGCTCGGGGTGCTCTTGCCGTGCAATGTCGTCGTGCGCGAGACCGACGGCGGCGTCACCGTCGAGGCCATGGACCCGGGGATGATGGCCACACTGGTGGAACGCGACGAGATCCAGCCGATCGCCGACGATGCCAGACGGCACATCGGAAACGCTCTCGCCGCCCTCACGACGCCGACGTGAATGCCGGCGCCGGCGGTCAGTCGGCGGCGGTCAGGATGACGTCGAGCAGGTCGCGGATCGAGACGATCGCGAGTGCGCCCGCGTCGCTTCGCACGAGGACGTGGCGGATGCGAGCCTGCTGCATCAGCTCGGCCACGTCGGCGATCGACGAGTCGGGTGCAACGTCCAACACCTCACGCGTCATCACATCGGTGGCCCACTCACTGTCGGGATCGGCGCCCGTCGCGAGGGCATGGACGACATCACGTTCGGTCACGATCGCGAGCTCTCCGGTCCGGCGTTCGACCAACAACGCGCTGCAGTCCGCGTCGAGCATCTTCTGGGCGACCATCCGCAGCGTGTCGCTGCCGGTCGCCATCGCCGGATCGTGGGCTGCGATCGACCGCACCGGCTCGTCGAGAGCACTCAGCTGCTTCATGGCCCTCAACCTACGCGTAGATTCGACGTCGCACCCGGGTCGAACGTCCCAGATCGTGCCAGGAGCGCATCCACGGGTCCTAAGCCCCTAACGAGCGGGAACGGTGTGCCATAGGTTCGCTCCATGGTGCAGGTCCTGGGGGCCGGTGGGCTCGACGAAATCGTCCGGGCCCTCCGCGCCCAGGGGCGAACGGTTGTCGGCCCGGTCGTCCGCGACGGAGTCATCACCCACGACGTGATCGACTCGGCCGCCGACCTCCCGAGGGGCTGGACCGAGGAGCAGGATGCCGGCCGCTACCAGCTCGCCCCGACCGGAACCGACGAGATCTTCGCGTTCTCGAGCCCGTCGACGTCGTGGAAGCGCTACCTGTATCCCGAGCGCACCCTGTTGATACGGGCCCGGCGCCGCCGTGATGTCGTCGAGATCCACGAACCCGAACCCGAGGCTCCGCCCATGGCATTCCTCGGCGTCCGGTCGTGTGACCTCGCGGCGCTCGATGTCCTCGACCGCGTGTTCCTCGACCCCGATGCGACCGATCCGACGTATGCAGCTCGGCGGGGCGACGTGTTCATCGTGGCGGTCGCGTGCAGTTTCCCCGGCAACACCTGTTTCTGCTCGTCCATGGACACGGGTCCCACGCCGCGATCCGGCTTCGACCTGGCGATCCGCGAACTGCACGACGGAGCCAGCCACGACCTGCTCGTCGAGGCGGGCAGCACGCGTGGCGCCGCGTTGTTGGCCGAGGTCGAATCGCGCGCAGCCTCCGACACCGACGTGGCGCGAGCCGGGGACTCACACGATCGAGCCGTGGCGGGGATGGGGCGACGGCTCCGATCCGACGATATCCAGCGGGCTGCCCTCGATCCGGACCACCCTCGTTGGGACGATGTCGCCCAGCGATGTCTCGCCTGCGCGAACTGCACCATGGTCTGCCCGACCTGCTTCTGCAGCGCGACCGAGGACTCCACCGACCTGACCGGTACCGAGAGCGAGCGATGGCGGGTATGGGACTCGTGCTTCACGCTCGACTTCACCCATCTGCACGGTGGGTCGGTTCGATCCAGCACCAGGTCCAGGTACCGCCAGTGGCTGCTCCACAAGCTGGTCACATGGCACGACCAGTTCGACGCGTCCGGCTGCGTCGGCTGTGGGCGCTGCATCACATGGTGTCCGGTCGGCATCGACCTCACGGAGGAGGTCGCGGCGCTGGCCCGGTCCGACGAGTCCGTTCCCCGCGAAGGAGCAGCCCCATGAAATCGATCTCAGACCTGTTGGGGAGCCATGCCTTCTTCGAGGGGTTGGCGCCCGACGCCATCGACCTGATCTCGGGTTGTGGCCAGAACGTCCACTTCGAGCCGGACGCCTCGATCATCAGCGAGAACGATCCGGCCGACGTCTTCTACGTACTCAGAACCGGCCGGGCCGCGATCGAGATCGCCACGCCGCGACAGGGGCAGCTGACGATCGAGACCGTCGGACCGGGCGAGGTGCTCGGTGTGTCGTGGCTGTTGCCCCCGTACCGCTGGACATTCGACGTCCGCGCGGTCGAACCGACCAGCGCGATCGCGCTCGACGCCGCATGTCTTCGGGGCAAGTGCGACGACGATCCCGCATTCGGATACGAGATGTACAAACGTTTCGCCGGCCTCGTCAGGGACCGGCTCCAGGCCACTCGACTCCAGCTCGTCGACCTGTACGGCAACGATGCGTCCTGAAGCGACGCTCGCCCCCGCACCGGGTCCGATGACGCCCCGCCCCTATCGCGTCGTGTCGCGTCGAGACGACCTGATCGACACCGTCACGCTGGAGCTGGCGCCGGTCGGCGACGCCTGCCCGGCGCCGATGGCGGGCCAGTTCAACATGTTGTGGGCGTTCGGCGTCGGCGAGGCACCGATCTCGGTGGCGGGATTCGACGACGGCGTGCTCATCCACACGATTCGCCGGGTCGGCGCCGTGACCGCGGCCTTGTGCGCGAGCGTCGACGGCGACCAGATCGGCCTGCGGGGCCCGTTCGGGACGGGCTGGGACCTGCCCCGCGCCACGGGCGGCGACGTCCTCGTCGTGGCCGGAGGGCTGGGGCTCGCGCCGGTTCGCCCCATCATCACCGACCTGCTCGCGAACCGTGCTGACTTCGGTCGGGCGGTCCTGCTCGTCGGCGCCCGCACGCCCGATGCGCTGCTGTATCGAGACGAGCTCGAGGGCTGGCGGGGCCGACTCGACCTCGACGTCGAGGTCACCGTCGACGCGGCATCGCCGGCCTGGCGGGGTGATGTCGGCGTGGTGACCCGGTTGATCGAACGGGCGCCCGTCGACCCGGCCAACACCACCGCGTTCGTGTGCGGCCCCGAGGTCATGATGCGCTTCGCCGCCCAGGCCGTACTCGACCGTGGCGTCCCCGCGACACACGTGGTGCTGTCGCTGGAACGGAACATGCACTGCGCCATCGGCCACTGCGGGCACTGCCAGCTCGGACCGATGTTCGTGTGCAAGGACGGCCCGGTGGTCGGCTGGACCGACGTCGAGGCACTGTTGAGGATTCGGGAACGATGAGCCGCGACGAGAAACCTTCCCTGGCCGTCTGGAAGTTCGCGAGCTGCGACGGGTGCCAGCTGACCCTCCTCGACTGTGAGGACGAGCTGCTGGCCGTCGCCGAGCGCCTCGAGCTCGCGTACTTCCTCGAAGCCTCCAGCGCAGTCGTGGCCGGACCCTACGACGTGTCGCTGGTCGAGGGATCGATCACGACGCCCGACGACGTCGAACGCATCCAGGAGGTCCGCCGTCAGTCCCGGTTCCTCGTCACGATCGGTGCCTGTGCGACCGCCGGTGGCATCCAAGCACTCCGCAACTTCGGCGACGTCCAGGAGCTGATGCGCATCGTCTATGCGACTCCCTCGTTCTTGTCGACGTTGGAGACGTCGACCCCCATCTCGGACCACGTACCTGTCGACTTCGAGCTCCGCGGCTGCCCGATCGACCGGCACCAGCTCCTCGAGGTGATCAGTGCGTACCTGGCCGGTCGCGCACCGGTGATCGCGTCGCACAGCGTCTGTATCGAGTGCAAGCAGAAGACCAACGTGTGCGTCCTCGTCGCACACGGCACCGCCTGTCTCGGTCCGGTGACCCACGCTGGGTGCGGCGCGCTGTGCCCCACGTTCCACCGCGGCTGTTACGGGTGCTTCGGGCCGGCCGAGACCGCGAACACCGGTTCGATGGCGACTGCGCTGGCAGCCCAGGGCATGGGCGATCAGGAGATGGATCGGCTCTTCCACACCTTCAATGCCTGGTCCGAACCGTTCCGATCGGCACCGGTGCCCGTCGATCCCCCGAAACGGAGAGGCCGATGACGCACCGCGCGACCGGCAGCAGGGCGCTGAGCACGGGGGCGCTCGCCCGCGTCGAGGGCGAGGGGGCAATGCACGTCGAGATCCGCGACGGTCGGCTCGTCAACGTCGAGCTCAACATCTACGAGCCGCCTCGATTCTTCGAGGCGTTCCTCCGAGGTCGCGGGTACGCGGAACCCGTCGACATCACGGCCCGAATCTGTGGCATCTGTCCCGTCGCCTACCAGATGAGCGCATGCGCGGCCATCGAGGACGCGATGGGTGTGATCGTCGACGGGCCGCGCCGCGAGCTGCGTCGGCTCCTGTACTGCGGTGAGTGGATCGAGAGCCACACGCTGCACATCCACTTCCTGCACGCTCCCGACTTCCTCGGGTACGACAGCGCGGTCGAGATGGCCGCAGCACATCGTGGCGTGGTCGAGCGGGGCCTCGAGGTGAAGAAGATCGGCAACGAGATCCTCGAGACGATCGGCGGCAGGGCCATCC
>Ga0224508_10001293_pt1 | contig 22608 bp, 15 predicted proteins | sample SF_Jan12_sed_USG_4_FD_170157 | JGI IMG/M metagenome (GOLD analysis project Ga0224508, IMG submission 170157) | Sediment microbial communities from San Francisco Bay, California, United States - SF_Jan12_sed_USGS_21 | ecosystem: Environmental > Aquatic > Marine > Sediment | place: USA... | reverse complement strand
CGGCGACACAATTCGCACCCGTAATATCGTCGTAGCTACTGGTGGGCGACCTTTTGTGCCGCCTATCGAAGGCATAGACCATGTTGACTATTACACTTCGGATAATCTCTGGGATATGCGCAACAAACCCGGCAAGCTTGCCGTTCTCGGTGGAGGCCCGATCGGAGCCGAGTTAACTCAGGCCTTTGCCCGCCTCAGTGTTGAAGTAACACAAGTTGAAATGCTGCCCCGAATTCTGCTGCGGGAAGATCCGGAAATTTCCGAGATGGTGCAGCAAAAATTTACCGACGAAGGGGTGCGGATTCTAACCGCTCATACTGCGAAACGATTTATCAAGCGTGACGGTAAGGATTGCATGATCGCAGAGAACAAGGATGGCGAGATTGAAATTGAATTTGACGCGTTGATTGTGGCCGTAGGCAGATCCCCGAGGTCAAGCGGGTTTGGGCTTGAAGAAATCGGTGTACGTTTGAATCCGAACCGGACCATCGAGGTAAACGAGTATTTGCAAACCAGTATCCCGACGATTTATGCCTGTGGCGATGTCGTCGGGCCCTACCAGTTTACCCATGTTGGTGCCCACCAGGCCTGGTACACGTCGGTCAACTCGTTGTTTGGCATTGTCAGGCGTTTCAAGGCAGATTACTCGGTTATCCCGTGGGCGACCTTCACCGAGCCGGAAATTGCGCGGGTTGGATTGAACGAAAGCGATGCGCAGGAGCAGGGCATCAAGTACGAGGTCACGCGCTACGGCATCGATGATCTCGATCGTGCTATTGCGGACAGCGAGGCTCATGGTTTCGTCAAGGTGTTGACCGTGCCCGGCAAGGACCGGATCCTGGGGGTTACCATTGTCGGCGAGCACGCCGGCGACCTGATTGCTGAGTACGTGCTGGCGATGCGGCATGGCCTGGGCCTGAACAAGATTCTCGGCACCATACATATCTATCCGACGCTGGCCGAGGCCAACAAGTACGCGGCTGGTGAGTGGAAACGCGCACACGTGCCGGAGCGCCTGCTAGAGTGGGTGGCCAAGTTCCACGCCTGGCGCCGCAACTCCTGAAAAAATTTGTCTCGGGGAACGTATGAAAAAGGCGCTGCCAACCGGCGCATACGCCGGTTGGTCCATCCATGGAATCGCTTGGAGCGCGGCGTCCCTGCCGCGCTACACTTTTTCAGACGTTCCCCGAGACAAATTTGCCATCAGTGCTGACACCTTAATTGAATTAATCTAACAAGACGAAAGCTATAGCGATGCTGGTGCGGCGCGAGCTGTAATCCTGTATTCGGATTAGTTTGGGGAAATCACGGATAAGCGGATGCGCTCCCCGAGACAATGTCTATAGACATTAGTGGTCGGCGAAAACCGAGTTGAATTGCTCGCTGGTCTTGACGAAGGTTGTGCACTTGCTGAGCCACTTCAGTTTCTTGGCGCCGGCATAGGTGCAGGTGCTGCGAACACCACCGAGCAGGTCCTGTATCGTGTTTTCGATTTTGCCGCGATAGGGCACCTGTATTTCGCGACCTTCGGAGGAACGATATTCCTTGAGACCGCCGAAATGCTTCTCGTTGGCTGCTTTTGAGCTCATACCATAAAAGTTGACGAACTTGCGTTCCTCGATCACGTCTTCCAGGCCCGCGTCGGTTTTGGTGACTTCGCCGGTCCGGTAATAGCGCGTAATGATCTCGCCTCCGCCCTCGTCATGACCCGCAAGCATGCCACCGAGCATGACAAAATCGGCACCAGCGGCGAATGCCTTGGCCAGGTCGCCGGGGCAGGTGCAGCCACCGTCAGCAATAATATGACCGCCGAGGCCATGCGCCGAGTCGGCACATTCGATAACCGCCGAGAGTTGTGGAAATCCAACGCCGGTCTGGATTCGGGTCGTGCAGACGCTGCCGGGACCGATCCCGACCTTGACGATGTCGGCGCCGCTTAATATCAACTCCTCGGTCATTTCGCCGGTAACGACGTTGCCCGCAATGATGACAATGCCCGGATAGGCGTCGCGCACTTGCTTGATGAAATCGGAAAAGCGCTCGGAGTAGCCGTTGGCGACATCGACACAAACGTATTTCAAACCGGTGCCGGTTTTCCTGCAAACTGCTTTGAATTTATCGAAATCCTGACTGGTAATGCCGGTCGAATAAGCAACATTTTCGCGGCGACCGATATCGCCTGTGCTAAAAAACTCGATCAGCGCATCGGCCTCGTAATTTTTAACCAGGCAGGTAAACAATCCCATGCCGGCCAGGCTGTCGGCCATCTCAAAGGTACCGACACCATCCATGTTGGAGGCCATGATCGGGATGCCGCGGTAGTGCTCTTCATTATCGGACTGGTAGTTGCGAAACGTGAATTCGCGCTCCAGTTCCACGTCCTTGCGGCTGCCCAGCGTGCTACGCTTGGGTCGGATCAAAACATCCTTGTAATCGAGCTTGCTGTCGTCTTCGATTCTCATGAAAAAAGTATGTTCTGCAATTATCGGACAGCGACGGACATTAGCATGAATCAATGCTCCGGAACAGGTTGCCCTAGTGAGAGTTAACAATAATATAGCCTAATCTGGTCAACTTGATTCGACCCCGTTACAGGCGTATTCTGGATTGCAACTCGTAACTACGGGGGGATACAGCATGAAAAGGCATTTCTATGTCAGCGAGGATCTGGATGACCTCGAGCGAATCGAGGAGGAACTCGAATCAAGCGGTGTACACCGACCGCAAATTCATGTATTCAGCCGGGACGACACTGCAGTAGAAACCCATGACCATTTGCACAATATTGAATCTGTATTCAAGAAAGATGTAGTTCATGGCGTCATCGTTGGGACCTGGATCGGGATTGCGCTGGCTGCACTGGTACTGATAGTAACTGCCTATACCGATTGGCCCGATACCTATACCTGGATGCCATTTATATTTTTGGCAGTGGTATTGTTTGGATTTGGCGCCTGGTCCGGCGGATTATACGGCATTCAGGTCCCGCATCGTGATTTCAAGCGTTTTGAATCGCAGTTGCGCCAGGGCAAACACGTGTTTATCGTTGACGTCGATCCGGAACAGGAAGCCAGCCTGACGAGAGTTGTTGCAAGACATCCTGGCCTGCAGCTTGCCGGAACCGGAAAGGCCACGCCGCGTTGGATTGTGATGGGGCAGTACAACATCAAGAAATTCACTTCGGAGACTTTTCCGTAGAGGTTTGCGTGAATTTGGAATCAGGGTTGATTGGTTAGAATTCAGAAGGTCATGGGGGATAACAAGGTTGCCCACAATGGTTTATTGATTGACCTTGACGGCGTCATCTACCAGAACGATCGCCTGATCACGGGCGCGGTCGACGCGCTCGGCTGGATCAGACAGCAGCAGATACCTCATTTATTCGTAACAAATACTACCTCGCGGTCCCGCCAGGCATTACTGGAAAAATTTGCAAGCCTGGGATTCAGTGCGCAACTTGACGAAGTCATGACCCCAGTTGTCGCTGCGACTCAATGGCTCGATGAACACCAGTTACGGAGAGTGGCTTTATTCGTTCCTTCTGGCACACAACAGGATTTTGGCGATATTGAATCGATAGCGTTGGAGCAGGACGTAGCCGTCGATGCCGTGATTATTGGCGATCTGGGTGAAGCCTGGGATTTTCGTTTACTGAACTGCGCCTTTCGGTTTTTGATGCAGTATCCGAGACCACAGTTGATCGCGCTCGGAATGACACGTTACTGGCGCGGTCGGGATGGCCTGCAACTGGATGTCGCACCCTTCGTCAAGGCACTGGAACACGCCGCATCCTGTGAAGCTATCGTGGTCGGTAAACCGGCTCCGGCTTTTTTCGAGTCATCGCTGGCTATTTTACAATGCACAGCCGTGCAGACTTATATGATTGGGGACGACATTGTCGGTGATATCGATGCTGCACAAAAGTGCGGAATTCGTGGCATCCAGGTCAGGACGGGGAAATTTCGCAACGCCGATCTGGACGGTGAGATAAAACCGTATGCCGTACTCGACTCGATTGCCGATTTGCCCGCCTGGTGGCAGCACCAGGCAATCCACGCAGGCCAGGTTTCGGCTGACCCTGAATCCGCGGATTGTTAAAGACTGTTACCGGGTGCGCGGGCAGATACCGTCGCTACCGAAAAAGAATTCGATCTCTGCGCTGGCGGTTTCGGTTCCATCCGAACCGTGCACCGCGTTTTCATCGACCGTTTGTGCAAAATCTGCGCGGATCGTGCCGGGCGCGGCATCAGCCGGGTTGGTAGCACCCATAACCTCGCGGTTCTTCGCGATCGCGTCCTCGCCCTCGAGTACCTGCACCATGACGGGTCCCGAGGTCATGAATTCGACCAGGTCGCCGTAAAAAGGCCGCTCCTTATGCACTGCATAAAACTCACCCGCTTTCTCGGCGCTCAAGTGTTCCATGCGGGCCGCTATGATGCACAGGCCGGCTTTTTCGAAGCGATTGTAAATTTCGCCAATAACGTTCTTGGCAACGGCGTCGGGTTTAATGATTGAAAGAGTGCGTTCAACCGTCATTTAAAAAATCTCCGGTGATGAAAAATGCCGCGAATGATACTCCTTAGGGTACACTTATGCGACCTCTTTTCAGGCTTCCGAAATGAAAACCGATCAGCACCTGCGCAAGTACTTAAAAGACTATCAGCCACCTGCCTACGAGATCACGAAAACGGAGCTGGTGTTTCATCTCGAAGCGCGCCGGGCCCGGGTCATCAGCCGGCTGCAGATGCGCCGCACAGCGACCGGTAAAGGCAACGAACTGGTTCTCGACGGAGTCGAGCTGACACTGATCGAGCTGCGCGTGGATGGAAAACTGCTGCAACCTGATGATTATAAACTGGGATCGGAAACGCTGACCGTCAAGTCAGTCCCCGGTCACTTCGAATTCAGCTGTGAAGTCGAGATTGACGCCGCGGAAAATACCCGCCTTGAGGGTCTCTACCTTTCGAACGGAAACTTTTGTACCCAGTGCGAGGCGGAAGGTTTTCGCTACATTACCTATTACCTCGATCGTCCCGACGTGATGTCAGTATTCAGTACCGAGATTCATGCCGACAAAAGTACCTATCCTGTATTGCTATCGAACGGCAACCGCGTCGACGGGGGGCAAACCGATGATCGCCACTGGGTAAGCTGGCACGACCCGTATCCAAAACCGAGCTATTTGTTTGCGCTGGTTGCCGGGGATCTCGCCTGCATAGAGGACCGGTTCACGACGCGTTCAGGATGGGAGGTACAGCTGCAAATCTTTACCGAGCACCATAATCGGGACAAATGTGATCACGCGATGCGATCGCTGCAAAAAGCGATGCGTTGGGATGAGGAGGTTTATGGTCTCGAATATGATCTCGACCTTTACATGATCGTCGCGGTGGATGATTTCAACATGGGGGCGATGGAAAACAAGGGACTCAACGTATTCAACACCAAGTACGTGCTGGCGAATTCGCACACCGCAACGGATGATGATTACCTGGCCATCGAAGGGGTGATCGCGCACGAGTATTTTCACAACTGGACAGGTAACCGGGTCACATGTCGAGACTGGTTTCAGCTGAGCCTGAAAGAGGGCCTGACCGTGTTTCGTGACCAGGAATTCAGTGCCGACATGTTTTCCCGTGCGATTCAGCGTATCAGCGACGTGCGCGGTTTACGCAACCACCAGTTCAGCGAGGACGCGGGTCCCATGGCGCACCCCGTGCGCCCGGCGTCTTACCAGGAAATCAACAACTTTTATACCGCGACGGTTTATAACAAGGGTGCGGAAGTTGTACGCATGATGCATTGCCTGCTGGGCGCGGAAAATTTCCGCAAGGGGATGGACTTGTACTTCGAGCGCCATGACGGCCAGGCGGTTACCACCGATGATTTTCGCGCGGCGATGCAGGATGCCTCGGGAATCAACCTGGCGCGCTTCCAGCGCTGGTACGAACAGTCCGGGACACCACGTGTGGAAATCAAACGCGATTACGATTCGAAAACCGGTGTTTTGTCCCTGACCGTGATACAGAGCGCCGGTACAACCAAAGGGGAGCTGAATCGCGCCTTTCACATGCCGATGCGGCTGGCTTTATTCGACCCGGAGGGTCATCCGATGCCACTCGACGAGGCCGGCACAAAGGAACAGATCGTCGATATCAAGGAACCCGAGACGCTGTTGCAGTTTAATGACATGCCGCCGGGGATCATGATTTCGGCGTTTCGCGGTTTTTCAGCCCCGATTATCCTGACCACAGACCTGGATGACGACGAACTCGCACGGTTGATGGTTTTTGACAGCGATCCTTTCAATCGTTGGGAGGCATCTCAGCAGTTGGCGAGCAGGGTGATGCTGGCGATGCTGGACCGGGAAGACGATCAGTGGTCGCTACTGCAGCAACCGCTATTGGCTGCCTTTGCTGATGTGCTGGAACGATCCCCGATGGATCGAGCGCTGGTCGCCGAGATGCTGGTGTTGCCGGGAGAGAGATATATCGGTGAAATGCTGGAGCAGGTCGACGTGCACCGGGTTCGGTTAGTTCGCGAAACGCTGAAACGGGAGATTGCGGCGCACAATGAAGACCGGATGCTAACGCATTACCGGGACTGTATTGACACCGGCGAGTACCGGCTGGATCCCGATGCGATCGCCGGCCGGCGATTGAAAAATGCGTGCCTGGCCTACCTGTTGCACCTCGAGAGGTCCGACTATTTCGAGTGCTGTAAAGCGCAGTTTGCGCAGGCCAGTAACATGACCGATCAGATTGCCTGTTTGCAGATCGTGGTGCATTATCGGCACGAGTTACGTGACCAGATCGTTACACAGTTTTATCAGCAGTGGAAGGATACCCCGCTGGTGGTGGACAAATGGTTTAGCGTACTTGGATCGAGCAGCCTGGAAAATGCGCTGGATGAAATTAAACCCCTGTTCGATCATTCAGCCTACACACTAGCCAATCCAAACCGGGCAAGGTCGCTGCTGGGCTCTACGATTGCCAATTCGACTGCATTCCACCGGGCCGATGGTGCCGGCTATGCCCTGGCCGCGCAAAAGATCCTGGAACTGGATGCGATTAATCCCCAGGTAGCAGCCCGACTTGCCAATCCTTTCGTACACTGGCGCAAGCTGGTCGCGCAACAGGGGCAACTGATGAAATCACAGGTGGAAAACATGCTTGCCGATAAAGAAATGTCCAACGACTTGAATGAGCTGCTGACCACGAGCCTGAAGGATTAGTGCCTTCCAATGCCGGCAAAGGTTCAACTAGTCCTGCCCGGGTTATTCGATTTACCGTTAGGGGAACTACCGCCCGGACTGCTTGATAACAAGTTACCTCACTTGAACAGGCTGCTGCGCCTGGCAACCCCACAACCGAACCGGATCAATACTATCGATGAGATATTGAAAGCTGTATTGGGCCTTGAGGGCTCGGCGGGGCTGCCATTGGCGCAGGCATTCAAGCAATCTGAAATGCATGGACCGGAGCGTCTGCTGCTGTCACAGGCGGTTCATTTACAGGCCGGCCTGCACAGTGCGGTGATTGTTCCGATTCCAAATTATGAAGAAAATCTGAAAGATATAAATATAATAATCAATGATTTAAATGAACTATTTAAAGTAGAATGTAATATAAGTGCTATCGCAGACGGGCTGTTTCTGCTGCAGTTGCACGCGTTTTCAGCCCCCACCCATTTTCCGCATATTCTCTCGGTCCTGGGGAAAACCGCCAATCCCTATATCGAGCAGTCGCGCAACATTTTGCACTGGTACCAGCTGCTTAACGAAATACAGATGTTTATGCATCAACACGAGATAAACGTGGAACGGGTACGACGGGGATTGTTACCAATCAACAGCCTGTGGTGTTGGGGTGCTGGAGGTTTGCCACCGGTCGTTGATGCGAAACCTGGCTGGTATTGTGACGATCCCATTCTCAATCAGTTTGCACGAAGCCTGGAATTGAAACCCGAATCCTGTAGCAGGGTTGCTGAAATCGATGACGCTACCGATTCCGTGGTGATCGACCTGCGCCTGCTCGAACTGTTGAAGACAGGTGTGGACAAAGAACCCGATCCGCTATTACTTAATATCGACAACGATTTACTCAGACCGCTAATGCAGGCAGTCGAAAAACATCGCTGCAGGCTAACATTGATGGCAGGGTACAACGAAAATTTTGAACTAGGACCCGGGGCAAGGCTTAAATTCTGGCGACCGCACAGGACGTTATCCTACTGGGCCGGTGACCCGTATGAATCCTGACAAAGTTATTCTTATATTCAATACTATGCTATTGCATACTGTGCGAGAATATCGGACACATAACGAGTGCAATTATGTCAAGCATAAACCAGCTACCCAACTTTGCAACGGTTGAAGAGGTCGTCGACGAACTGGCGCCGGGTTACCCGGTGTATTGCCTGCGACCTGCAGAACTGAAACGCCAGGCGCACTATTTCCTCGAAACTTTTCCGGGTCGGGTCATGTATGCGGTTAAGTGCAATCCCCACCTGGCCGTACTTCAGGCGCTTTATGACGCCGGAATCCGACATTTCGATACGGCTTCGCTGGCCGAAATCGCGTTGGTACGCGAACACTTACCCCAGGCAGATTGCTATTTCATGCACCCGGTCAAACCTCGCGCTGCAATCAGGACTGCACGACGCGTGTACGGTGTTGATCATTTTGTCATCGATCACGAGAAAGAGCTCAACAAGATCATCGATGTGACCGGAGGTGGCGATGGTAAGGTTGTACTGGTACGAATCATTACCCCGGTACACGATGCTCAATATCAGCTTTCAGACAAGTTTGGCATCGCCGCCGATGAAGCCCCGGAATTGTTGAAAAAAGTACACGATGCAGATTTTCAGTCGGGTGTCGCGTTTCACGTTGGTTCGCAATGCCGCAACCCCGAGGCCTTCGTGGACGGGATCAACACCGCGCTTGACGTGATCGAGGCGGCCGATGTGCCGGTTCACTACCTCGATGTCGGTGGTGGTTTTCCAGCCCTGTACGAAGACGATCGCCCACCCCAGCTAAGCGCCTACTTTAAGGCGATCGAGGATGCTTTCGATCAGTCCCGTCTGCGGCGCGACTGTGTTTTGATGTGTGAACCGGGACGCGCCCTGGTTGCCAGTGGGTGCACCCTGCTGACGCAGATTCAGCTGCGCAAGGATGACAGGCTCTATATCAACGACGGCGTTTATCAAAGCCTGTCCGAAACCCTGATGGGCAAGATGAAACTGCCTGCGCGGTTGATCAACCCGGCGCGTGAAATTGTGTCCAAGCACCAGGATTTTACGATCCTGGGTCCGACCTGCGATAACCTTGATATTTTACCCGCACCATTTTATCTTCCAGTTGACGCCGAGGAGGGCGACTGGATAGAAATCGGTCAAACCGGGGCTTACAGTAATTCAGCTGCAACCCGCTTCAATGGCTTCTTTCCGGAAACCTTCGTGTCGGTGGAGGCGCCACCGTTGTTACCGCAGTGACCAGAATCGGGGCACTATTCGAACTTCTCGTGTGTAAATCGATCGATAGATGTCACAGGATGTAACCTCCAGGCTTTTCAGGTACCCCACGACTGCGGTTGCCGTTATCGGTGGTATCGCATTGACGTCGATTGCAGCAACGGTTCAGGGCATTTCTTTTGGTTTTGGAGAGCTAACGTTTTTAAGTCTCTCGATTACGTTTCTTCTTGGTGTCGGCACTGTTTTTATTATTTCTTGGCTGCTACAACGGCGTTTTGATAGCTTGCGGCAAAAGCTAGAGGATGAATTTAACAGGCGCACCCGGGAATTAAGAACTACCGAAGGCCGCTTTCAGCAATATATTGAGACTTCCTCCGAATGGTTTTGGGAAACCGATCAAGATGACCGTTTTGTGTTTTTATCCTCGCACCTTTACGAGGTCAGCGGTGCAAAGCCCGAAGATATCCTTGGCCGCAGACGCATAGACCTGCGCCTTGACCCACCTGATCCAGCTGAAGATGAACAATGGGATTCTTACCTAAAGTTAATCGCAGCACATCAACCTTTTAAGGATTTCAGATTTCGCAGCCAGTTGCTGGATGGCCGGGAATTAACTTTTCAAACCAGCGGTAACCCCTATTTTGATGAGCAAGGCCAGTTTCTCGGCTATCGCGGTGTTGCCTTCGATGCCAGCAGGAATATATCAGATGAACTCAGGCAACAGTATCGCCAGGAACTGATATACAACGCAACCGCGGTGCTGCACGATGGTTTCTATTTGTTTGACTCCGATCGACGCCTGATATTCTGTAACCCGCGCCTTAAAGAAATCTGTTACCGCATTAGCGATCTGCTGGAACCAGGTACGCATTACGAAGAAGTGTTTGCTGGCGCGTACGAAAAGCTAATAGAGTTCAACAGTGAAGAGGAAAAGCAGGCCTGGATCATAGAGCGCCAACAGAACTGGAAAGACGAGATTGGGACTCCGTTCGACCTCAACCTGAAAGATGGGATTCGCATCCGTCTGGTCGAGCAAAAACTCCCGGGCGGTGAGCTGGTTGGTTTGTGCGTTGATGTGACCGAGTCAAGGCGCATTGAGGTTGAACTGGAGGAAGCCCAGCGCATCGCCAAGATCGGCAGTTTTCGCTGGGACGTCGAGCATAACAAATTGATATCTTGCTCAAAGGAGTACGCTAGGCTGTTCGATTTCTCGGTCGAACAACAAAAATCGGGAGCTATGGATTGGCCTGAAAAATATATCCATCCGGATGACCTTGACAGGGTAAAAGCGGCTTACCAGTCTAGCGATGCTTCAGGAGAAATGACCGAGGTGGAATATCGTACCCGGGCCCCCGATGGAAAGGTGGGTTACGTGGTTGAACGACTGGCGCCATCGTTGTGGCGTGATGGCAAGGTAATTGAACAGATAGGTACCGTCCAGGATGTGACCGAATTCAGGCGCATCAGGGCGGAGTTTGAAGCGGCACAGCACATCGCCATGGTCGGTAGTTATCGTTGGAGTAAAGAACGAAATCGGTTGATCAGCTGTTCATCTGAATATGCACGAATTTACGGCATGACCGTGGAACAAATAATGGCGTCTAGCGATCAGCGTTTGCTCGGTGCCGTTCATCCGGATGATTATGAAAAGGTGGTGGAAGCCTATAACCGTGCGGATGTTGGTGATGGCGCGTATGAAGTCGAGTTTCGATTGCTGCGAGCAGACGGTGAAGTCCGATATGTTGCCGAGCTTGGAGATACTTCGGTCAGGCGTGATGGAAAGGTCATTGAACAACTTGGAACGTTACAGGATGTAACTAAATCCAGGCGCATCGAAGCGGAGCTCGAAGAGGCGCAACGAATTGCCGGGATCGGCAGTTTTCGCTGGGACGTTGAGCATGACAGATTGATTTCCTACTCGAAGGGTTACGCCAGGTTATTTGAATTTGTGATAGAACTTGAAAAATCAGGTTCTCAGAAAAGCACCGAAAAATTTGTTCACCCGGATGATATAGGCAAGGTAAAAGCGGCTTACCAGTTGAGTGATGACTCAGGGGAAGTGATCGAGGTGGAATATCGTAGTCTGTCTCCCGATGGGAAGGTCTATCACGTGGTCGAGCGCCTGGCGCCAGCGTTGTGGCGTGATGGCAAGTTGATTGAACAGGTAGGTACCGTCCAGGATGTGACCGAATTCAGGCGCATCGAGGCGGAACTTGACGAAGCCCAGCGCATTTCGAATGTCGGTAGCTACCGCACGGATTTCGTCAACGATATCCTGGTTTCATACTCACCGCAGTTGGCCAGAATCTACGGGTTGAACGCCGATAAGATTGATCCGACCAATCCGTACATGCTCGAAATTCTGGTCCCCGAAGACCGTGAGCGAGTTCACACAACCTATCAACAGGCGCGGCTTAGCGAAGCACGCGAAACCGGGGAAGTTCTATTCGAAATCGAGTATCAAATTATGCGTAGGGACGGCGAGATTCGACATATCGTGGAACGTGCCGAGGCCTCAAAAATATCCGAGGGTAAGGTGGTCGAAGTTATCGGTACTTTGCAGGACGTGACCGAGCGCAAGTTCGCGGAAATCGAAAAGCAGAAAAGTGAGGAAATGCTTGAAGCCGCGATCGAAAACGTGCCGGGGGGATTCCTGGTCGTCAACCGCGACGGAATTATCGAGCGCTTCAATCGCCGCTTCTTTGATCTCTATCCTCAACAACAGTTCTATATTAATGAAGGAGTTCCATTCGAGCGTTTCGTCAGGTACGGAGTCGAAATGGGCGTATACAAGGACGCGTTGGAGGACCCGGAGGGCTGGTTGCAACAGCGACTGCAGGCTCATAGTACTGCCGGCTTTGAAATGCTTGATCGTCTAAGCGATGGACGCTGGATTCAGATTGCATTGCGGCGCTTGCCAAATGGCAATCGGGTCGGGATCTACATTGATGCAACCGAGCTGCAGCAGGCCCGTGAGGTCGCAGAGCAGGCGAGCGAGGCAAAATCGAAATTTCTGGCTTCGATGAGCCACGAACTGCGTACCCCGATGCACGGTATCCTGAGCTTTGCCGAACTGGGTCTCAAACGACTCGATAGCCTGAGCCAGGAAAAACTGCGCCAGTATCTCGAAAATATCCATCTCAGTGGCACACGCCTGCTCTACCTGCTGAACGATTTGCTCGATCTGTCCAAGCTCGAGGCCGGGAAAATGCAACTTGATTTGAGCCCGGTAAAGCTGGCCGAACTCGTGGAAATCTGCATCAAGGAACAGGAATTACGTTTGCGCTGGAAAAATCTGGCTTGTCATTTTGAATCTGATTCTGACGATACGGAATGTGTTTGCGATCGAAATCGTATTATCCAGGTACTGAGCAATATAATCGCCAATGCGATCCAGTTTAGCCTCGAGGCCGGTGAAATTCGCATCGACCTTAAACAGGCTAAAACCGGCTTTCAAATTCGGGTTTCCGACCAGGGGCCAGGAATTCCTGCAGCAGAACTCGACCTGGTATTTGACAAGTTCTACCAGAGTAGCGTTAGGCGCAACCAGTCAGGCAGCACCGGCCTGGGTCTCGCTATCTGTCGTGAAATAATCGATCTGCATCAGGGACGAATCTGGGCGGAGCAAAATCCGCAGCAGGGGGCCAGTATCCTGTTTGAAATTCCGGCACGGTAGTCACAGGTTAATCAAATTGCCTTTATTTAGCGGCTAGCGTTTCTTCGAACGCTTCGAGCGCATCCTGGTCAAAGTCTGGAACCTTGAACGGATCTGTTTTCTTGTCACCGAGCTTTTTAATTATCGCCTCGGCTTCAAGACAGGCCTGATACAGTGCCTTGGCCTGTTCGAGTAATGTCGCGGCGCTTTTGAGGGTTTCTTTACTGACTTCGAGATCGGCTTCCAGCTGAGTTTTCTCTTTGCGCATCGATTGCAGCCGTGATTCCGCCTGCCCGCGCAACCTGGTCTCATCCATTTTCTGCTTTTTCAGGGTCTTCAGTTTGCGCACCACGTTTTCCGGGGTGTCGGCGAGCGATTTCGAGATCGCCTTGAGTTTATTCTGTTTCTCTGTCACTTCCGCCCTGGCCTTCTTCAACGCCTCGGCATTGTCTGCCTTGCCAGCTGCAAGTTGATGCTCGGCCTGTTCGCGAGCCTTAATCGCTGCTGCGATCCGGTCTTCGCCTTCCTTACTCGCTTGCTCAGCGGCTTCGACGCGCTTCTGGTAATCGCTGATCTGCTGTTCAGCTTCGCTACGGGTTTCCTGGATCTTGATATCCGCGTCACGTGCCCGTTGAATGGCCTGGTCTAAAGCCGCCTTGAGTTCGGTGGTGCTGCATTCGGCGTCGAGTCCGAGTGCATCAGCCGCTGCGCCCATCAGAATTTGTTTGCTTATTGCAAGGTCCTTCCACACCTTCAACTGAACATCTACATCTTGTGACACTTGTTACCTCAATAGTCAGGAAAATTGGCGGCATATTCTAGCCCATGAAAGCCCGGAAAAATAGGGTAATGCAGGTGATATTATCGGGTTAGATCGGGTAGAATGCGCGTTTTTCAAGATACGAGCCTTAACCTGTGGAGACAAATCATATTTTCCAGCAGATAGAAGACCTGAAATCGCGGGTCGAATTGCTGCGGGGGTATCTTTGACTACGACCAGAAGCGAGAAAAGCTGGAAGAAGTCATGCTCGAACTGGAAAATCCTGATGTCTGGAGCAATCCTGAACACGCGCAGCAACTCGGCAAGGCAAAATCCAGCCTGGAATCGGTAGTAGCCGGTATAGACCAGGGTTTGCAAACCCTGGATGATGCTTCGGAATTGCTTGAACTTGCCATTGATGAAGATGACCGGGCGACCGTTACCGAGGTTGAAGCAGATCTCGAGCGCGTTGAGAAATCCGTCGCCGAGCTTGAATTCAGGCGCATGTTTTCCGGTGAAATGGACGCGAACAATGCTTTCCTCGAAATCCAGGCAGGTGCAGGCGGAACCGAGGCACAGGACTGGGCCGAAATGCTGCTGCGAATGTACCTGCGCTGGGGCGAGGCCAGGGGATTCAAAACTGAGTTGATCGAGGTCTCTGATGGCGACGTGGCCGGTATCAAAAGTGCCACGGTACGATTCGAGGGGCCCTATGCTTTTGGCTGGCTACGCACCGAAACCGGGGTTCATCGCCTGGTTCGTAAATCGCCGTTCGATTCGGGTAATCGACGCCATACCTCGTTTGCCTCCGCGTTTGTATCACCCGAAATCGAGGACGATATTGATATTGAAATCGATCCGTCCGACTTGCGCATTGACGTTTACCGCGCCAGCGGCGCAGGTGGCCAACATGTCAACCGGACCGAATCAGCGGTGCGAATTACGCATTTGCCGACCAATGTCGTGGTTCAGTGCCAGAACGATCGCTCGCAGCATAAAAACAAGGCAACCGCGATGAAACAGCTCAAGGCCAAGCTGTACGAGCTTGAGGTCCAGGTACGAAACGCCAAGGCGCAAAGTATTGAAGATCTGAAATCCGATATCGGCTGGGGCAGCCAGATTCGCTCCTATGTGCTTGATCAGTCGCGTATCAAGGATTTACGCACCGGGGTCGAAACCGGTAATACCCAGGCCGTTCTGGATGGTAATCTGGATCAGTTTATCGAAGCCAGTTTGAAAAGTGGCGCCTAAAAAACAAAACGGGGCAGGTAATGCAATGAACCAGCATAAAGATGCTGAACACAGTGACGATGACTCCGAACAGGACGAAAACCGCTATATCGCGCAACGCCGTGAAAAACTGGCCGAGTTGCGTGCACGGGGTCAGGCCTATCCCAATCATTTCGAACGTGAACATCTGGCCGCCGATTTGCTGCAACAGTACGCGCAGCTCACGCGCGAAGAACTCGAGTCGCAGGGTATCGAAGTAAGCCTGGCGGGTCGCATGATGTTCAAGCGGGTCATGGGCAAGGCAAGCTTCGCACAGCTGCGCGATATGAGCGGCAGTATGCAGATATTCGTGCAGCGCGATGTGGTCGGTGAAGAGATTTACGAAGCCTTCAAGCACAGCGATATCGGTGACATTTACGGTGTCAACGGCGTTTTGTTTTTAACCAAAACCGGCGAGCTCACGATCAAGGTTAAAACAATCGAATTACTGACCAAGGCGTTACGTCCGCTACCGGAAAAATTCCATGGCCTTGCCGACCAGGAGCTTAAATATCGTCAACGTTATGTCGACCTGATCATGAACGAGGAGTCGCGGCGCGCATTTACGATCCGCAGCCAGAGCGTCAGTTTTATCCGTAACTACATGACTGCTGCAGGCTTCATCGAGGTCGAAACCCCGATGATGCAGGTTATACCGGGCGGTGCAGCCGCGCGTCCTTTCATTACACATCACAATGCACTCGATATGGAGCTGTACCTGCGGGTCGCACCGGAACTGTATTTGAAGCGCCTCGTGGTGGGTGGCATCGAGCAGGTTTTCGAGATTAATCGCAATTTTCGCAATGAGGGGCTGTCGACGCGGCATAATCCCGAGTTCACGATGCTGGAGTTTTACCAGGCTTACGCGGATTACAACGACTTCATGGATTTGACCGAGGATATGACGCGTCGGCTGGTACAGGAGATACACGGATCGACGAAGCTGGCCTACCAGGGCGAGGAATTTGATCTGGAACAAGCGTTTGCCCGAATCAGCGTGGCTGACGCCATCATCAAGTTTAATCCCGGGCTTGACCTCGCGCAGCTCGAGGATCTTGAATATTGTCGCACGGCTGCCACCGACCTTGGCATCAAATCCGAAGCCAGCTGGGGCGCTGGAAAATTGCAGTTGGAAATATTCGAGAAAACCGTCGAAGAAGAACTCAAACAGCCGACCTTTATTACCGCCTATCCGACCGAGGTTTCGCCGCTGTCACGTTGCAATGACGAAAATCCGTTTGTCACCGACCGCTTCGAGTTCTTTATCGGTGGACAGGAGTTGGCCAACGGGTTCTCCGAACTTAACGATCCTGAGGAACAGGCAGCCAGGTTCAGGCGCCAGGTTGAGGAAAAAGAAGCGGGCGACGAAGAAGCCATGCACTACGACGCGGATTACGTGCGTGCGCTTGAATATGGAATGCCACCCGCGGCAGGTGAGGGAGTCGGCATCGATCGCTTGGTCATGTTGCTTACCGATTCGCCCAGTATCCGTGACGTAATCTTGTTTCCACATATGCGGCCTGAATAATTATCGTCGTTCCCGCGTAGGCGGCCCCCCAGCGTGCGCTGGGGGGCCGCCTACGTGGGAATGACAACTGAATTTCTACAGAGTGCTAAACTCGAGGGCCATGGAAGCGCTAACGCTTGATTCCGGATTTCATGCTTACGTCGTGATGGGGCTGGTGGTACTGGCCCTGATTCTGTTTGCCATCGAGCGCATTCCGTTGGCATCTTCGAGTTTGCTCATTCTGGTACTGCTCTCATTGCTGTTCGAGGTCTTTCCCTTTAGCAGTGGAATCAGACCGTTGCACGCTAGCGATCTGTTTCTCGGCTTTGTTCACCAGGCGCTGGTGGCGGTGTGCGCATTAATGATCGCCGGCCAGGCCCTGGTACGCACCGGCGCACTGGAACCGATCGGGCGTGAGTTGGCGCGCTGGTGGGCTGATTACCCACTGCTGACATTTCTCGTCACCCTGGTTATCGGTGCAATCCTGAGTGCATTTATCAATAACACCCCGGTCGTAATTCTGCTATTGCCGATCCTGATCAGTGTCTCGATTAAAACCTCGACTCCGGCGTCTGACCTGTTAATGCCACTCGGGCTGTCAACCTCCATCGGTGGCATGGCAACCAGTATCGGCACGTCAACCAACCTGCTGGTGGTGGCCGTGGCCGCGGATCTTGGTTTACGTCAACTGGGCATGTTTGATTTCGTGTTTCCGGCGATGCTAGCCGGATGTGCTGGAATTCTTTATCTGTGGTTTGTCGCACCGAAACTGCTGCCCGCGCGTGAGGCGCGGTTGCCGACGACGTCACCACGGTTGTTTAACGCACAGCTCCGTATCCACGATGACAGCGTCGCTAACCAGAAACACTTGTCCGAGGTCATCGAGCTTGCCGGTGGCAACCTCGAGGTCGTCCATATTTTACGGGGCAAGAAAAACAATCGACTGATCGCGATACCCGACATGGTGTTACGCAGTGGTGATCGAATCATGGTCAAGAGCACGCCGGACCGCCTCAAGGAACTGGAAAATGTACTTGGCGCGAGCCTGTTTTCAGGCGACGAACCGGTCGACGAGGAACATCCACTGGTGGACGCCACGCAGCAGCTCGCCGAGGTAGTCGTGGTCCCAGGATCGACGCTTGACGGCAGGACCCTGGCCAATGTCCGCTTTCGAGAGCGCTACCAGTTGATGGTACTGGCGCTGTTTCGCACCAATAAGTGGGCCAGCAAACAGGGCACCGAACACACCGAGGAAACGCGCCTGCATTCAGGCGATGTATTACTGGTGCAGGGATCGATCAGCAATATCGATCGACTTAAATCGAGCCGTAATTTGCTGGTGCTCGATGCGAAATCGGCGCTACCGATTTCCAAGCGTGCGCCGCTGGCGATGTTGATCATGCTGTGGATTATCCTGATGGCCGCTTTCGGATTGTTACCCATTGCGGTAAGCGCGCTTTGCGGGGTTGTGGCGATGTTGTTAACCGGTTGTATCAAGTGGTACGACGCCACGCGTGCACTGAGTGCGCCGGTGATACTGATCATCGTTACCAGCCTGGCGATGGGCACTGCAATGGTCGAAACGGGCGGTGCCGACATGATTGCCAGTGCCTACGTGGCGTTTACTGCCGGTGCGTCACCGACGCTTATTCTGAGCGGGTTACTGGCAATGATGGCGCTTTTGACCAACGTAGTTTCCAATAATGCGGCCGCGGTTATCGGCACACCTATTGCTATCGGCATTGCCCACCAGCTCGGGCAACCGGCCGAACCCTTCGTGCTGGCGGTGTTATTCGGCGCCAACATGAGCTTCGCCACACCGATGGCTTACCAGACCAACCTGCTGGTCATGAACGCCGGAAACTATAGCTTCGGTGATTTCGTGCGCGTCGGATTGCCGTTGGTGATCATAATGTGGGCGTTACTGAGCTTTTTACTACCGTGGCTATACGGTATGTAACAGGTTCGGTAAACTCCACACCTGGTTTATCAGTTTTCTCAAACATGTACTATGAAAGATCAACTGCTGGTCATGCTCGAAATGCAGGATGCGATGAATGCGCACGTCAATCCCGAATGGCGGCAGGCCGGCAATGCCTGGTATCGCGCGATCTGGACCGAATGTGCCGAAATGCTCGATCACTACGGCTGGAAATGGTGGAAGCACCAGCAGCCGGACCTCGAACAGGTTCAGCTCGAACTGGTCGATATCCTGCATTTTGCGATGAGCGACTACCTGTTACAGGAAAGTGATAACACCGCTGCAGCCGCACGTATCGAGGCCGAGTTATCCGACCCGCGCCAATCCGGAGATATCCGTAGCGCGATCGAGACCATGGCACATTCCACGATTGCACAACAATCGATGCATTTTTCCGACTTTGCCAGCATCATGGCATTGATCGATATGGATTTCGATCAACTGTATCGAACCTATGTGGGTAAAAACGTATTAAATTTTTTCCGCCAGGATCACGGTTACAAGGACGGCAGTTACGTCAAGATCTGGGAAGGCAGGGAAGATAATGAACATCTCGCAGAGCTGCTGATTGCTCTCGATAGTAACAGTGCTGATTTCCGTGACGCTGTCTACCAGGGACTCAAGGCTCGCTACCCCGGCTGATTATCGGCAGGCCGAAATCCTGAAATAACCCGGTTTAAGTTCGGCGATAACATCAGTGCGGATCATTTCTCTTCTTCGTCTGGGAGGGCGTTGATGATCGACATCATGGGCTCCACCGGATACCTGAACGGATAAAGCCTGTCCCCAATCTGGGCCATCAGGCCTACCCATTTGCTATCACTGGAGTAGACAACAAAGTGGTTCTCGATGTCGTTGGGATTTTCCCACAGCGTATCGTCGATGCTCAGACATGTATGACCCACGATAAGCGGGGTTTTCTTTGCCAGATCGAGACACTTGCGGAATCTTTTTACATCAGACTTGGCATAACCCGCTGGTCGGTTCGCTTGCCTCAAGCGGTTGTCTGCGAGCTCTTTATACAGTTTCCGATTCTTTCTGATATTGATGATCTTGTTCAGGCTTGTAGAAGATACCGGGGGGGCGGCGTGGCAGGCAACGAAATGCCTGGAATATGCGACAAACGGCAGCAGCTCATAGAACCGACTCATCTCCTTTTTGTAGGCCTTGCCGCGCTGTTTTTGTAGCGTCTTCTCCCAGAGCAGCCCCTGCAGAATGCCGTTTTTCGCTATTTCCTCCGAAAAACTATCGTGATTTCCCCTGATATAGAACACCTGTTTCGGGAAGTGGACTTTGAGTTTGAAGATAAGATCCATTATTAACATGGAGCTTTCCATTTCATCCAACACGGCATCGCCCTCGGGGTGGACGGCGTCCCCGAGGATCACCAGGGTCGCGCGTCCCGCATCCAGCGCTTCCAGAAAATTGTTCTGGCTCAATACCACAAGCAGATTGTCGACCTTGGCATGGAGGTCTGCCACAATGATGACTGTCGATTCATCGGGCAGCGCAACGACACCGCCTGGCCTGCCGTCCTTATCCTTGGGACGATACTTTTCATGTTCAAGGATTTCGTTGACCTCTTGCAGCAGTGCGATTGCTTCATCGGGCGGAAGCAATGCGATGGGGTTGCCGAAAATCTCTCTCAATCTGCGCAGCTTCTGCTGCCGCCAATCGACTAGCCGTCTCACCTTTTTATCCTCAAACAATGGTGCGATGCAGGGCCCTGGGTCGGGAACGTGGCTCTTGAAGTTCAGCCATCCATCTTCGTTGCTGATGCTGAGCGTGCGCGCAGGGGTGTTTTTGGAAATATTGAGAATTGCGCGCTGCTCCGGATCGCTGCCACCCAGGGTAATCGTGTCGTCGTCCTGAAGACGATAGAACCCACAGATGTCCGAGTAGAAACTGTCCGGGTCAAACAGGATGTAGCTATTCGTCGCAACGCCGTCGCTACCGCAAATCAGTGCCGGCTCCGGATACAGATGCAGTGTCTTGCTGTCTGGATAGAGGTTTATCTGAAAAGGATATTCCTTGATGTGCACCTTGATCTTCTTGTCGGACAAATGGTAGGTATCCTTGATGTCCACCTCTTGGGACCAAAACAGGTTCGGAAATGCGCTCTTGAGGAGTTTCCTGAGTAGTTTTCGGACCTTGAACCGCGCCATCTTAACCGCTCCCGGATTCAATGATTTCAAGGGGGACCCCATCGGTTCCCTCGCGGATATAGGCAATCAAACCGCTGCGGCATAAATGAAGCGCGGCCATCTGATAGATCCTGATCTGATTTTCGACCCGTTTCAGGTTCACACCCTCGTCGACATGATGCCGTCCATATTCCTTATTGCGCCGACGCCGCTGCGCGAACAGCACTTCCGCCTTCGGTATCAGGAACTCGAAGGCATAGCGTTTGCGCCAGTTGACGGAAAAGAAATACCGTTTCGGCGGCGGTATCTTGATTCTCTCCAGATCGAGTTCCGGCGGTGTCAGCGACTCGATCCATTCTTTGTCGAACACCGCCAGGGCGTCTTTGTACCCCTGACACGGAAAGCCAAGATGGATCTCGCGCGGGCGCAGGTTGAGGGCCTTTGCCTTCCACCATTTGTTCAGCGACAGATCGATATAGCCTTCGTCGGGCCAACCCCTCAGTTTACGCACCATGGTGCTTTTTCCAGCACCTGGCGGGCCGGTTATCAACAGTTGGCGAAAGGTGAGATCGGCCGGAAATTTCACGCCTTTCATCGTCTGCAGATCCACTATGGGCCTGGTCTTTAACTGGAAGGTAGCAATGGAATTATCGGGCATCGAATTCATAAAGCGCAACGCGAAAGCCCACGTGACTCGGGGGCTTTTCAGGTTTCCGGAACCGAGTCAGCTAAACATGCCCTTGAACAGGAAAAAGAACAATGCGGCGAGAATTCCGCCCGCGGGCAAGGTGACCAACCAGGACAGGACAATACCTCCAATGACACGCAGATCGATGGCACCGACGCCACGCGCGAGGCCCACACCCATGACGGCACCCACCGCAATCTGGGTGGTCGACACCGGCAGGCCGGTCTTCGATGCAAGCACGACAGTCGTGGCGGCAGCCAGCGTCGCACAGTAGCCTCGCGTCGGCGTCAACTCGGTGATCTTGGTGCCAATGGTCTCCATGACCCGGTACCCCATGGTGCTCAGACCAATGACGATGCCGACACCACCGAGGGCGAGGATCCATAGCGGTAATTCGGCCTTCTGTGCGACCTCGCCGCCACTCTGAACGATGGAAACCACCGCCGCTAGCGGACCGATGGCGTTGGCCACGTCGTTTGAGCCATGCGCGAAGGCCATTGCGGCCGCGGTGAAGAGCATTAGCGGCACAAATACCTTTTCGACGCTGGCGTAATGGTGTTCCTTGTCCGCCTCCGGGTCGACCTTGACTCGGTTGATGAGCAGCTTACCGATGAAGGCGAGAACGATGCCGATGGCGGTGGCGGCAACCAGGCTCTGCACTATACTAAGCTCGAGATCGAGGTGTTTGAGGCCTTTGAACAGCGTGACCAGGCCAACGATCCAGCCGACCAGGAAGACATAAACCGGGCCCCAAAGCTTGGCTTTTTCGAACGGCTTTTCCGTGTTCAGGATCAACTTGCGGATACTGATCATCAGCAACAGAGCGATAGCACCGCCGATCAGGGGCGAAACCAGCCAACTGGCAACAATACTCCCGATCTTGCCCCAGTTGACCGCGTCGACCCCGATGCCCACGGCGGCGAAGCCGACGATGGCGCCGACAATGGTATGGGTCGTGGAAACGGGCCAGCCCCGGGTGGAGGCAATCATGAGCCAGATCGCGGCTGCCAGCAGCGCCGCCAGCATCCCGTAGACCAGTAACTCTGGACTACCGGCAATCGAACTGGGGTCGATGATACCCTTGCGGATGGTCGTGGTTACCTGCCCGCCGGCGATGAATGCGCCGGCGA
>Ga0224508_10001292_pt1 | contig 22618 bp, 20 predicted proteins | sample SF_Jan12_sed_USG_4_FD_170157 | JGI IMG/M metagenome (GOLD analysis project Ga0224508, IMG submission 170157) | Sediment microbial communities from San Francisco Bay, California, United States - SF_Jan12_sed_USGS_21 | ecosystem: Environmental > Aquatic > Marine > Sediment | place: USA... | reverse complement strand
ACTGGCACCGCATTTCGAGAAGATATTCGGTGACGGTGCGGTTTTTTCCGAGTGGTTCGCCCAGGTGGTGCAGAGTGCTCTTCTCACCGTCGTCGCCGGACCGTATTACGACTTCGGGCAGGTGGGCCGATCAGCACTGGGCATGGTTGCTGCGCGCCATGGCGTGACTCTCACTGACGAAGATCGTGGTCGGCTACTCGGCACGATGCGCACCCTGCCGCCGCATCCGGATGTCATTCCTGCGTTCGAGATGCTCAAGGAAGCGGGATTTCGGATGGCTGCGTTGACCAACTCGACGCCGGAGGTTGCCGATGCCCAATTGACTCACGCGGGTCTCAAATCTTTTTTGGAACGGGTCATGAGCGTGGACGCCGTTCAGAGTCTGAAGCCCGCTGCCAGGGTCTACCAGTATGCGGCTGAGCAGCTGGGCGTCGCGCCCGACGAAATGCGTCTCATTGCGGCGCATTCCTGGGATGTCGCCGGCGCGATGCGGGCGGGGTGCGCTGCGGCTTTCGTGACAAGGCCCGGTATGGTGCTGGACCCGCTGTTTCCGGCCCCCGATATCATCTCGCCAGACCTGCTCGGCGTGGCCGAACAGCTTATTGCGGCGGGAGATCAGCGATCAGCCGCTACTCCTGACAGTTGAAAGGCTCTACCCGAATCTCCGGCCTCCAGGCCCAGTAGCGGGTGAACTCCATTGTTTCCGTGAAAACTTCGGGATCATTGACGAGCAGGCGATAGTCCAATCGATCCCCGGTCTCGTTCGGTGAAAAGTGCTCGACCAGCCGAATCGCTTTGCTCTGGGGCGTACCGTCCCCGAAGAAGTGGGGGGCATCGATCGCCTCCGTCTCCACGATGAGCGTGCCGGCTTCCCATCGGCCGCTCGAATAGCCGAGAAGCGAATAGGAGCCTGGCGGGGATGCCCACCCGGCGCCCATGTGGATGAGCCGCTCAGAGTCATTGAGTTCCATGCGCAGCAGGATGTCATCACCTTGCCTGACGAACTCGATGGGATACGGTGTGTTCATGAGGTAGGGCATGCCCCTCGGCTGACAGCCCACGTAGGGGCTGGCGCGGGGATCCCATTCTGACTTGAGCTCCCTCGCCGGCTCAGTCAATGGAAAACTCTCGTCCCGAAACAGCGTGAAAGAAGTCACGTCACTCAGGACAACCGTCCATACTCGAAAGATCCCATCCGCTCGCCGGCGAGCTTCCTCGGTGTCGGTTGCGCTTATCGGTGACTGGAAAAAATCCCCTCTGAGGCCTGCAGGCCAGCGTGGCACTGCGTCAATGCCCAGAAGTACCTCCTGGCCATTCTCCAGCAACAGGTTGCGGGCAAACAGTTCGTCGCGGCCGCGTGTCGAGGACTCGCCTGCGATTCTGATTCGGTCGCCCACTTCGACAACGTCCCGGTCCACGCCACGCAGTCTCAGCGTGCTCACGGCCCCGCCGACCTCGACATTCCACTCGACCGTAGCTCCGTTCTCATTAACGACCGCGACCGTGTAACTCGGGTGAGGGTTACGCCAGCGGACCGACGTCACGATGCCCTCTATCTCGACGATACGCTCGAGATCATAGATACCCAGGGTGCTGTGGTGGCCATGGGCCAGCGGGGTCCCTAATAGCCACGCGAGAAGAAAGCTCAGTCGCGCCATTGCTCAGCCATCCGCTTCCGGGCGTACTGGGCTACTCGGCCGGACTGCCGTCATACCGCTTCATTGCGGCGCCGGGCCAATACCGCCACACAATGATACCGATCCGCCGTTCCCGGCTCGGTGAAGGTGGCCAGGCCGGTCGTGGTAAAGGCGTAACAGTCGGCCGGATGCTTGTTCATAGTTGATTCTCCGCGCCCCTCCGGCGGGCATCACTCGATCCCGCCCACCCGGCGATATCGGTAAAGGATACTACAACCAGCAGGCTGGAATCGCAGCGAACCCCGCTGGATTCCATGTGTTCTCAAACATTTAGCGGCCTGAACTGGGTAGAATCAATCCCTGATGTCGTTCAGAAGGTTCAGCACGAGGACGCTGCCATGTTTGCGTTTATCTTAAGGGAGGCCCGCGCGTCGATATTGGCCGTCTTTACCTCGGCGATCGTTCTTCTGCCGAGCTGGGTGAGTCCCCAGGTGATCTCCCAGGGCGTCCCCAAGCAGGTCGAGCTCGTCGTCGAGGGCAACCGGTTGGTAGCATCGAATGTACGTTTCAGCCGCTTCGATGAGCACAGATTAAATGCGCAAGAGCGGATTGCCGACACGCAGACAGGTAAAGCCGTCATCGTCGTGGTGACGAATCAAAATATCATCGCTTATGGCGTGCTGAGCGGCTGGCGTTCAATGTCCCGAGTTCCCAATGAGCGGATCGAAACCGTTTCTGCGGAGGATTTTGGCGCGCTCGTGGTCACGAGCGAGCGGATGCTGAACTTCAATGGGGAGTCCGGTTCCTGGGGTGAACGGAAACGCCGGCCCGGCCAATAGGTTCTGATCGACCTGACTGCTGCCAATGAGCCTTGTCAGCCGAGAAGTGTGAACCACTTCCCGCTGACGCCTCGGCGTCTCCACATAATATGCCCATCAGAGCATTCAGGCTCAAGGCACCATGGAGGCGGCCGATGCGCGGAGCAATCACGATAGCAGGACTCATTCTTCTACTCACTGCCACGCGAGGGCTCGCGATCAACTCGATGCTCGGTGAGGTACAGATAGAGGCCGCCAGCAGAGTCGAGCGCGATGCCGGTGTCTGGCTGGACGAGCAGTACATCGGATACGTCAAGAATCTGCGTGGCTCGGGCAAGCTCGTGCTGGTCCCGGGAGAACACCGGCTGGTGTTCAAGCTGATCGGATACGAAGACCTTACCAGTAGCATCGTTGTCGAACCGGGTGCGCGAACTCGCTATCGCGTCTCCATGAGTGAGGCATCCGATGTTGAGTATCCCGAGAGGTCGGAGACCGCGAAATTACGACTCGCCGTCAAGCCCGTGGAAGCGGCCATATTCGTAGACGACGCCTACGTCGGTCACGTGAATCGCTTCAACGGACGCAACGGCATGAGGCTGTCGGCGGGTACTTACCGATTCACGATTGCGCTGCCCGGCTACCAGGCGTTCGAAACCGAGCTCACATTGCACGCCGGTCAGACTTACCAGATCAAGACAGACCTCCCGAAGGAATCACTGGACGCTCAAGCCGACGTATTGACCGCCAGAGAGGCCGAGCCGACGGCGCCATGAGGTTGAAACATCGGGCGTCTGCGAAAGGCTTGTCAGCGTTTATCTGAGCTGGAAAGTCGTCTCGGCGAAATCCGCCTTACGAATCAGGCCATGGACGCCCTTGGTCCGGTCAACCACTTGCGAGACCTCGAAGTCGGTCGCGGCGCTCAAGTAGGCATAAGCCGTGGCCCGGTCGACGCCCAGCGACTCGGAGAGAAAGTCGACACCCTCCCGGACTGCCTGTTTCATGGCCTCATCGAGGTCTGCGTGCAGCCCGATGGGAATCCAGTAGTCCGCTGTCTCGGCGAACGGTTGGGTGAACGGGCTCCCCCCCGGAATGCCGGCATCACCGGCGGCAAGCAACGTGAGTCGGACCGTCGCCCTCAGTGGGGCCTCCAGGGCCGTCAAAGCCACCTCCCCATCGCCCTGGGCGTAGTGGGGATCGCCGGTGTAGAAGAGCGCGCCCGGGACCTGAACGGGCAGATATAGCGTCGACCCGACACCCAGCTCATTGATGTCCAGGTTACCGCCGTAGTCGGCCGGCGGGATCGAGTTTACTTTTTCGCTCGTGTCAGGTGCGACGCCCATGATTCCCAGGAACGGAGAAATCGCGAAACGCACCTCTTCGCCATCTCTGTTGTGCAGGATCGCATATTGTGCACCGTGGATCTCCTCGATCCTCGTGAAGATCGAGACGTTGTTGTACAACTCCGGACGCGCCGCAGCTGCTCCCCCCCGAGGCGCGTCGGTCTCAGGGAACTCACCCGGGAGCGCCCCCTTGCCGTGGCGGCTTGAGATGACCCCATAGGGTACCCGCGGCGCGAGGGTAAGGACCTCGATCTTGAGAACATCGCCGGGCTGGGCCCCGTCAATTGCGACCGGTCCGGTGACGACGTGCGGGCCGTCCCCAGCAAAATCGTGCGCCAGTCCGGAGGCTGCGATCGTCCTGGCATCCTCGAGCACCTGGTCGGGCGCGACGCCGTGCGTGCCGAAGTAAGCGACGGGATCGCGGCCCTGATCCTCGAGGATTCCCTCGTGTGAAACGGTGTCGAAGGTGACGACCGTCCCTGAGGAGACCGTCAACAACGCTGCCGTATCCCGATTGGGAAGTGAGCCCCACTGGACAGTATCGAGCGTCGACGGGATGTAGACGCCGCCCTCGGGCAGCTCGGCCGGGGCCGCGCCTAGCGCCTGTAAGACACCGCTCTGCGGATTCCCCTGAGCGCCAGCTTCTGCGCCCAGAATCAGGCCGGCAATCGCGACCGCAGCTCCAAACCTCACCGCGCCGACTCGGCTTGGAATTCCGCCGCCCGGAGTCTCGCACCTCTGAGCACGTTAATGATGCCGTAATTCTGCTCATGGCAGGCGAACTCGAACAGGCCGGGCGGATCCATCATGGGCCAGGGGATCTCGACCGTCCACGGTGCCTCCCAGGTGGTGGGATCCGTCAACGTCGCCTCGTAGAGCAGCGTGTCGTCCGCTACCCGCGTAAGACGCTCTTCCAGGTGCAGGTTTCCCGCAGTGCCCCGGTATTTCCGCTTCTCATGAAAGTTTGTCGTCTCGACGACCAGCGTATCCCCCTCCCAGTGGCCACGTGACGAGCCCAGCCAATTACGGATGTCGCGTGGGAGGGAAGGGCGCCCATCCAGCGGAATGACGCGCACATCGCTGTTGGCCTGTGTGATGAGCAGCACGTAGTCCGGGGTCTGCACGATTTGAGACTCACCGATCTGTTGGGTGAACGGAATCCTGGGCGGTCCTGCCCCCAGGATGCAGCGCTCGTAGTTGCCCCGGGACTCCAGCGTGTGGCGCCGCGCCTGCTCCTGGAGTCTCGCCGCGCCCTCGGGCGTGAGGGCCGGCATCCTCCCATCCGGCGGGTCGACGATCAGAGCCGTGCGCCGGCTCGGCCTGATCGGGCTCTGCCAGTTGTCCATCCCAAACTCCGTCCAGTCATAGTGCACGGTGGCGGGGTCGACAGAGGCGTCGCTTAGAACTGCCCTCTGATGGGCCTCGATGGCTTCCTCTGGCGTATACAACGGCTTTCCCGCCAGCTCGGCGGGGCGCTCCAGCGGGGTATAGGTCACGCTCATCCAATATCCCCCCAGGTCCGGATCGCCCCAGGACGTGCGGGGCGGATCCTCGCGAGGGCGTTGCGGGTCCCAGACGCGCGCGATGGCCCGCTCAAGCGCGATGTGCACCTCGTCTTCGAAGTAGGCGAGCGTCTCTTCCGACGTATGCGGGGAAGCCGCCCGGGCCGCCTCCAGAGTTTCCTGCGAGCGCTGGTTGATGAGGGCGGATGGCGGGGGAGACTGGGACTGGCCGAACGCCAGGGTGGGCGCAAGGCCCGCGGCTATGCCGGCCGTTGCCACGGCCAGTGCTCTTGTGAGTTCAGTGTGCATCAAGAGGCCCTCCTTCTCCGAAGGCTTTCATTCGACCCCCGGTGTGGGGCTTCGACTGTTATCCCCCACCGATTCTGATTCGAGGCGTGTGAAGGTATCGATAGTTGAACGTATTGCCGTCTTCGTCCAGCAACTCCAGCGATTGCTGAAAGATGGTCGGCGGAGGCGCGCCCGCAGGCGCGATCGCCTCGAGTATATAGAGCCGCATCTCGTGCAGGTAGATTCCCGCGTACGTGCGGGACTGATCCTCATTCGTAATCTGCAACTGGTGTCCCTGCACGCGCTGGATGTAGTGAAACGCATCGTAGGTGACCTCGCCGCCCCGCCTGCGGATGTTCCAGGCCGCGTAGGCAATTGACCCGATCACATCGACCGCCCAGTAGATGGACCCGTCGTCCGCGGAGGTCTTATTGGTGCGTTCGGAATGAATCCTCTCGGCGTCGGTGTAGTCGACCACAGTGAGGGAGTAACGGTTCAGACCATCCTCGTAGAGGTAGACTCGTGCTGGATACTCCACACCGTATTCCGACGAATATGCGATTTCGTGAATCGCAGGCTCGCCCGGTCCGAACATCCGGAATCGGTCCTGCATGCTGACGTATTCGGTCCAGACCTGTGCGAAGCTGTGACAAGAAAAAAACAGGACTGACGCTGCCAGAATGAATCGAAACAGACTCATGAGCGATTCCCCCATTTTCCTCAATATTGCCAAAAGAGGTGCCCGATGTCTTGCGCAGCCACGCGTGCTACTGACCGCGGGCCATCATCCGCCGGGGATTCACGGCTGTTTAAGACCCGGGGCTTGATTAGATACCGAGCTTACTGACCGTGTCTGCCAACTCGCCGAGAACACTGGCGAGACGCGGATGATCGGCCTCAAACTTCACCGCGATCTCCTCCAGCTGCGCTCTGCGCGAATGCGCCTCGACCGTTTCTTCATCTCCAAGGACTTTCTCGATGTCGGCGGCAACCCGCCGGAGCAGCGCGTGCAGCTCCTCGTCGAGGTTCTCGACCGATGCGAGCTCCGTATGAAGCGTCTTGAGCTGTTCTCGCAGGGCTTGCTTGGGCATGGCGTCGCCGGTGTGGCTACATCATCCGGCTGATGATCTTGTCAGTCTGTTCCTTGCTCAATCCCAGCGGACGGCGGCTGATTGCGCCTCCGTCGGCGAGTACGGGCTCGGCTGCGCCGAGAGACGGACGGTCTTTCACATGCAGAAACAGCCCGGTGTAGATGGTGTCTCCCCACAGCATGGCTTTCTCACACGCGCTCTTCCAGTCGCTCGTGTCGTGGCCCTCATCCTCGAGCTTCTTGACGCGCGGCTTGAAGAATCCAACGTCGTTGTCGTGGTTGAAGGTGATGCATGGGCTGAACACGCTGATGAGCGAGAAGCCCTTGTGCTCGATTGCCTGCTGCATGAGCATGGTCAGGTGCTTGGTGTCGGAGCTGAACCCCCGGGCGACGAAAGTCGCGCCGTTCATGATGGCGGAAGTCACCGGGTTGAACGGAAACTCGACACTCCCATGGGGCGAGCTCTTGGTCTTCATGTTCAGGGAGCTGGTAGGGGAGAGCTGGCCGGTGGTCAGGCCATAAATCTCGTTGTCCATCACGATGTAGGTCAGATCCACGTTACGGCGCGCCGTATGGGTGAAGTGGTTGCCGCCGATACCGTAGCCGTCGCCATCTCCCCCCGTCACGAAGACGTTCAGCTCATGGTTGGCCATCTTGGCGCCCGTTGCCACGGCCAGGGCCCGCCCGTGCAGGGTATGCATTCCATAGGAATTGAAGTACCCGGGAAAGTTCGAGGAACAGCCGATGCCGCTTACGGTGAGAATCTCGTGGGGTTTGAGCCCCAGGTCGAGACAGGCCTTACGCAGGCTGTTGAGTACGCCGAAGTCCCCGCAGCCGGGGCACCAGTCTGGATCTACCTTGCCTTTGTAGTCGTTGGCCGTCTGCGGATCGAGAACGAGCTGTCTGGTATCTATTCCATCCATCGTGGGATCCTTTAAACCATGATTTCCTGATAGGGGACGGAGTGCGTCGTCCTGCCCGCCACCTGCTCTAATACGGCGTCTACGATGTGGTGCGGCATGAACGGCTCGCCATCGTATTTGCGGATATGGCCGTCGATGGTGAGTCCCGTCTCGCTGCGCAGATAGCGGTGGAACTGACCCGAGTAATTGTTCTCAACGATGATCGTGTGCTTGGCGGCGTCACAGATATCGATCACCGTCTCCGCATGGAACGGTACGATCCAGCGGATCGACAGGTGGTTTGCGGTCACGCCCTTTTCGGCCAGTAGTGCTATCGCCTCCTTGATCACGCCATGGGTCGAGCCCCAACCGATCAGGGTCACGTCGGCGTCCGCTGGCCCTTCGAGCTCCGGAGGTGCGATCTTGTCGACCAGGTTCGCGATCTTCCGGGCACGTTTCTCGACCATGTGGCGGCGCTTGTGCGGATTGGTGTACTCGTCGCTGATGAGCACGCCATCCTGGTCGTGCTCGTCCGTCGCCACGACGTGCGCGTGGCCCTCGAGACCCGGCAGGGCGCGCGGCGAGACGCCGCTGTCAGTCAGCTCGTAGCGCAGGTACTCGCCGTTCGCGGCGCCATTGGTGACGATCTCGCCGCGGTCGATCTCCGGCTGGAGATCGATGTCATCGGGGTCGGCGCTGAAGGTGCCCTCGGAGATCAGCAGGTCAGTGATGACGATGCCGGGGCATTGGTGCTGGTCGCAGAGGTTGAAGATCTCCGGGATGGTCCTGAACGCATCGAGCGCGTCCGTCGGGGCTACGATCAACCGTTCGAAGTCACCCTGGCTCGCGCCGAGCGCCTGCCAGAGATCCCCTTGCTCGGTCTTGGTCGGGACCCCGGTGGAGGGGCCCGCGCGCTGCACGTTGATGAAAACCACCGGGATTTCCATCATCGCCGCCGCGCCGATGGCCTCCGTCATCAGGGCGAATCCCCCGCCGGAGGTTGCGCACATCGCCCGGGCGCCGACATGAGCTGCGCCGATGGCCATGTTGGCAACCGCGATCTCGTCTTCGCCCTGGCGGACCATGATGCCGAGCTCGCGGGCATTCTGCGCCATCCAGTGCAGCACGCCGGTCGAGGGGCTCATGGGATAGGCCGTATAGAACTTCACGCCCGCTGCGGCGCCACCCATCGCCAGGGCCTCGTTGCCGGTCCACAGCGCCAGCGGCTTGGGCCCGGTCGCGAGCGGCTCCGGGTAGGGCGCGAAGCTTTCCGCGGCGTAGTCGTAGCCGGCGCGCGCGGCGCTGGCATTCTCTTCGACGACGGCGTCACCCTTGCGGCCGAACTGCAGCTTCAACGCGTTCTCCAGCACGTCGAACTCCAGCCCCAGCAGGTAGTTGATCACCCCCAGTGCGATGGTGTTCTGGATGACCTTGTTACGGCTCTTGTTCGACAGTTCCTTGATGGGCAGCGGACACAGCTGCACGCCCTCGGGTACCTCGCCGGGTTTGATCTTGTCGCTGTCGAAGATGACTCGACCGCCCGGCCCCATGAGCCGCAGATGCCGGTCCATCGTGTCCTGGTTCAGACACAGCAGCATGTCCAAGCCGTCCCCGTGGCTGTGGATCTGCTTGTCGCTGATCCGCATGGTCAGAAAGATATGCCCGCCCCGCACGATGGATTGATAAGCGTTGTACGCGTTCAGCCAAAGCCCGCGGCGGGTGAAAGTCCGCGCGAGGATGTTGCCCGGGGTGGCGATGCCCTGACCTGCAGCGCCGCCAATGGCGAGCGAAAAATCGAATTGCCCTGAGCTCATGGTGCGGAGCGCTCCTTTTCTGGCACGGCCGCCGGCACGTCCTTGTAGCGGTCGGCCGCGGCGTTTTGGTTCACCGCGGGAAGACTGGATTACGAGGGCCTATCTTATACCGTCACCGATTCCGCGGCGAGCGGGTCCCCAGGGAGCCGTACCACGAACGCCCCGTTGGACGACAGGGGTGTTTTCGACGGTTGAGCCAGCCGCGTTGGGTGTTCGCGGATCATGGGCGGCGTCTATTCACCGGACTCGCGGTCTGCCCCAGCGTCCGAGGCGTGGTTTAGACCGCTTCTAAAAAACCCGTAATTATGGTTTTCGGGCCAATGCCGTACAATTATGCACTTTGGCAGGGGGAGAGCCTACAATTTGGCGCCTCCGTTTAAGACATCGGGAGAGGTAATGGCTTCGAGTGGGTTTTTGTTAAGGGTGTGTCGACCATGACGTTCAGGCCCGTATTGACGTTGAGTCTGACGTTGATGTTGGCGCAAGCATGCATCGCCCAGGCGCCCGACGTCGGTGCGACGATCGGGGAGACCGCGCTCGCGCTCGGCATGGTCAGGGGCGTTGGGCGCAGGCTGGATTCCATCAATACCATCCAATTCTCGGGTCGAGGGACGCTGAATGTCCCGGAGGCCGGCGGGGAGTGGGCGCGCTATGAGATAACCGAGGCCACGGCGGGCATCAGCTATTCCATTCCAGCGAGGCGTCTGGATGTGACTCGAACCGGGCCGGATGGCGCCGAGGAACGCAGGGTCTTCGTCGTCCGCGGTGACCGGGCCTGGGATGAGCGTCTGCCGGGCGTCGATCCCACTGAGGTCGCTGACGTCGCGCCAGCCCGTTTACGCCAGATCTGGTTAACGCCCCACGGCGTCATCACCGCGGCTGTGCACAACCCGGATGCGGTGACGACCGGATCCCGGGGAGGCCGGACGACACTTACGGTCGAGATCGACGACACGCCGGTGACCGCGGTCCTCGACGAGAATTCTCGCCCCGCAACCGTCGAGATGATGATCGATCATCCCGTCCTGGGCCAGACCTTGCTGGAGGCTGAATATACCGATTACGTTGACTGGCAGATTCTCGATGTTTATTTTCCAACTCGGATTGTCCACCGGCTGGGCGGTGAGACGACTCTAGATATGACGGTAACGGAATTTTTCCAGAATCCGTATGTTGTGTTTCCAACGCCTGAACAGTTGAGCCGGAGTTCGCAATGAAGATATTAATCAAACCCTATGTATGCATATTGGTTTCTCTCCTCCTCGGCGCGTCGATCGCCTCTGCGCACCACGCGGTGCAGGCGCAGTTCGACGTGAACGACGTTCAAACGTTCACCGGTACCATGACCAAGGTTGAGCTGATCAACCCCCATCCGTATTTCCATCTGGACGTGGAGATGCCTAATGGTGAAATCGTAAACTGGTCCATCGAGTCGGTAGCGTTGAACGCGCTGCGCCGGATGGGCCTGCTCAAGCAGCTACAGGTCGGGTTGGAGTACACCGTGGAATATAATCCTGCACGCAACGGTGAGACGATCGGGCTCATGACCGCGATCACGCTGCCGAACGGCAATCGTCTCCTGATGAGGAGTCAGGAGACGGCTCGGCAATAGCTGGCTCGGCAGAACCACAACCGTCGGTCTAAGAGGTTAACTGGCAATGACTAAGCTCATCTCGTGCGGCTCGGCAGCCATCGCGCTGCTGGCTGTCTCTCTGCTTCATCTCCCGCCGACTCAGGCGCAGGAAACGCCGCGAACCGCAGACGGCCGACCGGATTTCTCGGGTTACTGGATTCCGGGTGGCAGCGCGGTAAGAATCTTCGACGAAGGCGGGGATGTCGTCCTGAACCTCCCGGGTCGGGATGGCGATATAGGTAATTTCGAGAAGGACTCAGCCGTCCTGCAGCGGGCCCACACGAACAAGCCGCTCTACAAGCCGGAGTACTGGGACAGGATCCAGGATCTGGACTGGAACGGCTTGACCGCGGATCCGATCTTCGTCTGCCGTCCGGCGGGCGTACCGCGCATGGGCCCACCCGGGAAGATCGTGCAGACGCCGACCGAGATCATTTTCATGTACGAAGGCTCCACCAATACCGGTCCTGCGACGTACCGAGTCATCCCGACCGACGGGCGTGAGCACCATCCCCTGCAGATCGCCGACACGAGCTGGCTGGGCTACTCGATCGGCCATTGGGAGGACGACACGCTGGTCATCGAGACGATCGGATTTAACGACGAGAGCTGGCTGGGCTGGACGGGCTACATCCACAGCTGGGACATGAAGGTCACCGAGCGTATGCGCCGCGAGGGCGATACCCTGCACTGGGAGGCCACCGTGGACGACACGATGCTGCTGGAGCCCTGGACGATGAACCCGGTCCAGCGGGTGGTCAATCCGGATCCGGAGGCGTTTTTCTTCAGCCCGACGCCCTGTGAGGAGCGGGACGCCGAGCACATCGTCGATCCGAACGTGCGCGGCTGATCGCCGCGGAGTCAGCCGCCCTCAGCGATTCTGCAGCGCTTCCAAGACGTTCGCCTCCGCCTGATCGAGGTACTCGATAAAGACGCTCGGATCATCGACGAAGGGATGCGGGTCCGACGGCCCCCGATCCAGGAGTTGCTGCTGCAGCCCGCCCGAGCCGGCCGGTGCCGCGGGATGCGTCGTGAGTCGGACCCTGACCGGTGGTGACTGCGCCGCCAGGAGCTGGAAGCGGCGGATGTTTCCCAGCACCGCCTGATTCTTCCAGAAGTCGTTGCCCTGGGCGCCGCCGCCGCCGAAGATCACCGCGCGGTACTCGTCCTCGCCGTCCCGCACCGTGAACTCCATGGACAGCACCCCTTCGGTGTGTCCGGGCGTGATGTAGAACTTCAGCGTCTGATCGCCCAGCGTCAGCGTGTCGCCGTCCTGGACTACCATGTCCACGTCGGCGACCTCCATGTCGAAGGTGTTACCCACGTCGGTCTGGGCCCGCTTCCAGTCCGCTGCCGTCAGGCCGACCCGCGCGCCGAAGTTTCTCTGGTAATAGGCATGACCGGCCATGTGGTCGAAATGCCCGTGGGTACCGAGAACATAGTCGATGTCGGCCGGATCGAAACCGAGCTGCCTGATGTGCTCGACGCCGTCCTCGATGTAAGGAGGGTGGAGGGAGTCGATGAGGATCAATCCCTCATCGGTCACCAGCAGATAGGCGGCGACCCAGTGGATGCCGACGTAGTAGAGATTATCGAAGACCTGGAAGGGCTCGGTGCTTCTCTGCAGCGCCTCGTCGTTGAAGATGTCTCGTCTCTCCTGGGAGACGTAGCTGAAGTCCGTCAAGGCCAGGTCGGGCAAGTCCTCGACGGAGAGCTGGGCCTGGGCGGTCTGCCAGCTACACGCAAGGAGCAAAGCCAGGGTCAGGGTAAAAGCGTATCGCATCGTCGTTGCCCTCCGGCGGCTAGTCGTGTCCGCCCATCAGGTGATCCCAATGTTTCCCTGCGGCCTCGAGAATGACCGGGAGATCCTGACCGAGCAGGTAGCCATCGTCGATCAGTTCCATTGCCGATTCAGCGACCAGGCCGAGGTATTGGGCTCTATCTGCGTAGCGCTCTTCGATGGAGGGACGCGGGTCGTCACTGGCCACCCGTTCGGCGCGGGTGCGGGCGAAGGGCACGTAGAGGCCAACGCCGGAAACCGGATTCGTCGGCAGCCAGCCTGTATACGTGGCCAGCGGCACGGCGACGTCCGGCGATCTCAGCCCATCCACTTCATTGCCGCTCTCGTCGACCTGAGGCACCAGAAACGGGTAGGGCGCCCCGGCGTTCGGCGGTTCCTGCGTGATGACGCCCTTGGATGCGTGGTGCGGCCCGAAGTCGAGCGCGTGAGCGATACTGACTTCTTTCAGCACGTCCACGCCGGGGATCTCTGGAAACACAAAGTTCGCCACGTCGACCAGCGTGCCCTTCCCGAGTGTGGCATAGCGGCTTGGCGGTGGCGGGGCGTCGTCGGTAATCCAGCGGTCCATGCCGACCAGCAGGGCTCTCAGGAACCACCTGTAGTCGTTCGGGTTGGGTAGGTGCTTCCCAGCGGTCGATTTCGGGGGGAACGCCGCCGGACCGTGCTGGGTGCCGGCGAAGTTGTAGGTACGGACGTTGTCCAGGAGCGCCAGATCCTGCTTGCCGTCCACCGTCGTGTGGGCCAGGGCCCCAATGGATCTCCAGTATTCGGTGGAGGAGTTCGTGTAGAAAATCTTGGGCATCGACTCCGGCGTGACACGGGCCAGGAGTCCGTCCGAGACACCGGTTGCCGGATCCGTCTGCACGGTGTCGGCAAACGGGAAGATCCTGTTGGGGTACTCGAACGCGCCACCCGGCGCCCGGGACGCCTGCGCGAACCGCTGGTTGAAGCTCCCCCGCGCACCCCCCGCGATGTGGGCGATCATGCCATCGAAGACCCTTCTGTTCTGCTCATCTTCGTTGAAGCCGTCGTAGAGGAACGTCCGCAACAAACGACCGCTCTGTGACGAGCCGTAGGTAATGGCGCGGTCGATGGCGCCGCCTGGGATGCCCAGTGCGTCGGACGAACCATGCTTCAGCAACGAGACGGCATCGCGAATGGCGGCGAGCCCGAGACCCGCGAGGGGCGGATCCTGGGAGACGTAGACGACATCGTAGATTCGGCCCGGCTCGAACCCTGTGCGCAGATACACCATCGTCGGGTCCGCCACGGTGCGATCGCCCTCGAGGCGGGCGAACTGCCAGTCCTCCCGCGGGATGACCCGCCGCTCCCCCGTCATTCCGTCGCGAACCGTCAGCACGTTACGCGGATCCTCGGGATCTGCCACCGGATACGCGATGTGCCCTCGATTCCCGAGGGAGTGAGCGAAGACCTTCTCCCCGACGATGATGTCGCTGCGAACCAGTCCCTCGATCGGCTCGCCATCGTCCGTTGCGACAGGCGGGTAGACGCGCAGGCGATCCTCGTCGAGCGGCGTATCGTGTTGCCAGCCTACCCACAACAGGGTGAACCCTTCACGCAGGAGGAAGCCGTCGCCCATCTGTTCGGCGGACACGGGATCCTGGGAGGCGGCTGCTCTATTGAATCGAGTCAGCGTTCCGAGCCGCCCCCGGTTGGCCACCTCGAAGAAGACGGCGCCATTGCCCGCCTCGATGTCCTTGGGTTTGATGAGCTGGAAATCAGCGGAGAATTCCACGAGGCCGGCGGAGCTCGTCGGCGCATGCTCGATATCCCTGATGATCCGGTTGACGCTGTCCCGCGGATCCACGGCGTAGTGAATTCTGCCGGCCATGCTCTCGTAGGGGCCGGCGAGCCCATAAGACTCACCGTCTGCGATGTCATGGCTGCGCTCGACATCGATCCGCACCACTTCGGCAGTCGCAGTCGAGGCGGCGAGAAGAGCGAGCGAAAGAATGATCCGGTTGGCGTTCATGGGTCCCCTTGTCGGTCAGCGTCAGCCAAGGCTAGATGCCACACGATAGATCCGGTTGCCGGCCGCGTCCAGTCTCGGATGGTGCCTCAGGGCCGGCTGTACTCGGCCACGAGTTCTCGAAACTGAGGATCCTCGCGGATCGGATCCAGGCGCGGGTCGGGCAGAAGGCCTTCGATGGACCACGATCCTCCCGGTAAGGAGAGAAAGGCGTCCAGCTCCTTTATCGCAGCGTCTGTATCTGCCAATGGCGCGAAAACCCTCATGACGGCTTCCAGCTGCATGACCGGCCCGGCTATCGCGTCCTCGGAAGCCGGCAGGAGCTCCATCGATCGGTAGGCCAGGGTCAGCGCTTCGTCTCGCCGGCCAAGGCCCGCCAGGGCTTCGGCCAGTGAAATCAATCGGCGCGGGTCTTCGGGGGCGGCTTCGAGCGCCTCCTCCAGATGGGCACGGGCGGCTCGATACTCGTTCTCTGCCAGATCGTGTCGTCCCGCCAACGAATAAGTCACCGCATAGTGCGAGGACTTCGGGACGTAATACATCTGCTGAGCGAAGACGTCGATGTCCCAGTCGTCCAAATACCGCAGGGCTCTGTCATAGTCCCGCTCATAGAGAGCGGCCCGCCATCCCAGGAGCTGTCGCCATCTACCGAGCTCCACGGGCGGGGCGGAGGCAGCAGCTTTGGCGGCCGTGACATCGCCGGCCCCAACAAGTGGAATCCACACCTTCCAGAAGTGCGCGAAAGCATTGTCAGGTTCGATATCGAGTGCTCGCGTTATGTGCCGATCGGCTTCGGCGTAGTTGCGATAGGCAAGGTGCGTGTCGGTTTGTCTGACCAGCAGGTCCACGTTGCGGGGATCCAGCTCTCGAGCCCGATTGAGAGTCTCGAACGCCTCTTCCCAGTGCCCCATCCTGCGAAAGATCATGGAACGGGCAAAAAAGAGCCCCGACGTTCCTGCCAGACCCCTCTCGGCCAGCGCGTACTCGGCGAGGGCTGCGTCGTGGTCACGGAAGCCCTGATAGTAATACTGGCCCAGCGCGAGGTGAGCTTCAGCGAGGTCCGGGTCCAGGGCGAACGCACGCTGGACGGCGGCAAGGGCGAGCTCCAAGCGCTCCGCGGTCGCATCGACGGAGTACCAGTAAATCAGGCTGTGTGCGCGAGAAAGTGCAGCCCACGCGAGAGCGAAGTCGGGATCCGCATCGGTTGCGCGTTCGTACTGTTGGACGGCTAAGTGTATGAAAGCTCGATCATCGGGCCGATTCAAATAAGCGTTGCCGCTCAGGTAGAAATCATACGCCTCGGTGCTCGTGGTCGGGACCTCGTTGAGTCGGGCCACATCGGCGGGCAGGAGCACCGCCTCTAACGTGTCCGCGATCGAGGTCGCGATGTCGGTCTGAATAGAGAACAGGTTCTCCGCCGTCAGTTTCTCATCGTAGATCTCCGCCCAGAGATGCTCGTCCTTTTCCGCATTGATGAGCTGAACGTTGATGCGGACCGTCATGCCCGCACGCTGGACGCTGCCCTCGAGGATTGCGGTGACTCCTAACTCCTCGCCAATTTCTGGGAGCGGCAAGAGGCGCTCTTCATACGCTAGAACCGAGGTTCTGGAGATGACCCTGAGACTACTGAGCTTGGAGAGATAGGTCAGTAGATCGTTGTGCATCGCGGCTGCGAAGTAGGCGTGCTTCGGATCAGTACTGAAGTTGGCGAACGGCAGCACCGCTATGAACGGAGCGGGCGCCGTTGTCGAAGCTTGGGACGAAGGGCTCTCCCGTGAGCTGAGATAGATTTGAATAGACGTCAACAGCGTGACTGCGACTAGAAGGACGCCATAGGCGATGACGAGTCGGTGGCGCGGCCAGGGGCGCGCGGGACTGGTCTGGATGTTCGCCTTCTGAACGCTGGGGATGAGCCTGTAGCCCTGGCCGCGCACGGCGATGACGTAGCGTGGATGTGCGGCATCGTCGCCGAGGGCAGCCCGCAAGAGCTTGATGCGCTGCGTAATCGTCTCGGGGCTCACGTGACGATCCGCCCACACCTTATCGGCGATGTCGTCGGGAGTAAGTACGTTCGGTGCGGCCCGAACGAGGGCGAGAAGGAGGTGATAGGAGAGTTTGGGCAGGTCGATCTGAGTGTCACCGCGCGCGACCTTGCAGCGCCCGGTATCAAGCGGCAGGTCCGCCAATCGGTAGCTGTCCGGCAGATCGATTCCCCAGTTTGTTGTTTCTTTTATCGGCTCATTTTACTCCTAAAGCGCGAGGGGTTGGTATGGCTCCGGCAAGCGCTCAGAAAGCGTCTTAAGAAGTTTATACAATCCACTGTTATTGTTATTCCAGCTTTCGGTGATGGCCATGCTCGCCGCCGAATCTGGTATGTCGTCTCCGAGTCTCGTAGCGGGTGGACCAGGGGAGTGAGGCCAGAGGAATATGGGGACATTCCTCTTTTGAAATTAGGAATGTCCCCATTCTTTACCGCTTGTGGGACTCAGCGTTTATCGCGGCTGCAGCCTCAGGTAGCTAGAAACAGCCTTTGGTAGGTAGAAAAATCGCGAAGCGATGATTCGTTTCTGGCGTGGTCAAGTCGGTGACGTAGTCCGGGTTCCCAGCCTCGTCGATGTCTAAGATGTGATCATCAACCACCACATGCACCTCTGAACAGAATCCCTTGCCCCGCTTGAGGCCGTTTCCAACCGGGCTGAACAGGCCCTCGGGAGGCCTCCCCGCGACCGTGCTGATATCGACGTTGATGACGCCACCGTTGTTGAGGTTATCCGCGCTGATGGCGCCAGATGCATGGAACACAGCTCCCTGTGCGTTCCCAAGGTCAGAAAACATGCAATTTCCGGGTCCAGCGGCGCACCTGTTGGGTCTATGGAAGATCACCCACCAGACGGTGTGCGGTGTGCCGGCCAGATCGACGTTGACCATGACGCGCCCGTTCAGGCCGTCGCTCGATCGCGTCAGATATGCGGCGCCCTGCGGGCCCACTGCGGCGCCCCCCGCCGGCAGCATTTCCTCGGCCTGGAAAGTAGGGTGGGTTGGCTGAGCAGATACGACGCCGGTGAAAGCGGCGAGTGTGAGAAACGCTGCGAGTGTGAGGATTTTCTTCATGGCGAGATCTCCGTTGAGCTGACGAGCCAGTCGGCCTGGTAAGGTCATTGCCCATTTCCAACTACTGGGCGCCAAGGCCTGACTGAAAGACTAGAGAACGCTGAGAACGCTTGCATGAAGGTCGCGTGAAGATACTGTGAAGAGTCGGTGAACTACCTGATCAGACCTCCGTGAATGATCGCGCCACCGTCCCCCGGGGATCGCTGCCCCAGGGGTTGTTCCAGCAGTCGCTCACATATCTCGACGAAGGCGGGAACCGGATTCGCTACCGGCTCGAGCCCAACGGCGCCACGACTCGCGTGCGCTGACCGGGGCGTGCGATGAGCTCGGACTATGGAAGCGCGAATTCGATCCCGTGTCGATCGAGCACCATCCGGCCGAAGGTGGTCCACTGTTCCTCCGGCTCCCAAACCTGGCTCACCGCTTCGTAGGCTTCTTGAGCCGGCACGCGCTCGTGCACGACGCGGTACAGAAATGTGAACATCGAAGCCCGGTAGTTGAGCATGCAATGGACCAGGACCTGCCGCTCGCCGGACTGGTTGAGGACGCCGCTGAAGAGCTCGAAGTCGTCATAAGTCGGGTCTTGCCAGTCCACGGGGATATTCAGGTAGCTCACGCCGGTTTCTGCGACCAGCTGCCCCTCGGTCGCGACGGCGTTTCGACTGGTCGGGGGCGCCAGATTGATCACCAGCTCGAACCCCCGGTCCGCCAGGGTGCCGAGCTGCGCGCTATCGGGTTGGCCGGCGGTGTGCAGCCGGTCGCTGGCGATGACGTAGTTAACCGCAAGGGGATCGACCTGGGCCAGGCTGCTCGGTGAGAGCGCAATGGTCAAGAGTGCGCACGCAGCGGCGGCAATATTCCTACCGTGATTCGGATTCATCGCCGTCTCCTCCGATGCGGGGTGTGGAAAATCGATTATCATCCTGCGATCAGGTCGAAACAATAGAATAGACGGGGACCCAGAATGGCCGTAAGACCCAGATCAAGATCTTGCGAGAGCCGCGCGGGCGTGGTGCTCTCTCTCGCTGTCATCGGCGGTTTCATGAGCGTCGGTTTCGCCCAGGAGGGTGACGTGTCGGGGATCGAACCCTCACCCGCATTCTCCGGCGAGCGTCTCACGTCGCTGCCGCGTCAGGACTGGATCACCAACGGCGGCAACGCCTATAACCAGCGCTATTCTCCGCTGGATCAGATCAATCGCGACAACGTTGCGCAACTGAAGGGCGTCGTGAGAGCGAGGTTGAACGGCTCGGGTGTGGACAACAAGTATTCCGGGGAGGCGCAGCCACTGGTCTACGATGGGGTCGTCTATATCGTCACGGGCGCCGACGACGTGTTCGCCATCAGCGTGGACACCGGGGAGATCCTCTGGTCCTACGAGGCGAATCTCGATGAATCCATCGACGTGATCTGCTGCGGCTGGACCAGCCGCGGCGTCGGTCTGGGAGAAGGCAAGGTCTTCGTGGGTCAGCTCGACGGCAAGCTGCTCGCCCTGGATCAACGCACCGGCGCCGTCGTGTGGTCGACCCAGGCCGAACGGTGGGAAGAGGGCTACAGCATTACGAGCGCGCCGCTCTACTACGACGGCCTGGTCGTCACGGGCTTTGCCGGTGCGGAGTTCGGGGTGCGCGGGCGCGTCAAAGCCTACGATGCGGACGACGGATCACTGGTGTGGACGTTCTACACGGTGCCGGGCCCGGGGGAGTTCGGTCACGACACCTGGCCCCAGGACAATGATGTCTATCTCTACGGTGGCGGGACGGTTTGGCAGACCCCGGCGGTGGATCCGACGCTGGACCTCATCTACTTCTCGACCGGTAACCCGGGGCCGGATTTCAACGGTTCCATTCGCCCCGGCGACAACCTCTTCACCACCTCCATCGTCGCCGTGGACGCACATACTGGCGAATACCGCTGGCATTTCCAACAGGTTCACCACGACATCTGGGACTTCGATGCGCCGAGCCCGGTCGTCCTGTTCGACATCGAGATCGACGGCGAGCTGAGGCGCGGCCTGGCGGAGCCGAGCAAGACCGGCTGGGTTTACATCCTGGACCGGGAGACGGGCGAGCCCTTGATCGGGATTGAAGAGCGTCCGGTCCCACAGGAGCCGCGCCAGGCCACGGCAGCAACACAACCCTATCCGATCGGGGATGCCTTCGTGCCCCAGCACGTCGATATCACACCGGAGGGCTACCCGCCCCTGGTGAATCAGGGGCGTATCTTCACGCCGTTCTGGACCGACGGGGTGGTGGCGAAGCCCAGCCACCAGGGTGGCGCGAACTGGCCGGGCAGCGCGTACGATCCTGAGACGGGTTATCTGTACGTCTGCGCGAGCGACCGGATTTCCTTCTTCAGCGGGGGAGAGCAGGACGACGAACTGCCGCCCGAGCAAGGCGAGCGTTTCGTGGGCGGCACGTTCCATGCCGTGCCGGGCTATGACAGAGGTATCTACACCGCCATGGATATGCGGACCAATACGATCGTCTGGCAGCAACGGCTGATTGATCGCTGCTACAGCGGGTCACTGGCGACGGCCGGCGGGCTGGTGTTCCTCGGCCGTAACGACGGGAGGTTGACGGCGCTCGATTCCCGCGACGGCACGCTGCTCTGGGAGTTTCAGACCGGGGCCGGCATGAACTCACCGGTGAGCTCATTTGAGCACAATGGCGAGCAGTACATCGTCGCGTACTCGGCCGGTAACCTCTTTGCCAATGCCAGGCGTGGCGACAGCGTATGGCTGTTCTCGCTGAGCGGCACCATGGATGAGGTAGCCGAGGAAACGACAACCGTAGCGGCCGCGCCGCCGCCGTCAAGCCGCGTCGCCGATACGGGCAACGGGCGTGTGCTCTATGAAGGCGCCTGTGCGTTCTGCCACGGGACGGACGGCGAGGGTGGACACGGGGGAGGCGTCCCGTTGGCCGCGGCAACCGACCTCACGGCGGTCATGGAGCGCGTGCGCAGCGGCTTCAATACCATGCCGGGATTCGGTGGTGCGTTCAGCGAGGAAGAGATCCAGGACGTCAGCGCGTACGTCGTAGAGGAGCTGCCGCACTGAAGCGGAACTATGGAGAACAGAAGATTGAGGGATATCCGTAAACTAACGGGCGCCAGCGACCGGCGCCGGATCGTGGCGGCTTTCGCACTGTCACTCGTCGTGTGGACGCCGGCGGTTTCCGGCCATCATTCTAACGTCGAATACGATCGCGATACCGTCGTGGAGTTCGAAGGGGAGACCGTGAGCGTCCTCTGGCGCAACCCGCACGTGACCGTGGAAGTGGCGACCACCGATGAGTCGGGGGAGACGGTCGTGTGGAGCCTCGAAGGGGCTGCGGTGAGTTCCCAGCGCCGGCGAGGCGTGACGGACGGGCTCATCGCGGTCGGCGATCGGGTCCGAGTGGCGGGGTTTCCTTCGACGCGGCGACCGGAGCACATGTTGGTCGAGCACCTGCTGCTGCCGGACGGTGTCGAGCTGCTGCTCGGCTCGACCCGGGAGCCCCGCTGGTCCGAGCGGGAGGTCGGGAGCAGCGAGTGGACCGTCGATCCTGCGCGCGCAAGCACGGACCAGGCGAGCGGTATCTTGCGCGTCTGGACACGCGGGCGCGTGCGGCCGTGGTATTTCCGGGAGGCAGAGGAGTTCGAGCTGACCGAGTGGGCGGCGGCGCACGCCGCCGAGTTCGACCCGTTCGAGGACAACCCGCTACTGGATTGCACGCCGCCGGGTATGCCCGCACTCATGGGTAATCCGTATCCGATGGAGTTCGTCGAGACAGACCGCGACATCGAGTTGCGATTCGAGGAGTTCGACGTCGTCCGGATGATTCACATGGACGAGGCCGACGGCGGCCACGACGTCGCCGCTTCCCCGCTGGGACACTCCGTTGGTCGTTGGGAGGGGGATACGCTGGTCGTCGCGACGAACCGGATCAACTGGCCGCATTTTGGGCGGGTTGGCATTCCCCAGAGTGAATCGGTAGAGGTGGTGGAACGGTTCACCGTCGTGGACGAAGAGGATCGCCTCGATTACGAGCTCACGATCACCGATCCGGAGGTCTTTGCCGGGTCGTTCACATGGGAAGCGCACTATAACTGGCGGCCCGGGGAGGTCGTCGGTCGCTATGAGTGCACGGTGGAGGGGTAGCGTCGAATTGACGAAGGCATGCAGCGAACGCTGATAATCCTCGGGATAGCGCTGCTCGTGATCGGGTTGACGTGGCCCTGGGTGAGCAGGCTACCGTTGGGTCGACTGCCGGGCGATATCGTAATCGATCGGCCGTCGTTCCGGTTCTATCTCCCCCTCACGACGATGATCCTGGCGAGCGTGGTCCTCTCTCTGATTCTCTGGTTGTTTCGTCGTTAGGTTGATCCCTGTAATCTCCAGACATGGTGCCCGGAAGACGAACCCTCACCCGGCGCGAAGCGATGAGACTCGCGACGGGCGGTGTGGCGGGCCTGACCTTGGGCGGCTGGGCAGGCGCCGGCCGTGCCCAGGTATCAGAGCGGATCGACATCCATCACCACTGGCACCCACCGCCCATCGCGGACGCGTTCGGTGGCTTGAGTATCGGCGCCTCGTGGCCCGGCGGGGACTGGACGGTCGAGCGAGCCCTGAGCCTGCTGGACCGGTTCGGCATTCAGACCGGCATGTTGTCGGTACGAAACCCGAGGCGCCGTGTCTCGGTGCCGCTGTGT
>Ga0224508_10001291_pt1 | contig 22619 bp, 18 predicted proteins | sample SF_Jan12_sed_USG_4_FD_170157 | JGI IMG/M metagenome (GOLD analysis project Ga0224508, IMG submission 170157) | Sediment microbial communities from San Francisco Bay, California, United States - SF_Jan12_sed_USGS_21 | ecosystem: Environmental > Aquatic > Marine > Sediment | place: USA... | reverse complement strand
CCAGCTACGGATCGTCGCCTTGGTGAGCCTTTACCTCACCAACAAGCTAATCCGACTTAGGCTCATCCATTAGCGCGAGGTCCGAAGATCCCCCGCTTTCCCCCGTAGGGCGTATGCGGTATTAGCTCGAGTTTCCCCGAGTTGTCCCCCACTAATGGGCAGATTCCTAAGTATTACTCACCCGTCCGCCACTCGACGCCTGGAAGCAAGCTTCCATCGTTTCCGTTCGACTTGCATGTGTTAGGCATGCCGCCAGCGTTCAATCTGAGCCAGGATCAAACTCTTCAGTTTAAAGCTTTGAGCTTTATCTAAAGACGTCGTCCCCAACTTAATTACTAAAAATTAAACTTGGTTCTTACGCTTGATTTTGCCTTCGCAAAGTCCAGCGCAAGCACCCACACAAATTATCTGATTTCATTGTTAAAGAACGATTGAAAATGGGGACATTCTTAATTTGGTCTGGGCCGTTTATATACCGTGCGGCTTGGACGCCAAATTAAGAATGTCCCCAATTTTCAGCAGACCCACAATTATACAGGCGAAAGGGGGCCGATCAATAGCCCTCGGGCGCCTGCAGTCTTTCTTTGGGGGTCCACCAAGGCACACCGTGTCCTCAGCGAGCGGGGCATTATAGCGGCCAAGCCCACCCCGTCAACACCTTTTTGCATTTTATTTGAAAAGAGTCGAAATCCGCTGGTGACGGGGCCTGCGTTCGAGTGGCAGCACATCAGATAAGGCTCATTTTTCGGCAAGAAACGCGGGTTTTTTTGCTTGTGGCCGGTATCGCCCCGGCCCGTTCAAACGACATCAGTCCGCTCGAGGCCCGACGCGCCTGGTCGGGCTTTGCGCCTGAATCGCGCAGATTCCCGGAGTCATCGACATTACCGAACCGACAATACCGCCTTTCGGCCTATTCTCGGGTTGCTCGCCACTCCAGGTACTCTGGCTTGTCTGCCAGAACCTTGAGAAACCGGTCCCGCCCAAGCTTTTCCGGGTCCAGCGTATGGCCGAAGTCATCCTCGAGGCGGGCCAGCGCCTCGGTCGCAGCAGCGTAGTTTCCGGCACGGGTCCTGGCTCGCAGCAGCGACCACCAACCAAGCTCGAGTGACGGCTCGACGACGGTGGCCTGCAAGGCGTATTTTTCAGCATCGTCCGTGTTGCCCATCGCGAGCGCAGCCGATGCCTTGAGAGACTCTGTTGCCCCGTCTTCGAAGCCGATACGCTGCTGCAGCCTCGCCAGGGCATCAATCGCTTTCTCATATTGGCGCGAAGGAATGTAGTACTCGATAAGTCTCAGGCTATAAAGCGGGTCGTCCGGACTCATTTCAACCAGCATTCGAACGCCATTCTCGATCCTGTTCGCATCACGCGCCAGCAACGCCAGCTGCAGGTTGAGCCTGGCAATCACTTCCTCTTTGAGAAGTACCTCGTCCAGCCCGTCATAAATCTGGAAGAATCGGTCCGCCTTGTTGTCCCGCACCGCTTTGAACAACTCTCCAACCTGAAAGATTTCGCCATCACCCAGATTCTTGTTATCCAGCAGCTTTCGTGTCGCCGCCTTGCTCGGCATCGCCATAACCAGAGCCTCTCCGGCCTCATCGGAGAAGCGGCTGCCCTGGTAGTAGTCGATCCAGTCGACGATCACGATTCGCCCTCTAGAGTCCAGTCGCAATTCATAATCATGATAGGAGTAGCGGTACCCGGAGGCGGCATATCGCACGACCGCGCGCCCCTCGTCACCCTGAAACTCAAAATCGATCAATGTACCCAGGATTTCATTCTTGGATTTTGGAAAAGATGATACGAACATCTGCTCAAATGAGGTGGAGAAGTCGCCCGCGAACGCCTTCTTTACGTCCGGCTCGATCAGCCGATTGGCATAGATGCGGGCGGTCATGTCCTTTTTCACGAGCGCTCGAGTGAATTTCTCGAACGAATTGTTGTTCAGGCTTTGAACAATGCTTTCAAACTGCGCGCGAAGCTCATCCGCTTCGACATCCGCAAGCGCTGATACAGGCCCCAGAACAACGGTGAAAATGGCGGCGACCGCCAACTGCTGAAACCACTTCATAGTTCAATCTCCGACCAGACCATTGCCCGGCCAAGGCCGCTTCGCGGTGCTGAATTCGTTCAGGTAAGGCTGACGCGCGCGAACTTGCGCTTACCAACCTGGTAAACGTTGCTGCTGCCCGCCTCTATTTGTAAGGAGCGATCTTCGACTCGGTGACCATCAATTTTCACGGCACCTTGCTTGATCATTCGAAACGCCTCGGACGTGCTGGTGACGAGACCGGCGCCTTTCAGCAAGTGCGCAATACCGAGTTGGCCACCCTGACCGTGCAGCGTAACCTCGGGAATCTCATCAGGCATCGCGCCTTGCTGGAATCGGGAGATAAACTCCCTTTTTGCCTTTTCTGCCGATGCCTCGTCATGGAATCTGGCAACGATTTCCTGCCCAAGTTCAAATTTTGCGTCTCTGGGGTTCAAGCCATCCTCGACGGAGCGCCGTAATGCCGCTATGTCTTCAAGCGTGCGGAAGCTAAGAACCTCGAAGTACCGCCACATCAAGTCGTCGGATATCGACATGATCTTGCCGAACATCTCGCCGGGTGATTCTGTAATACCGATGTAGTTGCCGAGCGACTTCGACATCTTTTGAACGCCATCCAGACCTTCGAGCAACGGTGTGGTCATCACGATCTGAGGGTCCTGGCCATAGTCCTGCTGCAACTGTCGGCCAACGAGCAAGTTGAATTTCTGGTCGGTGCCGCCAAGTTCGACATCGGCCTTGAGCGCGACAGAGTCATAGCCCTGCACCAAGGGATAGAGAAACTCGTGAATCGAAATAGGCTGCCCGCCCGTATAACGCTTGCTGAAATCGTCGCGCTCAAGCATCCGCGCAACCGTATGTCGCGCGGCCAACTTGATAAGCCCGGCTGCATCCATGCTACCCATCCAGCTGGAATTGAACTCTACGCGCGTCTTTTCCTCGTCCAGAATCTTGAATATCTGCGCCTCGTAGGTATCGGCATTCGCTTTGATATCCTCAGGCGAGAGCGGTGGACGGGTCGAATTCTTGCCAGACGGATCGCCAATCATCCCGGTGAAGTCACCAATCAGAAATACGACATCATGGCCCAGCTGCTGAAACTGGCGCATCTTGTTGATCAGGACCGTATGGCCGATATGCAGGTCGGGCGCCGTGGGATCAAAACCTGCTTTGACGATGAGGGGCCTGCCCAGCGTCAGCTTTGCCTCGAGTCCGTCTTCGGGCAAGACCTCATCGGCGCCGCGGGTCAGCTCTGCGATATTTTCCCTGATAATGGTCATTACGGGTCGTTGCCAATCCTGCCAAATTTGTGCCGGGTTTTCGGCTGCGAAACTGTAGCATCCCCGTGATGGTTAACACCATGACTTATAACCCTTTTCTTTGACCTTGAAAATGACGCAAGGTAGAGTAGCGACTTCCACCTTCAAGGGGACGCAGACTTGAATCGTCCGGTCAGTCCACTTCTACACGATTACAAGCCGTCTGCAGCGAAAAGACCCGCAAAATCCAAAGCCTTTCAGTGGTTTGCGATTGGCTTGGGACTCCCTCTGGTCGGCGTCGCACTGATCAAGGGGTTTGACAGCAGCGACCCGAAGCCAGTCACTCCGGAGACCCCGACTATGACGGCAACCGCGGGCGCAAAACCGCTCGCCGCCGAAGCTGTTGAGGCCGAAGAATCTACGTTGTCGACGAGTGAATTGATCCTTGTTGCGGAACCTGAACCACAATTTGACAAGCTGGTGTTAACCGTGGGTCACGGCGACACAATGGAGAAACTGTTCCGAAAAAACAAACTCAATCTCGGACACCTGATGGCGATCGCAAAACTCGAGGAGGCGAAGCGGCGATTTCGCAAGATCAAGCCAGGCGACATTTTCGAGATTACGCATGATGAAGGTCAGCTTCTCAGCATGTACTCGGAACTGGACCTGACAAGCGCACTCAAGATCGAAAAACATGAATCGAATTTTATCGCCGAGGTAGTCGAACGGCCGGTCGAAATCCGAAAACGACTTGCCTATGGCGTCATCGACACCTCCCTGTTCGAAAGCGCCGCAGAGGCTGGTCTGTCTGACAAAGTCATTATGAATATCGCCGGAATTTTCGCCTGGGATGTCGATTTCGTTCTCGATATTCGAAGTGGCGATGACTACTACATTCAGTTTGAGGAAATCTGGCAGGACGGCGAATTCGTCACCGAGGGTGAGATCATCGCCGCCGAATTCAATAACAACGGCCGGTCACTTAAGGCCATTCGATTCAGGGACGAAAACGACCACACTGACTACTTCACTCCAGCGGGCGATAGCGTACGTAAAGCATTCCTTCGAAATCCGGTCGACTTCACGCGCATTAGTTCGAACTTCAATCCAAACCGTCGCCACCCAATCCTGAATACTATTCGGGCACACCGTGGCGTGGATTACGCAGCGCCTGGAGGTACGCCAATCAAGGCCTCCGGTGACGGCAAAGTTATTTTTCGCGGCACCAAATCCGGATACGGCAAGGCCGTTATCCTGCAACACGGCGGGAACATCACCACCTTGTACGCACACATGTCCGGTTATGCGGCCAAGGCACGAATCGGCTCGCGTGTACGTCAGGGGCAGACTATCGGCTATGTCGGTGCCACCGGCCTCGCAACAGCGAATCATCTTCACTACGAGTATCGCCTGAACGGCGTGCACCGCAACCCACGTACGGTTTCATTGCCTGATGCGGAGCCAATCGACGACAAATATCGGGACCAATTTCTGGCATCAGCGAAGCCCATCATTCGGCAACTCGAAAAGTTCAAGAGTACTCAGGTCGCATCCATCGGTTACAGCAATCAGTAGCCCAAACGCGCTGAATCTACACGAACGTATGGGACAGGACACTAAATGCCCGACCACTACATCGGCTTGATTTCCGGCACGAGCATGGACGGTATCGATGCCGTAATCGCGAGTTTCGGACAGGACGCCATTGTGCTTCATGCCACACATGCGCATGCCTACCCCCGCGAGCTTCGCAACCTGCTGAAAAGCACGATCAGCAATCCGGACGAATGCGGCGTCGATCAGTTGGCTATGCTCGACCGTTTGGTTGGTGCGTGTTTTCGTGACGCGGCCCTGGAAGTCATCAAAAAGAGCAACATCGACAAGGGCGATATCGCCGCGATAGGAAGCCACGGTCAAACCTTGCGTCATCAACCCACCAGCGAACATCCATTTTCGTTGCAGATAGGTGACCCCGCGACCGTCGCAGTCGGAACCGGTATTACAACCGTTGCCGACTTCCGGCGTGCCGATATTGCAGCGGGTGGCCAGGGTGCGCCTTTGGTGCCGCCGTTTCACGACTGGCTGTTTCGCTCCCGGAGCGAACACCGCGCCATTCTCAACATCGGCGGGATTGCGAATATCACCGTACTTCCTATAGACAACTCACCAGTCCTTGGCTTCGATACCGGACCCGGAAACACATTGCTTGATGCCTGGATCAGCGAGCAGCGCGGCTTACCGTATGACAGCGACGGTCGCTGGGCTGCGGACGGAAAGATTATTCCGTCGCTGCTCGACGAATTGATGGCGGACGATTACTTCAACCTGATGCCCCCGAAAAGCACGGGCTTCGAACATTTCAATCTGGAATGGCTGCGAGCATTTGGCGTCGAGGAGCGAAAGCCCGAGGATGTACAGGCAACGCTGTCCGAACTCACCGCGCGCACGATAGCGGACGCGATCGACGGGCATTGCCCGGCAACTCAGGCGCTGTACGTCTGCGGTGGTGGGGTACATAACCACGACCTGCTGCGCCGGCTGGGAAGCTGCTTGTCCGGGGCGGCGCTCGCCAGCACTCTCGATGCCGGACTGGATCCGGACTGGGTCGAGGCGGCCGCGTTCGCCTGGCTGGCCATGCGGACCATGAAGAAGAAGAGCGGCAATCTGCCAAGTGTGACCGGTGCAAGCCGCAAATTGGTGCTGGGCGCGATACACTCCCCCTAGAGGTCCAACACGGTCATATTGACGGGTGCAGAGCAATCCAGGTGATTCAAGACAAGGCACAGTTCGAAGGAAATGGCGAGTCCTTTACAAAGACTGTAACGCCGTATTGGATCACCTGGATTGCTCCCTTCGGGCGAGCCGCGAAGCGGTCGCCCGCGTCGTTGCACCTCTTGGCAAGGACCAGCCATTGCCGGCGAGATGCGCCTAGTGCTCAACCGCTTCGCAGCTCGCTGAATCAATCAATATGACCGTGTTGGATCTCTAGATGGACAGCCTCTACATCAACCGCGAGCTCAGCCTGCTCGAATTCAACAAACGTGTTCTCGCCGAGGCGCAGGACCCCGATGTTCCGCTGCTCGAGCGGCTGCGCTTCCTGTGTATCAGTTGCACCAACCTCGACGAGTTTTTCGAGATTCGCGTAGCCGCGCTCAAGCAGCGCATGGAGATCGGTGCGCCGGCGCAGGGACCAGAGAAAATCTCGGCACAGGAATTGTTCGACGAGCTGTCTCCCGATATTCACGACCTGATCCGACACCAGTACGAACTACTCAATCAGGTGATGTTTCCCGAACTCACCAAGGCAGGTGTTCGCTTCGTGCAAAGCGAGTACTGGAATGACGAACAGCAGGCCTGGCTAAGCGAGTATTTCGACGAGCAGGTTGTCCCGGTCCTCACACCGCTTACATTTGATCCTTCTCGTCCATTTCCGCGCATCCTGAACAAAAGCCTGAATTTCATTGTCCGACTGCACGGCAAAGACGCGTTCGGTCGACGTCGGCACCGCGGCATGGTACAGGCACCGCGATCGCTGCCACGTATCATCCGGCTACCCGACGAGCTGAGCCAACCAGGCGAACACAATTTCGTCTTCCTCTCCTCGGTAATTCGCGTGCACGTCGACCGCATGTTCCCCGGACTCGACGTCGACGGTTGCTACCAGTTCAGGATCACACGCAACAGCAATCTCTACGTCGATGACGAGGAGGTCAGCGATCTCGTGCGCGCCCTCGAAGGCCAGCTCGAGGCGAGCCGTTACGGCGCCGCCGTGCGCATCGAGATTGGCACCGGCTGTCCAGAAGACCTGCAGGAGTTTCTGCTCGACCACTTCCACCTGGACGAACGAGATATGTACCTCGTCGAGGGGCCGGTGAACCTGAACCGACTTGCGACGGTCTGCGACATCGGTGATCGACCTGAGCTGCTGTACGAGCCGTTCACCCAAGGGCTCCCTGACGAACTGCGTAGCGACGAGGATCTGTTTTCGATTCTTGCCAAAAAGAACGTACTTCTGCACCACCCCTACCAGTCCTTCGCGCCGGTCATTGAACTCCTTTCGTCGGCCGCTTCCGACCCCAATGTGCTGGCCATCAAACAGACCCTTTACCGAACCGGTGCCGACTCACCAATCGTCGATCACCTGGTAACGGCGGCTCGTTCGGGTAAAGAAGTGACGGTCGTCGTCGAACTCATGGCCCGCTTTGATGAGGCCGCGAACATCGCACTGTCAAACCGTTTGCAGGAAGCGGGAGCGCACGTTGTCTACGGACTCGTCGGTTTCAAGACGCACGCCAAGATGTTGCTCATCGTTCGACGTGAAGCCGAGCGGCTGGTCCGCTACGTACACCTCGGAACCGGCAATTATCACCACGCGACGACGTCCGTCTACACCGACTACGGCTACCTGAGCAGCAGTCAACGACTCGGCGAAGACGTGCACAAGCTGTTCCTGCAGCTCACGAGCCTGACTGAGGCCAGTGACATGACACGTATGCTGGCGTCGCCGTTTAGCCTTTTCGATGCATTGATCGACAAGATCAATCGCGAGGTCCAACACGCCGAAGCTGGCAAAGACGCGCGCATCGTGGCGAAAATCAATTCCCTTAACGAGCCCCAGTTGATCGATGCACTTTACGCCGCCTCGAAGGCCGGCGTGAAAATCGACCTGATCGTTCGCGGTATTTGTTCTTTGCGGCCCGGCGTCAAGGGACTATCGGAAAACATTCATGTGCGCTCGATCATAGGCCGCTTCCTGGAGCACTCGCGCGTATACTACTTTCTCAACGATGGTGAGGAAGAATTTTACTGCAGCAGCGCTGACTGGATGGACAGAAACATGTTCCGCCGAAACGAGTCGTGCTTCGAAATTCGTCAGAAAGCGATGAAAGAACAGATTCGACATGATCTCGAACTCTTCCTTGCGGATAACTGCCAGGCCTGGGTACTAAACGGCGACGGCAGCTACGAACGCTTGTCGCCGGGCAAAGGCGAACGAATGTCTGCACAGGAAAGATTTCTCGAGCTTCTTGCCGCTGAGAACTGATCCGTTTCAGCCGACCTGAAGCTCGTAAGCAACCTCGCTCAAAAAACCTTTTTCCCGCTCGAGATCCGCGACCGTAAGAGGATTGGCCTCGAGCCACTTCGGATCGAATCGCAGCATGAGCGACCGCTCCGTGACCTCTATTTCCGGCGCTGGTACGGCAACAGCACTTCGACTGCGGTTCAATAGCACTGAGATCCGCAACAGCATCGCAAGGCGCAATGCTGAATTCCTCCAGTCCTTTGGCAGGTTCTTGAGGCGGCCGCCCTCCAGTCGATGTCGCTGCACGCCAATGAGAAACGCCAGGTAACGCTGCTCAGCACGTGGAAAACCGGGCATGTCGGCGTGCTCGGCAATATAAGCGCCGTGTCGCTGGAATCCGTCATGCGAAATATCGAGGCCGATCTCGTGAAGGCGTGCGGCCCAGTCAAGCGCGCGTGTCGTGAAGTCAGAATGCACGTCCCAATCCGCGGCACATTGATCGTGCAACAGGGCGGCAGTTTCCGCGACCCGCCGCCCCTGCTCGGAATCAACGTGGTAGCGCGCCGCCATCGCGGCAACGGTTCGTTCGCGGGCATCTTCATGCTGCAGACGTCCCAGGAGGTCATAGAGCAGTCCCTCACGCAGGGCGCCGTCAGAAATTTTCAACTCCTCGATTCGCAATACACCAAGTAGCTCGGCCAGGATGGAAAGCCCGCCCGGCCAAACTTGTGCCCGACGATCCGATAGTCCGCTGAGTGACAGTGCATCTATCGAATCAAAGCCCAATACCTTGTCGATCAACTGCTCGACTGCGTCGGGGGTGATACCGGACTCGGTAATCCCCAATTCCCGCGCCACGACTTCCGTCGAGAGTATCGTTCCGGAGGTGCCGATCGCCTCGATATTGCTGGCATCGCGGAAAAACGCTTTGACGGGACGAAGTTCCAGCCGCGCCGCCAACCGCGCTTTGTCGAACGCCCGCCGGGTCAGCTTGCCGCCCTGGAAGAATCGCTCCGTCATCGAAACGCAACCCAGGTGTAAGCTCTCGAGTGCCTTCGGATGTGATGACTGACCGAGGATCAGTTCGGTACTACCACCACCGATATCCATGACCAGCCGCAAACCATCGGTTGGCGGCAAGCTGTGCGTTACACCGTTGTAGATCAGCCGGGCTTCCTCGATTCCGGAGATAACCTCTATAGGATGACCAAGCGCGGCCTCCGCCTCACTCATGAATGTGGAATCTTCACGGGCGCGCCGAATCGTGCTGGTGCCGGCCGCACGAACGCTGCCGGCTTGCATATCCCGCAGACGTTCGCCAAAGCGTGACAAACAAGTGATAGCGCGTTCACGGGCATCATCAAGAAGATCGCCTTTCGGCGACAAGCCCTCGGCGAGCCTGACGGTTTCGCGAATTCGATCGAGAATGGCGAGCTGACCGTGACGCAACTCCGCGACGATCATGTGAAAGCTGTTGGAGCCGAGATCGACGGCGGCGATTATTTCGGGCTGGTCGACCTCAGACGGTGAAAGACGATCCGCAGCCGCAGGTTGTTTGTGCATTTGGATTCCGGATGATGAACTGCGCTCCCTGCAGATCCTCCTTGTAGTCGATTTCGGCGCCCATGAGGTACTGAACACTCATCGGATCAATCAACAGCATCACACCCTGGTTTTCCACCTGGCTATCGCCGTCCTCGATTTCCTCATCGAAGGTAAAGCCATACTGGAAACCCGAACAACCGCCACCGGAGATGAACACGCGGAGCTTGAGGTTCGGGTTGTCTTCCTCGGCGATAAGTTCGCCCACCTTGCTTGCAGCAGCGTCGGTGAATACGACACTCGGTGGCGGTGGTGGTGCGATGGTTCTTGCGGTGGCCATGATTGCTTCTTCCTGATTCTCGTACCCGAGACTACTACTATTCGTTGGCGGCTGCAGCCGACTTGTCTATACGCGCGGTTTGCTCGAGCAACGGTACATGCCCCTCGGGTTGATGGACAAGCTTGCCGTTAATCTCTGCGCCTATCGCCATTTCGATCAGATTGTAATACACATTGCCAATGACACGCGCTGTGGGCCCGAGTTCCACGCGCTGACTGGCAAACAGGTCGCCGCGCACGATTCCATTCAATACAACATAAGGAACCGTCACGCCGCCATCGACATTGCCTATATCGCTGATACTCAACGCTGATTCGGTATCCGGGTCGGCCGTCACGCTGCCATTGACCGTGCCATCGATGTGGCATCCGCCATCAAAGTGCAGGTCACCATTCAACTTGCTGTTTGCGCCAACCAGCGTTTCAACAACCGTGTGTCTGCGTTGCTTCTTGCCGAACATCAGGTTCTCCAATTCGCCGCTGCCCGCGACCTCAAACTATCAGCCCTGGCTCGTGGCCCAGGCATAACTTTCCTCGATACTTGCAATCGAGCGTGTCTTCGAGTGCACTTCAACATGAATACGTTCGGGTGTGAAGCCGTCCGGCAGTATGAGCTGCCGATTAAAGTCCTGAAAGTACCGGAAGGAAAATGGCCAGCCCTTCTCGGCCTCGGCTGGAATCAGCTCTGTCAGCGTATAGACTGTCTCAACGCCGTCCTGGTTGCCCTGCACGCTCAAGCTCACATCACCGGAAACCTTGCGATCGTGCTGCATCGCCTGAACCAGCACCAGCCGCAGATTGAATTCTCTTTCCGCCTTGCCCCGAGTGAGCTTCAGGTCCTGTACACGAAGACCTGACTTGCCATCTGCGGGAGAGACGATACCGCGATAAAACGCGATTGCGTCACGTTGCTCCCGTATCTTGGCCTGCAACGACGCAAGACTTCCTTCGACTTCCCTGTACGCCTCACGATCGATCTCGCGGTGCGTTTCGAGCAGCGCGACTTCCTGCTTCAGCGCGATAATCTCGTCTTCGAGCGCCACAATTCGATCTTCATAGGCCTCATGATCTTTTGCGGCATCGACAATATCGTAGCCCGCACTGATGCGCCCGAATTCAAAGATCAGGTAGGCACTGATCCCGATCAGGGCAAACAACACGCCGCGAACCACCCAGGTTCTTCGGGCTCCATGCATTTGTATGTGGTGCTTTTTGGCCACGTCGATCCGTTATCTGGCTTACGAATGAGAACGCGTTATGTTACGCGGTGACCCGATCAAACAGAAGTGCGCCAGATCACGGATTACAAGAGTCATCCGCCGTCTCTGCGGTCCGCGCAATGTCCTTGTCGAATACCGTGCGCCAGCGTTTCGGCCACCACCGTGGACGGCGTGGCAAGCCTTGCGGGTAAACAGATGGCCCAAGCTCATGCAGGGCACGAGCATAAACACGTCGTTTGAAATAGATGACTTCGTTCACCGGCCGCCAAAAATGGACCCAGCGAATTCGATCAAATTCGGGTTTGTCGCAGCGGTCGAAACGCAGCTTCTCATCGTCCGATACAAGTCGCAGCATAAACCAGCGTTGCTTCTGCCCGATGCACAAGGGCTTGCTGTTGCGGCGAATAAACTTGTCCGGCAGGCGGTAACGGAGCCAGTCGCGGGTCACGCCAAGCACCTCGACATCGCCCGCCTCAAGGCCGATCTCTTCGTGCAGCTCACGAAACATCGCATCGATAGGCTCCTCGCCTTTCAGCATTCCACCTTGCGGAAACTGCCAGCCCTTGGCACCTGCCCGACCACCAAGCAACAGCTTGTTGTCGGTGTTCGCAAGGATGATGCCGACATTTGCGCGAAACCCTTCGGCGTCAATCCAATCGTTGCCCATAGCAACCGTACTAAAACTCTAACTGCCGTTTACTTTACACTATCCGTCGCCACTCGCCCTAGGAGATTTTTCGGTGTTCCGAAGCCGCAACGCAGTGCTGTTCGTCGGATTGCTACTGTTCGTCGCCGCCGCGGTCCTGGTCGCGCTGGCGTCGGGCAGTGCCGATGTCAGTATCGGCGAAATGCTGAGCGCGCTCCGCGGCGATGCGACACCGCAAATTCGATCGCTGGTCATTGAATTACGTTGGCCGAGGGCGTTGACCGCATTTGCGGTCGGCGGCCTTTTGGCAGTAGCCGGCGTGTTGATGCAAGTGTTGTTAAGAAACCCACTCGCCGAACCTTACATTCTGGGCAGCTCCGGCGGAGCAGCCGTTGCGGCATTACTTGCGATGATCCTGGGCATGGGCAGTGCCATTGTTGACCTTTCGGCATTTGGCGGGGCGATGGCGGCAACCCTGCTGGTGTTTTCGATTGCGCACGGCACGGGCAGCTGGACGCCAACTCGATTGCTTTTGACGGGCGTCGTACTGGCGGCTGGATTTAGCGCCGCCACCACACTGCTTCTCGCGCTTACCCCGGATCAGAATCTCCGCGGCATGCTCTTCTGGCTGATGGGTGACCTCAGCTTCGCCTTTGAGCCAGCCCGCTGTCTGTGGTTGCTCACTGTGCTGGTCATCGCCGGGACCCTTGGCGCTCGCCACCTGAATGTGCTTTCTCGCGGTGAGCTGCAGGCCGCCATCGTCGGTCTGCCGGTACGTGCATTTCGCTATCTGATTTTTGCGGCGGCGGCGCTGGCGACGGCGCTGTCTGTTACAACGGTCGGCGTCATTGGTTTTATCGGTCTCGTGGTTCCGCACCTTGTCCGCATTGTGGCTGGCAGCGACCATCGCGTGGTCTTGCCTGCATCAGCGCTGGCGGGCGGAGCTTTGCTGGTCGTGGCGGATACGCTGGCGCGCACGATGATGGCGCCAAGACAGCTACCCGTCGGGGCACTTACGGCCGCGATCGGCGTGCCGCTCTTCCTGGTTCTGATGAGCAGGGTGCGGCAGGACCGCTACCGGTAACCGGCACGCTCGGCGAGCAACGCGGCATCCTCGGCACGCCAGCCCGCGAGTCCGATATTTCGTCCGTTGGATGAGGCCGGTTTCTGCAACGACTTTTGAATCAGCATCCAGTCAATCAATCTGTGGGCCGACTCGGGATTGCGCGCATGGCGTGCGACCCCGATTGCGTCAATGTCGAAATAACGCGGTTCAGGAACGATCTTCTTGATTCCGTCGGCTTCGATCGGACTCGAAAAAATTCCGTAGCTGCAGCTTCCGTTTTTCAGTGCGGCAACAAGCCCATCCTCGGTAGCAAACGGCGATAATGCGAGGTTTCTTACCCAACCGCGCACCATCCGTTCGGCGGGCTTGACGCCCAGGTCCTCGATCAGCAGCGCGATGAGGGATCGATTGACCGGCAGCGCGGACGACGAAAGACAAAGTTGCCCACTCAATTCGGAATTTGCCAGATCCCTGTAGTCAGCAACGCGGCCGGGCTCAGCGTGAGATGCGATTCCGATGGTCGCATAGCGAACCTCGAGTGCCACCCACAATCCCTCCGGATCCTTGAGGACCGGCGGGACGGCGTCCATACCCGCTGCCTTGATCGGTCGCAATGCACCGCGATCGGCTGCGCGCCAGACATCAACAACACTGGTCGTTAGCAAGATATCCGCGGGAGGCGAGCTGCGATTGGCAATTACGTCGTCAACGATCTGCGCCGGCGTGCCGTAATGCGCCGTGACCGGAATGCCGGTCTCGTCGGTAAACGCGGCGCACAGCTCTGGCAAATACGATTCATCGGCGTACGAGGCGTATACGACAACGGGCTCTTGCCGCCCCCGCATTTCGCCGGATTCCGAATCACAGGCGCCAACCAACATTGCCAGTGCCGTCGCGGCCGACAGCAGCTTCAGGTTTCGCATCACGCTTCCTCTACGACGACGCGGTCTCTTCCAGCCGACTTGGCAGCGTACAGGGCGACGTCGGCACGCGCGATCAGAGCATCGCCGACATTCTTGAGGTCATTAGCTTCCGGCGCCGGACGGACATCCGAAATGCCGATTGATGCCGTGATCGTCACCGTCTCGCCATTAGGGAGAGTCACCGGTGCTGCCGACACGGCAGTCCTGATGCGCTCGGCGAGCAACAACGCAGACGCAACATCGGTGCCCGGCAACAGCACGACGAACTCCTCGCCGCCGTAACGAGCGGCGACATCACTGGCACGGACCTGAGACTCGATCCTCGCCGCGATTTCCTGGAGCACTGCGTCTCCCGCGGCATGCCCCCAGTTGTCGTTGACTCGTTTGAAATGATCGATGTCGATCATCAGGCAGACAAGCCCTGTACCGTCGCGACGCGCTCGCGCCAACTCTTCGGTCAAGCGAACGCTAAGGTAACGACGGTTGTGCCAGCCGGTCAGAACGTCCGTGAATCCGCTGCGCAACAGCCGGGCCCGGTTTACGGCGTTCTCGACACAAAAGGAGGCAATGACGCCGAGATGTGCGAGGAAGTCGCTGGCGTGCGCCCGCGTAAAGCGCTCCCTGTCTGCGCTGCAGAGGTTGATGCTGCCAAGCAGTTTTAGGCGAAAAGTCAGAGGAATTATCGCGATGCTTTTCACCCCGACCGCGCCGGGACAAATAAGCTGATGATCGCAAGGCGCGAATGCCCCCAGCCAGGGTTGTTGCAGCGCAATGTACTGCGGCGCCAGCCCGCTCATTGCCTCAACCACCAGCAGATTTCCGAAATCTTCTGCCGGCGTACCATTCGCAATCAACAGATGCCGAATGTCATGATCCGGATCGCACAGCACCAGGCTCACGTACTCAAGCTCGTAACTCACCCGAAGCCCTTCGATCAACGCGTAAATCAGCGTGTCGAGGCTTTCGGCCTGCAGCAAGCGCAATTCACGTCGATGCGTACGCCGCATTTTCTCATCGTTGCTCGAAACCTGCGCCGTCATCTCCTCGAGCTGTCGCCGGGTTGCTTCGAGCTCTACCGTTAGTTCCTCGACCGACGGCATAGGGTCAGCCCCGCAACGCGAGGTAATCACGGCCCTTTTTCATGAGCTCGACAAACGCCTGCTCGTCACCGCCGGCAACTGTTTCGCGAATTCTCATCGCGGCGTCACAAAGCGCATCGAGGGGCCCGAGTCCGAATTTGTTGAGGTTTTGAATTTCGAAATACAGGTGTGGGTTGTCCTGGGCGACTGCTGCCGACACCAGCAACTGCGAATCGAATGTTGTGGACGACATCTTGGCCAGTTTCGGCGCCGCCTCACCACTTTCCGCGAGTGCTGTAAAGAACGCTATGTTCAACGCGTGTGACAGGCCGAGGACGTAGGCGATCAGGCGATCGTGATCGTCAAGACCCATGTCGAGTTGCTCAACCATTGTCGCTGCAAAAAGCTCCTTGGCGGCGGCCGTTGCGTCCGGGTCGCCAGCATCACAAAAGATCAGGTGTCGTCCGGATAGCAATCGGGTGTCTGGGCCGAACATGGGATGCAATGACGTTACGTGGCAACCCGCGGACCGCAACTCGCGGAGACCGTCGATTAGCGGTGACTTCAAGCTACCAATATCGAATACCAGCCCTTTTGGTTTCAGTACGGCCAGTTGTGCAAGAATTCTGCCTGAAACGGCGAGCGGCGCGGCGACGACGATGAAGTCATACTCCACGCCTGCATCGGTCCAGTTCCTGAAATGCCCGGGACCGTCTTCAACGCCGGTGTCGGCGACGGTCGTCGCGAAGCCCTGCGAGGCAAAAAAGTCGACAAACCAGCGGCCCATCTTGCCGGCACCACCAATAACCAGCGCCTGCCGACCATCTCCCTTGCCCTCCGCGATAACCCGGTCGCGCTCCTGGCTCTCAAGGGAGGTGCGAATCAACTGCTGCAACATCCCCTCGACCAGGTCCGGATCCACGCCCAGCTCGATCGCCTGCTCCCGCCCCATATCCAGCACGTCTTTCTCCCGCGCATAATCCCGCGTACCGGCCCCTGTGGTCAGTTTGCTTTTCCCTATCTCACCAACGATCTTCTGTCGTTCAGCAATGAGTTCCACCAGGCGCCGGTCAACAGCCGAGAGGTTCTTGCGAAGTTGCTCTAGAGTCATAGCTTGGGATATTTTCCGGAGTGCAGCGAAGCGCTTGTTTTACAGCAGACTCGTTCACAGTGAAAGTCGGCCCGAACGTTTTCGGGCCGGCTGATTCTCGTTTGCCGCTGATTACGACCGCCGGTGTCTGTGTCTGCGCCTTTCGTTGCGATCGTCGTCGCGGTAGTAATCGTATTTGTGGACGTGTCGACCACCCCGACGATGTTTCATCCTGTCGAACCGCTCCCACCGATAGATCTCGAAGAGCTGATGCCAGGCAAGATGCCTGTTTTTGCGCAGTCGTGTGTGCTTGTACCACCTGCGAAACGATACATTCCGTTTCAGCCAGTATGGCATGTGCTTCACACGCCGCGTCTCGACTCGATAGTAGACCGATGGCTGGTAAACGGTCCGTGCCTCTTTGTGGGCCGCGGCCTCGGGAGAATCCAGAAGCAACAGCCCACCAGCGATTAGCGCTACAGTAATGATCTTGTTCATATCAATCTCCGATTCCTCTCACAGTGCAACTCCAGAGTAGGGCCGGCAACATGAACCAAGAATGAAAGCAAGTTGTTGTTTTTATTAATTTTATGAACAGAACATGAACGATGCACGCGGACAGGATATTGGCTGACTGTCGCAATCAGGGCAATCGTGCGAATATGCGACGACAAGTAATGACAACCGCGAACGAGGTGAATAATCAATGAAGACACGCGCTGCCGTCGCCTGGGAAGCAGGCAAACCTCTCGAAATCGAAATGCTCGACCTGCAAGGACCCAGGGCCGGTGAGGTCCTGCTCAGAAATGTCGCGACTGGCGTCTGCCACACCGATGCGTTCACGCTCTCAGGCGAAGATCCCGAAGGCATTTTTCCCGCCGTTCTGGGACATGAGGGCGGGGCCGTCGTCGAAGAAGTTGGCGCAGGCGTCACTTCCGTTGCGGTCGGCGACCACGTTATTCCCCTGTATACGCCCGAATGCGGGAAATGCAGTTTCTGTACCTCGGGAAAGACCAACCTGTGCCAGGCGATTCGCGTTACCCAGGGTCAGGGACTCATGCCCGACGGTACGTCGCGCTTCTCCCTGGACGGCAAGACCGTTTATCACTACATGGGGACTTCAACATTCAGCGAATACACGGTGCTGCCCGAAATCGCGGTTGCAAACATCAGTAAAGAAGCACCGCTGGAAAAAGTTTGCCTGCTGGGCTGCGGAATCACGACGGGCGTTGGCGCCGTCCTGAACACCGCCAAGGTCGAACCCGGTGCAACTGTCGCAGTGTTCGGGCTTGGCGGTGTCGGCCTGAGCGTCATTCAGGGTGCCACGATCGCGAAGGCGGGTCGAATTGTTGCCGTTGATATCAATACCGATAAATTCGAGCTTGCAACGCAGTTCGGTGCGACCGACACGGTCAATCCCAATGATCACGATGAGCCTATTCAGGATGTTATCGTTGAACTGACCGGCGGAGGCGTAGACTACTCTTTTGAGTGTGTTGGTAACACGAATCTGATGCGATCCGCACTCGAATGCTGTCACAAAGGATGGGGCGAGTCTGTGATCGTCGGCGTCGCGGGTGCCGGGCAGGAAATCTCGACCCGGCCTTTCCAGCTGGTCACCGGCCGTGTCTGGCGGGGTACGGCATTCGGTGGTTGCAAAGGCCGCTCGCAATTGCCGGGCATGGTCGACCAGTACATGCATGGCGACATCAAGATCGACGAATTCATCACCTATACAATGCCGCTGGAAGACATCAACAAGGCGTTTGACTTGATGCACGAAGGCAAGAGCATTCGTTCTGTGATCCACTTCTGATAAAGAAGCCCTTCCTGCAACGATACCCGGAAGCCCAGTGAGTCACATTGCTGTCGCGACAACCTCACAGCTGGCCGCCGATGCGGCAGGGGAAATTGCGGCCGCCGGTGGCAATGCCGTCGACTGTGCGCTGGCCGCCGCGCTGCTGACGATCAATACCGAACCCGGCGTCTGCGCTCTGGGCGGCAGCGCATTTGTTACGATCTGGAGTGGTAACGATGATCCAGTCACGATCGACGGCAATGTCGCTGCGCCTGGCGGCGGCCTGGCTCCGGAACAGCGTGGCCACGGTGCTGTAAGCGTCACTCTGGACTACGGCGGCGGCATAACGACGCTCGTCGGCCCGGGCTCGATCGCCGTACCGGGAACATTGGCCGCAATGGAGCACGCCTGGAAACGATACGGCAGTGTCCCCTGGCAAACCCTTTTCCAGCCGACCATTCGCGCTTGTCGCGATGGCTTTCCGCTTTCCGCGGCCTGTCGTTACTACCTTGGTTATTCGGCCGACTGTGTCTTCAATCGCAGCGAGGATGGCTTCGCGGCATTACATCATACGGACGGTGCGCTACTGGATGCCGGTGAACGGGTCGTCGTGCCGCACCTCGCGGACAGCCTTGGTGCAATTGCAGAAGACGGGGCTCGCGTTTTTTACGAGGGCGACATCGCAGTGGCAATTGCCCGCCACTGCCGCGACGGGAATGGCATGCTGACGGCCGAGGACCTCAGAGACTATCGCGCGATAGAGCGCAGGCCTCTTGTCACCGATATCGGCGATTGGTCCATCGCAAGCAACCCGCCGCCGGCCGTCGGCGGCAGCGTACTGGCGGCCATGCTGCTGGCATGTTCCGATCTTTCTCAAAACAGCTGGACGAGCAGCGCCTTGCGACAACTCGTGGAGTCACAACGTGCTTGCCTCGATTTTCGACAACGAAACCTCGATCTTTCCGATGACGTTTCTGCCGAGGCCGCACGCCTGTTGGAATCCGCACGCAGTGGTCAGCTACTAACACGCTGGACATCTGCATCGACCGTGCACACGTCGGTCGTTGACAGTGAAGGTACGGGTTGTGCGATAACGGCATCGTCTGGCTACGGCTCTGGCGAAATGCCGGACGGCACCGGCTTATGGCTCAACAACTGCCTGGGTGAAATCGAGTTGAATCGGCGCGGGCTGGACGCAGGTCCGCCAGGCTCGAGGTTGCCGTCAAACATGGCACCCAGTGTCGCCAGGCGAGACGGCGCTGTTCTCGCCGTCGGCTCCCCGGGGGCCGACAGAATCACGACGGCGCTGCAGCAATTCCTGATCAACTTCCTGCAGTTCGAAATGCCGCTAAGGGATGCCATTGCTCATCCGCGTGTGCACGTTGATACCAGTGGCGAGGCCATAAGGCTCATGGCGGAGCCCGGGCTCGATCTCCCGGACGTGGACCTGCCGGTTACCGTTTTTCCGAGCCTCGTCATGTATTTCGGGGGAGTCGGGGCCGCCGTTTACGACTACGACTCAGGATTCGATGCAGCCGCAGATCCGCGACGAGAAGGTGGGATTTTCGTTTCTGACACCTGATCATGATTCGGACCAGTGCAAGCATAATTGTCGGACTCTACTTGCTCGCGGCATCACCGCTCTCGGCCCAGGAGTTAATTACTCGTGGCCGGAATATTTCGGCTGATATCGCCAGCGATGGTCGTGTCGCGATCGACCTGGCCGGCGACATCTGGATCGTGCCGCAGAGTGGCGGCAAAGCCAGCGCCATCACACATGGCCTTAAATCTGCGCAGCGACCGCGCTGGTCGCCGGACGCCTCACGAATTGCGTACCAGGCCACGGCGGAAGGCAGGCAGGCCCTCTGGATATACGATTTCAATACGGGTCAGTCGCACAAGATCAGCCGCGATACTTTCCTGGATTTGCATCCAGTTTGGCACCCGGATGCCGAGCGTCTTGTCTACGCGTCCGATGTCACGGGCGCAGGGTTCGACCTCTGGGAAATTGATTTGCCAACCGGCCTGCACTGGCGACTCAGCGATCGCGTCGGTGATGAAACGGACCCTGCGTGGTCGTCCGATGGGCGCGACCTCGTCTATGTTCACCATCAAGGCGACCTGTGGTCCTTGATCCTGCGGCGGCACGGGCTGCCAGAAGAGACCTTGCTGTCGACCACGGACAGACTCGCCGGGCCGTCATGGCGGCCCGATGGCAGCCTGATTACCTACGTCAGAAGAGGCACCTCCGGATCCTCAATCGAGATGGTCATCCTCTCGCAACCGCGTTTGATCAGGCCTTACGCAAGCGGCGAAGATTTCACACTCTCACCGGTGAGCTGGCTTGATCGCCATCGCATGGTCTATTCGGCAAGCGGCGCTATCCGCCAGCGACTCTTCAATTCCTGGACATCGTCGCCGCTGCCATTTCAGGCAACGATCCAGGTGGTGAAGCCGACGACACCTGTCGAGACCGAGCGTCTCCCACTGCCGCGTATCGACGAGCCCGCGGGTCGCCTGATCATTCACGCATGGCGCATGTTCGATGGCCTGGGTGGCGGTTACCAGATGGACCGAGATATCGTCATCGATGGTGGGCGGATAGCGGCCGTCGAACCCCACAGCGATCGGTCCGGTTCGATCGTTATCAATATGGGCGACCTGACCGTAGTGCCCGGCTATATCGATGTGCGGGCCCATTTGCCCAACGGCTTCGGCGATCGCATCGGCTCATTATTGTTGACGACTGGTGTCACAACGATGGTTGCGGAGCACGCGGATGTACAACGCCTCAACGTGCTCTGGTCCGGAAAGGACACTCCGGGTCCGAGAGTTTTGGGCGCTGCCGACTGGCCTGTTGAACCGCTCTTTTCAATGGCTGACTCCATGACGCCGGGCTTGCAAGCGCTGCTTGAATCTCGCCAGGCCGGCTTGATCGACGCTGCGGCGCCCGTCGCCCGGCGCTTCTCCGAACCGCCGGTCTTGAGTGCCGGGGCAAGTTCTGTCGTGCTCAGCAGCTTTGATAACGGCCTGCCACCCGGGATTTCTCTGCACGCCGAGTTTCGCGCATTGTCGGCCGCGGGACTTCAACCGGAACAGTCTCTGCGGGCAGCCGGCGTGAATGCCGCCGCCGCCCTGCGCCTGGACCCGTGGCTCGGGCGCATCACTGTTGGCGCGGCCGCGGACCTCGTCTTTATCGACGGAGACCCCCTCGCCAATATCGAAGACGCCCTGAATATCGTGGCCGTCGTTCGAAATGGCCGCTTTTTCAGCGTTAGAGGACTGATCGATCGCACTCAAACCACCGAAAGTGTCGAATAATTTGACAAAAGACCCCGAAAACACGGTTTGATCTGCAATTATTGATGAATTCAACATAATCAGAACAACGCGGAGAAGCCGATATCGAGTGCCACAACGTAATCAGTCGATGTTTCTCTTTAACTATCAGAGGGTTGTCATGGGCTCTTGCCACAACAGGTTATGTGAAGGGCGATCACTATGTCGGTTTTCTTTACAAAATAGGGTCTAAATCGACTCAGCAAGCGATTGAGCGATCATCCATGCCCTGCAATGGCGCGCCTTGCAGGTAGGTTGGCACGACATTTGCTTTTAATACTATGCCCAAGCGAAGTGTAGCTGCGCTCGGTAACGAAAACGGTCAGGAACAGGATTTAGACGCCAGAAGAAAAATAACTACAAAAACAAGAAGATCAAAATCCAATAATAATTAAAACGCTCTGTCACCGGTTACCGTATTCGCAGTTACCTCTTTTGATAAAAAAGAGAATTTGGCCCCGCCGCTAACGCCGCGGGGCTTTTTCTTTGGCAGAATCATTTTGCCGGATACACCAGCGGTACACGATCCGAGGACGCGGAGGTGATCGCCGTCGCGAGAGACAACATCCAGACCTCAATCCATGCGTACGCTGTTGCCACCGAAGCGCATCCGACAGTGGCCGTACTTGCGACGCGCATCGCGAACCTGCCGGAGTAATGGCTTTCATCGGAAAACCCTGGAATGAGAAACAGCTCATGGAGATTGGCTGCGCATTCGAGCAAGCTAACGAGGCAAGACTAGCGCCTATCTTCCGACGACACACGGTAACCTGATGTTCAAAGCTGTTCGCATTTCAATTCTGCTGTTCGTGCTGTTCTTTGTTGCGGTAAGCACCTGGCTGACTCAGGCCAGAAGTACCGACTGGAACAACAGCCTTTGGGTCAAGGTCTATCCGATCAACGGGGATAGCACGACCGAATCGGCCAACTACATCGAGAAGCTGGAACTGCGCGACTTTGCAGGAATAGAGTCCTTTCTTGCGCGTGAGACCGGCAAGTACGTCAAGAACATCTCTCGCCCGGTACGCGTCGAACTCGGTCAGCCGATCGGCACCCAACCACCACAACTCGGAGGCAAACCCAACGCATTCTCGGTCATGCTCTGGTCCCTGAAAATGCGCTGGTGGGCGACCAGCATTACTGACGATCAGGACCGCATCGACCCAGACGTCAGGATTTTCGTCCGATACCACACGCCGCGGTCAGCGGTTGAGTTGGAGAATTCGGTCGGTCTGCAGAAGG
>Ga0224508_10001290_pt1 | contig 22622 bp, 16 predicted proteins | sample SF_Jan12_sed_USG_4_FD_170157 | JGI IMG/M metagenome (GOLD analysis project Ga0224508, IMG submission 170157) | Sediment microbial communities from San Francisco Bay, California, United States - SF_Jan12_sed_USGS_21 | ecosystem: Environmental > Aquatic > Marine > Sediment | place: USA... | reverse complement strand
ACCCTCTTTTCGCACTCCCTGAATCAAGAAGGACCGAGTCGTGATGCGGTGCCCCTCGAGGGTGGCCCAGCTTTTGCCGGCGGGCCGGACTTCGATCGGATAGAAGTTGCCGCCCGACCAGAGCCGAGAGCGACCCGAGCCAAACGCGGGCTCGCGCCGCAGACGCCAGATACTCGAAGCAATGTCGACCGCTTCTTCGCCGCCGAGATCCTCCTCCTTTTCCTTCTTTCTGCCGCGAAACATCTGTGTCGTCCAGGCCTTGAGCGTTTCGGCAGCAGGTCCTGAGCCGATCTCGGCGCCGTAGCGCTGGAAATCGCCATGGCGGCTCCGGGGCGAAAAAATGTTCAGCTCGCTCACCAGATGTCCCGTGCCGTTGCGGCCGGTACGCAGGGTCGCTCCCCCACGTCCCGGGACCACGAGCCGCGCCAGCATTCCCTTGAAGCCGCCGAGACTCCATCCATAACTCAACACTTCTTCGTCCATGAGTTGGGCGGCGCGGGCCGACCGATCGAGGTTTTGATCGACGTCGCTGATGACAGGAGGCGACGCGATCAGAAAGAGTGCCACCAGCCAGACACACAAAACCGCCGCGTAGCCTTTCTGTGTTCTTCTACTCATGACGTATCCAGGTTTCTCCCACGCTGAAGGTGCAAAACGCCCGCCAGTTGCTCAAAAGCACCATGTTAGCCTGCGATCCGTGGACTGCTGACCCACCGAACTTACCCGCCTCGCTACCCAGGCGCCAGACCGGCCAAAAAGGAGATTCCCCGGATGCTGCGAAAACTCTTGCCCGTGATCTGCCTCCTCGCCGGCGTATCGCTTTCAGCGGCCGAGGAGATCCCGACCCCGGAGAGTTTTCTCGGTCACCGTGTCGGCGCCGATCGCAAGCTGGCGCCGTACAGCCGGGTGCTCGAGTACATCGACCTGGTCGCCCAGGGCTCGCCACGTGTTTCCGTCGAGCAAGCAGGCGTCTCGACGCTCGGAAACGAGATGCGGACAGTCATCCTGACCTCGGAGTCGAACCAGGCGAATCTAGACCGCTACCGGTCGATTGCCCGCCGTTTAGCCAACGCCGACGAGTTGGATCCCGCCGAAGCGGAGGCACTGGCGCGCGAGGGGAAAGTGATCGCGCTCGTCACCTGCACCATCCACTCGACCGAGGTCGGCTCCACCCAGATGGCCATGGAATTCGTTCATGACTTCGCCACCACCCGCGATCCACGCAAGACCGCCTGGATGGAAGACGTGATTCTGCTCCTGATGCCGTCGATCAACCCGGACGGTCAGGTGATGGTGGTGGACTGGTACGACAAGCATGTCGGCACCGAATACGAAGGTGGCCGCATGCCGTGGCTCTACCAACCCTACGTGGGCCACGACAACAACCGCGACTTCTACATGCTCACCCAGAAAGAGACGCAAGTCGTCAACAATCTTCTCTACCATGAGTGGTTTCCACAGGTCTTTGTCGATGAGCACCAGATGGGTTCGTCGAGCGTTCGCATGTTCGTGCCACCGCAGACCGATCCCTTGGCGCCGGAGGTTCACTCGCTGATCTTTCGCCAAGCCGACTTGATCGGCACCAACATGTCCTTCCGCCTAGAAGAGGCGGGCAAGACCGGCGTCGGTCATAACATGATCTACGACAGCTACTGGCCCGGCGGCACCCGCAACACCGCCTGGTGGAAAAACGTCACCGGTCTGCTCACCGAGGTGGCGAGCGTGCGCATCGCATCGCCGATCTACATCGAGCCCGGCGAGCTGCGCGGCGGCCGCAAGGGGTTTCCGGAGTACAAACGGCGCGCCAACTTTCCCTCTCCTTGGCCCGGTGGATGGTGGAGGCTGCGCGACATCGTCGAGTACGAGTTGATTGCAACCTGGGCGCTGGCCGAGTCGGCATCGCAGTACCGGCAAGAGATCTTGACCAACTTCGGTCGTATGGCACGGGAGTCGAGCGAGAGCGGCCTCTCGGAGCCCCCCTACGCCTGGATCGTCGCCCCCGATCAGCACGACCCGGTGGCAGCGGCCAAGCTGGTTGACCTTCTTTTGCGACACGGTGTCCGTGTTTCCGTTGCCGACGAAGAGCTGAGGGTCGGCCGGACCCGCTATCCCGCGGGGACCCTGGTCATCCCAGCCGCTCAGCCCTACCGGGCCTTCCTTCGAACGATGCTGCGGCCTCAACGTTACCCGGAGGTCAGGCCGCATAAAGACGGCCCCATCATCCCTCCATACGACGTGACCTCTTGGTCGCTACCGCTTTCGATGGGAGTGGAGATCGTCGAGACCTCAGAGCCGGTGACGGGAGACCTCAGCCGGATCGAAGAGCCCCTGTGGCCAGGTGGGGATGTCTCCCCTGCCGAGGGTGGATATGTCATCTCCCACGCCGCCGACACCGCCTTTACGGCGATCAACCGTCTTCTGGAATCCGGTCGTTCGGTCTTCTGGCTCTCGCAGGCACCCTCGGGAGGCCAGGTCGGCGATATCTATCTTCCGCCCCACGTCATCGAGGTCTCGGAACTATCCCGCCTCTCGAACGAACTCCATCTTCCGATTCGTGGGCTCGAAGCCGAGCCGGAGGGGAGACGCTGGCGACTGCGGCCTCAACGCACCGGTCTCTACAAACCCTGGCGCGCATCGATGGACGAGGGCTGGACTCGTTTTCTGCTCGAGAGCTATGAATTTCCCTTCCTCAACCTCTCCAACCAGCAAATCGAGAAAGGAGAGTTCGAGGAGCTCGACGTGTTGCTCTTCCCCGACGTCGGCAAATCGCTCATCGAGAAGGGCGAGCCGGAGTCGGAGGATGCGCGCCGTTTCGCGGCCAAGATGCCACCCGAATATTCTGGCGGCATCGGCGTTGAGGGTGGAGATCGAATCAAGACTTGGGTAAAAGCCGGCGGCACGGTGGTCGCGCTCGACTCATCGAGCGATTATTTTATCGAGCTTTTTCAGCTGCCGGTGCGAAACGTGCTCAAGGGCAAGAACTCAACCGAGTTCTCGGCTCCCGGAACCACCGTTCGGCTGTTGATCGACACGACGCACCCCTTGGGCTTTGGCATGAGAGAAGAGGAGGCCGGGTATTTCGCCGGGTCACCGGCGTTTCGTACGTCGGTACCCGACGCCCGCTTCGAGCGCCGCGTCGTAGCCCGCTACCCGGAGCACCGAGACGACATCCGGCTGAGCGGCTACCTTGCAGGTGCTCAGCTCCTCGAACGTCGGGCCGCGGTTGTCGAGTATGCGGTCGGCAAGGGACGGGTCGTTTTGCTCGGGTTCCGTGCTCAGCACCGTGCACAACCGCTGCGCACGTTCAAACTGCTCTTCAACGCTCTCCTTCTCGGCGGCCTCGAGGAGGTGCCCGGCTAACCGAGGTCGGCGCCGCCTGTGGCCGTTGCTACCTCCGCGCATCACAGCCCCTTGACGTAGGATTCCCTGGTGGCTACGCCGACAAGAATTCTCCGCGGCTGGGGCGGCACCTCGGCGCCCGGTGAGGAGATCCTGGGGGAGAACCTCGAAGAGATCGCGCGCGACGCCGTTCTCACACGAGGCCTTGGTCGTTCTTACGGCGACTCGTCCCTGCCTCCACCCGGCGCTCACAAAGTAGCCGGTTCGACGCGTGCCGATCAGATCCTCCTTTTCGATGAAGCCGATGGTCTCTTGCGCGGCGAGGCCGGTGTGTCGCTGGCCAAGATCCAGCGTGTGATCTTGCCTCGGGGCTGGAGCTTTCCGGTCCTCCCGGGCACCCAGTACGTGACCCTCGGCGGCATGGTGGCTGCCGACGTCCACGGAAAGAACCACCATGTGGATGGCACGATCGGCAGGCACGTCCAGTCGTTGCGGCTACTGCTCGCCGATGGACGCGTCGTTCGGTGTTCACGCGAGGAACGCGCTGATCTGTTTCGGGCCACGCTGGGCGGGATGGGTCTGACCGGACATATCCTTGAAGCGGAGGTACGCCTGCAGCCGATTCCTTCACCTTGGATCTGGGCCGAAACCCAACGTGTCGAGAGTCTCGAGGATCTGATTCTAGGTTTGCGCACCGCCGCCTCGGATTGGCCATTTACCGTTGGCTGGCTGGATGCGTTGGCCACCGGCCGCGGCCTTGGTCGCGGCATCCTGATTCGCGGCCGCTGGGCCGAAAAGAACGAAGCACCGACCAACCCGCCGGCCGAGAAACACCGAATGAGCGTGCCCTTCTACTGCCCCGGCTGGCTGCTCAACAGGGTTTCGATGCGAGCCTTCAACACGCTCTATTTCCGCCGCCATCCGCGCCGGCTCAAAGCCGGTATCCGTCATCCGGAAAGCTTCTTCCACCCACTCGACGCGGTCAGTCGCTGGAACCGCATCTACGGCCGGCGCGGGTTCACCCAACACCAGTGCGTGCTCCCGGAAACCGAGAGGCCCGGGGCCACCCGCCGTTTTCTAGAATCGCTGGTGTCGAGCCGAGCCGGCTCGTTTCTGTGTGTCATCAAGGACTGCGGCGAGGTGGGCGAAGGGCTGCTATCGTTTCCGCGCCCCGGGATTTCTATAGCCGTCGATCTGCAGATCAAGCGGACGACGCAAGAGATCGTCAATCAGCTCAACCGGCGCGTCATTGCCGAAGGCGGACGCATCTATCTAACCAAAGACAGCCTGACCCGGCGCGATCATTTCGCGGCAATGGAGCCGCGGCTCGAGGCGTTCGACGCGGCCCGACGCCGTTGGGACCCCGAACGGCGTCTGCAAAGCGCCCAGTCGGTGCGGCTTTTGGAGCAAGCGCGTTGAAGGTCGTGATCCTTGGGGCAACCCGCGGAATGGGCCGAGCCCTGGCGCGCAAGATGGCCGCGCGTGGGGACCGATTGTTTTTGCTCGGGCGTGACCGCAATGCCCTCGATCGGAGCGCCCAGGACCTCAAGGCGCTCGGCGGGGCCGAAGTCGGGACGAGCCATTGTGACCTGGAGCAACCCGACGGCTTTGCCGCGGCTCTCGCCGCCGCCGAGACCGCCCTTGGGGGCTTTGACACCGTGGTGGTCACGGCGGCACTCTTTGCGCCGCAGGATGAGCTGGAGCGCGACCACCTTCTCTCGCGGCGTCTCCTCGACGTCAACTTCACTCGCACGATCGAGTTTTGCGAGGAAGCTCGACGGCGGCTGACTGGCGGAGGAGGAGGCACACTCTGCGTCTTCAGCTCGGTCGCGGGAGAGCGCGGCCGAAAACCTGTCGTCCTTTACGGCGCCGCCAAGGCAGGTCTCAGCCACTATCTCGAAGGCCTCGACCACAAGTTTCGCTCGATGGGACTGAAGACAGTGTGTGTCAAGCCGGGCTTTGTGAAGACCGACATGACCGCCGGCCTCGATCGACCCCCCTTTTCCGGCGAACCCGAGAAGATCGCCCCGCGGGTCTTGAGGGCAATCGACCGCGGTCGACCGGTGGTCTATGTGCCACCGCCCTGGCGCTGGATCATGCTCGTGATTCGCAACCTACCGCGTGCGATCATGCGGAAGGTGGGGTTCTGATCTCCCCTCGCTCAACTCCCCCGGGGAATCGAGGGCGAGGGGGTGGTTTAGCCGACCGCTTCGAGCTCGTCGACCAACCCGCTCAACACTCGAACACCGCCGCGCCAGAACTCACGATCGGTCATGTCGACGCCGGCCTCGGAGAGAATCGTCTCGGGGCGAGCCGAACCACCGTGAGTCAAGATCCGCAGATAGCCCGGTATGAACGACTCACCCTCTTCCTGGTACCGCCTGTAAAGAGCCAGCACCAGGAGTTGTCCAAAACTGTAGGAATAACAGTAAAAAGGTGTGTGGTAGATGTGCGGAATCGAGAGCCACTCGTAACGGAAGTCTTCCTCCACCTCCACCGAGTCTCCAAACTGCTCGGCCAGAAGATTGAAGTATAGATCGCCGAGATCCTCCGGAGAACGCCCACCGAGGATGGCCTCGTGCGCTGCGATCTCGAAACGCACAAAATACGCCTGCCGGACTACCGTGGCGTAGATGTCATCGAGGGAAGCCGCAAGTAGCTCGCGGCGCACCAGCGGATCGGACTCCTCAGCCAGCAGCCGATCGGCGAGTAGCCGCTCGGCAAAGACCGAAGCCGTCTCGGCCAGCGGCAACGAGGCGTGCTGGGTAAGAACCGAGTGGTCTGCCGCCATCATGCTGTGGATCGCATGACCCAACTCGTGGGCCAAGGTCTCCACATCACGCACCCGACCAGTGTAGTTGACGAGAAGCCAGGGGGTCTGCGACGGCAGAACGGTGGCACAAAACGCTCCACCCTTCTTTCCCTTTCTGATCTCGCTGTCGATGTGTTGTTCATCGAAGACCCGCCGCGCCAGTTCCTCGAACCTGGGATGAAAGTCGGCAAGGGTCTCGAGTACCTGGTCGACGGCGTCGGCGTAGGGAATCCTCCAGTCGGAGGCGCTCAGCGGAGCGTACAGATCGTAGCGACTGAGCTTCGCCGTACCGAGTTGGCCGGCCTTCCAGCGAAAGTACCTTCGAAAGACCGACGCCGCCTCCGCTCCGGTTTCCAGCAAAACCTCCACCGCCCGGTCAGGGACGTCGTTGGCGATGTTGCGAACCGCGATGGGCGAACCGAAGCCTCGAAGCTCCACCTGCTCGCTCGCCCAATCCCGTACCCGGTTGACATAGATCTGGCCCAGGATCTTCGCCTCGCCCTTGAAGACGCGAAACGACTCGCGATAGGCGGCCTCCCGCAGATCGGCTTGCGGAGAAAAGACAAGGCTCATGGCCTCATCTCGCGTAAGCCGTTTTGTCTCGCTGTCTACTTCGATCTCGAACTCGAGACGATTCGTAAGCATCGAGTAGAGCGTCAAGACCGCTCCGATACCATCGGCATCCTTGAGGTTGACGATCTGCTCACACCGCTCCTCGAGGGTGAAAGGCTTCATCCGTCGAAGATCCCTCAGGAAGTGGACAAAGTCCGGCTCCTGACTCTCGTCCGGCAACAGCCGTTTGGCTTCGCTGTCGCTCAGCTCTTTCCACCAAAGGGTCAGAAACACGACCCGGTTCTTGAAACCGATCAGGGCCTGCTCCATTCGATTGCGAAAAGTCAGGGCCTCTTCGCTCTGCGTGTCCGCCGCAAACGCCAGCTGGGCGTAGGCGGAAACGACAAAGCTCTTCTCGGTCAACGCTTCGTAGGTTCGCAGCAGCTCCAGAAGCTCTGCCGAGGTGAGCTCCGGACCCAGTCGGGGCCTGGCGGCCTCCAATTCGCCAACCGCTACCTCCATCTCGGCCAAAAACCGTGACGCCGCCTCTTCGACCGGTTCCGGTAGCAATTTAGTCAGTGACCAGACGGTCTGTTCGTACTCTACTCTGGTAACAGTCATGATGCCCTGATCGAAAACGAGTCTTGGAGTGCGGGCGGATGGAATCGCAGAACCTTATCGCAACCGCATCACTGTTTGCTATCTTCGTCAGATGTCGACCACTCTTTCGACCCCACGCCAAAAGCACCGCAACACAGCAGTCTCAACAACGATTCTCCTCGTTTTGTGCCTCGGTTTGTCTCCGCTGGCCGCGGCCTCCCCGCCTTTTGAAGAGGTGTTCACTGGACGCGCCCTGAGATTCGACTACTACCACTCGGGGATCGCCGGAGAGGAGCACATCAGTCTTCATCGACTCCGGCTCGAAGGCAGCTGGCCGGGCCGGCGAAGCGGCCTCGACCAAAGCACCGGCTTCGGCAAATACCGTTTCGAGGTCTTCGAGCCGGAGGGCGAACGCCGCCTCTACAGCCATGGTTTTTCCTCGATCTATGGCGAATGGGAAACCACCGGAGAGGCCCGCCGGGGATTCCGGCGCTCACTGCACGAGTCCCAGCGATTCCCTGAACCCAAGATGCCGGTGGAGCTCGTGCTCAGCAAGAGACAGGCGGACGGCACATTCGCCGAGATCTACCGGCTCCCCATCGATCCACAAAGTCGCTTTGTAGACCGCTCGCAGATCCCCCGCCGGGGTGAGCTCTGGCCGGTGTTCGAACACGGCGATCCGGCGGAGAAGGTCGATCTTCTGGTTCTCGGGGACGGCTACACCACCGAGGAGCTACCCCAATACCGGATGGACGTGCGGCATGTGGTGGACTCTCTCTTTGCCTTCGAGCCCTTTTCCGAGCGCCTCCAGGACTTCAACGTCTGGGCGATCGACATCGCATCGGAGCACTCGGGCATTTCGCGCCCGCGCACCGATTTCTGGAATCGTACTCCGCTGGGTCTCTCCTACAACGCGTTTGACTTGGAGCGCTACATGCTGACGTTCGAAAACGAGCGTCTAAGAGAGGTCGCAGCACTGGCGCCCTATGACGCGCTGATTCTCATCGCCAACAGCGACAAGTACGGCGGCGGGGGCATCTACAACCTCTACTCGACAGCCGCCGCCAAAAGCGGTCAGCTCCCTTATTTGATCGTGCACGAGTTCGGTCATGCCTTTGCCGGCCTCGGCGACGAGTATTACACCTCACAAGTGTCGTACGAGGAATTCAACCCGCCGGGAACCGAGCCCTGGGAACCCAACATCACGGCGCTTCTCGAGGCGGAAAAACTCAAATGGAAACACCTTGTCGAAGAGTCGACTCCGGTTCCGACGCCCTGGGACCAAGAGACCTACGACCGTGTGTCTCTGGATTTTCAGAAGAAACGCAACGAGCTCCGCGCCGGTGGTGCCTCCGAGGAGCGCATGGAGGAGTATTTCGCCGAGGTCAAACGGGTCACCTCGAAAATCCTCGAGGCCGAGAAGCACTATGGCGTGGTCGGCGCCTTTGAAGGCGCGAGCTACGAAGCCCAAGGTCTCTACAGACCGGCGGCGGATTGCATCATGTTCTCTCGCAACCCGGACCACTTCTGCCCGGTGTGCAGCGAGGCAATCGAACGGGTGATCGACTCGTATATCAAGTAGCGGCCGATAGTGATTCTGTCGGCGGTTCTGTCCTCCCGAGGCCCGGCTCATGGCCCGCATCAGCCGGTCTCACTGTCTCTATCTCCGTCCCTCTTCTCAACACCCTAGAGTTCCTGGTGTGCTCGCGCCTTCGCAAGCCGCCGGCTCGCGATTTGGCGCTCGCCCTGCGGGCTATTCGCCGGACTCGGCTCGGACAGAAGCCGCCGACGGCCACCGCTGATGGCTTCGGCGATCGATTCTGTCCGGCCAGCTCTCGCTGCAGCCCGGTCGAATGACCGGCAGGAACGCTGTGAGCCCGCGGGCACAAGAACGCCTTGAAAGGTCATGCCTGGTCCGCGCGGGCGAACAACGAGGCGCGAGCAACCTCGTCCAAGGCTGATCGGCGAGCGCCGTTTCCAGCCGGGCATTCGACCGGGCTGCCTTGAGCTCGCCTGGGTCCAAAGAGTGGTCTGAGTAAGTTAGTTACTCGGTAGTCGCCGGCGCCTCGGCCTTTTCGAGCGCCGCCTGGAGCGTGTGCCAGGCAAGAGTGGCGCATTTGACGCGCACCGGGAACTCACGCACACCCTCGAAGACCGCCAGCTTGCCGAGTTCGGCCCCCGCTTCGCCGCGCACGCTCGGGTCGCCGGTCAAGAGCTCGTGAAACCGCTCGAAGAGCTTCTCGCTCTCGGCGATGGTCTTCCCCTTGACCGCTTCGGTCATCAGCGACGCCGACGCCTTGGAAATGGCGCAGCCCGAGCCCCGAAAGCGGATGTCCTTGATTGCGCCGCCATCGCCGTCGAGGGCGACGTCGAGCACCAGCTGGTCTCCGCAGAGAGGGTTGTAACCGGTTGCCTCACGATCCGGGCTTTCGAGCGCACCGAAATTGCGCGGCCGTTTGTTGTGGTCCAGGATGACCTCTTGGTAGAGATCTAACAGGTCACTCATCAAGCGAATAGCTCCCGCACCTTGGCCAGGGCCGCTGCCAACTGATCGAGCTCTTCACGGATGTTGTAGAGCGCCAGCGAAGCGCGCACGGTAGCCGGTACGCCAAAGCGATCCATCACCGGTTGGGCGCAGTGATGCCCGGTGCGCACCGCAATCCCTTCGCGATCCAGGATGGTGCCGATGTCGTGCGGGTGAACACCGTCCATCACAAACGAGAGTACGCCTACTTTTTCGCGCGCCGTGCCGATGAGTCGTAACCCCGGCTGGTTCTCGAGCAGCGCCGTGCCGTAGCCGAGAAGGTTCTCCTCGTGCGCCCAGACGGCATCCATACCGATCGCCTCGAGATAGTCCACCGTGGTACCCAACGCGATCGCACCGGCAATATTGGGGGTGCCGGCCTCGAAACGCGCCGGCGGATCAGCATACTCGGTCTTCTCGAAGCTCACGGTGCGGATCATCTCACCGCCACCTTGATACGGCGGCATCTCCTGGAGCAGCTCGAGCTTGCCGTAGAGCGCGCCGATTCCCGAGGGGCCAAAAGCCTTGTGACCCGAAAAGACATAGAACTCGCAATCGAGCTCGGCGACATCGACGGGCATATGGGGAACCGCCTGCGCTCCATCGAGCAGTACCGGGATTCCGCGCGCATGAGCCAGCGCGATCATCTCCCGGACCGGGTTGATCGTTCCTAGCGCATTTGAGACGTGGACCGTGGCGAAGAGTCGCGTCCGCTGGCCCATCAGTTTTTCGAGCTCGTCGAGTTCGACCTCGCCGCGATCGTTGATCGGAGCAACCTTGAGCGTCGCCCCCTTCTCTTCACAAAGAAGTTGCCAGGGGACGATGTTCGAATGGTGCTCCATAGTGGTGATGAGCACCTCGTCACCGGCACCCACGTGGCGGCGTCCGTAGCTCGAGGCCACCAGGTTGATCCCCTCGGTGGTGCCGCGCACAAAGATGATTTCGTTGGGGTTTCGCGCGCCGATGAATCGAGCCGTTTTTCGCCGCGCGTCTTCGTAGGCCACCGTGGCCTTGGCCGATAGATAGTGCACGCCCCGATGTACGTTGGCGTAGAACTCACGGTAGCAACGCGCCTCGGTCTCGATGACGACCTCGGGCTTTTGCGCCGAGGCGGCACTATCCAGATAGACGAGCGGCTTCCCATAAGGCGCGAGCGCCAACGCCGGGAAATCACGGCGGACCGCCTCGACATCGAGGGTTGCGCCCCCCTGAGGCGCCCGCGCCTCTTGCCGGGCCTCGCTCGACAGAGCCGGGGATTTGACGGGCTCACTCATCGCAGAATCCAACGGACTATCGCTATACCGCTTGCCGTACGACCTCGCCCCGAGGAAGTCTGCGGAACAGGAACTCCTCCAGGTCGCGGCGTACTTCGGGGACCTTGATGCGCCCGACGATGTCGGCCGCAAATGCGTAGGTCAGAAGACTCTTGGCCGCTTCCTCCCCGATGCCTCGAGAACGGAGGTAAAAGACCGCCGTCTCGTCCAGTTGGCCAACGGTCGAGCCGTGGGTGCACTTGACGTCGTCGGCGAAGATCTCCAGCTGTGGATGGGAGTTGCACAGCGCCGTGGGCGAGAGCAGCAGGTTCCGGTTGGTCTGCTTGGCATCGGTTTTCTGCGCCCCCTTGTGGACATAGATCCTGCCGTTGAACACCGCCCGCGCCCGACCCTCTAGAATCCCCTTGAACAATTCATGCGAGTCGCAGTGCGCGGCCTTGTGTTCGACCCGCATGTGGTTGTCGACCAGTTGGCTGCCCTCCACCATATAGAGACCGTTCAAGGTCGACTCACAGCCTTCACCGGCCAGTATCGCGTTGACATCGTTTCGCACCAGCCCGCCACCCCAGGAGATCGAGTGCGACGAGAAGTTCGAATCGCGGAGCTGGTGAAGTTGAAACGTCGAGACATGAAAGGCGTCCGTGGATTCTCGTTGCAGCTTGTAGTGGTCGATGACCGCGTTGTCTTCGGTTGAGACCTCGATCACCGGGCAGGTGAGGTAGGCGCCCTCGCCGACCGATCCGTACTGCTCGACAACGGTCACCTGGCTCGACTCCTCAGCGATCAGCATGTGACGGGGAAAGCAAGCAAACGCTTCACCTTCGGGCCGACCCACGTGGATGATGTTGATCGGCCTGTCGACGATCACCCCCTTGGGCACTCGGATCAGAGCACCATCCTCAAACAACGCCGTGTTGAGGGCGACAAAGGGGTGGATCTCAAATTTCGCGTGCCGCGCCAGGTGCCCCTCGAGTCTCTCGGGCGTGTTGGCCAACGCATCCGCGAGACTGCCGACCACGACGCCCTCGGGGAGAGCCTCGATCTGTGAGTGCTCGGCGGAGAAACGACCGTTGATGAAGACGAGCTCATGGGTGCCGGAGTAGCGGTACTTCTCGATCGCTTCGGCCGACACCGAGGGCGTTTCCGCGCCGAGCCGAAAGCCGCTGCGTGCGATGGGCGAGATGTCGGTAAAGCGCCACTCCTCGTCGCGCTTGCCCGGAAAACCGATGTGGGAGAAACGCTCGAAGGCCTGGGCGCGAAGCGCGGTCAGCGATCGGGGCTCTCGCCCCTCTCGTCGTCGAACGACGCCCTCGAACCCGAGCCGATAGACATCCTGCACCGTTGCTCTTGCCGGGGATTCGGTAGCAGATGCTGCGATTGCTGCGCTCATACGCCCCCCCTTAGACCGTCGCAGCCGAGGCGCCGGCTGCACGACCCTCTTCCAACCAGGCGTAGCCCTTTTCCTCGAGCTCGTGCGCCAACTCCTTGCCACCCGAGCGGACGATCTTGCCGTCGACGAGCACGTGAACAAAGTCCGGCACGATGTAGTTCAGCAACCGTTGGTAGTGGGTGATCACGACAAATGCACGCTTCTCGCTACGCAGCGAGTTGACGCCGTCGGCAACGATCTTCAAGGCGTCGATGTCGAGACCCGAATCGGTCTCGTCGAGCACCGCCAACGTCGGGTCCAGAACCGCCATGTGAAAGATCTCGTTGCGCTTCTTCTCGCCACCCGAGAAGCCTTCGTTGACCGGCCGGTTCAAGAGCGTTTCATCCATCTTGACGATCTTCATCTTGTCGCGCACATAGGTCAGAAAGTCCATCGCGTCCATCTCCTCCTGGCCGCGATGCTTGCGAATGGCGTTGAGCGCAGCCTTGAGGAAGTAGACGTTGGAAACACCCGGGATCTCGACCGGGTATTGAAACGCAAGGAAGAGGCCTTCCCGGGCTCGTTCTTCGGGCGCCGCTTCGGCAAGGTCCTCACCTTTGTAGAAAATTTGTCCCTCGGTGACTTCGTATTCGTCCTTACCCGCCATGACCTGAGCCAGAGTCGACTTCCCGGAACCGTTTGGACCCATGATGGCGTGAACCTCACCCGGGCTAACCGTGAGGTTCACCCCGCGCAGGATGTTCTGACCCTCCACCGAAACGTGGAGATTCTTGATCTCGAGCATGCTCATCTTCTCTCTCTTTCCTGGGATTCCGCCGCACCGTCGGCCCGGCGTAGTTTTTTCTCTTGCGAGCTCCTTAACCAACCGAGCCTTCGAGGCTTATTTCGAGGAGCTTGCGCGCCTCGACGGCGAACTCCATCGGCAACTCGTTGAAGACCTCTTTGCAGAAGCCGTTTACGATCATCGACACCGCATCCTCGGTCTCGATGCCGCGAGTGTTGCAATAGAAAAGCTGATCCTCGCCCACCTTGGACGTCGAGGCTTCGTGTTCCATCTGGGCGTTGGGGTTCTGCACGTCGATGTACGGAAACGTGTGAGCTCCGCACTGATCGCCGATCAACATCGAGTCGCACTGCGAGAAGTTGCGGGCCCCATCGGCTCCCTTGAGGATCTTGACGGCACCACGATAGGTGTTTTGGCCGTGCCCGGCCGAGATCCCCTTGGAGACGATGGTCGAGGTGGTGTTCCTACCGACATGGATCATCTTGGTTCCGGTGTCGGCCTGCTGGCGGCCCTTGGAGAGCGCCACCGAGTAGAACTCGCCCACCGTGTCATCGCCCTTCAGAATCACGCTGGGGTATTTCCAGGTGATCGACGAACCGGTCTCGACCTGGGTCCAGGAGATCTTGGCCTTGCGACCCGCGCAGATGCCCCGCTTGGTGACAAAGTTGTAGATTCCGCCCTTGCCGGTTTCCATGTCACCGGGATACCAGTTCTGAACCGTCGAATACTTGATCTGCGCCCCTTCGGCGGCATGCAGCTCGACCACCGCGGCATGCAGCTGGTTCTCGTCCCGCATCGGGGCCGTGCAGCCCTCGAGATACGACACCGAGGCGCCTTCCTCGGCTACGATCAGCGTGCGCTCGAACTGACCTGTGTTCTCGGCGTTGATCCGGAAATAGGTCGACAGCTCCATCGGGCAGCGTACGCCCTTGGGGACATAGACAAATGAGCCGTCGGAAAAAACCGCCGAGTTGAGCGCGGCAAAGAAATTGTCGCCGCGTGGAACGATCTTGCCGAGGTATTTCTTGACCAGTTCGGGGTGATCCTGGATCGCTTCAGACATCGGGCAGAAAATGACACCGGCCTCGGCCAGCTTCTCCTTGAAGGTCGTAGCAACTGAGACCGAATCAAACACCGCATCGACCGCCACACCGGCTAGCATCTGCTGCTCGATGAGCGGAATCCCAAGCTTCTCGTAGGTGGCCAAGATCTCGGGATCGACATCGTCGAGGCTCTGTGGGCCGTCTCCTTTCGGCTTAGGACCGGCATAGTAGGAAATCGACTGGTAGTCGATCGGCTCATACTTGATGTTCGCCCAGGTGGGCTCTTCCATCTCGAGCCAGCCATGGTAGGCCTCGAGCCGCCACTCGGTCATCCACTCGGGTTCGTTCTTCTTGGCCGAGAGCTTGCGAATGACCTCCTCGTCGAGGCCCGGTGGGAACATCTCCTGTTCGACGTCGGTGACAAAGCCGGCCTCGTATTGTTGATTGACGCGTTCTTCGAGGACGTCGGTGACATCCGCAATGGGTTCTGCCATCTTCTTCCCTTCCTATGTAGCCATCTCGGCGGACGACTCGGCTTCGCTGCTCCCCAGTGTGACGAGATCGCGTGTCACCGGGTGGGTCATTTCCGCCAGGGTGATCCCGTCCAGAGCCGAACGAATCGCCAGATTGATGCGCTGCCAGTTTTCACGGATCGAGCAGTTCGACTCCTGCGAGCACTCGCCAGGGGCATCGTCGATGCATTCGGTCACCGCAATCGGACCATCCAACGCACTGATGATCTCGGCCATCGTCACCTCCTGGGGCCGGCGGGCAAGACAGTAACCGCCCTTGACACCCCGGTGGGACTCGAGCAGGTTCGCCCGGGCCAGAAGCTTCAAGATCTTCGACACGGTCGGCAACGGCAACTGCACCAGATCGGCCAGCTGAGATGCGTTGAACCAGTGCTTGGGATCCAGCGCCATGCGCGTCAGAAGCACAATCCCATAGTCGGCTTGTTTGGTCATGCGGAGCATACGTTTCTTGCCTGGATCTCTTCTCTGAACAAATCGGACTAAATCAGTCCGATTTAAGAGATCGTAGCAGATCGCCAACCGCTGTCAAGAAGGCCTTTTGGCTTCAGACCGTTCGATCGGGAGCGCTGGTCGACGCCGGTTCGGGGGGCGGGGAAGACCTTTTGCCCACCTCGACAAGCACGGGCTGCGGTGGCTCCCCGGGTCCGAGGAGCACGGCGGCCCAGGCCATCCCATCACTGTGTTCGAACGCGATCTTCAGCGTCATCGTCAGCGGCACCGAGAGAATCATCCCGAGCGGGCCCCAGATCCAACCCCAGAACATCAAGGACACGAGCACCACGGTGGTCGAAAGCCCGAACCGCCGCCCCATCAGGTGAGGCTCGAGCAGATCACCCACCAGAACCTTGACCACCAGATAACCAAGGGCGAGCACCAGCGCGCGACCCCAACCGAACTGCACGAGGGTCACCAGCACCGCCGGAACCGCAGCAATAACGGGTCCGAGAACCGGAATGTAGTTGAGGAGAAAAGCAGCAAGACCCCAAAGAAGTGGGAAATCAACACCCAAAAACCAAACCCAGGTCCCAATGACCAACCCCGTCCCCACGCTGATCGCCGTCTTGATACCGAGATACCTCTGGACCTCGCGCATCACACTCTCGAAGTGTCGCTTTGGGTCGGCTCCGCCGAGCGCTCTTTTGAGCTTGTCCGGGAGGACCACCAACTCATACAGAACAAAGACCAGGGTCACGGCTACCAAAGTGATGCCGGAGAACGCGGAGACGACGCCCCGAACCGTGCCACCCACGATTCCACCCACGACGTCTACGAGCTGGCGGGGATCAATGGGCTCCAAAGTCACCCAGTCCGAAAGATCGAAGCCTCGCTCTTCAAGAGCCGCGAGCCCGGCTTTGCTCTTCTCGATGAGTTGGGTTACATAAGTCGGCGCCGTCGAGGCGAATTCGTTGACCGCCCCGGAGATCAGCAAACCCAACGCCACCAGCAAGGCCAGATCCGCGAACACTGTGGCAATGACCGCCAAAACCGTCCTGACGCCGCAGCGGCGAAGCCATTCGAGAAACGGAAAACTCAAGACTGCGATGAAAACCGCCAGTAGGAGGGGCTGCAGAATCTCCGCCGCCGCCCTCAGACCCGCGACCACCACCACAAAGGAGGCCGCCGCGAGAAGCGACCGGGCGGGACCACCACCCTCCCTGGAACTCTCCGCCATATTCATAACCTAGCATGGGGTCTCTCCCTCGACCCCCGGCACCCCGGTCTCTCTAGAAGGCGATTCCGAGTCTCGCCAACTCGGTCTCGATCTTTTTCTGCCATCCGCGATTTGCCGCCGGGCTCGCCGGGCTCGGGTGGAGGATCCTGCCGATTCGAACGCTCGATTCTTGGAGCGCGACCCGCGCTCTCGACTCGGCGAAGCGTCCTACACCAACGATCCAGGTCGGCGAAAGAGCTTCGATGCTCGCGGCCAGGGCGCGGTCGCAATGTCCAAACAGAGCCCGCCGCTCCCGGGCGGGTAACCGGTCCGGCGTCCGGTTGCGCCCGCTTTCCTCCAGAAAAACCAGCGGGCAGTAGTTGGCGACAAAGAAACGGGCGAAGAACTCCTCGGGGGAACCGAAGCGGTCTTTAGCCCAACCCCAAAGACGCCGACCGCTCACCTCACTACGACGACAGTCGAAGCCGTCGACGGGCCTCTTCGGGTGCTCGCGCTCCGGCCGCCCGATCGGGGTTTCGATCTCCATCCAGCCACGGACCGATTCGACCTCGCCAAAGGGCACACCGGTCTGGCTCATCCCCCAGGGACCCGGGTTCATTCCAAGGAGGACGACTCTGTTCCCCCCTCTCCCGAAGCGACGAAGATAGGCTGCATGAGCCGGCCACGCGTATTCCAAGGGGTTGTAGACGTGGGTCACGGGAGACGAGAATTCGAGTCGCCCCGCGGCGCCCGACAGCTCCTCGGCGATCCTCTCGAGCCGTGTCAGACCCATGCTATATTTCTCACCCGGCAATTCCACCGAGAATCGGCTAACGTCGCTTCCGGTCGAGTTTCTTCAACCCTAGATACGGAGGAATGCAAATGTCAGTAGCCAAAGTGACCGAAATCTCAGCCTGCTCACCGGACGGTTTTGACGCCGCGGTTCGCGAAGGTATTTCCCGCGCCAGCAAAACGCTGGACAACATCAAGGGCGCCTGGATCAATGAGACAAAAGTCGAATGCGCCAACGGAGAAGTGACCAACTTCTGCGTCAACATGAAGGTCACGTTCGTTCTCAAAGACTAGAGTAGCACCAGCGGATGAGTGAAAAGGGAGGCGACTATCGCCTCCCTTTTCTTGGTCCGGGTAACGGCTCAGACCCGCATCGGACTGGGCCCGGCAACCCGCACCCGCTCCCCGACCCCTTCTTCAAAGCCGCTGAAGTTCTCACTGAACATCTCGGCCAGCTTTCCAGCGCGATCATCATAGGCGGCTGCGTCGGCCCAGGCGCTCCGCGGTCGCAAAATCTCGTCCGGCACACCCGACACACGCACCGGCACCTCCAGACCGAAAAACGGATCCGCCGCATAGCCCACTTCTTCCAGCTCTCCAGCAAGAGCGGCTCGCACCATTCGCCGCGTGTGGCTGAGAGCCATTCGCTGACCGACGCCAAACGAGCCCCCAGTCCAACCGGTGTTCACAAGCCAAACGCGTGCATCGTGTTGGCGGATCTTCTCCGCCAGCATGCGGGCGTAAACACCGGGGTGCCGAGGCATAAATGGCGCGCCAAAGCAGGCACTGAACGTGGCTTTCGGATCTGTGACGCCTCTTTCGGTCCCGGCCACCTTGGCGGTATAGCCGCTCAGAAAATGGTAAGCCGCCTGATCTTCGCTCAACCGGCTGATCGGGGGCAGTACACCAAAGGCGTCGCAGGTGAGAAAGACTACATGGTTCGGATGCCCGGCAAGGCCGTCCAGGTCCGCGCGCGCGAGTTGAGTCAGAGGGTAACTGGCACGGGTGTTCTCGGTGTGGGCACCATCATCGAGATCGATCCGGCGGTTCGCTGGATCGATCACGACGTTCTCGAGAATCGTGCCAAAACGGCGAGTCGTAGCATAGATCTCGGGCTCACCGCTGGGCGACAGCCGGATCACCTTGGCATAGCACCCGCCTTCCATGTTGAAGACGCCCCGATCGCTCCAGCCGTGCTCGTCGTCACCGACGAGTGTCCGTTCGGAGTCGGCCGAGAGTGTTGTCTTGCCGGTACCGCTCAAACCGAAAAACAGCGCAGTATCGCCATCGGGCCCGTAGTTGCAGCTGCAATGCATCGGCAAAACGCCCCGCTCGGGCAACAGATAGTTCATGACCGAGAAGATCGACTTCTTGATCTCTCCGGCGTAGGAACTACCACCGATCAATACCAGGCGTTTCTCGAGATCGACCAGAATAAACGTACCGCTCGTGGTGCCGTGGAGGGCCGGGTCGGCCTCAAAGCCGGGCGCCGAGATCACCGTGAACTCCGGAGCATGACCCTCGAGCGTCGGACCGTTCGCCTCGCGGACAAACATATTGCGCGCAAAAAGGTTGTGCCAAGCCACTTCGTTGACTATCCGGACCTTCAACCGGTACTCAGGATCGGCACCGGCATAGCCGTCAAAGACAAAGACTTCGCGACCTTCGAGATAACTGCAAACCTCTTTGTGCAACGCAGCAAAGCTTGCCGGGGCAAACTCGCGGTTGACGTCACCCCACCAGATGTTCGCGGCACTCGTAGCTTCCGGGTTGCGCACAAGAAAGCGGTCGTTGGGGGAACGGCCGGTGTGGGCACCCGTCCGGGCCACTAACGGGCCCTCGGCTGCGAGCATGGCCTCACCACGCCGGATCGTGTGCTCGTAGAGTTGCGCAGGTGGCAGATTCCAGTAGACGTCGGCAACGCCTGCCAGACCCGCCGCTTCCAGCCCGTGGCGGCTGGCGTACAGGCCGTGATTCTTCATCGGTGGCTAACCCCTGGGTTGGTTGGTCGAGACCTCGGGCGCCGAATGACGGCGAGGCCGGAACCAAGATTCTACCCCTGCTGCGTCTTGGGCTCAACGACTCGAAAAACGGCTGAACCGAGGGACCTTGCCTGGGTCTCCACAGGGTACGGCAAGCTGACCGACGTGCTCACAGCCCGGTCGAACGCCCGGCTGGAGATGAAGCTCGCGATTTGCGACGCGGTCTCCCCGAGAGCCGGTTCGAAGCCGCATTTGACGAATTGGGCTGCCACACCGCTGGGTGATTCTCACCACGGTCGGCTCTGACGGCTGCTCACCCCTTCGGGAGCAAGGCTCCCGATTTGGGGCTCGCTCGGCGGGCGCTCACCGGCTTCGGAGAGACCCGTCGCAAGAGGCTCGCATCCTCCACTGACCGACGACTTCCAACCGCATCACAGGATTCCGAATGACGATCGTGCCGGTCGGCGTTCCAAAGCAGCTCGGCGAATGCTCGGCGGGAACGCCGTGAGCCCGCGAGTGTACAAGGGTCTTGGAAGGCCTGGTTGATCCGCGCGGGCGAACAACGAGGCGCGAGCGAAATCGTCCAAGGCTGAGTAGTGAGCGCCGTTTCCAGCCGGGCGTTCGACGGGCTGCAACCAGCCAGGCAGCGCGGAGGCTCTCGGGGAGATCTCGCCGCAAGGACTTACTCGGTTGGCTGAGGGCCGCCGAGAAACTCGAGAACCAGACCCACCATGGCCCGGATACCTACCTCGACCGCCCCATCACCGGCGCGAAACGTCGGGGTGTGGAGACCACCCGACTCCATCCCCTTCTCGACCACACCAAGCCGGAAATAGAAACCCGGAACCTCGTTGGCGAAATAGGCGAAGTCCTCACCGCCCATGGTCGGCGAGGTTTCGATCACGCTCTCTGCGCCGACCGCGTTTTCGAGTGCCGGGCGTACCCTGAGAGCCAACTCGGGGTCGTTGATCGTCGCGGGAGCGTTGTTCTGGTACTGAACGATCTCGTAGGAACCTCCACCCGCGGTCGTCACCCCTTCGAGAATCTTCGTGATTCTCCGCTTGACCTCTTCTCGGGCATCATCGCTGAACGTACGTACGGTACCCTCGAGGTGAACTTCCGCCGGGATGATGTTGAAGCGCTCGCCCCCCCGGATGATGCCGACGGTAACGACGCTCGGTTCGAGTGGCGACAGATTGCGCGAGCGAATCGTCTGGAGCGCGGTGACCACCTGCGACGCCATGACGATCGGGTCCACTCCGAGATGGGGATAGGCACCATGCGACTGCTTGCCACGCACTTTGACGACAAAATGATCGACCGCCGCCATCGTCGGACCAGCCGCCCAGCCCACCGTCCCGATCTCGAGACTCGGCCACGAGTGAAGGCCAAAAATCACTTTGGGTGTCGGCACGCCGAAGGCGCCTTCGTCGAGCATTCGCTTGGCTCCGCCTGGCTCACCCGGTGGTGGCCCCTCTTCCGCGGGTTGAAAGATGAACTTGACGGTACCCGCAAGCTCCTGCCGATTCGGAGCCAGCGCCGCGGCCACTCCGAGGACCACCGAGGTGTGGATGTCGTGCCCGCAAGCGTGGGCTAGACCCACCTCCTGACCGAGGTACAGGCCGCGTTTCACCGATCGAAAAGCGAGATCGGTTTCCTCAGTCACCGGAAGGGCGTCCATATCGGCACGCACGGCGACAACCGGCCCCGGCAGCCCCCCTTCGAGTACGCCGACGACACCTGTCAGACCGACGTCCTCCTCGACCTCCAGACCCAAACGGCGGAGTTCGTGTGCGACCAACGCTGCCGTTTCGACCTCGCGGTTTCCAAGCTCTGGGTTGGCGTGGATTCGGTGCCGGATGTCGATGAGCTTTGGCAACGAGGCCGCGATCGCGCGGTCGACATCTAGCACGGCGGACTCCGCCTCGAACGATGCCGTCAGAGCGCTGCAAACCAGAAGCGGCAGGACATAGAACTGGATTCGTGTTCCCATGGGGTAGTTCTCCGCTGGGGAGTCTAACCGGAGCACCGCCGGCGACAGAGGAAATGCTGTAAGCTTTCCAGCCGCTCGTCCGGTTCATCGGATCGATCTACGCGGGAGACTCCAGTGAGAATCGAAGGTCGCAAGGTCCTGGTTTTGGGTGGCTACGGCCTCGTCGGCATCGCCGTGTGCCGCAAACTTCTCGAACGCGGCGCGGCCGAGATCCAGATCCACAGCTTGCGTGCCCATGAAGCCGAGCAAGCTCGAGAAGAGCTGGCGCCAGAAGCCGGAGCGACTCGTCTCTCGGTCTCGAGCGGAGACATCTTCGGTCTTGCCGAAAAGGCCGATCGCTTGACCGATCTGCGCGCCCAGCTCGAGCAGCTCGATGATTCGCGACTCCCTGACTATCTTCTCTACCGGCTTCTGAGTGAGAGCCGCTCCGACGTGGTCATCGACTCGGTCAATACGGCAACCGGCATTGCCTATCGGGACATCTACAGCGCGTCCGCGGACGCGCTCGCCTCGCTCGAAGGGTCGGGTTTCGAGCAACTCGACGGTGAAACCGCAACGCTACTCCTTGAATCCCTCTACGTCCCGCGGCTCATTCGACACATCCAGGTTCTCTATCGAGGCATGCGGGACGCGGGAACGAGTGTCTACTTCAAGATCGGCACCAGCGGAACCGGCGGCATGGGCCTGAATGTGCCTTATACCCATTCGGAGGAGAAGCCGAGCCGCGTCCTGCTGTCCAAGAGCGCGGTAGCCGGGGCCCACTCACTTCTTCTCTTCTTGATGGCCAGAACGCCTGGAGCACCCATCACAAAGGAGATCAAACCCGCCGCCGCAATCGCCTGGAAGAAGATCGACCACGGACCCATCGTGCGCCGTGGCGAGGCGATCCGGCTGGTACGGGCCAAACCACGACCGGTGGGAGATACCTTCTCAACGGTCGATCCTTCGGCGGCCGAGCTCACCGACGAAATCCTGACCACCACCTACATCGACACCGGCGAGAACGGCATTTTCAGCCTGGAAGAGTTCGCGATGCTCACAACCGCCGAGCAGATGGAATTCGTCACGCCGGAGGAAATCGCTCAGTATCTGGTTTTCGAGATCGAGGGTGGCAACACGGGCCACGACATCATCAACGCCCTCGACAATGCGGTGCTCGGTCCCAGCTATCGGGCCGGGATGATGCGCCATTGGGCGATGGAATGGATGACCGAGCTAGAGGCCACTGGCGAGAGTCGCAGCGTCGCTTTCGAGATGCTCGGCCCACCACGCAACTCCAAGCTCCTGTTCGAGGCGCACCTTCTGCGGGAGTGTTTCAGCACCATGACGTCGGTCCGCGAATCGAGTGCCAGC
>Ga0224508_10001289_pt1 | contig 22632 bp, 14 predicted proteins | sample SF_Jan12_sed_USG_4_FD_170157 | JGI IMG/M metagenome (GOLD analysis project Ga0224508, IMG submission 170157) | Sediment microbial communities from San Francisco Bay, California, United States - SF_Jan12_sed_USGS_21 | ecosystem: Environmental > Aquatic > Marine > Sediment | place: USA... | reverse complement strand
TGAGCGGCAGACTGACACTGACCATGCCGCGCTCCGTGCCCGACCCGAGCCTCGCGAACCCGAACAGCCGCGCCTGGCCATCCAAGCCGAGACCCTCGGCTGTGCTGAGCTCCTCGATCAGTAGACGATCTGTGATGCTCGCGTCAGGGAAAGGTCGCCCAGTCCACTCGCCTTGTGCGGGATAACTCGCGACCACGATGCCGCGAGAGTCGAGTATGACAAGCTCAGTTTCCGGCGCCGCCTCGACACCCTGCAACACATCGTTGAGCCAATCGAGCTCGAGTCCGCCATACACGAAGTATTCAACCTGTAATGAATCATCGAGAACGGGGTACAGTGCGCCGATAACCGGATGCCCGCTCAGCCGTCCGGTCATATGGCGACTCACCGAAAAATTTCTGTCATTCAGCGCTCGCTGAAAAAAAGGTCGATCTTCCTGAGAAATGTCGGTAGTCGACCCTATAGACGAACAGGAGATACGGCCGGTTCGCTCGACCCGGGCCAACGCAGAGAATCTCGGAGAATCCAATGTAAGATCCCTGAGTATGAAAAGACAATCTGGCGCGGTGCCTGATCGGATCTCGGCGATGCTTCCGACCGTCTTGAGAATATCTCTGACGCCAGCGAGCATTTGTGTGTGTTCGCGTGCGACCGACAGAGCCAACCGCCTCGCGTCGGCTCGCGCCTCCGCCGTTAGCGCCGCGGCATCCTGGTTTGATCCGTAGACGTGGAGAGCCGTCAAGGGAACCGCAAGCATGAGCAAAACGAGTGCGAGCCTGTCCCGGATACGCAAACCTCTCGAGCGCTCCTTGAAATTTTTGACTCCCTTCTTTCTGAATGAATCGATCATGGCGCAGCCCTCAGCAATTTTGGTGCTCAGCTCTGATAGTCTTCACGGTACTCCTAAGAGACCACCCAACGGCACCGCCGACCAGAAACACTAAGAAGACGAGCAAAGACCGTGGAAGGCTCAATCCCCAGAAAAGAGATACGACTTCTACAACTTCGCCATTCTGGACGGCAAAAACCAAGACTAATAGAAGCAATAGAGCAGTGATTATCAAGCGAAGTCTCATGATTCATCCCTCGTCAAGCCCACGCTATCCAGCCGTTGTATACGAGAAACGTCAATAGCAAAAGTAATCCTTGCATCCGGCCGAATCGGCGACTCTGAATTCCGGCTAGAACCAGCAATGCGACCGTGAGCAAGGTTGCGACCGTCAATGCAAATGGTCCTCGTGCCGGAACGTCGATGGGATTCAATGCCGTTGCCAGTCCTAGAACCATGAGCAGATTGAAGATATTCGATCCCACAACGTTTCCGACTGCGAGATCGGTCTCGCCCCTGCGCACCGCCGAGATTGACGCTACGAGCTCTGGAATCGTCGTACCAAGAGAAACAATGGTCAACCCGATGGCTGCAGGCGTCACACCGAGCCCTATCGCGATTCGTACGGCAGAATCCACCAAGAGGTTGCCGCCCACTGTCAGGCCCAGGATGCCAAGGAGAACGAGACCGAAGTGAGGGGCCACGGCCTTCGCCCGAATTCCCCAGCCGACGTTCCGAGCCTCTGCAATGAACGGATCCCGGTGGGCACCCAGCAAGGCCATGATCGTGTAGTAGAGAAATACAGTGAAGAGCAGACACAAGATCAGGCCATCGGCTCTCTCTATTCTGTTGGCGCCGCCTCCCAGATACTCATCGCTCGATACCACGAGTGCGGCCGTGGAAGCCAGCAGGAGCATGGGTAGTTCACGAGTGACGATTGATGGGTGAACCTCCAGCGGCCGAAACAGCGCTGCGATACCCAGGACGAAAGCGATATTGGTTATGGATGCGCCAACCGCATTGCCAAACGCAACGCCGCCCGCGCCAGAAGTTGTACCGACCACCGCAACCACGAGTTCCGGTGCGCTGGTGCCGAACGCTACGACCGTCAATCCAACCACGACAGGGGGAACGCCTGACGCGCGTGCGATCGCGGCGGCCCCTCGCACCAAGCTTTCGCCGCCGGCCAGCAGCAGAGCCAGACCACTCAGAAAGATGAAGAGCTGTATCGCCATGTGGGTTCTACGTCATCGTAACGGCGGCGCGGCGGCGGATAGCCCACCGGCGACCGTTGTTGCATCGGCTAGACGCTTTCGGTGACCGACGATACGCCGCAGCCGAAGGAAAAACGCTCCCATGAGTGCTAGCGCCCGTTCACGCGTGGCCAGGTCCGCCTGCACCCCGGCGTCTGGTGGACCCTGCGTTTGGTTTCAGAAGTGCTGCGATCATTATCCAAGAACCTGCGACTCAAGAGAGACGCGATTATGTTCGGTGTATCTCGCCGCAGGAATGCGTAGGACTACGCCCGTAATTTTACGGATTGTAAGTACGGGGTACTGAACGTGATGATCTGGACCGTCCATTTCTTCTGGAGCGATGCTTTGCGTGGGTTCGAGATCTATTCAGATTCAGACACGCGCTCTGTTTCAGCATGGAGAGACTGCGGCCTATCGTTGATAACGCTGCGTGAGTTTCGGAGTCGCCTGGACGGGCTCGCAACCGGCGTCGCCGGCGAGTACGCGCTCGTATGTATCGGGCGGCACCGCTCAGTAAACGACTTGCCATTGACCATCGTTCTGGAAGCCCTCGCGGAGGCCAACACCGTCATGCGACTGCATCCGTGCCTTGTCTCCGTGCTACGGGACGATCTCGTGTGCTTTCTTCCAGACTGCTCCAGGATAAACGCACTCAGATTCGCGCGATTGCTTCGCGCTGCGGTTCAGGCATCGGCTCCACGGGAAGGGCGGTTGTTACTCGGCATCGGCGTCGTGCCGGTTGGTGAAGCTCGAAGATCCACGCAGCTCTTGAGATTCGCGCACAACGCCTGCCGAGAGGCCATGAGACGGGGGCATAATCATATAGAAGTCTACGAGCCGACCTGAGATATGCGCTGCAGGTGCCCGCAGATCAAACCCCGCAGGTTTTCGCCATCGCTACCAGATCCGGAATCGATTTGGCTTGCATCTTATCCATGATTCTAGCCCGATGACTCTCCACGGTCCGTGGGCTGATGTCCAGCTTCCGCGCGATGACCTTACTCGAAGTCTCTACCGAGTCGGCGACCAATAGCGCCAGGACCTCTCGTTCACGGGCCGTCAGTTGTTCAAACCGTTCTTTGATGTGTCGATTCTCGAGATCGGCCTGTCGGTTTCTGGCATCCTCCGCCAGAGCTTCCTGTATTCTTTCGAGCAGCACGTCCTGGCGGATGGGTTTCTCAAGGAAATCCACGGCGCCCCCCTTGATTGCGTTGACGGAAGACGGAATATCCCCATGACCACTTATGAAGATGATGGGAATCGCGGCCTGCTTCTGGATCAGGGCTTGTTGAAGCTCGAGCCCGGTCATGCCCGTCAAGCGTAGATCGAGAACCAGACAACCAGGCTCGGTAGGATCGTAGCTCTGTAGAAAATCTTCCGCTGACGGATACCCGACCACGGACAATCCCCGTTTCTTCAAGGACAACATAAGCGCATTGAGCACGGAGGGGTCATCCTCAACGAGGAACACGGTGGGCTGAGACGCCATGTCAACTTACTCCGATGTGAGGGGAAGCGTGAAGTGGAAGGTGGCCCCTCCCTCGGGGGATGCCTCCGTCCAAAGGTGACCATGATGGCTCGTGATGATGGACTGACAGATCCATAGTCCCAAACCCAATCCCTCCGGTTTTCCGCTCTGAAATGGCGCGTAGAGCTGTGACTCAATTTCATCGTCGACACCCGGCCCCGTGTCGCGCACCGTCAAGCGCACCTCGTTGTCTCCGCGATCACTCGCTACAGTTATGCGGCGCAGCGGACTTTCGGCCAACTCCATTGCTTCCAGGCTATTGAGTATCAAGTTCGTCAGAACCTGTTGGATCTCCACTTTGTTTACCAAAACGCGTGGCAGATTCTTAGCGAGCGACAATTCCAGCGTCGTCTTGTTCGAGCGGATCTCTGCCATCAGAAACCGCGTGGTTACCGTGATCAACGCGTTCAGGTCCTCGGAAGTTTTCTCCGTAGTTCTGTCACCGATCAAGGTCCTTAGGTTTCGAATGATCTCGCCTGCGCGCTGTGTCTGCTCGTATGCCTGCTGGATGATCTCAGCGAGCTCGTTCTCGGACGCGGACCGAGCGACGGACAGTGCGGCGTCGCAATAGTGTCCGATTGCCGCAAGGGGTTGATTGAGCTCATGGGCAAGGCCGGCCGCCAACTCGCTCACCGTAGTAATCCTGGACTGCTTTGCGAGCTCTGCCCGCTCGGCCCGTAAAGCGCGTCTAGTCCGCTCGAGTTCCGAAACGTCTTTGGCGATGGTCGTAATCGCGCTGGGGTTTCCTGCGTCATCGGTGACCAAGGAAACGGAGGTCACCACGGGGAAAACCTCACCGTCCGCCCTCAGGCGAAGCGTCTCGATGTTCTGTATTCGTTCCCCGCTGCGGCAGCGCGCCAACAATTCCTCCGTTTCTTTGTGACGTTCCGGTGGAATCAAGACGGTCATCGGATCACCGATGGTGTCCTCCTGCTTGCGACGAAACGCGCGCTCGGCTTCGTCGTTCATTCCAAGTACGTGTCCAGCGAGGTCCAGAATCAGAATGGGGTCTGCGGAATCACTGAAGACGCGCGCAAGCCGCCGGAGGTTTGTTGTTCGGTGCTGCGTAACGTTTCTGATCCGAACCCAAAGCCCATCCTCCAAAGGACAAGCGCGAACGCTGTACCATCCAGAGTGGGGAGGAAATACGGTGTCGACTTCCACCAGGACTTCTTCCTGCAGCGCGCGCTCCAACGACTGCTGCAGCGGACTCTCTGCGGCGTCCGGGTGGAGCTCCCAGATGCAGCGTCCCAGCAGCTCTGCCCGTGGCTGACCGAAAAACTTCTCCGCCGCGCCATTGAGATAGACGTAGCGCCATTGGCGATCGAGTCCAATCAGGCTATCGTCCAGGCTATCGAGGGCACTCTCGACGTCGAGCGGGTCTGGCCGTCGGTCGAGATTGCGGGTGGTGGCGTCTATCACAAGAGCTCCGCTGTCAAAGGGCTGCGTCTACCCCGTAGGGTAGCAAACAGGCCGACATTTCGCGCGATGGGTTGATGCCAGAGATCCGTAATTCCCAGTCTCCGTAAATCTACGGACGTATTCCTACCAATGTTCGGGCTTCCCAGCCGCTTGCACAATAGCGGCCTCACGGCGGGCTCGTGGAGCTGCTAACTGGAGAACTGATTTGAACCTTAAGAACTTCATCACTCAGACGTTACTCGATGTCGTCGGAGGTGTTGCGGCCGTTCAGGAGACTTACGGTCAGGGTAAAGGGGCGATCTCGCCTGCTCAGCGTCCGCATAACCCCTCTCAGAACATCGATTTCGATCTCGCCGTCGTCGCCGACGGCAGCGGCGAAAAAGAGCGGGGCATCGCTGTCGCACGAACCGAAACCGAAATCGTCCGCCGCGGCCAGCGTAGCGAAGTCAGCCGAGTTCTTCATAAGGAAACCATCATGCAGTGTATTCCCAGTCGAATCCGTAGCGCTAGGGTCGGCGCCTTTTTCATCCTCTGTCTAGTCGGGGTCGAGGTCAGTGGCCAGCAGTCTTCAACACCCCACGGTATCGAGGCTTACATCAGCGAAGATGCGCTCCAAGCGCTGTATGTGCGCCAGACCAACCTAGGTGATTTCGGCGACGTGACACTACGTGCGGGCGTGTTCTTCAATGAACGCCGGGATCTCGTGACCGTAGCGGATCTCCTCAGTGATGTCGTGGACGCCGAGCGATTCCCCCGGTGGACCTTCAGCATTGGGTCGCGGGTGTACGGGGCACTGCTGAACCAGGAGAACCAGGATATTTTCAGTGTGGGCTTCGGAGGGACGGCGCGTTACTCGTTCGGGGCGAGGGAGGTCTTCTCGTTCCAGGTGAGCGGGTTCTATGCGCCCGATATTCTGACTTTCGGCGAGGGCGACAACGTCACAGACGCCAGCGCCCGTTTGGAGATCAAGATCAGGGACCGGCTTACAGGGTTCGTTGGGTATCGGAGCCTAGAGTTCGACCTGACTCAGTTTTCCGACCGCGAAGTCGACGACGGTGTGCATATTGGCTTCCGGCGGACCTTCTGACACGCAACGTACACTGTACACTTGACGGTCCCTTCTGAGGCGAGACGATTGGTCTACTCGTGAGTAAACAAGATCCGATACTGATCGGTGGGCAGGAGATTCCACCCGGAACACGCGGCGATGAGAAGCGGCTACGAGGCTGTCTCGTCGCTGTTCCGATTGTGAACGTATTCGGCTTCCTCAATCGCTCCCGTTATCTTCCTGATCGCCGCGATCTGAATCGCTCTTTTCCGGGCAGAGAAACAGAATCGATAGCAGCACGGCTTGCGAACCTTCTTGCTACTGGGATCGTTGCGAAGTCTGGCTATGGAATCGATCTGCACACAGGGGCAATCGATCGCACGAATCTGCCGCAGATCCGCGGACCCTTAAGGATAGGGCGGTTGTGGATCCTGCGCGGTCCTATTTGACGCGACGTAGGAAACGATCAAAGGCGAACGGTGGAACCGGATGAAAATTGGAATTCTCTCTAGAAACAAGAAACTTTACTCGACTCGGCAACTAGTAGCAGCGGCAGAAGAACGTGGGCACGACGTGCGCGTAATCAATACCGTACGGTGCTATATGGATATCGCGAGCTTCAAGCCGAGCATCCATTACGATGGAAAGCCACTGACTGGATTCGACGCCGTTATTCCTAGGATCGGTGCCTCGGTTACGTTCTATGGCACAGCCGTCGTTCGTCAGTTTGAGATGATGGGCGTTTTTTCGTTGAACGAATCGGTCGCAATATCGCGATCGCGAGACAAGCTGCGCTCCATGCAACTTTTAGCCAGGAAGGGAATCGGATTGCCGGTCACTGGTTTTGCTAATTCGCCGAACGACACGGACGATTTGCTGGAGCTAGTTGGGGGTGCGCCGGTCGTCGTCAAACTATTGGAGGGCACTCAAGGCAAGGGCGTCGTACTGGCTGAGACACGTAAAGCGGCTGAGAGCGTCATCGAGGCGTTTCGCGGGCTCAACGCTAACTTCTTGATCCAAGAATTCATCAAGGAAGCAGGTGGGGCGGATATCCGCTGTTTCGTCGTTGGCGAAAAGGTTGTGGCGGCTATGAGAAGGCAGGCACCAGAGGGCGAGTTTCGGTCGAATCTGCACCGTGGTGGCTCCGCAGAGCTAGTCAGAATAACCCCGGAGGAACGGTCAACTGCCGTTCGAGCAGCCCAAATTATGGGCCTGAATGTGTCAGGCGTCGATCTCTTGCGTTCGAATCACGGTGCAGTAGTGATGGAGGTCAACTCTTCGCCCGGTCTAGAGGGCATTGAGGAAGCCACTGGTAAGGACGTCGCTGGTTTGATCATCGAGTATATTGAGAAACATGCGAAGGCGGGCAAAACCCGTACGCGCGGAACAGGCTAACGTCCTCTGCGTGTACCTGTGATATTTGTCCGCGCCTCTAATCGGGCGCCTTAGTCAGGCTACTCGAAAATTGTGGTTTCAGGATCGTCAAGACCTTAGCGGCTAGCATCGACGCCGTATATAGTTAGCGAACATGTCGCTCAAACCTCGAAAAGGCTGCTACGTGGAAGGCCAGTGCGTTACCGCGAGGCGCCAGGCTGACCAGTGGCTCCGCGGTGAGCTCCAGATCACCGATAGGCCGAGCCGCGCCGCGGGCAGGAATTCTCGTGAGGCGATGGTCCATCGCTTTGTCTTGGCCGCCGTGCTGGCCTGTGCCGTTGCCGTAGCGTCGGCACAGTCGCCGTTGCAGGCAGATGCCGACAGCCTGCGCGCAAAGCTCGCGTTCGTCGGTGAGACTGAAAACCGCCCGCGCGATGAGGATCTGCGACCGGTGCGCACGTCCTTTACCGATCGCGAGGTCAACGCATATCTAAAGGTCTACGGGCCGACTTTTCTGCCTCATGGCCTCACTGACCCACAGATCGTTATCGGTGATCCTGGGCGTGTCACTGCGCGCGGAATTGTGGATCTGGACGCGGTGCGCCTGTCGCGACAGCGTGACTGGCTTGATCCGATGAACTACATGACCGGATTGCTCGACTTTACCGCCACGGGTGTCGTCACCGGCTCGAACGGGAAGGGCATGGCGTTATTCGAATCCGCGACGCTCGCGGGTATATCGGTGCCGAAGAGGATCGTTCAGGAGTTGGTGCGTTACTACACGATAGGGTCAGAGGCGCCGACCGGCTTCGACCTCGACGAGCCATTTGAGTTACCCGCGAACATCCAGAGCATCGTCTTTGAACCCGGCCGCGCGACGATTATTCAGTAGAAGCGCGCGAAGGTGCGTTACGGCTTGCCCTGGCTATGCGACCTTTCGCTTCACACGAGACTGTTAGATGAGTAATACATATATCTGGTTAGGTATTCTGTTTTGCCTGACGCAATCCGCTACCTTTTCTGGACTCAACCTCGCGTTTTTCACATTGAGCCGCCTTCGGCTGGAGGGCGAAGCCAGTGCAGGTAGCCGCGCGGCGAAGACGATTCTTGCATTGCGGCAGGATTCTAACTTTTTGCTGACGACGATTCTCTGGGGAAATGTCGGAATCAACGTGCTGCTGACTCTGCTGTCCAACTCCGTTCTAGCGGGTGTAGCGGCGTTTCTTTTTTCGACCGTCGTAATTACGTTCGCTGGAGAGATCATTCCGCAGGCCTATTTCTCCCGTCACGCAATGAAAATGGCGGCGCTTCTCAGCCCGGTGCTGAGGTTTTATCAATTCCTGCTGTATCCGGTTGCAAAACCCAGTGCCTGGATGCTCGACAAGTGGTTGGGCAAGGAACATATCGAGTTTCTGCGCGAGCACCATCTGAAGCAGGTCATCGAGCAGCACATTCAATCGGACAGGGCAGAAGTCGATGAGGTCGAGGGGATCGGGGCATTGAATTTTCTGGATATCGATGAAGTTCCGGCGGCGGACGAGGGGGAGAGCGTAGACCCTTCCAGCGTCATCACGCTCCCAACGACGATCGACCTACCCGTCTTCCCCGACATCGAGCGCTCCCGCTCAGACCCGTTCATCACGGCGGTTAATCAGTCGGGCAAGAAGTGGGTGATTCTGGCCGATGCCGATGGCACGCCGAGGCTCGTTCTTGATTCCGATGCCTATCTGCGGGCCGCACTGATCGACGAGGGCCCGCTCGATGGTTACCAATTCTGCCATCGGCCGATCATTGTGAGCAATCCGCGAACACCTCTCGATGCGGTAATAGTCGATCTCAAGAAAAGCGTCGCGTCACAAGGCGACATTGCAATCGACAAGGACATCATTCTTCTGTGGACGCAGGATCAAAAACGCGTGATCACTGGTGCCGATATCCTTGGCCGGCTCCTGCGGGGTATCGGCTGACCGTTAGTCGCACGACTCCGAAAAAGCGGATTGCCGTTCGCTCTCGTGGAGTCGTCGGACGGTGTTCTCCAGGATCTCGCTTGCACGAATCGCCCTCAGCACGGTTTCGGAGATCCTGGTGGGCGGGCGATCATAGACGACGAACTAGACCTGGAGAAGTGCTCTCTATAAACTGATTCGCAATCCAAAGATGATCGACAAACCATGCAGTATAGGGTTCTTCCGCCTAGTGAAGAACGGTAACGTCAACGATAAGAGACAACGCCAGTGACCCATACCAACGAGTGTCGTCGACCGCGGAATCGCTTCTTTTGTGCGATGTTTGCCGCTGTTTTTGGTTTGAGCGGCTTCATCCCCGATGTTGTTGCGCAAGAACTGTCAGCGGGTGCGCTCGAGCAACCGGCCATCGAAGCGCTGATCGGAAGCGTGAATGCCGACATAAATCTATCTGACGCCGAAAAAGCGGCAACGCTCGAGCTGCTGCAACTCGCAATGGCGCGCAATGGCGCGCTACCCGATCTTAGACTACGTGCGCGTCAATATGCGGACGCACTGACGACTGCGCCGCTGGAACGTGCCGAGTTTGACGCGCGGGCCGCCAATATTGGCGAGACCGAGCTATCGCCGGAGTTGTCAAGCGCGCCATTGGCGGAACTCGAATTGAGGCTTGCGCGGTACGAGGCGGAGCTGGCGGCGCTTCGGAGACGAAGCGCAACCATTACTGGGGACTATCAGAACCTGGAGAACTTTGATATTCAGGGCGCGTTAGCAGAAGCCCGTCAACAAGCCGCGCCGCGTAGCACGGAGCTTGACGATTCGGAAGACACAGCGAACGCGCGTACCGTCCTCGACGCGGTCACGCGCGTCTGGCAAGACGCTCGTATCGAGATGCTGGAGCAAAGACTGTCGAGCCGAAATGTCCGGCTGGCACGATCGGCATCCGAAATCGCACTGGTATCTAAACAGATCGCGGTCCTGGAGTCTGATGTCGTGCAGTTACGGGCCTTGGTCACCGGTCATCGCCAGAGCGAGGCAAACCGAACCGTTGCAGAGATCAACGAGCTCGTCGACACTCTGGAGAATGAGCCACCAGCGGTTCGGGCTCTGGCGGAAGACCTGGGCCAAAGGGCAGTAGAACTGGAGCAGCTGGTCGCCCGCCACGACGGCGTGATCCGTGACAAAGAAACTGTGGCCCGTGAAGCGCGCCGGTTGGAGCAAAACTACGGTAGCTTAACCGAACAACTTGAGATTGCGGAGTTGAATTCCTCCCCTGAATTCGGTGCCGCCTTGCGCCGACAACGGGACCTTCTCAACGAAATCGATACGGAGCGTGGTGCGATCGGCGACTACGAAGAAGCGTTGACCCGGGGCCGTCTCGCTCAGTTTCAGGTAGAGGTGCTGCGCGATGAAGATACTCGCATAGAGCTCTCCGATGTGGTCGAAGACCTCAGGCTCGATCCACTGGTTGAGATCACCACCGAACGCGAAGCGATCATTCAGAACCTGCTGACCAGGCGCGACGACATTCTCGCCAGGCTGTCGGAGGCCTACGGCGCCTACATCGGGGATCTCGCCGGCCTCGTCGCGCAAAGCCGTGCACTCGGTAACCAGAGTGCCGAATACGCCAATCTACTCGATCAACACCTACTGTGGATGCCGAGCGCGAATCCCATGGGACTGGACACGCTTGCGGGACTCGGGACCTCTGTCGTGTGGTTGGTCGACCCCGACTCCTGGATGGGCCTGACGGAAACCGTGTTCGAGCGACTGACGCGTTATCTGCCGGTTGTCTTGTTAGTCGCGGCCGTCCTGTTCTTGTTGCTCAGGCGGCGATCCAGACTCATTACGACGTTGGTGGGAATGAAGACGCGCGTCGGTAAGGTGCATCTGGATAAGATGGCGCTGACGCTCATCGCGTCGCTGATCACGATGCTCCTGGCCCTGCCTGGTCCGCTCATGATGGCGTCGATCGCGGGACTCGTGAATCAACCGGGGGATTTCGCCGGTAGCCTGGCGAGCGCGTTACTCGGGGGTTCGATCCTGTACCTGATTCTCGAGTTCTTTTTGCAGAGTACTCGCAGCGACGGCCTGCTCCAACTCCATTTCAAATGGAGTCCGGTCATCGTCAAGGCCCTGAAACGCAACCTGCCGTGGTTTATGGCGATCTTTTTGCCGGCCATCGTTCTGAATCTGTTTGTTGAGTTGCAGGGGAGCGCCGTGGTGCGCGACAGTCTGGGCCGTGTCGCGTTCGTCGCCGCGACCCTGGTGTTGGCAACCTTCGCGTACCGGGTGCTGTACCCGGAGGGCGGTATTTTGCGGACGAGTGGTAGCGGCGCGTCAGGCTCAACAGCCCGGTGGCAAATCCGCTATCTGGCGTTTCCCTTGTTAGTGCTACTGCCGATACTGATCGCAGGGCTGTCAATCTACGGCTATCACTACACCGCCGTCCAGCTCGATGCTTATCTGCTCAACTCCGCATTGATTGCGTTACTGGGCGCGCTGGTCTTTAGTTTCCTGCAGCGTGCCTTTGCCATCAGTCAGCGCCAGTTGGCACTCGAACGGGTTCGCGCAGAACGGGCCGCGGCGCTGGCACAGAGTGAGGATCGCCAGGCCGCCGAGGCGGCCGGCGAAGGTGTGCCGACGGCGTTGGAGTTGCAGGAGATTGATCTGCAGACGATCAGCACGCAGACCAACGAGTTGCTGAAGGTGATTGTCGTGGTCGGGTCGGGACTCTTGTTGTGGAACGTGTGGGCCGACTTTTTCCCGGCGTTCAGGCCGTTAGCGGATATTCGACTATGGGAGGTGCTGGAGCTGACCGACGGTGTCCCGATTGGAACAGCAGTGACGCTATGGGATCTGCTGTTGACCGTCGTGCTCGGCGTCATCACCTTCGCGGCTGCCAAAAACATTCCGGGCCTACTCGAAGTGGCGTTCCTCAGCCACATGTCTCTCGAGACTGGCACCAGCTACGCCATCACGACCATAGCGCGTTACCTCATCGTGATGATTGGCAGCACGATCGCGTTTCAAACGCTGGGGGTGCAGTGGTCCGAACTACAGTGGCTGATCGCCGCTCTCGGTGTCGGCATAGGATTCGGCCTGCAGGAGATCGTGGCGAATTTCGTCTCAGGTATCGTCTTGCTGTTCGAGCGGCCGATTCGCATCGGCGATACCGTGACCGTCGGTGAGCAATGGGGAACTGTCAGTCGCATTCGTATGCGCGCAACGACGATTACGGATTGGGATCGGCGTGAAGTCGTCATTCCCAATAAGACGTTTATCACCGAGCGCTTGATTAACTGGACGCTCAGCGACCCTATCACGCGACAGATCATCCATGTCGGTATTGCGTATGGATCAGACATTAAGCTGGCCGAGAAGCTCCTGATGGAGGTCGCGACGGCGAACGATAGAGTCCTCAGCGATCCGCCGCCAGCCGCGATGTTCCTCGGTTTCGGTGACAACAGTCTGGAGTTCGAACTGCGCGTGTTTGTCAAAGGGGTACGCGACTTTATGCCTGTGGTGCACGAGATCCACGTCGCCATCGACGGTAAATTCCGTGAACACGGCGTGGAAATCGCGTTTCCGCAGCGCGACATTCACTTCGATCCGAAACCGATCGAGGTTCACCTGACTAAATCGGAGTCGGGCGTCGCGGCGCAGAGCCCTCGCGAGACGCGACCTGGCGAAGCACGCCGGAGCGCGGCAGAGAAGCTGACCGAATCCATGACAAGCAGCTTGCGTAAAGGCGACCATACCTCTTGATCTGAGCCTGCCACGAAAGTGGTCTCCGCGCCATCAGACTCTATGCGCGTCTCTCAGCGTCGGCCGAAAGCGGACATTCGCGGAAAGTGATTTGGTTCCGTTTGCTAGGCGGGAACTTCAGACTAGGAACTCGATAATGAACGTTGGGACACTGTGATCCTTCGACTGCAACTCAGAGGGATTCTACTGATGAGCGTCCTGCCTTGGGCGACGCCTAATCACGCGGAGACGTGGGAGTGTACAGATCGTGCTGCTAGAAACTGGAATAGAATCCGTGCCCTTCTAACGACCAATACAGAATCGACACCCGCGACCGCTTCACTGCCTCAACCGATACTTGCCGACGCCTTGATGCGAAGGTGCTTTAATGTGGGATACCTAAGATCGCATTCAAGGAGAAAACGACGTCCGATTCTAGCGTTTTGGCCGCCCTCGCCCAATTCTGGCGATCATTGATACGATAGCGAGTGATGGCGGGGCTGATGTACGCTTCCGAGGAAGCGCTGCGGATTTAGTCCTTCCAGGGAAATCGAGCGGCGCTTACTTTTCCCAAATTCAAGTCCACATCCGTAGAACTACGGACGTAGTCGCACGGATTTCGCGCGACATCTAAAGCACGCAAGATATGATCTAGCGGGTGATAAGAGGCCGCGTCAACGCTTCTAATCGAGGCCGATGCTGATGCCGGTTCTGCCCTCGACCCAGACCGAAGCGGCCGCATACAGATCTCAGAGGTGAACTATCAGTTCTTCAGGGACGACGGAGGACGATTGACAGTAGGGTTGCTGGATCCCTCCGGTTACCTGGATCGCAGACGGATCACCAATGACGAAAACGTACAATTCCTAGGCGCATCATTCGTGAATAACCCTACGATCGAATTCCCAGACTACACCTTAGGCTTGGTTTACGAGAGACCGGGCAACGCCGGCGGACCACAAATCAACGCCGTACTAACAAGTTCCAATGGCCTGATAGATAATCCGAGATCCGAGGGACTCCGTTATCGTCGGTGGACTGAGGTTTCACTACGCTTTTTAGGAATCAGCCTTAGGTTCGCGTAGACGGAACTACAGAGCGGCTCAATACTCTAGATTGAGGCAGAAAGGAAATAGTGCTGTGAATGAGAAGATCGAAAAAGCGCTGGTCAATCGGTCCGCCATCTGGGTGGCAGTTCGCCGCGCTTCCGAGAGAGACGCGCATTAGGATTGGGTATGGTTCTCTCGCCAAAACGCACAATTGACGCGCGAATTTCGCCTCGCGAGGCGATCGCAGGACCGCTCGTTCATTGGAAACGCAGCTCGGTCCGCTCAGCATGGTTCATCTCGGCTGCAGCATGCGCCATGGTGGCGGGGCCGGTCGCCGCGATCGAACTCGGCGTCGAACTCATTGGCATCGACGGCGAGCTCGAAGACAACGTACGGGGCTATCTCAGCATCGTGGAACTGGCAGAGAATCCCGAAGATTCGGATCAGAGCGAAGACGAGGCTGCCGCCGCAGAGCAGATGGAGATCAGCGTGAGGCGCGCGCATGCGCGCGCATCCGCCGAGATACAGGCGGCCCTGCAGCCTTTCGGCTACTACGACCCCAACGTTCAGACAAGCCTGGAAAGTGACGCGCAGACATGGGTAGCCAGGTACGAGATCGAGCTAGGTGAGCCGATTCGCATCGACGAGCTCACAATCAGTGTCGAAGGCGAAGGCCGCGACTCCGATGCTGTGCGGGAGGTCCTTTCAAGCTTGACGCTCACCAGCGGAAACATCCTGCGTCATCCGGAATATGAGACCGCCAAATCCAGGCTGCTCGATGCCGCATACCGTGCAGGTTACATCGATGCGAGGTACGAACGCGCTGAGATTCGCGTCGAACCGACGGCCCACGACGCTGACATCGAGCTCGCGCTCGATACAGGCCCACTCTACCTCTTTGGCGATATTGTCATCGAGCAGGCCATCCTGAGCCCTGAGCTCGTGGGGCAATTCGTCAACATCGAGGAAGGCGAGCCGTTCAACCCGGACCGGCTCGTCGAGTTGCAGCTGGCACTCGAAGACAGCGGTTTCTTCAGCAACGTCACGATAAATGTACTTCGCGAACAGAGCCTGGACCGGAGAATTCCGATCGTCGCGCGTACTACGCCGCGCCCAAATCAGGAATTTACGGTAGGTGCAGGCTATGGCACGGATACCGGACCTCGAATACGCCTCGGTATGGAGCTGCGTCGACTGAATCCAAACGGGCATCGTTTTAACATGGATCTACGGATCTCAGCGCGGGAAACGAAGGTCGCCGGAGAGTATCGAATTCCTGTTCGCAATTTCAGCACGGATTACATCAGTTACCGTGCGGCGCTGGGCCGGGAGGAAATTGGCGATTTCGACTCCGATCAGGTTCTGGTTGGCGCGGCCTGGAACGATGTCTGGCACGGTCTGCAGCGCCGTTTCTACCTAGAGGCAGTGCGTTCGGATTTCTCAGTCGCGGATGCACCGACGGTTTCTGAGGAGGTGCTTTACCCGGGGCTGCGTCTGAGCGGCAGACAGACGGACGATCCGCTCTTTACCCGCCAGGGATATTCATGGTCGGCTGACTTGCGTGGTGGTTCCGAGAGCATTCTTAGCTCGACCGATTTCGCTCGGATTCACCTGGCAGGCGAGTATGTGTATCCCCTGGGCGAGCGCGGTCGATTGCTGCTGCGGGGCGAATTGGGCGCGATTCAGGCGGATCAGTTCGAGCTTTTAATTCCCTCGCAACGATTCTTCGCCGGAGGCGATCGGAGTGTGCGCGGCTACGAATTCGAATCGCTTTCCCCAAAGGATTCCTCAGGCGCAGCCACCGGGGGGCGCTATCTGGCAGTTGGGAGTATCGAGTTCGAGTATCTGTTCATCGGAAACTTCGGCGGCGCCGTTTTCTACGATGTCGGTAACGCGGACAACGATACCGATCTAAAGCTCATGCGCGGCAGCGGTATTGGATTCCGATGGCGCACGCCTGTCGGGATGTTGCGTATCGACCTCGCCCACCCGCTGGATGACCCTGAAACGGATTATCGCCTGCACCTCACGATTGGAACTTCTCTATGACGCGCTTTGTCGTTTGGACTCTGACGATCTTGCTACTGGCCGTCGCGATTCTCGCGGGCGCCGTCGCGTTGGTCGTCTCAACGGAGGCGGGCACCCGTTTGGCATGGCGAACCGTGCAGCCGATGCTGCCGGACGGGCTCCATGTGGACTCGCTGTCGGGACGTCTTGCCGGACCGCTCACGCTGAGGGGCATCGCGCTCGACTTACCGTCAGTGCAGTTGGGGCTCGACCGCGTGTATCTCGATTGGCAGCCACTCGCGCTGCTTGACGGCACTGTACACATCGTATCGTTGAGCCTAACCGACGGCGACATGACGATTCTGCCGATGGCCGAGCCTGACGTTTCCGAGTCGGCCCCGCAGCCCATTCTGCCGAACCAGATAGAGCTCCCCCTCGCAGTGATTTTGGATGAAGTCACCCTGGATGATTTTTCTTATCGTGCCGGGCCGGAGGCGGAGCCTTTGATTATTGACCGCGTACGCGTGGTCGGTCAGTTCGATGACAGGGAGTTCTCGCTCGGCGAACTTGACGGGAACGGACCGCAATTCGATCTGCGCGGGCGCGCAACGCTCAGGCCGCGCTACCCCTATGCAGGCGATGCTGAGCTGGAATGGTCGCTGCGGCTGCCTACCGCGCCGGCGGCTCAGGGGACAACCGCAGTTCGGGGCGACCTCAGGGCGCTGGTGATCGAGCAGCGAATCGAGGCACCCTACAACGTCGAGGCCGAGTTCTCGATCCTCGAGCTGCTCGATGTACCAAAGATGGATGGTGTGCTCGATTTCGGCTTCGATACCACCGATCTTGATGTCGGTCTCCCCGCGGCGACGGTGACTGGAAGCGTCTCCATCGAGGGGCCTCCGGACCAGATCATGGTCGATGCTCGAGTCGACATCAGCACCGCGGAGTTCGACACACTCGTACTCGATCTGGAGGCCGGTTTCACGGGCAGCTCGCTCGCTATCGACGGGCTCACCATCAATCATCCGCTCACGAACGCTCGGGTCAGGGCAGAGGGAGACCTGGCGTTGACAACTCCGCCGCAAGCCGAGCTGGATGTGGCCTGGTCAGGGCTGCGTTGGCCACTGCGCGACGAAACGCAGTTCAGTAGCGAGGCAGGCTCATTGAGTATAGAAGGGAACCTCGATGATTATAGGATCGTGCTGGATACTGAATTAGCCATCGGGCTGACCGAAGGTGAAATCACAGCGCGCGGGACGGGCTCGACCGAATCCCTGCAGCTCTTCGAGCTCGAGGCCGCCTTACTTGAGGGAACCCTGGCCGGTGAGGCAAATCTGCACTTTACACCAGCACTTCTGGCCGACATCCAATTAGCAGCCGACGGTATCAACCCGGGCGTGCTGCTCGATGGATGGCCCGGACAAGTCGGCGGGCGCCTGCGGGCGTCAGGTGGAATCGGTGATGCGGGACCCCATGTGTCGATCGGCGAGCTGAGCCTAGACGGCACGCTGCGGGAACGCCCGTTCGATCTGTCGGCGCGCGGTCAATACGAGGCCGCACTTGCCGAAGTCGAAAATCTGCACATCGAATCCGGTAGCACGTTGCTCGACCTGCGTGCCATCGTCGGCGAGTCGATCGACGCGGAGTTCAACTTCAATAGCGAGGACCTCGAGGATTTTTGGCCGGGCGTGTCGGGACAAATGAGCCTTACTGGCAATGCGAGCGGCCCTCTGACGCAACCACGCGTCGTGGTGGACGCATCCGGTCAAGGGATTGATCTACTGATGGCTCGGGTGTCCGACTTGACTTTACAAGCCGATGTCGATTTGACGGGAGCGGGCGATTCCCTGCTCGAGCTCACGGTGCGAGACGGTTCTGCCGCGGGAACGGACATCGACAGCCTACGCGTGAACGCCGAAGGAAACGCGGCCGACCACAGAGTCGGGATCGACGCGATCACCTCGCTAGGTCAGGCCAGCATCGCATTCGCGGGCAAGGTCAACCAAATAGAGCGCTCCGATGTCTCTTGGGAATTCATTCTCGAGACCGCATCGATCGACCCAGAGACTCTCGGGGCCTGGCAGCTTCGTATGCCGTCGAGTGGCCGCCTAACCGCGGGCCGCGCGAGTATCGAGCTCACTTGCTGGCAGCATGCATCGTCTGAGCTTTGTATAGAAGCAGCCAGGCAGCCCGAGGGCGTTTCAGCCGGGTGGACGCTCGAACAGCTTCCGTTCGATTATTTCGCGGCATTCACAAGCGAGCTCGGCTCGATCGAAGGCAGTTTCAGCACCCACGGTCGTTACCAGGCGCCGCCCGAAGGTGAGGCGGAGCTCATCATGGCAGTCTCGTCGACCGACGGACGCCTCGTCTCGGCGCAGGAGGGCGGTCCGAGCCTTGATTTCGGCCCCATAGAAGCGGAGGTCGACGCGGGCGCGGCGGGCGTCGTAGCCGAGCTGAGCATTCCAGTTGCCAGCGAAGGCAGCATCGAGCTCAATGCACGCATCGGTCCAGAGATAGACGCGGAACCCTTCGCCGCGCGGTCGATCGACGCTCGTGCTTTGGTCAGGCTCGATGAGCTCGATGTAATAAACGAGCTCTCGGATCAAATCGGCGAAGTGACAGGCAGCTTGAATGCCGATATCGTCGTCTCGGGCGCAGTGGGTACCCCGCGATTGGGCGGCACGGTCGCGTTGAGTAACGGCAGCGCACGTCTATTCGGTCCAAACGTCATTCTGGAGGACGTCGAGTTCGCAGCAACGGGCGACGACACGGACCGGATATCGATTCAGGGACAGGTCGCATCGGGCGAAGGACAGATCGCTGCGAGTGGCGTTATCGAGCTTGGAGCTTCCGGTCCTCGCGGCACGTTGACCATCGCAGGCAATGATTTCGAGGCAGTCAACACACTGGACGTGCAGGCCTCGGTCTCTCCAGACCTCGAGTTCTCGTTGAGCCCGGATCGAATCGACGTCAACGGCTCGGTAATGATCCCAACGGCCCAGATCAACCCGCGTTATGCCAGTGATGAGAGTGTGGTGACTGTGTCATCGGATCAAATCATCGTTCAGCCCGATCGGGAAACCGTTGTCGGATCGGATACGCTCCCCGCGATCTATGCCGATGTGACGATAGAGTTCGGCGACGATGTCGGCATCGAAGCGTTTGGGCTGACTGGTGAGCTCGCGGGAGCCGTCGTAATCAATCAAGTGCCTGGCGAGCCGACGAGGGGTAGGGGCGAGTTCCGAATCGAGGATGGCACCTACGCCGCTTACGGTCAGGAGCTCGAGATCCGTACCGGCCGTCTGCTCTTCGTGGATGGTCCCGTCGAGCGGCCGGGTCTCGACATTGAGGCCGTGCGACGGCCCGCGCCAGACGTGCTCGTCGGCGCGCGCGTCCGCGGAACGCTCGCGCAGCCCGAACTGTCATTGTTCTCCGAACCCCCCATGCAACAACAGGAGCAATTGTCCTACCTCGTGCTGGGCAGACCGCTCGGGGGTAATACATCATCTGAGGAATCTGCCTTGGCGAGAGCGGCGCTTTCGCTCGGGCTACGGGGCGGTAATTTCGTATCCGAGCGCATCAACGAGAGTCTCGGCCTCGACGAGTTCGGGATTCAGACGGAGCCGGGCGAATCCGCATCGGCGGCTTCATTCGTGATCGGTAAGTATTTGTCGCCGAGCCTCTACGTCAGCTACGGGGTCGGGCTATTCAATCCTGTCGCGACACTTCAGTTGCGCTATACGATCTCGGAGCATTGGCGTTTGGCGACGGAGTCGTCAGACGAACAGAGCGGCGGCGACATTATCTGGAATGTCGAACGCTCGACATACTGATACGTCTACTACCTCCCGTTTGATCATCCGGTAACGATTCAGGCGGCCATCCGAAGATATTCGTGATGGAGACCGCCCACGCGTTGAACTCAACTGCCCTCCCCTGCTCTGGCGATTGCATCGATCGTCCATTCGGTGCGTCCTTATATAAGGAGAGATGCGTTCTGGTCCCGCTGTAATAACGCACATCGCTCGAGAGGATCCGCTTGAGGTGGCTCGCTCAGAACAATCACGGATTCAAGCACTCTCACCGGTCGAGGCGGCTACGCCTTGAAACTCCTACGTATATCCCCTACATGTGCGGAGATATCCTCTATGGGATGCTAGGCGTTGGCGAGCGGTGGGCGCAAGATTGCGATGGAAAATAGCTTCGACGCTATCGTCATCGGCTCGGGTCTGGGTGGCCTAACGGCCGGTGGACTGTATTCGCATGCCGGATACCGGGTCCTGGTAATCGAACGCAACGACAGTTTTGGCGGAGCTGCCACAACCTACCACCGAGGCGGCCTGACTATCGAAGCCTCGCTGCACGAAACGACAGATCCGCGCGCGACGCCGGACGCTAAGGGCGAGGTATTCGAAGCGCTTGATCTCTACAAGGACGTCGAGTTTGTTCCGATCGAAGATTTCTATGAGGTGCGCTGTCCGCTGATCGGTTCACCGCTTACCATACCGCACGGGATAGACACGCTCGCGGTTCGCCTTGCAGAACGCTTTCCCGACGAAGCGGACGCCATCCAGCGATTCTTGAAGCAGGTGCGGTCCATCCAAGAGGCACTGCTGATGCTTATGGACAAGCACGGCGGCCTGTGGTGGCTCGCCCACGCTGCCGAATTGCCGTTCAAGATGTGGCCATTGCTCAGGGACATGCGTTCCAGCCTCTCTGATGTGTTCGAGCGCTACTTCGGTGACAACGAAGCAATCAAACTGGCGCTGGCCGCAAACCTCTCGTACTACTCGGATGACCCCGACCGGCTATGGTGGCTGGGATATGCCGTTGCCCAGGGTGGGTACCTGCATGGCGGCGGTAATTACATAAAGGGCGGTTCACAGGCCCTCAGCGACGTTTTGGTCTCACGCATACGCGAGGGCGGCGGTGAGGCAATTGCCGGGCAGACGGTTGTAGAGATTCTTCTTGGCGAAGAAGGTCGAGCGGCAGGCGTGCGTTATCGACCCAGGGGCGGCGGTCAAGATGCCGTCGCCCGTGCGCCGATAGTATTCGCGAACGCCTCACCGCATGCCGTCGCGGACATGCTCCCGGCATCGGATCGGAATGAATTCATGGCACCGTATTCCGACAAGGCGCTCTCGACATCGCTCTTCTCGATCACGCTGGGTTTGAATCGGCGTCCCGCCGAGCTGGGTCTATCGGCGTACTCGACCATACTCGTTCCGGACTGGGTCGAGCGACTCAGCGACTACAAGCACTGCGGAGAATTGATGGCCGATGTACCTAGCGATCGATTACCCGCGATGGTGGTAGTCGATTACAGCCGCATCGATAGCGGGATAGTCGAGGAGAGAGCCTTCCCGATCAACGTCGTAGGTGTCGATCGGCTGGAGAACTGGGATGCGCTCGGCGACGCAGAATACCATGCGAAGAAGGACGCCTGGCTCGATGCCATAATCAGGCGCCTGGATGCTGAATGGCCTGGACTCGAAGAAGCGGTGATTCGTCGCGAATTCGCCACGGCACGGACGATGCGAGATTACTTGAACACCCCAGGCGGCGCGATCTATGGATTCGCGCTGGATGCTCCGGACAAGATACCGCTTTCCGGCCCGCCTAGATCGGCGGAGACCTCCGTCCCTGGTCTGTGGTTGGCATCTACCTATGCGAGCTTCGGGGGCTTTACTGGCGCCATGGGCGCTGGCGCGGCGGCAGCGAAAGCGGCCCTTCGGTATCGCTGAAGCAGCCGAACACGTACGACCGCATTCCATTCGTAGGCACAGGCTTGCCCCACTTTTGCCCCACACCAGTGTGCTCTAACGTGCATTTAGCGCTGTGGACGCCCATCTAAATGCTTTATATCCGTCTCGTTTGGCAGCGGCAACCGCTATGGCCTCGAACTATCCCGGCACGTTAATATTCATCAGTTATGTTTTTCACGAGTCTATACCTCCAAGCGATCGCGCCAGCACGTCGATAAGTTGGCGCAGCGTTCCCGTCAGCAACACGAACTCCGCGTCTAGTCTCGCTTGCGGGTCTTCGTCTTCGGTTTCCTCCTTCGCATCCATGCCGAGAAGCCGCAGCTTACTGAGCGCTCCGTTCTCATCGATCACGCAACTCATAACGCTACCGACTTCGAGCGCGAGATGAGTGAGTTTCATCCCATCACGGACATGTTTACGTATGCTCCGGTCCGTTAGGTCCATGTCGAGCCAGTGCACACGCGATCGCGTGTCAGATGCATCCTGCATCCGGCATTCGCGCCCTAAATTGATACCGCTCGGAGCATCTCCAAGAAAAATTCGGGTTAGAAGATCAGCGAGAGAGCGCTTAAATGTCAGGTTAGTCGTGTCGATACTTCCCAAGGGAGCGCGTAGATACTCCAAGAATCGGTCTGCTTTCGTT
>Ga0224508_10001288_pt1 | contig 22640 bp, 19 predicted proteins | sample SF_Jan12_sed_USG_4_FD_170157 | JGI IMG/M metagenome (GOLD analysis project Ga0224508, IMG submission 170157) | Sediment microbial communities from San Francisco Bay, California, United States - SF_Jan12_sed_USGS_21 | ecosystem: Environmental > Aquatic > Marine > Sediment | place: USA... | reverse complement strand
GCCATCAGCGGTAGACTCCTGGCCTGCGAAAGGCGGCGGCCCAGCGCCTCCCACGCGGTGACCAGACCCATGCCGGCGTACAACCCCCACAGATTGAAGCTCACGATGAAGAAGTAGTCCCGCTCCCGAACCTCATGACCCTCCTGAGGGATCTCGAGATTCATCGAATATCCGTGGCGGAAATTCAGGTAGTAGACCAGCACGATCGTGACCGTCACGAGCAAGGTCGCGAAGTACCAGAAGCTGTCGGGGTCGCCCTTCCAGTGCCGCAACAGGCCGACCAGACCCAGCCCCAGGAACAGCAGCGTGACGAACATGCGCGCGCCCGGCGGGAGCGTTCGTGCCCACTGCCAGTCGAAGTACTGGAAGTAGTTGGCAATCTGAGCTCCGAGCGGGGCCTGCCGTTCGCTGAGCGATGGCTTCTGGTACTGGTCGCGAGCCAGTGATGCGGCCAGTGCCGGGCACCGCACGAGGAACTTTCCGTCCTTAAGTGCGGACAGGTCGGGCGTAATCGCCGAGACGAGGGAAGCGCACTGTGGGTCCGCCTCGTCGATGATCGGGTTTTGGCCTGAGCGGATCGGGACGAATAGCAACTGGACCGAGTAGCCGAGAACCGCGATCACGGCTGCCGCGCTCAACAGACGCCAGCGGAGCAGCGTCCGGACGCTGTGAATTACCAGGAATACACCGAGTGCGAGAATCGGAAGCACCGACATCTGATGATTCGTGGCTCCCAGGCCCAACAGGAAGCACACCAGCAGGAAGATCCGATCGCCACGCCAGGTCTCGCTGTGATCCTCCCACAGCATCGCCAGGTAGGTGATCACCGCGACGAACATCAGCGAGACGGTATAGACTTTCTCGTTTACGTTCGACTGTGCCCAGACGGTATACGCGGTTCCGCCGACCAGCACCGCGACGAACGCGGCGACGACTGCAATCGTCCGATTCTCCGCGAAATGAGCCCATACACGCATTACGGCCAGGAACCAGAACGCCGCCGCGGCGGCAGAAGCCGTGGCAGCAAGAAGGTTGATCCGAGCTGCCACTTCGATGCCGGTCCAGGACGTAAGCACGAGCCAGGCCCGACCGATGATCACGAACAGCGGATTCCCGGGCGGATGCGGCAGGCCGAGGATGTGTGCGGTGGCGATGTACTCCGAGGTGTCCCACCAGGCAGTCGTTGGCGCCAGGGTGAGTACATAGAGAATCCACACGGCGGCCGCGGCGACCAGCGACCATCCCCACACGGGGAGCGCACCTACTCGCTGTCGCTCTATTCCTCTCATGTGCTCTACCGTCGCTCCGCGTTCGGGTCCCGTCAAAAGGCCGCGGAACCTAACCAGCAGCGGGACTCAGGGCCAAGCACGCGCCGAAACGACGCTCACCCGGTTGCTTGCCACGCGGACGCCGTCCAGGACCAGCGAATGCGCTGCCATCTGGCCGTTACCCAGCTCGACAACGATCTGGTGAGTCCCTTCCGGCAGCGACAGCCGAACGATGTGAAGGTTGGACGGAAGCAGCGTCCACGACCGGGTGTCCGCGCGCTCAAGTAGCGCCGTGACGGCGTTTCCAAGCACCTGTGCAAATTCGGAGTCGTCCGCCACCGCGTCTACGACGGCGTACTTCACGGCGGCGCGCGCCACTGCCTTAACGAGGATTCCGGCTGCACGGGAGTTGAAATCGCTGATCGCCGCGCCCGACAGGTCGGCAGCGAACAGCCCTTCTGCTCCGACATCGGCCATGGTGGAGGACTCGATGCCGCGGTCGGCGAATGTCGTTGGCGTCGATGCAGCGAACGCTCGGACGTGACCCACCGGGACCGCATCGATCGACCGGCGCATAACCGGCCAGGCGACGCGCAGCAGATATGCCACCTTGTCGTCGTCTTCATCGACTCTGTCGCGGTTCCGCCGTTGACGCCGGCAATCGTCGGCGGCCGTCGACAGGCCAAACGACTGGTAGGCGTGGGCGAGTCGTGTGCGCGACAAACAGGACGCCGCGTGGTATCGCGCACGGTCGGTGCCTGATCGCAGGTACCCCACATCATCGGCGTTGAGCAACAGATTCACGGACTGCTCGACCCGATTCGCCACGAAGCCGGATTCGACGAGCAGGACGACGTCGCCCGTTCCCGGGCGTGATCCCGTCCGCGAAGACTCCTCCTCGAGTCCGGCATACCTGTACGCTACGTCGGCGTCGTTCAGTTCTCCGGCGGCTTCGAACACGGCCCCCGCAAAGTACCGGAGTGTGCGGTACGCGTCGAACTCGTCGTCGCCGAGTTCCCGTTCACCCATCTCGTCCAGGAGACGACTCAGCCGGCGAGCTTCGACCGCCGCCTCGTCGAATTCGTCGAGGGACAGGTAACTGAGGGCGCCGTACACGTGGATCATCGGGCGTTCGAGACGACTGGGCGTCCAGGCGAGCACTCGATCGCTGCTGATCAGTGAGAGCGCAGCCTTGGAAACACTCTTCGTGAACCGGTCCTCGATCTCTATGTCAGCGGCTTGCAGGCGGGCGTTGCTGGACTCGTAGTAGCCGGCGTAGTGCTCAACGAGGGCGAAGTTCAGGGCGGCCAGCAGGTCGTCCCCGGCGTCGGCCGCGTCCTCTTCGGCCAGATCGAGTGCGTCTTCGAACCTCGACTGCCTGACCAGGTGGCGGAGGTCCCCATCGTAAACGGACAGCCCGTCGGGCCCCCTCGTGCGGGGCCCGAACAGGCCGCAGCCCGCGGTGGCCATGCACAATCCGAGTGTGACGGCCCGGCGGAACATGATGTTACCGGCTGCGTTCGAGTACTACGATTCGCTGTTGGGCCAGGGCGATCGCCTCGGCCAACTTTGCATCGGCATCACCCTGAGCTTCGATCCGCTCGATGTCCAACCGGTGCAGGAACAGTTCATACTGCACCTGCGCCTCGATGGACCGGAGGGCCTTGTCGAGTACGGTCGCGATCCGGTAGTCCACGAGCGGGTCATCGGGAACCAGGACGCTGGCCCGATCATACCGATCGAGCGCTGAGTCGAGATCACCCACGGCCGCGAAGCGGTCGCCTTCCTGAATCAGGGTCTCTGCCATCGCAGCCGCCCTGCCCTCGGTCGTAGCCTGCGCAGGTGACGTCACGACCCGCATGCCCTGTGACTCGCGATAGCCGTACCGAGCCACCGCGTTATCGGCCAGCTGCACCATCACGAGGTTGCCGACGGCATCGGAGGGCGCCATGTGAGCATCCCGTGGCGTCATGACGATGGATGCCCCTGCTCTGCGCACTGACCAGGCGTGCTCTGTCGTGCCGGTTGCAGCCATGACCTGAGCCTCGTTCATGCCCAGCCAGACTTCTCGGCGCACCACAGCGTCGCAAACCTCCTGCGCACAATCCGCGAGGGCTTCCGCCTCGATCGCCGCACGTTCGGCGGCGGCGCGAGCGCGCTCCACCTCGGCACGATCTGCCGCCTCGTATACGGTGGCGCTCCCGTCATCGACGCGGTCGCCATTCACGAGGATCGGTTCTTCGTCGATGTGCTTAGTCGCGCAGGCGCCCAGCACGACGAGGCCAGTGAGTAGAACGCCGGATCGCAAGAACCGGATCGGACGCGTTGTCGACGTTTTCATGAGTGTTCTCCGTCAGAGTCCGAGCGGCGGGCGCTCGATGTACTTCTTGATTTTGTGTTGTCCGGCCCAGACGACGACATTGCTCTCGAGATCGACCAGGCGGGCGTCGATCTGGTAGAAGACGATTTTCTCGCTCCGCGAGCCGACGCGGCGAGACGTCTCCTGGTCTTCGATCGACTGAATCTCCCCCTGCAGGATGTATCGAGCTCCCAGCTCCTGGCCGAGACTCGCTCGGGTGTCGGACCTGGCGTTGTCCTGCTGGTCATCGCGCTCGTCGCGTAACTCGGCGCGTTCATCCCCTCCGGCTACCAGGGTAACCGCGCCACTGTTCACGAACGCACGCTCGAGATCACCCACGAACGTGCCGACCGGAATGTGCTCCGTCGACCGGTTTCGGAACGTACCGACAATCACGGATGGCGCTTCCCCGCCCTGTGCATCTCCGTATCTGGCGATCCACTGGCCGGTGAGGCTCTGGTAGATGAGTTCGTCTGCGACGAGACGCGAATCCGTGTCGTTCCACCGACCCGACAGATCGGTGACGCTCGCCGGATCGATGCGACTCACGTTGGTTTTCGAGCAAGCCGCCACGGACAGCGCAATCAGTGGCAGGGCCAGCAACATGCGCCCTGAAACCTGGAACCTCATGGTTGCCCCCAGAATGTTGGTCTTTCGGCCCTGCTCCACCAACGGAACCGGGTCGGCCGAGCCCCCTCGACTGCAAGGTTCGTGCTTTGGAGTTCTACACAACGAGATCGGTTCTGGGTCCCGCGCCCGGTCCAAAGTTGACAGGCCGGTGGGGAGCCGAAACACTCCGCCATGAACTCCGTCCAGGTGAAAGACAGGATCCAGGCTGAAATCGTCACTCCGGAGGCGAAGCGTGCATACGTACAGGGGTTGTTCGGACGGATTGCGAACCGTTACGACCTGACGAACGACCTCATGTCTGCCGGTCTCCATCGGCGCTGGAAGCGACTCGCTGTGGACATGGCCCGAATCGGTGACGGCCATGTGGTCCTGGATCTGGCGGCCGGAACGGGAGACCTCTCGCTGACGGTAGGGACGCGGTCGGCGGAGGGGCATAAACCGGCGATAATCATCGCGGCCGATCTCACGGTGCCGATGATGCTGCGCGGAAGAGAGCGAAGCGGAGCCGCGGCCGTGCGTTGGCTGGCGTGTGACGCGATGGATCTGCCGTTCGCGGAGGCCAGCGTGGATCGGTGCCTGGTGGGATACGGGCTCAGGAACTTTCCAGATCTCGATCGCTGTCTTGGGGAGCTCAGGCGCGTGCTGAAACCGGGCGCAAAGCTGATCGCGCTGGATTTCGGCCGAGCCGAGCCACAATGGCTCGACCGAGTGTACCTCAGGTACCTGGAGGCTTCCGGGTCCATGGCGGGTTGGATCCTGCACCGAGACGTCGAATCATATCGCTACATCGCCGAGTCCCTGCGGACCTACCCTGCCCAGCGTGGTGTGGCGACCCTCATGCAGCGTGCGGGGTTCGTACGCTGCGGCTCCCTGGATCTGTTGTTCGGGACTATGGCGATCAACTTCGGCGATGTCCCGACCTGATCAGTCTTCCTTCTGCTTCCAGATCGTGAGCTGCCGCTGCCCGGTTTCACTGCCCTCGAGTCGGGCCGTCAGCGTATCGCCGTCCTGAAGATTCAAATCATCCCGCATATCCTGCGGAATCGTGATTCGACCGCCGCTGCCGACGTTGACGGTCGAGTAGTACAGCACACGAAAAATCGCCATCCTGGGCTCCTGAATAGTGGGTTCCCTGTCAGACCTGCGTGAGGACGCCGCAGAGGTACCGGTCCGGGTCGGGCACATGAATTGGGAATATAGCACGATTCGGCATGCTGGACGAAATCGGAGGCCGGCTTGCTGAGGACTTCGCCGGGGGCGATCATCTCGCCCCGTACGCCCGATTCCCGGCTGGGAGGCTGAATGACAGGGCTGGAACAGACAGATCCAGTGGTCCGCATGGAAGGCGTCAACAAGGCCTTCGGTGCGAACTACGCCGTGCGCGAACTCGATTTCGAGTTGCCTCGGGGCACGGTGTGCGGACTTCTCGGTCCGAACGGAGCTGGTAAGACCACTGCGATCCGAATGATCCTGGACATTCTCGGCCCTGATTCGGGACGGATCTCGGTATTCGGCGAGAACGTCACTCCGGAAGTGCGAGACCGCATCGGCTACCTCCCCGAGGAGAGGGGGATGTATCAGAAGATGCGAGTCGCGGAGCATCTCGCGTTCTTTGGTGAGATCAAAGGCATGCGCCACGGCGACGCGATGCGTGAGGCCGGAAAGTGGCTGGAACGACTTGGGTTGGCCGAGAGAGCGGATGATCGGGTCGAGAGTCTCTCAAAAGGAATGCAGCAGAAGGTTCAGTTCATCGCGACTGTCCTTCATGGACCCGAGTTGTTGATCCTGGACGAGCCGTTCAGCGGACTCGATCCGATCAACGCTGACTTGATGCGTGAGATCGTGGTCGAAAGAAAGTCGGAAGGGGCTACCGTTCTGTTTTCGACCCACATGATCGATGACGCCGAACGGATTTGCGATCGCGTGTGCATGATCTCCGGTGCCCGGAAGGTTCTCGACGGGACGCTCGCCGAAGTGAAGGGATTGAGCGGGCGCCAAGACGTCGTCATCGAGTGTGAGGGGTCCAGAACGTTTCTGCGGCACGAGATCGTGGAGTCCGCCACCGACCACGGGCGGCGGATCGAGGTCCGGTTGCGCGATGGGGCCGATCCGCAGGACTTGTTGAGGGCCGCAGTGGAATCAGGTACACGCATCGATCGATTCGAGATCGCGGATCCCTCCCTGCGAGAGATCTTCCTGGAACATGCGGGGGCCCGATGATCGGCCGCCGAACCTGGACCCTGATCCGTCGGGAGTATCTGCAGAGGGTCCGGAACAAGTGGTTCCTGTTCGCCACATTTTCCGTTCCGATCCTCATGTTGGCGGCGACGCTCCTGCCGGGCTTCCTGGCTGGTCGCAGTCAGGCTCGGCCCGTTGTGCTGGCGGTCGTAGATCGGACTCACAGCGGGCTGGAAATGCGGCTATCCGATCTTCTGGTCCCCGACAGCATCAACGTCAGATTCTTCCAGCCCGATGCCCCGGTCGATGACTTGCAGTCCCTGCGGGCGGCGCTCGGAATCGACGAGACGGCGATTTCTCTCCGGGCGGACGCCTATCTGGTGTTTCCCGAGGATATCGGATCGGGGGGCGAACCGGGGCTCGTCGAGGTGCGGGATCTCGGTGGTCGAATCCGCCGAATCCGGGCGGCGACCGAGGACGTCGTTCACTGGTATCGGTTGCGTCAGGCGGGATTGGAGTCTGTCGATGCTTCCGACGCGCTGGCCCCTGTCACGCTCCGAGTTCAGGCGTTCGATCCTGCCGGGACACGCGGGGAGATCTTCCAGGTCATCGGTTTCGTGTTTGCGATGATGCTGTACGTGATGTTTATCGTGTACGGACAGATGGTCGCCCGCGGTGTGCTCGAGGAGAAGACGTCCGACATCGTCGAGATCCTGGTTTCATCGGTACGCCCTCGTGAGATGATGCTCGGGAAGATCGTCGGTATCGGAGCCGTAGGCCTCACGCAGGTGGGGATCTGGGCCGTCGTCGGCGGGACGCTGTCCCGGTTCGGACTGGGGGGTGAGCTGGGCGATCTGATTGGTATCGGAATGGACCTCGCCGGGTTTGCCTTTCCCTGGAGTATCCTGCTGTTCGGATTCCTGTACTTCGTGCTCGGCTACTTGATGTTTTCGGCGATGTTTGCGGGCGCCGGCGCCATGCTGACCAGTGAGCAAGACATCCAGCAGGTGCTGGTACCGGTGATGATGCCGATCATCGTGCCGATCATCATCATGCCGGCCGTGGTCGACACGCCCGACGTGATGTGGGTCCAGATTCTGTCGATGATCCCCGTGTTCAGCCCGATCCTCATGCCCGTTCGGATTTCCGTGATGTCGGTCCCCCTGTGGCAGAACCTGGCGGCGATCGGCCTGCTGGTACTCGCTATATGGGCCATGGCCTGGGTGGCGGGCCGCATCTACCGGGTAGGCATCCTGATGAAGGGAAAACCGCCCACTCTTCCGCAGCTCGCGCGCTGGATCCGGCACGGCTGAAGTTCATCTTGCCCTCCGCGGCCCTGAGGACGGATCTTTTCCGGATGTTCACACCCGTTCGCCGGCGCGTACCCCGGGTTGCTGTGGCAGGCACCTTCCTCCTGTTCGGCCTCGGCATCGGTGGCTGCCAGTCGGATGACTCCCGGCGAGTCGTTCGCGTGGCCTCCACGACATCACTGTATGACACGGGACTACTCGACGAGCTCGTGGACGCGTTCTCCGCTGAACGCCCGGAGTATGCCGTTCAGATCATCGCCGTCGGCACGGGCCAGGCGCTCTCCCTGGGGGAGCGACGGGACGCGGATCTGGTGATCGTGCACGCCCCTGAGCGTGAGGAGCAGTTCGTGGCAGACGGCTACGGACTGCGCAGAACGACCCTGATGAGGAACGATTTCGTCATCGCCGGCCCAGAGGCCGACCCGGCTCGTATCTCGGAGGCGGAGGATAGCTCGGACGCTCTGCGCAGGATCATCGCCGCAGAAGCCCGCTTCGCATCTCGCGGCGACGACTCGGGCACGCACATTCGGGAGCGCTTTCTCTGGGATGCGGCCGGAGGCCGTCCCGAGGCAGACTGGTATATGGAAGTAGGCCAGGGAATGGGCGCGACCTTGATGTTCGCGGCCGAACGACGGGCGTACGCACTCACCGACCGGGCCACGCTCACGGTGCTTCAGGCCAATGGCCTCGACCTTGTCGAGCTCCATTCCCGGGGCGAGTACTTCGACAATCTCTACTCACTCATTCCTGTCACGGACGTCGATCAGGCGACCGGGGCAACGGCGTTCGAGGCATGGATGTTGTCCGAGGCTGCGGCGGCGATCATCCGGACCTTTGGTGAGCAGCGGTACGGCAGCCCCCTGTTCACACTGAGCGGCGAATGAACCCGTTCGCGGAAGCCCTGCAGCTCCTGACCAGTGGCGACCCGTACGTCATGGCCATCGTCGTCCGCTCGCTGGCGATTTCGGGCTCCGCGCTCGTGCTGGCGACGGCCGTTGGCCTGCCCATCGGAGCACTCATCGGGCTGTCGAGATTCCGGCTTCGCATCCCTGCGATCGCGATCGTGAACACCGGTCTCGCCCTCCCGCCGGTTGTGGCCGGGCTTGCGGTCTACCTTCTCCTTTCCCGCTCCGGTCCCCTGGGGAATCTGGAGCTATTATTCACACCGGTTGCCATGGGAATCGCCCAGGTGGCCCTCGCCGGACCCTACATCGCCGCCGTCACGTTGGCCGCGCTGGAGGGGCTGCCACCCGACATCGGGCTGCAGGCCCGTGGTCTCGGGGCGACACGACTCCAGGCGGCACTTTTGCAATTGCGTGAAGTCCGCACCAGCCTGGTGGCGGCGATAGCGGCAGGATTTGGAGCGATCATCTCTGAGGTGGGAGCTGCGATGATCGTCGGCGGGAACATCCTCGGCGAGACGCGCGTGATGACGACCACCATCGTGCTGGAGACGCGGCGCGGAAACTTCGGGGTCGCCATAGCGCTCGGCGTCATCCTCCTCGTGATCGCGCTGGCCGTCAACGTCGTGCTCGCGGGCCTCGGCACGCGCGCCCGGCGCCCCGTTCTGTCCTAGCTGATGACCACGGACGCGCTGACTCTGGAGGGGCTTCGATACGAAGTCGACGGTCGACTGATCCTCGACATCCCCGAATTCCGAGTCCCGACCAGCGGTATGCTTGCCATCCTCGGCCCGAACGGGGCGGGAAAGAGTACGCTGCTTCGCGTCCTCGCCGGTCTGAGCCGACCGCCAGTGGGCACGCTGCGTTTTCACGATGCCGGCGGCGGGGCGATGGCGGGAGACGCCGCGGTCAGCGCTCTCCGGCTGCGAGCGGCCTTCGTATTCCAGAACCCGTATCTCTGGTCGGGATCTGTGCGGCGCAACCTGGAGTTGGGCCTGCGGTTCAGGAAGGTCGAGGCGGCCGACCTCGGCCGGCGCGTGGACGCGATCATCGAGCAACTCGGCCTGGGGCCGGTAGTGGATCGGGAAGCGGGGACTCTGTCGGGTGGCGAGGCGCAGCGGGTGGCGCTAGCGCGGGCACTGGTGCTCGATCCCGAGGTCCTGTTTCTCGACGAACCGAGCTCGAACCTGGACGCGGAAGCGCACGCTGCGCTGCGCGAGGACCTGGATCGAGTCGCCCGGGCGAGAGCCGGGGCGATCGTCCTGGCGACACACGATCGGCCCGATGCATTCTACCTCGCCGACCACATCGCCGTCCTTCGCGACGGACGCGTCGTCCAACACGGGTCCCCTAACGAGTTGTTCGAGAACCCCGTGGATCCGTTCATCGCGGGGATCACGGGAGCGGAGTTGTCGATCCGCGGCAGTGTGATGAGCGTCAACCGCGAGCTGTTGTCGATCGAAGTGATGGGCGCCCTGTTGGTGGCCGTCGGACAGGCTGCGCCCGGGGATTCCGTCAAGATTGCCTACCGCCCTGAGGATCTGTTTCTCTCATCCACCGCCCTGGCCGGCGGCAGCGCTCGGAATCGGTTCCAGGCACGCGTCGTCGAGGTCCGGTCTCTCGGCGCCCTGGTGCGCGTGCGATTGGCGGGGCCGGATGAACTTGTCGCCGTGGTCACCCGAGCCGCGGCTGCGGAACTGGAGATCTCGGAAGGCGCGGATATCTGGGTACAAGTGAAGGCGACGGCACTTCACGCGTTTGCGGTATAAGGCTCCCCGGACGGACGGCCGCAGGTAACGGTGTGCAAGATCCAGCGGTCACGTCGTCACTCGGGGAGAACGGAGGATGATCCTCCCAGAATCAGGAGAATGACCGATGACGCGAATAACCTTCATGAGCCTGCTGGCGATTGGGCTCTTGCCATTAAATCCGGCGCAAACGGTCTCCACGGAGGCGGTAGCGCAGGAAATTCCGGTACGGAGCTCCACGTCCGCGGACCGTGAGGCGGTCACGCTGACTGTGTACAATCAGAACTTCGGCCTCGTCCGCGAGATCCGAAGCATCGAGCTGGGGCGTGGGTTGTTCGACCTGGAGTTCGGTGATGTCGCCTCGACGATCCAGCCGGAGACCGTACACATTCGCAGTCTGAACCGTGGTAACCCGCTCTCGGTACTCGAGCAGAACTACCAGTACGATCTTCTCAGCCCACAGAAACTGCTCGAGAAGTACGTGGGCCGGACGGTGAAGGTTCACATCTGGAACCGCGAGGAAGAGCGTGAGGAAACTGTCGAGGCCGAGGTCCTTTCGGTCAACGGCGGGACGATCCTGCGCATCGGAGACGAGATCACGTATAACGTGCCGGGACGGCTCTCTTTTCCGGAGGTCCCCGATAACTTGATCGCGAGCCCGACCCTCGTATGGTTGCTGAGCAGCCGGGCCGAGCGCCACCGGATAGAAACGTCCTACCTCGCGAGTGGAATCAACTGGAAGAGCGACTACGTAATGGTCCTGAACGAGGACGATTCCGAAGCGGGCGTGACCGGGTGGGTTACCCTGACGAACCACACCGGGACAGGCTATGAGAACGCCACCTTGAAGCTCGTGGCGGGTGATGTCCAGCGTGTCGGCGGTAGAGACGACATGATGCGAAATGCGCAGAAGATGGCCCTTGAGGCTGTTTCGGACATGGCGTTCAGCGAGGAGGCGTTCTTCGAGTATCACCTGTACACGCTGGAGCGGCCCACGACGATCAAGCAGAACGAGCAAAAACAGGTGACCCTTCTGGAGTCTCCGGGGTTCGATGTCGACAAACGCCTGATTTTCTACGGAGCTTCACAGTATTATCGTGGCTCCTATGGCCAGGTCGTGTCGAATCAGAAGGTCGGCGTGTACCTCGATTTCGAGAATCGGGAGGCAAACGGGCTCGGGATGCCGTTGCCGGCCGGGATCGTCCGGGTGTACAAGAGGGACAGCTCCGGAGCCCAGCAGTTCATCGGCGAAGACCGGATCGATCACACGCCTCGTGACGAGACGGTGCGGATCAAGATGGGGGATGCGTTCGACGTGGTCGCGGACCGACGACAGATGGACTACGACGTGCTCGGAAGCTGTGTCTCCGAGAGCAGCTGGGAGATCGATCTCCGCAACCATAAGGATGATCGTAGCGTCGTAGAGGTGATGGAGCCGGTCGGCGGAGACTGGGAGATTCTCTCTTCCAGCCATCGCGCCGAAAAGCTGGATGCCCACACCTTCAAGTTCACGGTAGATATCCCGGGACGGGGGGAGGAAAAGGTGACATATCGAGTCAGGGTGCGGTGGTGTTAGGCACGGCAGGGACCAACGAATCCAATCGGCAGCCCCTCGCGGGAGCGGTCGCGGCGTTCATCGCCGCGGCCGCCTTGCTGTTTCCATCGGGCGCGATCGCCCAGGAGGCACAACAGACCCAGGAGGAAGTACCGGAGGACTGGCCGGAGCGACTCGGCATCTGTCGCCGTACGCTGGCGGACTGCGTCGGTAAGTCTACCACGGCCATCCGCCTGGAGCCCGGCGAGAGCGTAGACGTGAACGGCCGGATCGACGAAGGGGTGTGGGCCCGGGCCGTGTGGATTTCGGATTTCGTCCAGCGGGAGCCGATCGAAGGTGCGCAGCCAACGGTGCGCACGGAGGTCGCGTTTGCCTACGACGAAACAAACCTCTACGTGGCGGGGCGGAACTACGACCCCGATCCCTCCAGCATCCGCGCAAACCTGGCGCGGCGGGACGACAACGGGGATTCCGACCGACTCAAGATTTCGATCGATTCGTACCAGAATCGGCAGACGTACTACACGTTTACGATCACAGCCGCAGGTGGCCGGGTCGACTATTTCGGGCCCAGCGACCAGGACTTCAACCGGGATCACTCGTACGATCCGATCTGGTCGGCCGACGCCGAGATTAACGACGAGGGCTGGTTCGCCGAGATGGCCATTCCGTTCTCGCAGATTCGGTTCACGCAGGGGGAGAACATCGAGTTCGGCCTGCAGGTGAACCGGTACCGGCCCGCCCAATTCGAAGACCTGTTCTGGACATCTGTTCCGAAAGACGAGAACGGTTGGACCTCGTGGTTCGGGGACCTCGAAGGACTTCAGGGGATCCAGACGCGGCGGCCGATCGAGTTCGTGCCGTACGCGGCGTCGAACCTGGCCGTGACGAGCGACGAGCTGCTCAACCCGGACAACCCGTTTTCCGAACGATCCGATCTGATCGGTCGGTTCGGGGCGGACATCAAGATGGGCGTCGGGTCGGGGTTGACCCTTGATGCCACGTTCAATCCCGACTTCGGCCAGGTCGAGGCGGACCCGGCCGAAGTGAACCTGTCGGCGTTCCCCACCTTCTTCGACGAGCGGCGACCGTTCTTCGTCGAAAACGCCCAATTGTTGCGGGCGAACGATCTGTTCTTCTCCCGGCGTATCGGGGCCCGACCGCACGGCTCACCCGGAGGAGATTTCGCGGACGTCCCGGACAACACGACGATCATCGGGGCGGCGAAGCTCACCGGACGTACGGGCAGTGGCCTATCGCTCGGCGCACTGGGCGCAGTCACGGCAGAAGAGTCGGCCAACACGTACGACGCTCTCAATGACACGTTTGGCGAGAGTCGCGTGGAGCCGACGGCAGGATGGCTCGTCTTGAGGGGCCTGCAGGAGTTCGGCACCGCGAAATCCACCGCCGGCCTCGCGTTCACTGGAGTGAAACGTGATCTGTCAGACAGCGATCCGCTGGCAAGTCGTCTGAACAAGGAAGCGTATGCATTCGCGGCGGACGCGAACCTGAAGTTCCGGGGGGGCCTGACGGAGCTGACGGGGATCATCCAGGGTAGCCATATTATCGGCACCCCGGAGGCCATCGCACGCGTACAGCAGTTCAGTGCCCATTACTTCCAGCGACCGGACGCCGGCCACGTGGAGCTCGATCCGACGCGCACCTCGCTGACCGGCTACCGGGCGTTCATGGAGCTGGAGCACTCGGACGGGGAGAACTGGTTCTTCGAGACGCAGGTGCTGGCGGTATCGCCCGAGTTCGACATCAACGATGCCGGTGCCCTGGGTCGCGCCGATCGGATCGAAGCGCAGGTGGATCTTTCGTACAACGAGAACACCGTCGGCACCTTCCGAAGCTGGGGCCTCGCGGCGGAGGTCGAGAGCGACTGGAATTTCGATGGCGACCGGCTCCAGACCCGCTTCGAAGGCAGGTGGCGATTCTGGTTGCTCAATTTCTGGCAATTCCAGGGGGAGTTTGACTACCGGCCTGCCGGGTTGAGCGACACCAGGACCCGCGGGGGGCCGTTGATGGGAACTGCGGGCGCTACCGGGTTCTCGGTCAACGTGAGTTCTCCGTTCCAGAATCGATTTGGCGCTAACCTGTTTGCCTTTTATGAGGACGACACTCTCGACGGTCGGGTTCTGTCGACCGGGCTGTTCTTTCAGTATCGACCCGGGGGGTCCTGGCAGTTCTCGGGCGGACCGAACTTCACCCATAGCGTCAACACGAGGCAGTTCGTGACCTCCCTGGACGGTGGCCGGGTCGAGACGTTCGGGCGACGGTACGTGTTCGCAGAGCTGGATCGGCACACGCTGTCGGCACAGTTCCGCGCGAACTACGCATTCAACCCGGACCTCAGCCTGGAGGCGTATTTTGAGCCGTTTGCTGCCACGGGCTCCTATTCGAACTATGGGGAGTTGACGGAGCCAGGTACGGCGGACCTGAGGTTCTACGGTATGGAGCCGGGGACCAGCATCAGCGAATCCACGGGCGGCGCACCGCGACTGATCACGGTGGACGACGGCCCGGACCAATTCTCGTTCATTCGGGAAGATTTCCGAGCCCTGTCCTTCCGCAGTAACCTGGTCATGCGTTGGGAATGGCTCCCGGGAAGCACCCTGTTCGTGGTCTGGCAGCTGGATCGAGGCGGATTCGGATTCGAGAACGGTCCGGATTCGGCGGGACTCGGTGACCTTCTCGACAGTCCAGGGGAACCGGGACGCAACTTCTTTGCTGTGAAAGCGACCTACTGGCTACCGATCTGACGGACCTCGTATGGGTGGCTTGACTCCGTGGGTCCGGCGCCTGCTCGTCGCGAACGTCGCGGTGTTCTTCGTTCAGGCGACGGTGCCGGGCATAACGGAACTACTGTTCTTCCTCCCCGTGCTGGCATTGCAGCGGCCGTGGACTCCCGTCACGTACATGTTTCTGCACGGCGGGACGATGCATCTGTTCTTCAACATGATCGTGTTGTTCTTCTTTGGTCCCAGGCTCGAGCAGCGACTGGGAGATCGGCACTTTCTGGGGCTTTATTTCGTGAGTGGCCTGGTCGCAGCGCTGTTTTCCGCCCTGACTCCCATGGCCCCCGTCGTGGGAGCGTCCGGGGCCATCTACGGGGTGATGCTGGCGTACGCGAGGTTCTGGCCCCGTGATCGCATCTACATCTGGGCGATTCTTCCGGTCGAGGCGCGCTGGATGGTCCTCGGCCTCACCGCGCTCGCGCTGGTCGGGATCGCGGGGGCGATCGGCGGCTCCTCCGACGGTATCGCCCATCACGCGCACCTCGGAGGCTTTGCCGGGGCCTGGCTCTACCTTCGGTTCATGGCACAGCACTCGGCCGCCGCAAAATTCAAGCGCAAAGTCGATCCGGTGCCCAAGAAGGGCGGAGCGTATGACCGGGATGCCATGCAGCGGTGGACCCACATCGACCGGGAGTCGCTGCACGAGGTAAACCGCGAAGCGTTCGACGCGATCATGGAGAGGCTGGCGACCCAGGGCATAGGGGGCCTCACGGATCGAGAGCGAAGTTTTCTGGACCGATTCTCGAGCACCGCGTAAGCTCCCCTGCCGGAGGAAGACCATGTTCGACATCGCTGATAGCCAGTACCGCGTTCCGTACGACGGGTCGTTTCGCGTCCCCGGCGCACCGACGGCTCCGCCCGCGGATGCGCCGGACAAGAAGGGGTCGAAGCACGCGCTGAAGACCAGCGTCAAGAGGATCGAAGAGCTCCAGCGCATGCTGTATGCCCAGGACCGCATCGCCGTACTTCTCGTGTTCCAGGCGATGGACGCCGCAGGCAAAGACAGCACGATCCGGGCGGTCATGACCGGAATCAACCCCGCGGGCTGCCAGGTATTCTCTTTCAAGCAGCCTTCTCGCGAGGAACTCGACCACGACTACCTCTGGAGAACTACGGGCCGTCTGCCGGAGCGCGGGCGCATCGGCATTTTCAATCGCAGCTACTACGAGGAAGTACTCGTCGTCCGTGTGCATCCGAGCTACCTGGACGCCCAGCGACTGCCCCACCGATCAGATCTCAGTACGCTGTGGCCCGAACGGTATGAAGCGATTTCAGCACATGAGCAGCACCTGGCCCGCTCGGGCACACTGGTGCTCAAGTTCTGGCTGAACGTGTCGCGCGAAGAACAGAAGCGTCGGTTTCTGTCTCGCATAGAAGAGCCGGCCAAGAACTGGAAGTTCTCGACCGCGGATGTGGAGGAACGGCAGCACTGGGACGCCTACATGGCTGCCTACGAGGACGCGCTGAACGCCACATCACGGCCGTGGGCGCCCTGGTACGCGATCCCAGCCGACAGCAAGCACTTCATGCGCATGGCGGTCGCGGACATCATCGCCCGGAATCTCGAAGGCCTGGGCCTCGGATATCCTCAGCTGGACGCGAAGGCGGCGGCGCGGCTGGAAACGGCGCGTGAACAGTTGGAGGCGGAAGGCTGATCCTCCGAACCGGAGCCGTGCGCACGGTCGGGATTCTGCTGGCCCTGGCCACGGCGTGGAACGTCTCGCCTCCGGGTGCTGCCCACACCTTCCCGGTTCACGACGGCGATGCGACCCATGGCGAGCAACCTGCCGCGCACGTTGGCCATGACGGCATGGCCCCAGGACACGAAGAGGGCCGGGAGCATCCCGTAACCCCTGAACACGGCGACCACGAGTGTGATTGTGGCGGTGACTGCTGTCCGGCGTCGGCCGGAATGGCAGCGATTGCCCGGGACCATTCGATCCCAACCATCGACCCGTCAGCCCCCCGGGTAGCTCTCCCCAGTGGAAACTTGCTCGTTTCTTTCCCCAACGAATGGATTCTCCCGCCTGCGATAGGTCCTCCGTCGTCCTGAGCCGGCACGTCATTTCATTCCATTCGTCGGGACCAGTACGCGTTCAGGAGAGGTTGATGCGAATTTCATTGTGGGCTGCCGTTGCTCTTGCTTTGGTGGTTGTTGCCGGGCCTGCTTCCGCGCAGGAAACCGGTGATCTGATGGGACGAATCACGGTCGAAGGGACGTCGAGACCGGTTGTTGCTGCACTCGTTACGATCCAGGCCGTAGGCGCCCGTGCGACGACGGACAGCAGGGGTCGCTTTCACCTGCATAGGTTGCCGCCGGGTAACTGGACGGTCCGGGTCGAGTCGGTCGGTCATGATCCGGTAGAACTGCAGGTCGATATTCTATCGGGCCGCACAGCCAGTCTGACAACGATGCTCGTCGTGCAGGCGATTAGACTCGGTGGGATCGACGTCACGGTCCTCCGCCCGGATCTGCGACCCCAGGGCCGACTCGCGCAGGAGGCGATCAGATCGGCGAACCCGCGGGACCCCGGAGAACTCCTCAGGGCGCTTCCCGGCGTGGCAGCTGTGCGGCGAGGCCCCATCGGGTTGGATCCGGTGGTTCGAGGCCTCCGGGAAACACAGATCGGAACCTACATCGACGGCGAGCGGCGCTTTCCGGCGGGACCCGCCCGCATGGACTCTCCGCTGACGCACGTGGACCCGCTCGCATTCAATAGCCTCGAGGTCGTCAAAGGCCCGTACGCGCTGACCTGGGGCGCGGGGAATCTCGCCGCGATACGCGTCGGCACGCGACGTATGCCCATCGCCAGCGAGGGACCCAATGGATACGTCAGTGCGGGTTACAACTCGAATCTCCGGGCAGCTGAGACCTCAGGATCACTGTTCGGTCGCTCGGGCCGTGTCTCATGGTGGGGCTTCGGCGCGTTCCGCAACGGAAACGACTACGAGGACGGCAACGGCAACGAGGTGCCCGGCGACTTCGAGAGCTGGGAAGCCCGGGGGAAGATCAGCGTCGAGACGAGCGACAACTCTCGGGTGGAATTCGGCGGAGGGTACCAGGACCAGAGCGGTCCGATCGATTATCCGGGGCGCCTGCTCAACGCCGAGCTCTTCCAGACGGCCAACGTCTCGCTCGGTTGGATGACGGACCTCACGGGAGGCGAGGGCACCGTCCGTGGTCTCGACTTCCAGGTCTACTACAATGACACCGATCACGACATGACGAACGCAGACAAGCCGACGGCCGAACCGGACACGCTGCGCACCCCCCCGTTCCCGCTCAACATCCAGGTCACCACGACCACGGAGCTGTTTGGGGGCCGGGGCGCGGCCATCCTCGACCTGGATGGCTGGGAGCTGGAAGTCGGGGGTGATTTCTACTCGGCGAACCGAAATGCGGTTCGGACGGTGCGACGGGCCGATATGGATCCCGAGCCCCTGTTGTTCGAGGACCTGATTTGGCCGGACGTCACGATCTCGGATGTCGGCCTGTTTGCTCGTGCCGACAGGAGAGTGAGTAGCCATGTGCATCTGTCGTTGGCCGGCCGCGTCGATTTCGTGTCGGCAAGTGCCGACACGGCGAGCCAGTTCTTCACCGACAACGTGGCAAGGAACCTCAAAGCGAACGAAACCAACGTCAGCGGAGCCGTCACGCTCAGCCTCGGGCTGAGTGCGAATTGGAATCTCAACCTGGCGCTCGGCTCGTCGGTCCGACCCTCGGACGCCCTCGAGCGGTACTCGGATCGCTTCCCGTCTTCCAGGGCACAACTCTCAGCGGAGTTCATCGGGAACCCTCAGCTCAAGCCCGAACGGAGCACCCAGGCGGACGTGTGGTTCGAGGGTACGTACGAACGCGTTTCGGTTCAAACCAGTGTATTCGTGCGGTCGATCAACAACTACATCACCCTGCAGCCGACAGCGCTCGATGCACGACTTCCCCTAAGCCCCGACGTTGTGTTTCAGTACGTCAACGGTGACGCGACGTTCTGGGGGCTCGACGCCCAGGCCGCGATCGGTCTCACTGACGATTGGACGCTCAAGCTGGCCGCAGACTACTTGTGGGCCGAGGACGACCTGTTGAGAGAGCCGGTTCTCGGAATCGCTCCGCCGCGTGGCACCGTCGGAGTCCGGTATCAGCTCCCCTCGCGAGATTTCCATGGTGAGGCCACGCTGAACATGGTCTCGGACATGGGCGCAGATCGGATATCACTCACTCGTGGTGAGACCGCGACGTCCGGCTACGCGACGGGTGACATCCGTTTCGGGTGGCAGGCGTCCGAGCAGGTGCTCGTTCGGTTCGGCGTCGAAAACGTCGGCGACAAATTCTACGTGGACCACTTGAACGCGAAGAACCCGTTTACGGGACGGCAGATCCCCGAAGCTGGCCGCGTGTTCTACGGCAAGCTCAGCCTGGCCTTCTGACATTCGTGGAGGAGTGCGCATAGCCGCCGCGGTGACGAATGGCGACATTCGCAGAATGTGGCACGACAACATCCTGGAGACGATCGGCAACACTCCGCTGGTGCGAGTCAATCGCCTGGCGGCGCATCTGCCGGGCATCGTGCTGGCGAAGCTCGAGTACTTCAACCCGGGCGGGTCGGTGAAAGACCGGATCGGCCTGGCTATGATCGAGGCCGCGGTCGAATCCGGCGAGTTGCAGCCCGGTGGAACGATCATCGAGGGTACGAGCGGCAACACCGGGGTCGGCCTGGCGCTGGCCGCGATCGCGCTCGGTTACAAGTGCGTGTTCACGACCACCGATAAACAGAGTCCGGAGAAGATCGCGATTCTCCGCGCGCTGGGCGCGCAGGTTGTCGTATGTCCTACCGACGTTGAGCCGGAGGACCCTCGGTCGTACTACCAGGTAGCGCGCCGGCTGGCCCGTGAGACGCCTAATTCTGTCTACCTCAACCAGTACGACAACCCCGCGAACCCGGCGGCCCACGTCGCCTCCACGGGTCCGGAACTCTGGGAGCAGACGGGCGGACGCATCACGCACCTGTTCGTCGGTGCCGGGACCGGAGGCACGATCTCGGGCTGCGCGACCTACCTCAAGGGCCGCAGCTCGGACATCAAAGTCATCGGCGTCGATCCGTACGGCTCGGCCTACTACAAGTATTTCCACACGGGCGAGTTCGACGAGGACGAGATCTATCCGTACTTGACCGAGGGCGTGGGTGAGGACATCCTCGCGGGCAACATGAACTTCGAAATCGTCGACGACTACGTTCGTGTCACCGACCGCGAGTCCATGCTCATGACCCGCCGCCTCGCCGAGGAAGAAGGCCTTTTCCTGGGCGGGTCGTGCGGCATGGCAATGGCAGGTGCGCTCCAGTGGATGGAAGCACACGATCAAGAATTAGATGAGGCAAGCGTCTGCGTGGTGATCATGCCTGACGGCGGTTACCGGTCGATCGGCAAGGTCTACAACGACGCCTGGATGAGGGAGCAGGGCTTCCTGCCCGACGAATAGCTGCGGTGCCGACCCCCCTGGCGGTACTCTACCTGTTCGGCGGCGTCGTCTGGCTCCTCATGGGCGGCGACCTGCTCATTCGCGGGTCCATCTCGTTATCCCAAAGGGCGGGCGTCCCGCCGCTGGTCGTCGGACTGACCGTCGTCGCCTTCGGTACGTCGGCCCCGGAACTCGTCGTCTCTCTTCGCGCGGCGCTCGCCGGCTACCCGGATCTCTCGATCGCAAACGTCGTTGGAAGCAACATCGCCAACGTCCTCCTCGTGGTCGGCCTGCCGGCGATCGTGTACCCGATGACGTGCAATCAGCCCGGAGCGCGCAGGGACGCGGGCATCATGGTCGCGATGTCTGTGCTGTTTGTCGGCCTGTGCATTATCGGCGCACTGGAACGATGGGCTGGCCTCGTCCTCCTTGCCGCGTTCGGGCTCTTCCTGTTGTACGCGTTTCGGGCTTCAATGGTGGAGCAATCCTGGGGGGACGAGTCGGAGGAGTGGGAGAGGGGCCTGGGGCTTCCCCGCACGTCCGCGATGATCACCATGTTTCTGGTCCTCGGCACCCTCGCCTTGCCGGTGGGGGCCGATCTCCTGGTTCGCGGCGCAGTCAGCCTCGCCGTCGCCCTCGGCGTTTCTTCTTCCGTCGTCGGCCTGACCATCGTCGCACTGGGCACGTCCCTGCCCGAACTCGCAACCACACTGATCGCCGCTTTCAAGCGTGAAGCGGCGCTGGCCGTCGGGAACGTGATCGGCAGCAACGTCGTGAACCTGCTGGCGATCATGGGGATCACGGCTGCCGTAAGCCCGGTTCCGATCCCGATTCCGGCCGGGTTTCTGACCGTGAATCTGCCGCTGATGCTAGCGGCCGCCGCGACACTTGCCTGGGCGGTCCATCGCCGCGGTGTGGTAGGGCGCCGCATGGGAGTGCTGCTCCTGGCATCTTACGTCGTGTATGTTGTCGTACTCCTGTAGGTAGCCAAATGGACTTAAGAACAAAACTCGTCTTGACGCTCGTGGCCGTCTCTCTGGGGAGCATGCTCGCTCTCGGGACATTGGCGTTTACCAACGCCGAGACGCTGATCACGCACAGGACGAGCGTTCGGCTCTCATCCTTGACGGAAGCCAAGGCGGAACGGGTCGAACTCGTCGTCCGCGGTTGGAACGAGGCCGTCGCCCTGCTTGCCAGCCGAACCCAGCTCCGCCGCAGTCTCGCGGCATGGAATCAGGCTGGGTCCGAAGGCGATCGGCAGCAGATCCGTCGGATCCTCGAGGATGCCCAGTCCTCCTCCAAGCTCGTCGAGGGCGTGGGAGTGTTCGATCTCGAAGGCGATCTGGTCGCGTCGGCGGGAGCCGTCGATCCTGGCTGGAACACGCAGATCGACCTGGCAACGGCGGCGGGTGAGGTCCGTTTCCTGAGCTTCACCGACGAGGATCCATTGAGGGCGTCGTATTCCGCCGCCCTCCGAGCCGACACCCTGCCGGTAGGGACACTCGGGGTCCTGCTGTCTGCGCAAGACCTCTCGGACGTGGCCGCCAACCGCACGGGTCTGGGAGAAACCGGAGAGGTCCTCATCGCGACCCGCAGCGCTTCGGGCGACACCCGGCTGTTGACTCCGCGACGCCACGAAGCGCCGGATACGGACAGCCTCGAGACCAGAGACGGCCGGATGTGGGACACGCTGGCGGAAGCGGAGGGCTCGGTGACGGAGGAACTCATCGATTACCGAGGGGCAGCGGTGTGGGCGGCATCGCGACGCATTTCGTCGGCGGAGCTCACGATTCTGGTCAAATTCGATGACGCGGAACAGCGGGCCGATACCGATGAACTGCGCGGGCGGCTGCTCGGAGTCGGATTCTCTCTGGCTGCGTTCGCTATCCTGCTCGGTGTGGGGCTCGCTTTCATGTTTGCGAAGCCCATACACGCCCTGGCGGTAGTGGCGGGACGGATCAGGGACGGCGATCTCGGGGCCCGGGCTGACGCGGACCGGCAGGACGAGCTGGGGCTCCTTGCCGACACGTTCAATTCGATGACCACGGAACTCGAGCGTCGAATGTCGCTGCTGCAGGAGTTCAAGACGTTTTTCGACGAGTCGAGAGACATGCTGTGCGTCGCGGGGACGGATGGCTACTTCAAGCTCGTGAATCCCGCCTTCGAGAAGAACCTGGGGTGGACCGAGGCCGATCTACTCGGGCGTCCGTTCGTCGATTTCGTCCACCCGGACGACGTAGAAGCGACCATTGCGGAAACCGAAAAGCTGGCGGGGGGAATTCCGACGATTTCCTTCACGAACCGCTACCGATGTCGGGACGGGACCTACATGCGGCTGCGCTGGTCGTCCCACCCGGACCCGGAGACCGGAAACCTGTACGCCTCGGCCCGCGTGCTGGAGAACCCCCACCGCTAGTTTCTGAGGTCGGTACCG
>Ga0224508_10001287_pt1 | contig 22644 bp, 21 predicted proteins | sample SF_Jan12_sed_USG_4_FD_170157 | JGI IMG/M metagenome (GOLD analysis project Ga0224508, IMG submission 170157) | Sediment microbial communities from San Francisco Bay, California, United States - SF_Jan12_sed_USGS_21 | ecosystem: Environmental > Aquatic > Marine > Sediment | place: USA... | reverse complement strand
CGAGCATCAAGATCTTGTCGCCCACGTCCTGGTCGTTGGCCCATGCGTTCATGACAAAGGCGTCATTGACCGACACACAGGCGATGGCGTCCACGTTCTTGCTGCGAATCGCGTCTGCATTGGCGACGAAACCGGGAAGGTGTTTCGCCGAACATGTCGGCGTAAAGGCGCCCGGAACCGCGAACAACACGACGCGTTTACCGTTGAATATTTCACCGGTTGTAATGGGTTTAACGCCGTCGCTGGTCATATGTTGCAGCGTCACGTTTGGGATCTTGTCACCCACCTTTATCGTCATTCGAACACCCCTTTATGGAATCAGTACGGTTGAGCCAGTCGTTTCGCGTGCTTCTAGGGCGCGATGGGCCTCGGCGGCGGCGCTTAGTGGATAAGTCTGATTCACCTCAATCCTAACGGCACCAGTGCCTACCACATCGAAAAGATCTTGCGCCATAGCGACAAAATCCTCACGTTTGGCAGCGTAAGTCATCAGCGTCGGCCGCGTTAGAAAGAGCGAGCCCTTCTGGCTCAACACACCGATATCAAGCGGTGGAACCGCGCCGGAGGACTGTCCGAAGCTTACCATGCATCCGAATGGCCGCAGACAATCGAGCGAGCGCATAAACGTGTCTTTACCGACGGAATCGTAAACCACCGGCAGCCCTTCGCCCTTGGTAATTTCACGGACACGCTCGACAAAATCTTCCTTAGCGTAGATGATTGGGTGGTCGCAACCATGATCGGCAGCGAGCTTGGCCTTGGCCTCGGAACTTACGGTACCGATAACGGTGGCGCCAAGGTGTTTGGCCCATTGACAAGCAATAAGTCCAACCCCGCCCGCGGCAGCGTGAAACAAAATGGTATCACCCGGCTTTACGTGGTAGCAGCTTCGAAGTAGATAGCGCGCGGTCATGCCCTTTAACATCATGGCGGCTGCCGTCTGGTCGTCAACATTATTAGGTATCACTACTAACCGGTCCGCTGGCAGCAAACGTTGTTCCGCGTAAGCCCCCTTGTCACGACCATACGCGACACGGTCGCCTACCTTGACGGCAGTAACATCGGGCCCCACTGCCTCCACCGTACCGGCTGCCTCCATCCCCGGCACAAACGGCATTTGCGGGCTAGGATAGGTTCCCTGGCGAAAGTAAACATCGATAAAATTAAGGCCAATCGCCGTGTGTCGAACGCGAACCTCCCCTGCTTGTGGCTCCCCAACATCGATGTCTTGCCAACGCAAGACCTCCGGACCACCTAGCTCATGTACACGTATCGCTTTTGTCACCATTTTTCTCCTATTTTCTGAGGTGTCGCCGGGGTCACGTGCCCCACCCGCGGCAGACAGAAACCCCTTGCCGGGCGGCATACCTGACCCGTGGCGGCATAATAATACTCTGTATGACCAGTAAGATCGCAATTATAAACCGCTGATTTCGCTGGCACGCATATTGCAATTTCCCTACTTAACGCGCGGGTCAGCGGGCAAATAGTACGGCTTCGGTGCCGATATGGGTAATACGGCTCCGACGCGCGAGGGGGTGCACGATGAAAGAGCTTACGCTCGCTCTGTTGATGTGGATCAGCGGCCATACGCCAATGACGCATGACGGCTCCCATTTTCCCAACGTGGCCACGGTTCCGCACGAACAACTTGTTCGCATTCTTTACCAAGGCGACGTCCCCCAGGGCCTAGAGCCCGAAACCGTTAGTGTCGCCGGCCTGTATAACTTTCGCGATGGCCACATCTATCTGCTAGAAGATGAGGACCTAACTACAATCGAGGGCCAGGCGGTGCTGATACACGAACTCGTGCACTATCTCCAATATCGCCACGGTATCGACAAACAAGTGGGGTGTATGCGTGAGCTCGAACCCGCCGCCTACGCGGCCCAAGCCGAGTTCCTCACTCAACACGGCAAAGCGCCACCTTTTAACGATATGCATGTACTGCTGGTCAGTGCTTGTCGGCACTTGTAGTCGCCCGTTTGTTTCCGAGTTGGCGACAGCGAGCACTTGTGACACAGGCCAAATCCGCCTAGGATTAATACCAACAGATTCAATAGGCGGACATACGGTGCGCGCGCTTTTGACCAATCGACTGTCGCAATCTTGCCTTGACCGCAATCAAAGTCGCCCAGCCACTCGGGCTCATACTGACGATGACAGGTCACAGTCACTAATCGCGGCGGCGGCACTGGTTCCGGTAATAGATCGACCCGGCGACAGTACCATCCTCTTGACGCAACGGACCCAACACCTTCATGACCACGCTGGCCAAATCAGCTTTCCAGGTGGGCGCGTCGATCCGGAAGACGAGAGTCCGACTGCAACCGCCTTGCGGGAAACTGAAGAAGAAATCGGTCTTGAGCCGCATTTCGTGGAGATCGTCGGCTATCTCGACCTTTACAAAACCGGTACCGGTTTTCTCGTCACACCCGTCGTCGGACTGGTATCAGTAGGCTTTAGTTTGTCACCTGACGAATTCGAAGTGGCTGACATATTCGAAGTGCCGCTTGACTATATCCTTGATGCATCTAACCATCGCCGGGAGTCTCGGTATTTCGATGGTATCGAGCGCACGTTCGATGTCATTGAATATGAAAATCGGTATATCTGGGGAGCGACGGCTGGAATGCTAATCGACCTTTACAAGAAACTTCGCAGTGACGACTAACATGCCTCTCATTCGGCTATTCAGCATCGACGACGATCACGTGCTGGCTACGGGGTCCGTGAGCACCCAACTGTATCGTCTGTTCGATATCTGCTGTCCGCGAGGGGCCAGTAATTAGATTGACCGTGCGCGGCATGCCCTCCAACTCGGATCGTATTTGCCGCCACACATCTTCGATATGCGTTATAATCTGCTGGCGCCGCACAATAGCGATGTGAATATCGGGCAGAAAATTCAACGTCGTCGGGCTGTGAGCACCCGACAACAATACCAGGGTACCAGTCTCGGCGATTGCTGCGAATACCCCAGTGATAGATACAACGTCTTGCCGCCCTGCTTGTCGCCGTTCGATCTTCATAGACGTCGGCCAGTCGATATCATCAAGCAGCGGATCTGGCGCCATTACAACTTCTAACTTCTGCGAACTGGTCGTCAGGTATTGAGTGACAGCTTCCGGAACTTGCATCAAAGACGGCACGGTTACCACCGTCGACGCTACCGCCTTTGACTTTGCAATAAATCGATTAACAAGGTCCGTCTCCACCACGGGCTGAACATGAACGCTATGCCCCGCTAGTCGCGCCATCAACGCGGCGCTAACGGATTTGTGTAGCGACGTCGTCCGATTCAGCGCCCGACGGATGTCTGACAAAATTTGTTCGCGTGCATTATTATTCATAACCTGCTTCCGTCGCCCGATTGCCTCCAGGCCCGCTGAAACGTTTGGCCCTGAGGTGCTGGCATGTCGCGTACTTTGGTCCAGCCGTGTGCAAACGGTAAGTATCGGAATCGTCCACGCTTGCGCCCCAGGATCTCGAGCAAACGAACGAGAATACTCATGACCGGCTGATATAAATGTGGTCGTCTCGCGAGGTACGTCCAGATCGAAAGCCCCCATCGCATGCGCGCTGGTGTCAGCCGTTGCTCGAACTCACGCACGCGCAACTGGCGCAACATTTTGGGTAGAGGGATACTCATCGGGCACACCTGCTCGCAGCGCCCGTTTAGGGTACAAGCATTTGGTAAATGGTTTGCCTTCTCGAGCCCCACCATCAGTGGCGTCAGCACTGAACCCATGGGACCCGGATACACCCAACCGTAAGCATGACCACCGACAGCACCATAAACCGGACAATGGTTTAGGCAGGCACCGCAACGTATGCAACGCAGCATCTCGTGAAATTCGTTACCGAGCATTTGTGAACGGCCATTGTCTACGAGTACCACGTGAAACTCTTTCGGTCCATCGAGGTCAGTGCTACGTCTCGGACCGGTCGAAAAGGTGGTATAGCTTGACATCTCCTGGCCGGTCGCGCTTCTTGCTAACAAACGCAATATTGCAGTGGCGTCCTCAAGGGTTGGCACCACCTTCTCGATGCTTGCGGTGACGATATGCACAGCCGGAAGTGTGTTGGTTAGATCGCCATTACCCTCGTTAGTGACAATAATGGTGGACCCGGTTTCGGCAACGAGAAAATTGGCACCGGTAATGCCGACGTCGGCACTTAAGAATGCATCCCGAAGTACCTGCCTCGCCTCGTTGACAATATCCGGTATTTCGGTCACTCGCTGGTTATAACCATAGCGGCTGTGGTGTTCTTGAAAAAGATCGGTAACTTGATCGCGCGTCTTATGCACGGCGGGAGCAATGATATGGCTAGGCGGCTCCTTTGCTAGTTGAATAATGTATTCACCGAGGTCAGTTTCGATAACCTCCAATCCTGCGTTTTCGAGTGCCGGGTTGATGGCAATCTCTTCGCCCACCATGGACTTGCCCTTGGTGACGGACCGGGCGCCAACACCACCGCATATACCAACGACGATTTCACAGGCCTCGGCCGGTGTGCGCGCCCAATGCACGTGGCCACCGCTGGCGATAACCTGAGATTCGAATCGCTCCAGATAATAGTCCAGGTGCGACAGCGTGTGCTCTTTAATCTCGCGTGCAACCGATCGTAGTTGCTCGAACTCAGGCAGTGCTTCTATCGCGACGCGGCGCTTGTCTACGAAACCACCCTTTGCCTTCGCCATGGCGCGTTGTAGCTCGACGTTTTTCAGTGCCACCGCGGCACGGGTGCGGAACGCTTGTGAGGTCACTCTCATTTGGGCTCCTCGCCCTCAGCGATAGCTCGAACATCCGCCATATCCGCCAATATCTCGGCAACGTGGTAGACCTTGATCTTGCTACCGTGGCGTTTTAGAGCGCCGGCAATATTCAGTAGACAACCGAGGTCGCCACCAAGCACGTTGTTGGCACCACTTGCTTCGGTGTTTGCCATCTTATCCGAAACCATACGCGCCGAGATCTCCGGATATTTGATACAAAAGGTACCACCAAAGCCGCAACACACGTCGGCATCACACATCTCGGACAATCTTAGGTCGCGCACACTTGCTAATAATCTGCGCGGTTGTGCATGAATGGCGAGTTCGCGTAATCCAGAACACGAATCATGATAAGTAACGCTTTGATCGAAGCTTGCATCGACACTATCCATGCCGCAAACATCAGTGATGAAACTCACGAGCTCATGACAACGCACAGCTAACGCCCGAGCGCGTTGCTGCCATACCACATCACTGACGAATAGCGTAGGATAGTGCAATTTCAGCATGCCCGCGCACGACCCTGATGGCGCTACCACATAGTCGAACTCCTCGAAGGCATCAATTACCTGCTTAGCAATCTCGCGAGTATCTTTAACGTCGCCGCTGTTATAGGCTGGTTGACCGCAACACGTTTGCGCCCGCGGAATTTCGACATCGCAACCGGCTGCCCGTAGTAACTTCACGGCAGCGAATCCAACGCTAGGACGAAACAGATCGACCAGACAGGTTACGAATAAACCCACCCGGGGTCGCCCAGCATCACCGTGTTTGTATGATTTCGCCACAACCCAAGTTCTACGATTACGCCATTTTTCAGACACTTATCCCGAACGTGGGTGTCAGTATAGCATCGAATGGTAGCGCGCTTGCAGAAAGAGCCAATCGTTATTCTCGGAACAACCTTGCGCGTTCTTTTGTAGCGGGATGTGAAGCAAGATAATCACCGCCTAGGCCTGAGGACGGTCTTTCTTTCTCCAAGCGTAACAGGATATCGGCAAAGTGATGCAGACGAATGTTGTTGTCGCGTAAGTATCGCAATGTGAACTGGTCAGCCTCTCTCTCGAAGTCTCGAGAATACTTGGTTTCTAAGATAAGCGCCGGTAATGTGGCAGAAAGCGAGGTCAGTGACGTCACGTCACCGGCTATACTGGCGATGATCAGTATCGTGACAGAATCTTGCAGCAGACGACGGAGTTGGTGGCGATGCACAACATGGCCGACCTCGTGGGCCAATACTGCGAGTATTTCGTTGTCGTTTTCCGCAAGTCCTACCAATTCATCTGTGACCACGATAAGACCTGACGGTAATGCGAAAGCGTTGGCGCCGACCCCACGGCGAAACTCCAATTGATATACATGCGTATCTTCGATGCGCTGTGTGATACTGGCTAGTAGCGTACGCAGTTCACGCTGTTTCTCGGCATCTAATTCCGATGGCGAAAAAAAACTGTGGTCGAGCACCGATAGTGCTTGGCCAGCCAGCGTTTCATCGACCGAAGTCGGCAGCGAGCGAGCCACGCGTTCGGCCAAGGCGGGCACGCCGTATTGCACAAGACCCCAAACGCTGATGACCGTGATAACCAGCGCCAACACCACATAAACGAGCCTACTCTCGAGTTTGTGTAAAAGGCGCTGCCAAGTACCTTGCCCGTAACGCTCCAATACGCTATCGATAGTATCGTTATCGAGCGCTTCACATTTTGCACCGTTGGGTAGATAGATACTGCGTGGCGTATTGCCAATGCGTGGTGAAATTTGCAATTGCGACAACGGGACTATGAGTTCTCGCTCAAGACCGCTGATCCGTAGTTGGCCGCGGGGTCCGAACTGAATCTCCACCTCGTGTCTTGCCGAGGTGTTTCCATCGTAGAAGTCGGCTTTCAGAACCTTCATATACCGATATCTAGATCAAAGAATTCACTGATCTCTTCTCCGGCCGAGCTAACCTTCTCTCGCTCGCGGGCGACGAAACCATCGAGATCATCTTTCGCTAACAACTTGAGATTCTCCAAACGATACCGCATGGTGCGAATCTGCGCCCATGGAATCAACAACCCCAAAGACAGAACGATTGCTACCGCGTTGCTCAGGTAAAGCCAGAGCATATGACGGGTGCGCAATGTGCTCTGGAATTCATTGCCGCTAGCTCTGACATTGCTCCAGACGAGGTTGGCGACAGCGGTGTCCAGGTACGCCCTGATGGCGGAAAACGCAAGAATACCGCCAACTACAATAAGTAGCGCTGCCGGACCACCCACGGGCGGCGCCGGTTGAGCGACCGTCGTGGGTAAGGCCCCAAGGCCGCGTACGAGCACAGTAAGAAAAGCAGCGGCGGCGATGGCCATGCCAACCGCCTTTAGGGCGATGAGATAAAAAGCGCCCGCCGTGGCCGAGAACGAGAACGGTGCCGTGCCATAGGCGCTGTTCGCGACCACAAACTTGGCGCGCTGATACATATAAGCCGGATAGGCAAGGCCAAGCGTAATAACACTTAATATTGGCAGGCCAATATATATCCCCAGCGCCCTAGTGTAATTGCCTTTGAAGTTAAGCCTAAGATTTCGGTAGGACGAGTTTTTCGAGTTAAAGGCATGCGCCTTTATTACCAGCCACGGAATTGCAAGTACAAACAATATTGCCAGTACGGCGGCGGCAAGCGGGACGACAGCGTCCACCGCCGCATAGACAACGAAGGCGCCGAACGCAATTAGTCGTCCCTTCAAGATCTGTACCGGTTGAGCGTGATACTCAAACGTACTGCTCTTAAGGTGAGTATTGCCATAAAAATATCGCTTGCGGCGGACCTTGGCCCATGCCGAATAAATACCTAGGGTGAGAATCGTCAGCAATATATTGACAATCCAGATCTTAAAGTACTCGCCGGCCTTACCGGAGAATTCAAAGGATATTCGCTGGGCGCGGGCGATGTCTTTTGTGCCCGCTCGCGGAGACTCGTTTATCACATTACGGACCTTAGGCGGTTGGCCTCTACCAAACCTAGTGCAAGCCACGGCTGGCCGCAACTAGCGGCAACGCTATTTAACGTTTACCAATGTTACAATAGTGTACAAGCACAAACACGAAAACCAGTGTGGCTCAAACCCTACCAAGTGCCGCCAGAGTGGTTGTGATTGGCGGTGGCGTCATCGGCTGCAGCACCGCCTATCATCTTGCAAAGCTCGGATGTGCAGATGTAGTGCTGCTCGAACACGAACAATTGACCAGCGGCACCACTTGGCACTCGGCTGCGCAAGTGCGTCAACTTCGATCGACCGAGAACCTTACCAAACTCATCCGTTATAGCGCTGAGTTATACGCTTCCTTGCAACAAGAAACTGCGGTGGCGACCGGCTGGCGTCAAACGGGAAGCCTGAGCATCGCCACTACCCGCGACCGCTTAACTCATATAAATAGGCAAGCATCGCTTGCGCGGGCATTCGGCGTTGAGGCGCAACAGATAAGCCCAGCTGAAGCCAAACAGATGTGGCCGCTGTTGCGGGCTGATGACGTCATCGGTGCGGTTTACTCGCCTTCCGATGGCAGGGTCAATCCCAGCGATCTGTGCGCGGCGCTGGCACGAGGCGCAAAAGCGCGTGGCGCAAAATTCATCGAACATGTCACGGTGAACGGCTTCGAGACTGCTAATGGCAGGATCGCAGCCGTACAGACCGATCGCGGCCGGATTGCATGCGACGCGGTTGCCAACTGTACCGGTCTCTGGGGTCGACAGGTGTCTCAATACGCAGGGGTATCGACACCGCTCTACGCCTGCGAGCACTTCTATTTGCTTACGAAACCGATCGCCGGCGTCGATCCCCACTTGCCAACCCTTAGTGACCATGATGGCCATTTGTACATGCGGGACGAGGTCGGTGGCCTGCTGATTGGTTGCTTTGAGCCACTAGGTAAGGCGCTACCGCTTGAGCAGCTACCCGCCAACTTTGCCTTCGATCTCCTAAACGAGGATTGGGACCATTTCGAGCCCATGATGCATAACGCAATACATCGCATACCAGCCCTCGAGTCGGCCGAAGTGCGCACCCTTGTTAACGGACCGGAAAGTTTCACGCCTGACGGCTCGTTTCTGATCGGCGAAGCGCCCGAGCTCGCTGGATTTTTCGTTGCCTGCGGCATGAATTCGGTGGGCATTGCCAGCGGTGGCGGCGTAGGCCGCGCGCTGGCGGAATGGATGCTGGAAGGCAACCCGACGATGGACCTCTGGCCGGTCGACATCCGCCGTTTTGCCCAGTTCCACAATAATGTCAAGGCGTTGCGCGAGCGTGTGCCAGAAGTCTTGGGCTTGCACTACGCCATTACCTATCCGCACCGCGAGCCGCATAGCGCCCGCGATATTCGTCGCACTGCCCTGCACGACCGTTTGTTGGCCAAGGGTGCGCGGTTCACAGAGCGTATGGGCTGGGAACGATCGGCTTGGTTCGCTCCGCTGGACCAAGCGGTGTCGACCGATCTGACCTTCGGTCGCCCAGGTTGGTTCGAACGGGTCGCCATCGAGCATCGGGCGGCGCGTAACGATGTCGTCGTCTTTGATCAGTCGACATTTACAAAACTACTGGTCCAGGGCACAGGCGCCGAGCGCGTGCTGCAACGGCTGTGTGCGAACGATATGGCGGTCGCACCGGGCGGCATCGTTTATACGCCGATGCTAAATGCCAACGGTGGTTATGAGAGCGACATGACCGTGATGCGACTCACACACAACTGCTATCTGTTGGTCACCGGCACCACGCAAGCGACCCGCGACATGCATTGGATCCAAAACCATCTCGCCGATGAGGATCACGTCTACTTAACCGACATGACCTCTGCCTATGCGGTCATTAGTGTAATGGGACCGCGTTCACGCGAGCTATTGACACGCGTCAGCCCTGACGATTTTTCGAACCAAGCTTTCCCCTACTACAGCAGCCGCGATATCGAAATAGGATATACGGTGTGTCGGGCGGCGCGATTGTCTTACGTCGGCGAGTTGGGTTGGGAGCTCTATATACCCACAGAGTATGCCGCAGCCGTGTATGACACCTTATTTGAGGCCGGCAGTGACCTCGGGCTGATCGATGCCGGTATGAACGCGCTTACATCACTCCGCATCGAGAAGGGCTATCGTGCGTGGGGAGCTGATTTGACGCCGGATTACACACCGTTTGAGGCCGGTCTTGGTTTTGCCGTAAAGTTTGACAAGCGCACTAATTTCATCGGACGGGACGCCTTGCGCAAACTGCGCGAGACGCCGCCCAGCCGCCGTCTCATCATGTTGGCCCTCAATGACCCGGCGGTCCTGGTACATGGCGGCGAGCCCATCGTCTATGGCGAGACCATAGTTGGACAAATCACATCTTGCGCTTATGGCCATACTGTGGGCCACGCGGTTGCGATGGGATACATCGATCTGGGTAAGCCAGTGACTGCCGCCACATTGAAGAATGCATCGTTCACGCTCGAGCTTGCGGGCGAACGCGTTGCGGTAACAGCAAGCCTAAAGGCGCCTTACGATGCCAAGGGCGAGCGCTTGCACGTATGATACGCGTAGACTCGCTACCTAAATGCCTTATGCTGGATCAGAGGATCTGGCTGAGGAACTCTTTGGTGCGCGGATCTTTGGCGTCTGTAAAGAATGTGACCGGTGGGCCATGTTCGACAATGATGCCGCGGTCGGTAAAGTAGATGTGATCAGCCAGTTCCCGCGCGAAGCCCATTTCGTGAGTCACGAGCATACAGGTCATGCCGTCCTCGGCAAGCTCCTGGATCGTCACCAGAACTTCCTTGACGGTTTCGGGATCGAGCGCCGCCGTCACCTCGTCGAATAGCATAACGTCTGGATTCATCGCCAGCGAGCGCGCAATGGCGACGCGTTGCTGCTGTCCGCCAGAAAGCTCGCCAGGATAGCTTCGCTCCTTACCATCGAGGCGCACTTTCTTGATGAGCTTATAAGCACGTTCCTCGACCTCGGCCTTGTCCTGTTTCAGCACATGTGTAGGCGCCATCATCACGTTCTCGAGCGCGGTCTTGTGGGGAAACAGGTTGTACTGTTGGAAAACCATCCCGACCTTCTTGCGCAGCTCTAGCTTATCTAACTTGGGGTCGTGCACCTCCTGTCCTTGCACCGTGATCGAGCCCTTGTCGATCGTATTCAGGGCGTTCACGCAACGGATGAGAGTGGACTTGCCAGAACCCGAGGGGCCGATGATACAGATCACCTCTCGCTTCATGACGTCGAACGACACGCCGTTGAGCACCTTAAGCTCACCAAAGGACTTGTGCACATCGTTGATACTCACCATTGGTTGCGATTCGTCCCAAGCCACGACAGGCCTCCTCAGAGTTTCACCGCGAACTTGCGCTCCAGGCTGATGGTCCAGCGCGCGATCGGATATGTATAGACAAAGTGAATCAGCAATAAAAAGGAATAGAATGGCGTCAGTAAATCTGGCCGGTTGTCCTCCGCCGCCATCGCCTGTGACACATGAGTAACCGATTCCTCGACCCCCATGATGGAACACAGCGGCGTCGCCATCGCCAAGATACAATACCAATTCATCCACGGCGGAATCATGCGTTTGAAGCATTGCGGCAGGATGATCATCCAAATGGTCTGGCGCCGGCTGAAGGCGAGCGATTCTGACGACTCCCACTGTCCGGACGGGATCGATATCACGGCGCCCCGCACCACCTCTGAGAGGTTCGCCATGATCGGCAGCGAGAACCCGATCACCGCCTTGGTCCAATCGGGAATCGGGAACACCGTATCACCGATCTCGATCTCGAACGGCAGCAGCAGCATGACCGTAAACAGCAACACCAGCCACGGCGAGTTGCGGAAGAACTGCGTGACCACCCAGGAACTCGTTCGCACCGGGGCCAATAGCGACACTTGCATGAGGCCGAGGACAGCGCCGGCCACCGTGCCCAACGCCATCGCAAGAAAACTAATGAGTAGATTAAGGCCGAAACCTTGCAGTACAAACCATTTCCAGCGCCACAATATCGCCCAAGGACCTTCCCTGGTACCGTTCGCCGCCTCGGCCACGCCGAGAAAAATCAAAAGCAAGAGTAACAACGCACCGCCGTGCCAGAGCTTGAGGTTGAGCCTGAAGGTACCCTCGTGGCGTTCCCGTCGGGCGGCCCCTATCGTGGCGGCGGCACTTGGCAACAGCACTGGCAATCGGGTGGGGGCCGTGGTGTTGACGCCGGTCAGCATCCGACAGCGTTTCATCGCCGCACTCACGTGCCGTAACCTGGGATGCGCATCGCATGTTCCCACTTGTGCATGAAGTAGACGAGAATTGCCACCAGCCCTACGTAGAAGATGAACAGCACTATCATCATCTCGGGCACATTGACGTTGTCCGACCAGATCTGGTTGGCGGTGTACATCATCTCCGGTACTGCGATGACGTAGGCGAGCGTCGTGGTCTTGATCAGATTCACCAGATTATTATTGAGCGCCGGCAGGCTTACCCTAAATGCGAGCGGCAACACCACATAGATGTAGGCCATGAGACGGCTATAGCCCAAGGCCTCAGCCGCTTCGACCGTGGATTCCGGCACTGCCTCGATGCCGGAGCGGAATATTTCCACGTTGAAGGCGCCAGCAAAGAATGAGAGCGAGATCACCGCCCAACCAAAGGCACCAAGCATCGGCTCCAAGTATCCACCGGCATCATATGTCGGCATCAGGCCGGCTCGGTCGAGGCCGGTGCCGAGCACGAAGTAGAAGAACAGAATCTGCACCAGCGGCGGGGTATTGCGAAATACTTGAATGTAGCCGGCCATCACGTTGCGCACGATGGCGGACTTAGCGCCCTGGGCCCAAGCGCCGACGACGCCAACGACTAAAGAGAAGAGCAGGCAGTAGATGGATAACTTAATAGTTGTCCACATCGCGGTTATGAAGCGCTCGCGTTCATACTGCTCATAAATAAACACGAAGTTCCAACCACTTTGCTCGTAGAGAGCCCGGAACCATTCAAAGAATGCTTCCACACCAGTCCCCCGTCATTAGTGGTGCTGGTGACAGCCCGTGATTCACGCCGCCACACAGGGCGCGGCGTGGTTACCCACGCCGCGCATCATGCTGCAGCTATTATTTCAGGTGTGCTCGGTCTATCTCGAGTTTCGCCTTCATCATCGTCAGATATTCAGTAGGCTGGATACCCCATTTTTTCTCCAGCGCGATGAGGCGCCCACTGGTATGCCAGTGGTAAATCATCCCAGACATGAACCGACCCCAGATGTTGTCCAGTTCTTCGTGCGGGACCGCCAACCCCCAAGGATTGTCATCCTCGGTCTTTAGCGGCATTTCGTAGTCGTTGTAGTCGCCAGAAGCGAGATCGGCCATGATGGACGAATCGTCGTAGACCCAGGCGATGCAACGGCCATCGCGAAGCGCTTGCTTGGCCTCGGCGTTGTTGACAAAGGCAACGACCTTCGCATCATAGCGCTTGGCGACAATCTTGTTATAAAAGGCGCCCTGCTTGCCGCACACCGGCTTGCCAGTGAGTTGCGTCCACTGCTTCAGGCCAACCTTCTTTGGCGCCAACACGTTGGTGCCGGAGGTGTAGTAGTTGGGTTCGGGTATTCCCACGAGTTTGCGCCGATCCGAGCGATCGGACATGGTGGCGATCATGAGATCGATCTTGCCCTGTTGCAGAAACTGCATGCGGTTCGACGACTGCACCGGGACCAATTCAAGCTTAACCCCCAGGGCATCGGCCACATCCTGGGCCATATCGGCCTCCATGCCTACGATCTTCCCGGAAGCATCGCGAAATCCCCAGGGTTTATAGTCAGCCTTCACGCCCACCACGACCTCGCCGCGCTTCATGACTTTCATAAAGCGTTCATTGCCAGCGTACGCCGTAGATACCAGGCCGAGCGCAACAATTGCCGTGATGGCAGCAGTAAACAAATGCTTAATCATAATATCCTCCTAGACATGGGTTATGGTACTTCGCCGCTTTTTCGGCTACGTTTTTATAGATCCGCCGCAGACCACCGACCACAACAGTGGGGATCAGCGAATCCAGCTCGGTTAGCATAAGGTAGGCCCACGGTTGGGCGCAAGGCGGGGGTCCGTGTGCCTTTGTGGATTGCTCGCGCTGACCCATCAGACAAGCGCTCGGAGCGCGGCAAGCCCGACGATCCCGCCCTCGAACTCCTTCATGGCGTCAATCAGACAAGGCCACAAATAGTCCGCCGAGGCGCTGTCTGCCAGCACGTAGAAAGCGGGCGTGGTGCCCAAATCATTGCGTACGATCACCGCGTTGATGCGTGCGAGCGAGGTCTGGGCAATGCGACCATCATCGAACTTGTCGAGCCGCAGGTCGACCCCACATACCTTGGCCAACATCTCAGTTGCGCATTCGCCGCTGATTGCGAACCAACAATAGCTGTCGGCACGCGGCATGTGATAACACATGCGCTCGGCGCTAAGCTGCCATTCCGCGTCCAGGGTTGCCGGCAGCTCTGAGCGCGTGCGCAGGTCACTAACGATCACATGTTCGTCTGCCGATAGACGCAACACCAACGCGTCGTCACTTTGACGGCGGGCTTGGCCGGGTTCATCGGGGATCGCCACCTGCTGGGTCACGAGCCAATCGGGGGTGTCCCTACCCTTGAATCCGGTTCGCGCCAACGGTGATAAATCGGCCAGGCCCAAGCGTCGCGCTAACGCCACTTCATCACCACCATCGGCGTAACGCATGGCGACCGCAGCATCTGCCAACGCCTCGAACTCAGCGCCGGCTTCGCGCAAGATGCGATAGATCATGCTGCGACGTGGGTGTTGGGCCGGCTGGGTAGTGGCCATGGCGTTACATTTCCTGACGTTTGTTTTCCGGATCGTAAAACGGCAGTTCGACGATCTCGGCCCTCACCAACACACCGCCGGTCGATCTAATGCTGACCGTTTGACCCGGTACGGCCTGGTCCGGGGCCATAAAGGCGAGACCAATAGGTTTGCCGATGGTCGGTGAGTAGTAACAAGAGGTCACACGCCCGGTCATGGCGTTGTCGCGCAACACCAAATGACTCTCTTGGGGTATGGGTGCAGCCAAGTCGTTAACCACGAACCCGGCAAGTTTGCGCGAAAACGGCCGACGCTCGATCTCTTGGATCGAGCGACCACCCACGAAGAACGGCTTTTTGCGGGCAATCGCCCAGGCCAGGTGTACTTCTCCCGGATGCGACATGGCGTCCGTGTCTTGACCGATGATGATGTGGCCCTTCTCGAGTCGCAACAACCGTTGCGTCTCAATGCCAAAGGGCTTAATGCCCTCGGCATATCCAGCCTCCATCATCGCATCCCATAGGGCCTCGCCGCCGTGCTGCGGCACATGTACTTCGTAACCAAGCTCGCCGACGAATCCGACCCGCAATAGTCGTGCCGGGATACCCGCCACTCGGCCTTCGCGTACCCCCATATAAGGAAACCCCTGGGCCGACAAATCTACATCTGTACATAGCTTGGCCAACACATCACGCGAACGCGGGCCGGCGATGTTCACCCCACACCAGGCGTTAGTCACATGACCGACATCTATGTTTAGTCGCCACTGGGCATTCCAACGCAACATGTTCTGATAGACGCGGTCGACACCACCGGTGGTCGCGGTCACATAGTAAAGGTGTTCGTGAAAGCGACAGGCGACACCGTCATCGATGACCACACCCTGCTCATTGGTCATCACCACGTAGCGGCCACGGCCTACTTGCTGTTTCACATAGGCGAAGGTGTAGATACGGTTCATAAATTCACCGGCATCGGGACCGCGCACCTCGATCCCGCCCAGGGTTGAGACGTCGACCAGACCCACGTTGTTGCGTACGTTGAGTGATTCCTCGCTCATACAACGGTCGCGCTCACCCTTGCCACCGTAATAGGCGGGGCGCAACCAAACGCCAGCCAGTAACATCTGCGCCCCCGCCTCAAGGTGACGATGGTGCATGCTGCTGTGGCGTTCTGGATAGAAGCTTCGTCCCGCACAATGGGCGATGCGCTCCGGCGCGAATGGCGGACGTGCCGTGGTCACCCCAGTCTCCGCCACCGTACGACCCATCGCATCGGCGACTAGACGTGCAGTCGTGAGCGCCGAATTACGCCCTTGCGATGGCCCCATACCCACCGTCGAGTAGCGTTTGACCAGCTGCACATCCTCGTAACCATCGCGGGTGGCATTAATGATATCCGCTACCTGCAGGTCCTCATCGTAGTCGACAAAGTCCTTACCGTTGGGATGTGGAAAGATCGGCCACGCGAAGTTGCGCCCGCTGGCACCGGTGTTCTCCGGCGCTAGCGGTTCCCTCTCCCACTTGAGGCCAAGCGCATTTGCCGCTAACCACCCGGCGCGACGACCATCTGCCAGTACGGCGTCGAGATCGTAGATGCCATTTACCGAGCCGGCCAGTCGCATGTGTTGCGGCACATCGCTGATCGAAAACATGGCGCTTTCATCGTCGTAGTGGAGCTTGGCACCGGCGTGTAACGCGAGCTGATAGGTTGGTATGTAGCCGACCGACACGCAGAGCAAATCACAATCGATTACATCACCGGTATCTTCGCATTGCCCGCGTCTGATAATACGGGACACCATGACCGCCTTGATGTGTCGGTCAGTGCCAATGGCCTCGTAGACGGTGTGACCCAAGATTACCTTGATCCCGCCCTCACGCACGGCATCCACTAGTGGTGTCGATCGTGACTGTGATCGCATATCGACAATGGCGGCGACGTCGATACCGACCGCCGCCAGGTCAAGCGCGACACCGTACCCATCATCATTACCGGTGAGTATCACAGCGCGTCGACCAGGTCTGATGCCGTAGAGTCGTATTAGTCGCTGCGCGGCCGAACCCAGGACGACCCCAGGCAAATCGTTATTGCCGAAGGTCGCCGGCTGCTCCATTACACCCGCCGCCAACACCACCTCACGTGCACGCACCTTATATAGGCGCTTGCCGCGAATTACTGCTAGCCAGTTATCAGTAAACCAACCGTTACAGGTGGCGTCGGTCATCACCTCGATATGCTCACTGGCCTTTATCGCGGCCAGGAGTCTCTGGCGTGTTACCTCACTATTGGGTTCATCAATATCGAAACGTGCGTAAGTCAGCGAACCACCCAGCACTGGATTCTCATCGACCAGTAGCACCTCGGCCCCGGCCTGGGCGGCGGTGACCGCCGCTTGCATGCCCGCCGGTCCCCCGCCAATCACCACCACATCGTAGAATTTGTACTGCTTGTCGTAATAGCCAGGGTCAACCGTCGGATCGACTACGCCCAATCCCGCCTTTCTGCGAATCAAGGGCGCCCATTTCTGCCACGCCCCCTTGGGTTTGTAGAAGGCCTTGTAATAGAAGCCAATCGGCAAGAACTTGGCGAACGTACCGATCCATGCGTCACGGTCTTTCTCCAAACTGCCCGTGTAATGTTGGCCGTGCACGCGCAGACCCTCGGTGATTGGGTAGCGATCCGCCAGCACATTGGGATCCGTCGGCAGCTGCACCAATACATTGGCGTCCTGGCCGGCCATCGTGAGCACACCGCGGGGGCGATGGTATTTGAACGAGCGTGAGATCAACCATTGATCGTTGGCGGCCAAGGCACTGGCAATACAATCGCCGGCTAACCCTTTGTAGCGCTTGCCTTCGAACTCAAAACTGATCGGTTGATCATGATCGACTAGTAAACCGGCAGGCGCTGGTAATCGGTTTACACCTGACACCTATTCAGACTCCTTTTTAAACTCCACCCGTTCTTTGAATAGTTCGCTCGCCGGATAGGTGCGCACGATCTCATCGGTTACGGTATTGCGCTCGGCGATAAACCAATAGGAGGTCGCCGAGTGACACCACCATTCGCGCACTACACCCGCTGGATTGTCACTAAAGAATATGTACTCGGCCCACTCCTCGGAGCTGCTGGTGTTTGGGTCGGGCATAAGCTCAACCTCACCGCCGTAGGCAAACTCTGAGATGTTGCGCGGTCCGTTCAACGGACAGGGCACGATCTTCATTTCACAACTCCGTAGCCTTGCATGGTTAGTGGCTGGCGGCAGTGGCGCCGGCTTCATTGACTTGCTCGAAACGTAGGAAGCGATCAACCCCGAAAGGCTTTATCAAGTCCGGCACTCTGCCCGTCGCAATGAGCTCCGCCATGGTCTTACCGGAGATGGGTGTCGCTTTGAAACCCCAAGTACCCCAACCGGCGTCGAGATAGTAATTCTCCACCGGACTCAATCCCATGATGGGGCTGTAATCCGGCGTCATGTCCGTTATGCCCGCCCATTGACGCAATAAACGCATCTGACCGATGAATGGAAATAACTCTTGGATCGCCGAGCAGAGTGATTCCTTCATCTCCAAGGTCGAGCGGGTGTTGTAAAGTGGGTAGGGATCGGAACCGCCGCCGATAACAAACTCCCCACGTGAGGTCTGCTGAATATACACATGCACATGTGGCGCACTGACCAATGGGTCAAGGATCGGCTTATATGGTTGCGTGACCATCGCCTGCAAGGGATAGGTGTGTATCGGCAGCTTGAATCCGGCCATCGCCGCCAGTAACGAACTCGTACCGGCTACCGCCTGCACCGCGCAGCCGCATTGGACCGTACCGCGATTGGTTAAAACCGCCTTGATGCGGCCGTGCTCGACATCAAGCCCGGTAACTTCGGTCAGTTGGTGCAATTCCACGCCGCGCTCACACGCGCCCTTGGCGTAACCCCAAACCACCGCGTCGTGCCGGGCGGTACCTCCATCCGCATGCCAGAGACCGCCGAGGATTGGGTAACGCCCACCATCACCGAGATTCAATAACGGCACAAGCTCTCGAATCTCGTCGCGCCCAATTAGCTCAGACTGTACACCGAGATGTTTGTTGACCTCAGCCCGCCAGCGAAAGCTGCCGATAGCCGCATCCGTCGTCGCCAAGGTGAGCTGGCCACGATTCTCCCACATGATGTTGTAGTCAAACTCGTTGCTGAGATCGCGATAAAGCTTGAGTGATTCGCGATAGAAGGTGACCCCTTCTTCGGTCAAATAGTTGGCACGTAGGACAGCGGTATTACGCCCAGTGTTGCCACCACCTAAATAGCCTTTCTCAAGGATGGCGATATCGGTAATGCCGTGATACTTAGCGAGGTAATAAGCAATAGCCGCGCCGTGACCACCACCACCGATGATCACGACATCGTAGTGTTTCTTAAGGTCCTTGCGCGGCGTGAAATGATGCTTTGCCGGATAGGTTTTGCTGAGCCCGTATTTGAGTAATCCAAATGGCATGGATTGGATCCGTGTGTGACAAATCAGTTGACCAAATGGAGAAATGAAGAATGGATGATAGCTTCTATTCTCGCTATTACAATATGAAACGACGGGCTCGCGTTTTATGCTTTTGGCAAGAGAGGTACCAATGCTGTACCGCTGCGATCAACTGCTTTATCAAGATATAGAGCCGATGCCATAGCTGCCCGTAAGCAAGTTGCCTTTCTCAAAACGATCGAGGCGGTAGGGCTCTATGCTGACGTCGGCAGTTTGACCGAGAATCGATTGCGCCAAGACACGGCCGATCGCTGGTGCCAACTTGAAACCATGACCCGAGAAACCATAGCCGAGGTAGAGGCCCTTGAGACCCGACACCGGTCCCAGCACAGGATTCCAGTCCGGCGTAATGTCGTAAGGGCCGGTCCACGAATCTACAAGCTCGCCGTCGGCAAAACTGGGCATGCGGTGCGCGATTTGCCCGCCTTGGTGTTCAACAAAACTTAAGCTTACGTTGTCATCGATGTTGTCGGGCTCATCTAGCGGATCGCCGTGATCCCCGGTACCAACGAGTACGACACCGCCCGTCGCCGGCCGGAAATACATCTTGTTCTCCGTTGTGAGGTCTTTGACAATGGGCAATGATCTCGCATACGACTCTGCTGTCTTGAAGGTCAACACGATGTGGCGTGAAATCTCAAGCGGTAAGCTCGTATCCGCCCAACCGGCGAGCGCTCCCGACCAAGGACCGATGAGTCCTAGAACCGCGCCGGCGGAAACATTCCCCTGGTTTGTGCAAACCCCCGTAACTGCGTCGCCCTCCCGTAGTAATCCCGTTACTGCGCACCCGGTCTTCACCGTCACCCCAAGCCGCTTCGCCGCATTGATGAAACCAGTGGTCGTAAGATAGGGATCGGCATAACCGGATTCGGGTTCATAGCCGATTACCGAACAATCGTCCAGATTCAGAAGCGGGTGAAGCTCTTGCGCTTCTTGTCGCGAAATGGTCCTGGTATGCGCCCCTACCTTGGCCTGCATGTCGAGGTTGGCCGCGAGTTTTTCGGCTTTGTCACCCTCGGGGGCGACGATGATATAACCTGAGTTTACAAAACCGCAGTCTGCATTCGAGTCGCCAACGACATCGGCGAAGTGTCGAAAGATCTCTAGGCCTTTTACCGCGAGCGCGGTATTGCTGGGGATCGAATAGTGGGTGCGTACGATTGCGCACGACTTGGCGGTACCGCCAGTACAGATTTGATTTCGCTCGAGCAACGCGACTCGCTTTGCCCCGAGCTTTTTCAGGTGAAATGCGGCCGAGGCACCCATCACGCCGCCTCCGATAACTGCTACATCGAACGTATCAGCCATAGCTGTTCTGCGAGTCGTCGAGTTTAGGCGTGGTTCTCGAGACGAGCCTTGATCTCTGCTAGCACAGTGCCGGGTTGCTGCTCCAGCATGCCACCATCAATAGTAAACATGCCGGCGCCAAAAATGGTTTCCAGCATGCCAAGCATACGAGTACCCTGTGTCATCTTCTGTTTCCACAGCTGCGGTTGTTTGAGTCTAATACGAATATTATTACGGGCCACCAAGTGGGCGTCGGCGATCTCTGACCATGGCACGATCCCCACTCGCCACGCTGGCACATCCAACCCCTGGCTGCGCAAGGTCAATGCGGGTCCGCCGCCACTGCGTAACCGTTGAAAACGAATGACATGGTTCAACACGACAGCAACGCCGATCAGCAGCAATATGCGGACAAATAGCGGCGTCTCAGGAAACATTATCGCCACCAGCAACACAATGGCAGCCATTGTCGCACCGGTTACAATACGATGGGTCACCCGCTGATTACTGTAGTGAAACGCGGTTTCTGTCATGCGTTATTTCGTGAACACTCATGGAGCCCTATTTCAATAGCATCCTTGCCGCCTTTATTGTATTCACCATCAACATCGCTACCGTCATGGGGCCGACGCCTCCTGGTACTGGCGTAACCGCAGACGCAACCTTGCTCACCGGCTCGAAATCGACATCGCCGACCAACTTGTAGCCCTTATCGGAAGACGGATCGTCAATACGATTTATCCCCACATCGATTACTACCGCCCCCTGCTTGACCATATCCGGCTTAACGAACTGTGGTTGCCCCAGCGCCGAAATTAATATGTCCGCTTGCCGAGTTATCTCTGGAAGATTCCTGGTCCGGCTATGACAAATAGTAACGGTTGCGTTTGCACCCTTCTGTTTTTGCACAACGATGTTCGCCATCGGTTTGCCGACAATATTGCTTCTGCCGATGATCACAACGTGTTGGCCCGCCACGTCAATCCCACTACGCAGCAACAGCTCCTGCACGCCAGCTGGGGTACAGGATCGGAAAGTGTCTAATCCGATGACAAGCCGGCCAACGTTATAGGGATGAAATCCATCTACATCCTTGGATGGATCTATGGCTTCGATCACTTTTGTCTCATCGATGTGTTTAGGAAGCGGTAGCTGCACGAGAATGCCATGTATAGCCTGATCATGGTTGAGCTCATCGATGAGCTTAAGAAGCTCCGGCTCCGATATCTCCGCCGTCGGTGTGTGCAACACCGATGCTATACCGATATTTTCACACGCCTTTCTCTTATTCTTTACGTAGACCTTGGATGCGGCAACATCTCCCACCAGCACGGCAGCAAGACATGGCGTTACGCCCCTATCTTTTAGTACTTCGACTTCGTTCTTGGCCTCCTGCCGTATCTGCGCCGCAATTGCTTTACCATCAATTATTTTTGCTGTCATGAAACTAACTCTCTGCCTGCGTAATATCTACTCTTTAACAATCCAGCGTATGATCACGCTCCCACGCGGTGATAGAGGTCGAGTAACTCCGCCAGTCATCAAGCTTGAGCTTGACATAGCTGCTCACGAATTCGTCGCCAAGCCCGGTCCGCACCACCTTGCTCTTGTCGAACAGGCGAATAGCGTCGAGCAGGTTGAGCGGCAGCCTGCGGACACGGCGCAGCGTCTGGCCTTCGGTGTACATGTTAATATCTAACCGCTTGCCGGGATCACGCTTGTTGGTAATGCCATCAAGACCGGCCATAAGTGTGCCGGCTTGAAGTAGATAAGGATTGGCGGAGCCATCCATCAAGCGTAGCTCGAAGCGGCCGGGATCGGGGATACGTATCATATGGGTGCGGTTATTGCCTGAATAACTGATGGCATTTGGCGACCAGGTCGCGCCGGACAAGGTAACCGTCGCGTCGATACGCTTATAGCTATTGACGCTGGGGTTGAACAGGGCCGCCAGCGCGTCGGCCGAATGAACGATACCGCCGAGGAAATCATAGGCCAAATGCGAAAGGCCTAGCTCACCATTTTCATCCAGGAATAGATTTCTGCCACCGCTCTCGTCCCACAGCGATACGTGAGCATGACAGCCATTGCCGGTGAGGCTGGAGAATGGTTTGGGCATAAAGGTGGCGCGCAACCCGTGTTTTTCAGCGATCGACTTGACCATATACTTGAAGAATACATGCCGGTCAGCCGTCGTTAGGCAATCTGCGTAGTCCCAGTTCATTTCGAACTGGCCG
>Ga0224508_10001286_pt1 | contig 22654 bp, 21 predicted proteins | sample SF_Jan12_sed_USG_4_FD_170157 | JGI IMG/M metagenome (GOLD analysis project Ga0224508, IMG submission 170157) | Sediment microbial communities from San Francisco Bay, California, United States - SF_Jan12_sed_USGS_21 | ecosystem: Environmental > Aquatic > Marine > Sediment | place: USA... | reverse complement strand
GGGGCCCCGCATCTCCTGCATGCGTCGGCGACACGGTTTATCAGGTGGCGGCTCATAGCACGCATCATCGAGCTCAAGTCCAAGCCCGAATTCGAGAAGTGGGTGGAAGCCCGAGCATGGTGGATTTCGTCGGCTGGATCTGGCGAGGTCAACCGTCGGCAGACTGGCAGGAGTGAACCCGCCCAGAGCATCTGTCGGTGGCTGAGAACCAGTGGCCGAGACGTTATGTGCTCGTGTTCACCGGGTGACGGGTAGAGGACAGATCCATGGGCGATGTCTTTGAGTTTGCCGGCGTTGTCGGCGCGGGGAGACCGCGGAGGAACTCGACGCCCTGGAGGGGCGCGTGGCGGGGAGTCTGGCGCGGGATCCGTGAATCCGGCCACCATGCAGCTGGACTTCCATCTGCGGAGTCCGTAACCCGATTCATGGGTCCCAGCCAGGTGAAGAAAGAGACAAGGCTTTGTGTCGCACTCGCTGCCACGCGAGCCTGCGCCTTCGGGATAGGTGCGGTGGCGACCGGATCGTCCGGCTTTGTCCAGATGCTGGGCTACGTGCTGGTGTTGCTGGGGCTACCAGACGTGTTGCTGATCCGGAGTCTTCGAGACCAGACCACCCTTTGGATCGTCGCGGGAGTCGCATTGGTGTTCGTCGGCACCTTGATATGGATCCGTTTGGTGAGCTGGATACTCCGAACCGTGGAGGTGGCGCGAACGAACCGTGAGCGAGGATGAGGTAACAGGTCGAGGGTCAGAGCTCTAACGAAACGACGGAGCAGAATGAAACGCGTAACGGGAGTCGGAGGAGTCTTCTTCAAGAGTGGTGATCCGGAGAGGACCCTGGAATGGTATCGGACGCATCTGGGCATCGATTCCGATGACTGGGGTGGCTTCGTATTCCAATGGCGGCATCGGGAGCAGCCCGAAGAGATAGGGTATACGGTCTGGAGTGCCTTCCCCGAGGACAGCAAGCACTTCGACCCGAGTCAGCAGCCCTTCATGGTGAACTACAGGGTCGACAACCTTGTAGAACTCATCGCGGCGTTGGAAGAAGAGGGCGTGGAGGTCTGTGGTGAAGTCGAGGAGCATGAGAACGGGAAGTTCGCATGGATCCTCGACACCGATGGCCGCAAGGTCGAGTTGTGGGAACCGCTGCCGTCAGCTGAAGACCCCTACGTTTAGGTCGTCCCGTTGAACCGGCTGGTGATGAAACTCGGGAGCGCGTTGCTGGTTCTCGGCACCGGCCCGGGTGCGGTTTGCGGACAGGCGCTCGAGTTGAGCGAAGTCCAGCATGTAGTCCGAACGGAAGCTGATGCCCCGGGCGCGCTCAGCCACGCGATCTTGCCGGCCGACCGACCGCGCGTCACGCTGGACCGCAGCGAAATCGCGTGTCGTTGGGAGACCGTCTCCGCATTATGCCCGCAACGGAGCGCTATCGATGAGAGGGTCCGTCTTCGTAGGAACAAGCCTCGACGGCTTTATCGCCCGTGCGAACGGTGCCCTCGATTTCCTGCCGGACGATCCGGAACCGCATGGCTTCGAGGAGTTTCTGGCATCTGTGGACGCGCTGGTCTGGGGCCGCAATACCTACGACGTCGTGCAGGAGTTCGGGACCTGGTTCTATGGTGAGAAGCCCGTGTTCGTGCTCAGCTCACGAGACCTGAAGGAACCGCCTGCCGGTGCTGTCGTGACTCGGATGTCTGGAAGCCCCGCCGATGTCGTATCGGCCCTGGAAGAGCGAGGCATCGACCATATCTATGTCGACGGTGGGGATACCATTCAGCAGTTCATCCGCGCCGGGTTCATCCAGCGCCTGATCATCACTCGCATCCCGGTGCTCATCGGCTCGGGGATTCCGCTCTTTGGCGCGCTCGACCACGACATCGCTCTGACTCATGTGGCCACGCGTCACTACCGCAGCGGGCTCGTTCAAAGCGAGTACCAGATTGAGAGTTGACCGGACGTCGCCGCCGCCAGACGACCCCGGTACTGCCTGATGCCCAGGCTCGTTCTTCTTGGCGACTCCATCCTGGACAACGCCCCCTACGTGACGCCCGAGCCAGATACAGCCGGGCGACTGGGGGAGTTGCTCGGGTCAGCATGGACCGTCGAATTGCTGGCCGTGGATGGCGCAACGACAGCCGAGGTCGAGATCCAGCTGCGTCGACTCGATGGTGACGTGGATCACGCGATTCTGAGCGTCGGGGGCAACGACTCGATCGCACATATCGAGATGTTGGGACGTTCGGCGTCGTCCTTCGCTGAAGTGCTACACGAGCTCACGCGCCTCCAGTCCTGGTTCGCGGATCGCTATGACCCCGTCGTGCGCGCGGTCCAGGCGCGAGCCGCCCGCCTGTCTCTGTGTACGATCTACGAGCCCCCACTCGCGGACCCGCACCTGGCCAAGCTGGCCCGCATACCGCTCACCGTGTTCAACGATTGCATCCTGCGAACGGCCGCTCGCCGCGGTCTCGATGTGGTGGATCTGCGGACGTACTGTACGAGCGAAGACGACTTCGTCTTTGAAATCGAGCCGTCGCCACAGGGTGCTCAGAAGATCGCCGAGGCGATCTCGGACGTCGTGGCGGCGGCACCGTGCGCTTCGGCGGGACGGGTGTTCGCCCGCTGAGCTCGGGCAGGGCTATCCGAAGGTCGGCGCAGGTGGCAGAGACTCGAGACGATAACCAGCGCCGGGGCGATCAGGTGAACGCAACGTGTCGTGGGCGTCGTGCTGGGCGATCGAGCTCTCGCCCTGCGCGATTGCACCGACATCGAGGTCATTATCGAGGCGAAGATGTCATGAGTCGCCGGACCCCGGTCACCGCGACGACCGGCAACGGCGGGTAGGCAGGCCCGAGATGGAGTACGGACCAAACGAGATGGCTCTCGACCTGGACGCCCTGCGGGCCGGTGGCGCGGAGTTCGAGGTCAGGCTGCGTTTGGAGCAGCTGTTGCTACAGACCTTGAGGAAGGACGGCCTGCGCGGCGTGGCGCAGCTGCTCGCCTCGGTCCCAGGCTACGGCGTGCGACAGCTCCAGGGCGGCGAGTCCGAGAACGCAGCTCGATACTCCTGCCTCGGCGGCGATGGACCGGCAGTGATCGTCTACGCCTCCACCACACCTGATCTGGATGTCATCGACGTCACCGCTGACGACGGGCCCCACCACCCTGTCGAGAGCGATCCATGGCACGACCGGTTCTACGGCGAGTGGGAGGCGATGCTCGGGCTCGATGACGCCGCCGTCGCGAAGCTGGACCTTCCCCGAAGGGCCGTCTTTCTCATCGGCCTGCTCGAGGCCGAGGTCATGAACGGGGGGCTCGGGCAGTATCTCACGAACACCGACGGTGTTCATCTCGAGTCGACGCTGGGCCTGCTCGATGAGATCGGCGCGACGCGAACGCGGCGAATACTGGCTCGGGCCGTGGGCTTGAGTTCTGACGCCGAGTCGTTCGTCGCGGCGTGGGACGGCAGGTCAGAAGAGTTCTCGGCACTCGATGACGAGTTTCTCGCGGCCGCGGAGGACCTCGCCGGCATGACCGCGAGGGCTTTTCTCGCGTGAGGCGCGTGGCCAGGCGAGCCGGCAAGGTGCTCTTTGTGATGGTCGCGGCCGTCGCGCTTCTAGCGGTTTTGGGACTCTTGTTGCCGCGGAATGTGGAGTTGGTGGACACCGGGGCCACCATCGAGGCTTCGAGCTCCGACGTGTTTCGCCTCTTCAATAGCCGAACCGGTCAGCAGGAGCTCTGGACGCGCGCATGGTCGCGGAGAGGCGGGGGCCCTTCGAGGCTCCCTCCCATGGTCATCACAGATCTGGGGGGGGGCGACGCTGGTGTCGGTACGCGGCTGGGCTTCTTCCCCGATGGGCGAAGGATGGGGTCGATCGCCGGGGCGTTGTCCACGATGGCTCGAGGACAGGGTGAGATCGTGGAGAGCGAGCCGCCCCATCGGGTCGTGATCGACATCGATTTCGGCTTTGTGACCTCGCACCGGACCATCGAGCTGGAGTCGGTGGGTGCCGCGACGACGAGAGTGCGGTGGTCCGAATCACTCGACATCGCCAATCCACTGGTTAGATACGTGCGGTTCTTCCTGCCTGACTCGATCGCTGAGGGGTTCGCCGGAGTGCTGGCTGGGGCGGCCGAGATCACTCGAGCCGTGGGCCAGAGCTTCTCGTTTGCCGGCGTCTCCCTGGACACGGACCTGGAAAGCCTGGCGGCCACCTTGCCGTTGTCTCTTCGAACCAGCGGGTACATCCGGGTGGCCCCCGAGGAGTCGACCCATCACATCGGGAGCATCGAGATCGGACCGACCCGCGTACGAATCGGGTTCGAACTCCGAGACGAGGCGGCGCGGCCTGTCTACCCGGCCTGTGAGCCGATCCACGCGGAGTTGGTGGCACGATTCGGCGAGCCTGTCGAAGCCCGAAGTTTCCACGAGGAAGCGATGGAGCGTTTGGACCGCCTCTGGCGGACGGAGACCGAGGAGTTGGCTCTGGTTTGTTTTCGGAGCGACGAAGAGTTTCGGGTCGAGGCGGTGATGATTCACCCTCGAGGGTGACATTTGATTAGAGGAACGATGGACGAACGACGAGTCCGTAGAACCCGCATCTCGCACGCATTTCACGCGCTGGGAACGACAGCGATCCTCGTGACGATGACCCTCGCGCCGGTTGGGGCTCAGGATGCGGGTCGCCGTATCGAGGCCTATCTCGTGGGTGAGATCGAGGCGAAGGGCATCCCCGGGCTGACCGTGGCCGTCGTGCGGGACGGATCTGTTCTGTACGAAGGGGCATTCGGCGTCCGCGAGCTGGGTGGCGATGAGGAGCTCACATCGCACCACATCTTCCATTTCGCCTCGGTGTCCAAGCCGTTCGTCGCGACCGCGATCGTTCAGCTCGTGGAGCAGGGCAAGATGGAGCTGGACGATCCGGTGACCCAGCATCTGCCGTATTTCCGGCTCGCGGACGACCGATACCGATCCATCACGATCCGTGACATGCTCAACCACACGGCAGGCATGGTCGACGTTCCGGACTACGAGTGGGACTCGCCTCAGTACGACGAGGGAGCCGCAGAACGATACGTACGCGAGATGGCGACCGACGGAATGTTGTGGGCACCCGGTGAGGGCTGGCGCTACAGCAACAAGGCGTTCGATGCGCTCGGAGACGTCATCGCCAAGGTGTCCGGCCTGAGCTTCGAGAGATACGTCCAGACCCACATCCTGGATCCCATCGGCATGCGGGAGAGCTCCTTCATCCACCCCGAGATCGACGAGAGGCTGCGAACCTCCGGGCACGTGGCCGCCCCCGCCCGCGTGAGCGACGTGTACCCCTACAACCGGCGGCACGCGCCCAGTTCGACGTTGAACTCGAGCGTGTCACAAATGGTCCGCTGGATGCTCGTCAATCTGGGCAGCGGCGAGCTCGACGGGTCCCGGATCCTCCGACCCCGGAGCTACGATCTGCTCTGGGAGCCCACCACGGAGACCACGGCCGACGGCGTCCACGTCGGCCTTAGCTGGTTTCTGGGTGACTACGAGGGCCACCGCACCGTGAGCCACGGAGGCGGCGACACGGGATACCGGAGCTTCATCCTGTTGTTGCCCGACGACGGCATCGGTGTCGTGATCGCCAGCAATTGGTCCGGCACCGACACTGGCGCCCTGGCCAACGAGATCGCCCGCCTGGTGCTGGCCGGTTAGGTCCGGCGGATCCTACCTCGCGGCCCGGTGGATCCCCTCGATCAGCACGCCGAGCACCGACTGCTCGAGCGACGCCGGGCCACCCTCGGCGCTCAGTAGCTTCCAGTCCGTCGTCGCGACCACGACCAGGTTGAGCGAGGGCACCACGTAGACGAACTGGCCGCCGTAGCCCCAGGCGAGATATGCGCGCTCGGTCTCGCTTTCGGACACCCACCACAGGTAGCCATAGGTATACCGGTCGAGCGCCCCGTAGCTGGAGCGCCAGCCGAACTGGGGGCTCGTCGCGCTGCCGACCCAGCTCTCGGGGAGCAACCGGGTCGTTCCGCTCACGCCTTCCTGCAAATAGAGCTGTCCGAACCGGGCCAGGTCGCGAGCGGTCAGGTCGATCCCCGATCCGCCGTTGACGTACCCACGGGTCAGCGGCTCCCACTGGACGTCGTCGATCCCCAGCGGAGCGAAGAGCGCCCGGTTCGCGAAGGCGCCTAGCGTCTCGCCTACTGCTTCCTCGATCAGGACACCCAGCAGGTGGACGGCCGCGGAGTTGTAGACGAACCCGGAGCCGGGGGGGTTCACGATCGGACGGTCGAGGAGGGTCTCGATGTGGTCATCCGAGCGGATCCAGAGACCGTAGTCGCCGATCCCACCGGATTCGTCCCACTGGAACCCGCTGGTCATCGTCAGCAGGTGCCGAACCGTAATCAGCCCCTGCTCGATGTCGAGCGTCGCGACGCCGGGAGCGAGATAGTCCTCGATCCGATCGTCGAGACTCGAGATGTGTCCCTCTTCCACGGCCAGCGCGGCGAGCGTGCCGACGATGCTCTTCGTGACCGACCGGACGTCGTGGAGCGACTGCCGGGTCCGGCCCCCGAAATACTCCTCGACGACGAGCCGTCCGTCCTTCACGACGAGCAGCGATCGGAACCTCGGAATCGCCGAGGCGGCGCCGACCGCGGCGTTCACGACGGCAGCATTCATTCCGACCTGAGCGGGCGTTGCCTCGACCCACGGGGCCGAGAGCTCGATGGGCGCAAACGGAGGTGGCGCGGTCGGCCCGACGGGACCGGTCGATGCGTCGGCGCAGGCCCCGATGACCAGGAGGGCGAGCCCCCAGAGGGCGCGCGCCCTCCTGCTCATTGGCCTGTGCACGCGAAATCGCTCAGCTTCGATTACGATTATCCCGTTCAGAGCTACGTCCCAAGTCCCGGGAGGGTCGGACCAGATGACTGATCAGAACCTCGACTTCTCGATCACGCTGGACGGCGAGAAGGTCGCGGTGCGTCGCGGCGAGACTATCTATGAGGTAGCGGAGCGACACCGCAAGGAGATCCCGACACTCTGCTATGACCCACGACTGGAACCATTTGGCGCCTGTCGCCTCTGTATCGTCGAGCTCGAGGGAGCCCGCAATCCGGTAGCCTCGTGCACGACACGGGCCGAGGCGGGCATGAAGATCACAACGCGTTCGGCGCGCGTCGAGATGCACCGCCGTGTCCTGATGGAGATGGTCGCCTCGGAGAACCGCGACCTCGACGTCCCCGTCGAGAGCGGATACGCCTCCCAGGAGATGGCCACCCTTATCGACCGCTACGACGCTCGATCCGGCCGCTTCATCGGCGAGAAGTCCGGGGCCAGCCGGCCCGACGACCCCAACCCGTTCATCCTGCGGGACTACGAGAACTGCATCTCGTGCTACCGGTGCGTCCGCGTGTGCGCCGAACAGGAGGGCGACTACGCGATCTCGATCATGAACCGCGGGTTCGAGACGCAGATCACGACCGAGTTCGGCGGGCACCTCAAGGAGTCGGCCTGCACGTTCTGCGGGCAGTGCATTCAGACGTGCCCGACGGGGGCCCTGGGCGATCTCAAGTCGCTCGCCCGGAAGGACATCCCCGGCGAAACGGAGTCGACGCGGACGATCTGCCCCTACTGCGGGGTGGGCTGTTCAGTCGATATCCAGACTCGCGGCGATCAGATCGTCGGGATCCTGCCGGCAATGGACGGACCCGCCAACGAGGGCGCGCTCTGCGTGAAAGGGCAGTTCGCGTTCGACTTCGTGGGGCACCCGGACCGGTTGAAGGATCCCCTGGTCCGCGGAGAGGACGGAGAGCTTCACCCGACGGACTGGGACACGGCACTCGACCGGGCGGCGGACGGACTTCGCGGGGCCATGGACGAGCATGGACGGCACGCGATCTACGGGGTCGCCTCGGGCCGCGCGCCGCACGAGGCCGCGTACATGATGCAGAGGCTGATTCGAGCCGGGCTGGGGACGAATCAGATAGATAACTGCAGCCGTGCCTGACACGCTCCCACAGTCGCCGGTCTGGCGGCTTCAATCGGTCGGGGCGCGATGTCGAATCCTCTCGTGGACATGGAGAAGCCCGATGTGATCTTCTGCATCGGGACGAACATGACCGAGTGCCACCCTGTGGCCGCGACGCGCATCAAGCGCGCGATCGCGAAGGGGGCGAAGCTCATCGTGGCCGACCCGCGGAAGATCCCGCTCGCGGAGATGGCAGACCTGTACCTGCCGCTTCGCGTCGGCTCGGATGCCGCGCTCCTCCTCGGCATGGCGCACGTGATAGCGCGCGAGGGACTCGCCGATGAGGAGTTCATGGCGGCCCGGACCACGGAGCAGGCCGAGTTCCTCGAGCACGTTGCCGAATACCCGCCGGAGTGGGCCGAGTCGATCAGCGGCGTGGACGCGAAGCTGATCGAAGAGGCGGCGAAGTGGTACGGGGCCGCCGACCGTGGGGCGATCTATTACACCCTCGGGATCACCGAGCACATCTGCGGCGTCGACAACGTTCAGAGCCTCTGCAATCTCGCGCTCATGACCGGCAACATCGGCCGGGAGGGTACGGGGATTAACCCCATGCGGGGGCAGAACAACATCCAGGGCGCCGGGGACTGCGGCGCGCTCCCTAACAACTACGCCGGTTTCCAACCGGTCACGGACCCGGCGAACCAGGCGAAGTTCGCCGCGGTCTATGGGCGAGAGACAGATCTCGAGTTGGGGCCGACGAAGGTCCAGGCGCTCGACATGTGCGGGGACCGGATCCGCGCGATGTTGATCGACGGCGAGAACACCGTGGTCACCGACCCGGACCGGAAACACTGCGAGCACGCGCTCAAGAGCCTCGATGCGCTGGTCGTCATCGACATCTTCCTGACCGAGACGGCCGCGCTGGCCGATGTGGTGCTCCCCGCGACCGCCTGGGCGGAGACGGACGGGGTGTGCGCGAACACCGAGCGCCGCGTTCAGCGGCTGCGGAAGGCGGTCGACCCGCCGGGACAGGCGCGCCCGGACTGGTGGATCCTCAACGAGCTCGCGCGGCGGATGGGGTTCGACGGATTCGAGTTCGAGTCGGCGAAGGAGATCTTCAACGAGCTCTGCTCCCTCTCACCGATCTACGCGGGGCTCGACTGGGATCGTATCGAGCACGGCGAATACCAGTGGCCGGTTCCGGAGGAGGGTCACCCCGGGACCCCGATCCTCCACCAGGAGGAGTTCGTCAACGGTCGGGGAATCTTCCAGATGATCACGTACCGGGACCCGGCCGAAACGATCGACCACGAGTATCCGGTGTGGCTCACGACCGGCCGGCGCCTCGCGTCCTACCACACCCGTACGCAGACGGGGCGCTCGGAAGGCATCGACTACCTGCTGCCGGAGGAGACGCTCGAGGTGAACCCCGGCGATGTCGCCGATTGGGGTCTGGAGCACGGCGGGTGGGCGAAGCTCTCGAGCCCGCGCGGTTCGGTGCAGATCAAGGTCGAGGCGACAGATCGGTCTCCACGCGGGACCGTGTTCGCCTCGTTCAGCTTCAACAACGTGCCGGTGAACTTTCTCACCGGGGGTGGCTACGACCCGGTGACGGACACGGCCGAGCTCAAGGTCTGTCCGGTCCGGGTCGAACCGGTCTGACAACCGACCGGGCAGAGTGACCGGTCTAAGAGACCGAAACCGATCACAAAAGGGGTGAATCGATGGAGAGGATGCGGATCTGGTTGGCAGCCATCGTTCTGGCGGCTGTCGCCGTGGTACCGCGCGCCGCGGAGGCGCAGACGGTCGAGCTCATCGCGCAGATCGGGGCGACGATCGCCCAGTACACGGGCGACAACATCACGTCCGGCACCGAGGCGCAGGTCTCCGCGGGCGCGAAGCTCCGGGTCGGCAGCGGCTTCTACGTGGACGGCGGGATCTTCTGGACCCGCACCGGCGGCGAGATCGACGGCGACGCCATCACGCTCAGCTCGGTGCGGTTCCCCGTGACGGTGGGCCTCCGGGTGATCAGGGCCAGTGTCGTGGATCTGCGGCTATTCGCCGGGACCGCGATCAACGCGGTCTCCAGCGTGGCGGACAACTCGGCGGGAATCACGAAGGACGACGTGAAATCAGCGATCTGGGCAGGTCGCGCCGGCATCGGCGTGGACATCGCGCTCATCGCCATCGATCTGGCCTACGAGTTCGGGCTGAGCGACGTGTTCGAATCCGGTGTCGGACTCGACGGCGTCAAGCAAAACGCGGTGGTGCTGGAAGCGGGTCTGCGCTTCGGGTTCTGACGCGAAAACAGGATCCGACAGGGTTTCGGCGGCGATCAGGCCGGCTCGAACGCCCTGATCTTCCCGGCGACGGCCGACGCGATGCACGTGTACGGGCTCGCCAGGTACACCTTCCCCGGTCCGCTTCGGCCGGGGAAGTTCCGGTTGATCGAGCTGATCGTCACGTCCTCCTCTGACGTCGACACCCCCGGCCCGGCGTTGATGCAGGCCCCGCACCCTGGCGCCAGGACCTCGAAACCGATCGATCTGAGGAGCTTGTCGTACCCCCGCTCGATAGCGTAGGCCTCGACGTCGATCGAGCCGAACTGCGCATACGCCTTCACGCCCTCTGGCACGGACTGCCCCGCGTCCGCCGCCTTCCGGGCGGCCTCGGCGTACATGTCGAAGTCGTCCCGCTTCGCTCCCGTGCAGGACCCGATGTAGACGATGTCGAGGTCGACGTCCTCGCCGAGCTCGGAGATCGGTATGCCGTTCCCCGGGTCTCCCGGCGCCGCCACCATCGGCTCCAACGTAGACGCGTCGATTTCGATCGTCTCGGCGTACTCCGCCCCGGGGTCGCTGAACAGCCCCTCGCACATCGCGCGCACGTCGGCAGGGTCGAGGCCGCGTCGCTCGGCGATCCACCCGATCGTCTTCTCGTCGGGCGCGATGATCCCGGTGAACCCGCCGACCTCCGCGGCCATGTTGGTGAGCGTCGCACGCTCATCGATGTCCAGCGCCTCGATGCCCGGTCCGGCGAACTCGATGATCCTCGCGATCGCCGCACCGCTCTTCACCGTCGGGTGTCGGAGGACTTCGATGATCAGATCCTTCGCCGTCACCCCGCGCCTAAGGTCTCCCGTGACCTGGACCCGGATCGCCTCGGGCACCGTCAGCCGCACGTCCTTGGTGGCCCACGCGTTCACGATCGCCGACGTCCCGACCCCGAACGCGAAACAACCGAGCGCGCCGGAATGGGGGGTGTGCGAATCGCTCCCGATGATCAGCTGGCCCGGGAAGGCGTACCGGTCCTGCATCATGATGTGGCAGATGCCTTCGCTCCCGGTGCGGTCGGGCAGCTCGCCATGGAGCTTCACGCCCTTGGCGGCCGCGAAGGCGCGCTGACGGTCGTGCAACGCGTGAGCGGCGTCGAGGAGACCCGCCGCCACCCGCTCTTCGGTGATGACCTCGTCGAGGAACGCGAGGTGGTCGCGGAAGAACAGGATCGAGTCGGTGTCGTTCAGCCCGGCATCGCCGGCGAAATCCTCCCAGAACGTCGAGGCCATCGGTGTGACGTACTCGTGGCTGAACCGGATGTCCGTCCGCAGGAACCCGGCATCGCCGGCCTTCACTGCCGGGACTCCGACCTCGCCCGAGGCCGCGTCCACGACCCAGTGGCGCGCCAGGATCTTCTCCGAGATCGACTGCGGCCGCTCCCCGGAAGACTGGACGTCCGGAACGGTCACCAGGCCCTTCAGGCGCGCCACCGCGTACTCGAGCAATCCGCCGTACTCGATGACGTCCTTCTGGATGGGGCCGGCGTCCTCGAGGAATGCGGAGAGCGGGATCTCTTCGCCCCTGCGGATCTTGTCGATCAGCGAGAAGTCCGTCGACGTGAGGACCCCGATGTTCGCGCAGTTTTCGCCGTAGATCCGTTCGATGTTCTCGGCGATCACCACCCGGATACCCGCCACCCGCTCCGCGTAGGGGGCGACCTCGCGGCTTGACCCCTTGCCCCTCCGTTTCCCGGAGACGGAACAGACGAACCCGCCCCGCTGAACGTCATACCGACCGATCGGGTGCTCGCCGTCGCAGAGGAGCCCGACGTACGGGTACTCGCCGAGCTTCTCGTCGTAGTGGTAGCAGACCCATCCGGGAGTGATCTCGTCGGTCGAGATGTCGTTTCGAAGCGGGATCGACGGATCCCAGTCGAGATCCTCTCCGGCCAGCTGCCGCCGGATCAGCTCCGGGTCTTCGGTGATGAAGAGCACGCGGCCCTGAAGTCGTACGATCGGGTCGCGCTTCGTGACGTCCTGTTCGAGGAGGTGTTCCAGCATCTAGCGTCGCATCCGTGTTCCGCGGGTGTTTCGAGGGGTGCGAATGATACCGGGCAGGGGTTGCCGCGTCGATGGGCGATGGGCGAAACTCGGGCATGGACCACTCAAACCCCCCGCAGGTCCTCGTCCACCTCTACCGCGCGGCGGTTCAGCACGCGGACATCTGGCGTCAGCGACTCGACGCCACGACCAACTGGGCGGTGATCACCACGGCGGCGGTGATCACCTTCTCGTTCGGAAGCGCGGCGACGCCTCACTTCGTCGTGCTGCTCGCCCTTCTGTTCGTGGTGTTCTTCCTCCTCATGGAGTCGCGGAGGTATCAGGCCTACAACCTCTGGCAGCGCAGGATCCGCGTGCTTCATCGTGCGATCATCGTTCCCGCGCTCAAACCCGCGGACGAGGTCGATCACGAGCTGGTGGAGGTGCTTCTGAAGAAACTCGCGGAGGATATCGGATCGTGGTTCCCGGCGATTCCCATATGGGCGGCCGTCGGGTACCGCCTGCGTCGGAACTACGGCCCCCTGATGACCCTGATCCTCCTCACCTGGCTCCTGAAGCTGTACGCGCACCCCGATTCGGCGCCGTCGGCGTTCGAGTACATCGACCGCGCCGCCGTGGGGCTGGCGCCGGGCGCCCTGGTGTTCGTCGTGATCGGCGTCTTCTTTGTCGCCTGCATGCTCCTGGCCCTCGCGGCCCCATCGGAGCAGATGAAGGAGTGGAGCCTGCTGCCCTCTCCGATCGACCGCATCAAGCCGGGCACCCGAGGGGCCGACGGCGCGGACGCGATCTAGACGCGAGAGATCTTCCCGCCCGCTAGCTGGGCCAGAAGATCGGGATGAAGATGATCGCCGTGATCAGCAGCAACAGGTTGAGCGGGCCCCCGACACGCATGAAGTCCGAGAACTTGTATCCCCCGGGCGAGTAGATCATCACGTTCGTCTGATACCCGAACGGCGTGACGAACGATGCGGACGCCCCGAACATCACGGCCACGAGCAGTGCGTATGGATTCATTCCGGCCTCGCCCGCGGCGATGATCGCCACGGGCGTCAGCATGACCGCGGTCGCTGCGTTCGAGACGACGGCGGTCAGCACCGCCGTCACGACGTAGAACGCGGCGATCATCCCCACGGGACCCCACGAACTCGTGAACTCTACCAGCCCCGCGGCGATGTAGGCGGCGGCTCCCGTCTCATCGAGCGCGATCCCGAGCGGAATGAGTCCGGCGAGTAGAAACACGACCATCCAGTCGAGCTCGGAGTAGATCTCGTCCAGGCGCACGCATCCGGAGAAGACCATGATCGCGACGCCGACCAGACCGGCGGTCAGGATCCCGATGATGCCGGTGCCGGCGGCGAGAACCACGCCGGCCATGATCAGCACGGCGACACCGGCGCGCGGACGATCTTCGGCGGGACCGCGCACCTCGCCCATCGGGACGAAGGCCGGCTCGTCCGCGAGCCGCTCGAGCGCCTCGCCCGGGCCGTGGACGAGCAGCAGGTCACCTACATGGAAACGCATGTCGGCCAGACGCTCGTGGACCGTGACGCCGTGGTGCTGGACCGCCAGGACCGTCGCATCATACCGCTGCGCGAACCGCTCGTCGCGGAGGGTACGACCCGCGAGCGCGGATCCGGGCCCCACCATCACCTCGACCAGGCGTCCGCCCTCGGTCGACAGGTTGAGCTCCCGTCGGGTCCGCACGGTAGGAGTGGCGAGCCGTTGCTGCCGGGCAAGAAGCAGGAGCCGGTCCGCCGTGCCCTGCACGTAAAGGACGTCGCCCGGCTGGATGTAGCGCCTCGCGCCCGGCGCCGGGATGTCGTGCTCGCCTCTCTCGATCCCCAGGACGGAAACGCCGTATCGCTCGCCCCACCCGAGGTCCCCCAGGGTGCGCCCGGTACTGGGTGAATCCACGTTGACGGACAGCTCGGTAAGGAATCGGCGAACATCGTACTTGCCGGAGAGGTCGGGCGGTTGCTCCCGGCGCGGAATGAGCCGTCGACCGATCGTGAACAGGTAGAGAAAGCCGACCGCCAGATAGATGAGGCCGAGCGGGGCGATCGAGAACATCGACAGATCGTCGAGCCCCCGCTCGACGGCCATGCCGTGCACGATGAGGTTGGTCGACGTCCCGATCAGCGTCACCGTACCCGCGAGAATCGCGACGAAGGAGAGTGGCATCAGGTACGTGGACGCCGGTTCGTCCGCCTGTTCGGCCAGCGACATGAACACCGGCAGGAACACCACGACGACGGCCGTGTTGTTCAGAAACGGGGACAGCACCGCGACGACGACGCAGAGGATGAAGAGGCGCATGACCGGGGGTCCGAGACGGGCGGTCCGCGCCCACGTGCCGATCTCGGCCACCACTCCGGTCTTGCGGAGTCCCATGCCGAGGACCAGCATGGCGGCGACGGTCACGGTCGCAGGGCTGCTGAGCCCCGAGACCGCTTGCTCGGGCGTCAGGACACCGCTCAGCAGCAGACAGACGGGTACGAACATCCCGACCTGATCCAGGCGCATGCGCTCGCTCGCGAACAGAAGGAGCGCGATCGCCATCAGCCCGAACACGAACACCATCTCGAGAGTCATGACCGCATCTTCGACACCATCGAAGCCGGACGCCAGTCGCCAGGCGGAGTCGTCCGGGCTGGTCCTCGTCGCCGGCGGCACGGGGTTTCTGGGCTCGGCCATCGTCGAGCAGCTACTTGGGCACCGCCGCGTCGTCGTGCTCTCGCGCGGTGGTGACCGGGCCCGCGGGCGGCTGCGCGAGCGGTTCGGGCCGGAGGCCGTGGAGCTGCGCACGGGAGACGTCACCGCCCCCCAAACCCTCGATGAAGCCCTTGCCGATGTGGACACGGTCGTCCAGTGCGTCCAGTTCCCAGGCTCGCCGGTCGAGGCTCCCGCGCGCGGCCGAACGTTTCTCGAGGTGGACGCCGCCGGCACCCGCGCCCTGGTGGACGGTGCAGTCCGCGCGGGCGTGCGGAAGCTCGTCTACCTGTCCGGGGTGGGGGCGGACGAGGGTTCGGACCGGGCGTGGTTCAGAGCGAAGGGACTCGCGGAACGGGCCGTGAGAGAGTCGGGTCTGGCCTTCTCGATCGTCCGACCTTCGTGGACGTTCGGCCCCGGAGATGTGAGCCTCAACCGGTTCGTGGACCTCATCAAGGCGATTCCGTTCATCTTTCCACAGCTGGGGCCCGGCACCCAGCGGATCAATCCGGTCTTCGTGGACGACGTGGGGCGGCTGGTGCGGGAGACGGTGGTCGGAGCCGCCGCCGATGGACAGATCCTCGAGATCGGCGGCCGAGAAGTCATGACCATGGACGAGGTCATCCGCCGAACGGCGGATGCGCTGGGCCGGAAGCGGAGCAGCGTGCACGTCCCGCTTGACCTCGTGCGCTTCGGCGGCTCGATCCTGGAGCTCCTGCCGGGTCAGATTCTCTCTCGGGACGCGGTCGATTTCATCACCGCTTCGGCGGTCGCGGACCTGACGGCCCTCGACCGGATCTATCCGTCGTTCGAGCTCCGCGGGTTCGACGATGCGATCGCCGGCTACCTCGCATCCCGCTGACGGGCGCCCGGGGGCCGTCGGCGGATGACACGATGAAGACCCGCGGGCCTCGCACGTCGGTTGAGGCGCTCGGTCCTCAAGCTCCGATCGTCCTTGCATTTCGTCGACAGCGCGCGCAACATCCGGTGTCGCGTGCCGTGAAAAGCGAGCGAGCGGAATCCTCACTCGCATCGTCACTTGCACGTTGTGAATTTTTGTGTTTAACTTCGACCGGCTCTACGACCGCGTGTCGGCACCGGGTGTGCTGTGTGCCTGCGCCGTGGACGGACGCCTTTGCGGGCCGCGCGTGGCCTGCGGTCAGGGAAGAGATACCCAGGAGGTAGCGATGAAGGTGGGGTACAAGAAGCTGGGGTTGGTACTCGGGGCGGTGGCGGCGCTTGCTCTTATGCCCGTCAGGGCTGACGCGCAGTTCGTTAGCTATTCGCCGATCTTCTGGTCCTTCGAAGGTGGGGTCGGGATAGCGATCCCGACGGGCGACCTCGCTGACAATGCGTCTTCGGGCGTGTCGTTCGCGATGGGCGGATCCTACTTCCTCAACCCGAAGCTCGCGCTTCGGGCCGAGGGTGGGTTGAGCCTGATGGGTGGGGCCGACACGGCTCCCAGCGATCCCAACCTGCAGATTTGGACCTACATGGGCGGTCTCGAGGTCCACATCGCGGATCCGATGAACGACCTGCTGTTCGCCTTCGACATCACGGCGGGTGGTGCGACGCTCGATACGGAGATCTTCACGGTCAGCGACTTCCCGTCCGCGGGAGCCTCGACGATCGGAAGCCTTTCCAAGACCGTCTTCGCTGCGTCGCTCGGCGTGAAGCTCGGCTACAACTTCGCGCGTAGCGCGTCGACCGGTGTGCCGCTGGCTACGATCTATATCAACGGTGATTTCAACCGGATGTTCCTGAGCAGTGACGACACCGCGCTGTTCGCCGCGTACAACGGCACGAGCGCGTTTGGCGCGATCTACATGATCCCGGTGACGGCCGGGATCCGGTTGAACATCCCCTAGGGGGTAAGAAGACCGGCGAAGATGTCGCGAAAGCGATAGCTGAGTGGGAGAGACGTCTTCGTGCGTCTCTCCCGTTTTCGCCTCGACCGGATCGGGCATGAGGGAGCGGTCGAGGGGGATAGACGGTCCTGAGGTGGCCCCGGCATTGGCCGGAGTCTTGCGACGGACCGACACAGGGCGACGGCCTGGCCGCCGCCAGCGAGAAGAAACAAAGGATGCTCCGGGGTTGTCCCGCCCCTGTCGAATCGAGAAGGAGAGGCCTGATGGTTAAGAGCAGAGTCTGGACGCTCGGGTTCGTAGCGGCGATTGCCGTGACGATGACGGGGTGCCGACACCTCGTCCACCAGCACCACCTCGACGGACTGATGGATCCGGTGAACGCCCAGCTCGCCGATCACGAGGGTCGCGTGACGACGCTCGAGTCGGATGTCGCCGGCTTGCAGAACGACGTGGCGGAACTTCAGCGGCGCATGGACCAGCTCGCCCGGGACTTCGGTGCCCATGTGAGCGACGAGGACATGCACTGCGGCTGCGGTCTGGCCGTGTCCCTGCCGGTCCACTTCGATTTCAATAGCGACGCGGTTCGCTCGGTAGACCAGCCGATTCTCGACGCGTTCGCGTCGGCGGTGATGGGGTCGTATCCGAACGCGACGCTGACGATCGAGGGGTCGACCGACTCGTTCGGTTCCGCGTCGGGCAACATGGCCCTCTCGCGCCGTCGCGCCGAGAACGTCAAGAACTATCTCGTGTCCGCCGGCATGAACGGCGACAACATTGGCACGGTGGCCCTGGGTCTGACCCGTCTCGTCAACAGCGACGAGGGTTCGCAGAATCCGCAGAGCGGGATCGAGAACCGTCGCGTGACGTTCGTCCTCGAGTGGGCCGGACCGGGTACGGCGAACAACTAAGCGGCATGTAGCACAGCGGCATGTAGCATTTGGCCTCAGTGCTCGGCCGAGAGATCGGGCCTTCGGGGGGTTCCCCGGAGGCCCTTTTTCATTACGGGTATTTGACGATGTTGAAGTGGCTGACGAAGGAGAGCTCCAGATCCGTAGTCCGGGATACAACGCCCTCACGGAACGCTTCGCCCTCTTCGAGCTCGAGCGGACGTTGTTTCATGTCCACGGCGATCGAGCGTATCGGGTGGTGAACGGTCTTGTCACCAACTCCTTCGACCAGATAGAGGACGGTCGCGGCTGTTACGCGTTCGCGCTTACGGCCAAGGGCCGCCCGATCGCGGAGATGCGTGTCCTGCCCGCTCCCGCGGCGCCCGGTTCGAGCGAGCATCTCTGGATCGACGCGCCGGTCACCGCCGCCCCCGGCCTTCGCGACCTGTTCACGCGAACCGTGCCACCGATCTTCGCGACGGTGAATGAGCCCGCGGTGCGCCGCCTGTCGATCGCCGGAGCCGGTGCCATGGAGGCGCTGCCGGCCATTCTCGACGCGGCCGGAGTTCCGACCGACAGCGTCCCTGGTCCGCTGGAGGCACGGACCTTTCTTCCGGAAGACGGGGCCGTCGGGGCGGGACTGATCGTCGGCCGTGAGGCGATCGAGACCCCCGGTGTCGACATCTTCGTGCCGGAGGATCTGGCGGGAGCACTCCTGGATCGTCTCGCCAAGGCCGTCCTCGAGGCGGGCGGCGACATCGCGACGCCCGAGGACTGGGAGGTCGTCCGCGTCGAACGGGGTCTGCCCGCCTACGGAGCCGAGATCACGATCGAGAACCTGCCCCAGGAGACGGGACAGACCGAGCGGGCGATCAGCTTCGACAAGGGCTGCTACACGGGTCAAGAGGTGGTGGCCCGGCTGCACTATCGCGGGCACGTCAACCGGGTTCTCAGGGGGCTTTGCCCCCTGGATCCCGAAGCGGCGCTTTCGGCCGAGGCGCTCCTCTACCGTGACGGCCGAAAGGTCGGGCAGATCGGAACGGTCGTCTCTTCGCCCCGTCTGGGCTCCCTCGGGCTGGGGTACATCCGCACGGCTGTCGAGCCGGGAGAGACGGTCGCCACGGGGCCCGACGCCACGCCGGACGTTCGCGTGGTCGAACTGCCCTTTACCCAATAGTAAAGCGACAGAGGCGAGGTTTGCTGCATATGAGATGCCGGGGTATTCTCCCGCATGACTGACCGCGGCATCACCAGACCAGAGCTTTCCACCATGTTCCGCGATCTCGTGCGGACGCGGGCGCTCGAGGAGCGGCTGGAGAATCTCCTGAAGCAGGGCCATGTCGTCGGAGGCCTGTATCGCAGCCTCGGGCAGGAAGCGACGGCGGTCGGAACGGCGATGGCACTCGACGACGGCGACTGGCTGGCTCCTTCAATCCGGGATCTGGGCGCGGTGCTGGTCCGCGGGCTGCCGCCCGTCGATGTGGTTCTTCAGTACACGGCGCGTGCGGCCGGACCGTGCTCGGGCAAGGACAACACGAACCACTACACCGTGGTCGATCTGGGGATTCTGGGGCCCGTGAGTCCGCTCGGGACACAGCTCTGCGTCCTGAACGGTGTCGCCCTCACGTTCCGAAACCGGGGTTCCGACCGGGTGTGCATGACCTATCAGGGAGAAGGGGCCACCAGAACGGGCGCCTCGCATGAGGGGTTGGCGTTCGCCTCGGCGCTCAGGCTGCCGATCGTCGTGGTGATCGAGCACAACCGGTGGGCATTTTCGACCCGGTCCGAGCAGCTGGCGGCTGTCCGAGATTGGGCGGATGTCCCGAAGGCCTATGGCGTGCCGACGATCTCCGTGGATGGCAACGACGTGCTCGCCTGCCGCGAGGCGGGGGTGGAGGCGGTATCCAGAGCGCGACGGGGCGACGGCCCGACCGTAATCGTCGCCGAGACGTACCGGATGGTAGGGCACGCGCAGCATGACCCGCAGAGCTACATGCCCGCAGAAGAGCTCGAGGAGTGGCGCGGGCGCGATCCGATCGCCCGATATGAGCGGTATCTTCTCGAGCAGGGGCTCATCACCTCGGACGAGCTCCTCTCGATCCGACATGAAGTCGACGCTGAGCTGGACGCGGCCGTCGATCAGGCGCTCGCCGCCGCCATGCCCCAACCCCTGGAGGCCCGGACTCGAGTCTACGATGCTCCCGAGCCGGACGTGACCCCCTGGACACGGGGACCCGGGGTCGCCGGGCCCGGCGCCGCACTGGTACGGACATGACGACGACCTATCTGGAGGCGATCCGGAGGGCGATGCTCACCGAGATGAGGGCCGACCCGTCGGTGTTCATCATGGGCGAGGACATCGCAAACTACGGCGGGGCGTTCAAGATCACCGAGGGGTTTCTGGAGGAGTTCGGACCCGAACGCGTCGTCGACACACCGATCAGTGAGGCGGCCATCGTTGGCGCGGCGATCGGGGCCGCCCACATGGGCCTGAAACCGATCTGCGAGATGCAGTTCATCGACTTCATCGCTCCCGCGTTCGACATGATCGTGAATTTCGCGGCGAAGGTCCGATATCGAACCGGGGTGGGCGCGGGGCTGGTGATCCGGGGGCCCTGCGGCGGCGGCGCGAGGGCGGGCCCGTTCCACTCGCAGAATGTGGAGTCCTATTTCGCGAACGTTCCCGGGCTCAAGATGGTCGCGCCCGCCACCGCGCACGACGCCATGGGGCTCCTGAGGTCGTCGATTCGCGATCCGGATCCGGTTCTCTACTTCGAGCACAAGTTCCTCTACAGGAGGGTCAAGGAGGATCTGCCGGAGAACGAGGACGTCCTCATCCCGCTCGGGAAGGCCCGAACCCACCGTGAAGGGGACGCCCTGACGCTGGTCACGTACGGCGCGATGGTCTACAAGGCCGAGGAAGCAGCGGACCGGGTCGCGAACCAGGACGGTGTCGAGATCGAGGTGCTCGACCTGCGCACGCTGCGTCCGCTCGACACCGATGCGATCGTCGCCAGCGTGATGAAGACCGGGCGACTCCTGATCGTACACGAAGCGCCGCGCTTTGGCGGGTTCGCCGGAGAGATCACCGCACAGGTGTGCGAGGAGGCGTTCGAGTGGCTCGACGCGCCGATTCGACGGGTTACCGCGATCGATACGCCGGTGCCCTACTCGCCGCCGCTCGAGGACTATTTTCTGCCTCAGACCGAGGACATCGTGACAGCCGCCAGGTGGTTGCTAGCCTATTGAGGACCAGCCGCTTTGACGGCGGCCCCGTTCGAACAACGAGAGGAAGCAGTACATGTCGAAAGTCGACGTCATCATGCCGCAGATGGGCGAGTCCATCGCGGAGGGCACGCTGACCCGGTGGATCAAGTCCGTGGGCGATTCCGTCGATCGGGACGAAGATCTCTTCGAGATCTCGACCGACAAGGTCGATGCGGACATCCCCTCGCCGGTGGGTGGCGTGCTGGCGGAGATTCTCGTTCAGGAGGGCGAGACCGTCGAGGTGAACACGGTGGTCGCGCGCATCGAGACGGACGCCAGCGCGGCGGTCGCGCCGGCCGCGGCCGAGCCGGCAGCCGTGGTAGCGGCTCCGGCCGCCGAGACGCCGGGCGCTCCCGCGACCTCCGAGGCGACCGCCCCCGTCGCGGTCCCCGCGACTACGAGCAGCGAGCCCGACTCGCGGGAAGACCGCATCAAGACCCGCTCGACGCCGCTCGTTCGAAAGATCGCGGCCGAGCATGGGGTCGATATCAGCCAGGTCGCCGGCTCTGGTGCGGGCGGGCGGGTGACTCGTGACGACATCCTCGCCTTCATCGAAAGCGGCGGGCCAGCCGCGGCCCCGGTTCCGGCGACCGCCCCCGCTCCGACCGAGGCGCCGGCCGCTCCCACCGCGGTGCCCCCGTCCCCTCCGGTCACGGCTGCGCCGACGACCCCGTCTCAACCGGCACCGGCGACGCCCTCCGCTCCGGCGGCTCCAGCCGCGCCGGGCGTGCTGCGGGTTCCCATCCACGGCGCCACGCTGGACATCAAGCTCGGTCAGGTGCCCGTCCGTGAGAACGACCGGGTCGAGGAAATGAGCCGGGTGCGGTTACGCACCATGGAGCACATGCTCATGTCGAAGCGGGTGTCCGCGCACGTCACCTCGGTGAGCGAGATCGACTTCGAACGGGTCGTTCAGCTTCGTCGGAGGCTGAAGGCCAAATATCTCGACCAGGGCGTGAAGCTCACGTACGGGCCATTCGTCTACCGCGCCGTCATCGAGGCCCTGCGCGAGTATCCGATTGTCAACGCTTCGGTTGACGGGACCCGAATCGTCTATCACGCCAACATCAACCTCGGCATAGCCGTCGCCGTCAACGATGGCACCGAGCTCATCGTGCCTGTGCTCAAGGACGCCGACCGCATGAGCCTCGTCGGGCTCGCTCAGGGAGCGAACGATCTGGCGGAAAAGGCGCGCAACAAGGCCCTCGATTTCGACGACATCCAGGGGGGCACCTTTACCATCACGAACGTGGGGGTCTTCGGAAACCTCTTCGGAACCCCTATCATCAACCAGCCGCAGGTGGCCATTCTCGGGACCGGCGTGATCGAGAAGCGACCGGTGGTCGTCCAGGACGACCTCGGAAACGACGTGATCGCGATCCGGCACCGCGCCTATTTCGGACTGTCCTACGACCATCGGGTGGTGGACGGGGCCATGGCGGCGTTCTTCCTGAACCGTATTCAGGAGTACATCGAGAACTTCCCGGACGAGGGGTAGCGTCCTCCCAGAGAGAAGCTTTCGAATTGTCGGGCTGCGGGACGACCCGATCGTGAGCCGAAGTTCGTTTAGAACGTCGGACACGAATCTGGAGGTCGTATGGCAGTTCCCGCGGACGCGGTGGCA
>Ga0224508_10001285_pt1 | contig 22704 bp, 17 predicted proteins | sample SF_Jan12_sed_USG_4_FD_170157 | JGI IMG/M metagenome (GOLD analysis project Ga0224508, IMG submission 170157) | Sediment microbial communities from San Francisco Bay, California, United States - SF_Jan12_sed_USGS_21 | ecosystem: Environmental > Aquatic > Marine > Sediment | place: USA... | reverse complement strand
TACGGCAAGATCGAACGGGTCGCGCCCATGATTCGGCGCGTCGTTGCACGTAACCCAAGCCCTTTTACTTTTCACGGCACCGGTACTTATATTGTTGGCGAGGGTGAGGTAAGCGTTATCGACCCTGGCCCGGACTCGTCAGAACACGTCGATGCAGTGCTGGATAGTATGCGTGACGAAACAATCACGCATATATTAATCACTCATACCCATCGCGATCATTCGCCCGCCAGCCGTGCACTACAAACAGAATGTAACGCAATATCTTACGGTTTCGGACCACACGCTAATGGCAATTGTGCTATTCGTGACGAAGTGGAAGAAGGCGCGGATTGGGACTTCGTTCCTGACGTTAAGTTATACGACGGCGATGTCGTGCAAGGAAATGGCTGGTCATTTGAATGCGTGCATACGCCTGGCCACACATCTAATCACATGTGTTTTCAATTGCGCGAACAAAAAGCATTGTTTTGCGGCGACCATGTTATGGGTTGGTCAACATCCATCATTTCCCCGCCAGACGGCAACATGACGGATTATCTTGAAAGTCTGGAAAAGCTGTTACCCCGTGACGATAGTATTTATTGGCCCACCCATGGCGCGGCCATCGAAGACCCGAAACCTTTCGTGCGCGCCTATATCGACCATCGCCAACGACGAGAGAAAGACATTATTCAGTGTCTCGAAAGGGATATTGGTTTTATTCGAGATATGGTGCCGGTCATGTATCACGATTTGCCAGGTTCAATGTACCCAGCGGCGGCACGATCTGTTTTCGCAACGTTATTGCATTTACATCAACGTGGCGAGGTCTCTTGCGATTCGGAACCCAGTTTGGGCTCGCTTTATAGATGTTCTAAAAAATAACCCGCCCCGGTCGGTACAAGATTTAAGCCTACGTCGTTGGGTATTTAATTCGCGCTGCATTATGCTGATAGGTAAACAGCGGATAACGTATTGTCCGGCTATTTGATTGCATTAAATCGATGACGTGACGCAACATAAACTCAGTCACATCAGCCAGCGGTAACGCTAACGCATCGTGCGTTTCTAACCACTGCAAATCCACTAACTCACCATCACCACCGATTTGCCCCAGGTCTCGCGTTGTTTCATGCAGGAAAAAACGCGCATGAAAACGCATGGGAAGGTAAGCCGGTGTTATAGCGCGGCCTATGTACTCTAACCCTGACAAACTGGGCACACATTTCTGCTCGCGAAATAGACTCCACACTGGATGATCAAGGTTTCCGACGTCACCTGACTCGCCAACCATCAAACCGGTTTCCTCAAATGTCTCACGAATCGCCGCTATGGCTAAACGACGCGCATGATTTAAACGTCCAGCCACCGACATGTAAGGAATTATGGACGAGTCAAGCTCTGAAATACTATTTACATTGCCGTCATCACGCTCCAGGCCCCCACCTGGAAACACATATACGTCGGGCATAAAGCGACTCTTTTTCGAACGCCGGCCCATTAACACTTCGCGCGATCCACCCTGACTGCGCAGCAGGATCATAACAGCGGCATCGCGCGGCCTCACCGATTTATTTTTTATTGAATCCAATTGTGATCTATGCCCTAACCAAACGTGGGATAATAAAAAATGACGTTGAAATTTTTACTGATCAAACATGAGAGTGTAAGCACAATGCGATTAAAAGATAAAGTAGCGATTGTGACCGGGGCCGCACAAGGTATCGGACTCGGCATAGCCCAACGGTTTTCCAGCGAAGGCGCGCGTGTCATCGCCGTCGATATCGATACCGAAAAAGGCGCCGCCGCTGCGAAAGACATTGAAAACGCCAGCTTTATTCATTGCGACGTTGGCGATGCCTCGCAAATTGAATTACTTGTTCAAACTACGCTGAACACCCATGATCGAATCGATATTTGTGTAAACAATGCGGCAATTTTACGAACCGGCGATGTGCTCGATATCAGTGAACAAGACTACGAAGCGGTGTTGCGGGTCAATCTCAAAGGACCATTTCTATTAAGTCAGGCCGTAGCACGGCAGATGGTTGAACAACAATCGGGCAGCATCATTAATATGTCATCCGTGAATGGCACGATGACGATCCCGACCATTCTGCCGTATAACGTTTCCAAAGGCGGTATCGACCAACTGACCCGCGTGATGGCCGTGGCCCTGGCTGACAAAGGCGTGCGAGTGAATTCTATCGGCCCGGGCAGCATTCTGACGGAGATGTTGGAAAAGGTCATGGTAGACGATAGCGCACGCCGAAAAATCCTGTCACGCACACCCATGTTACGCTGTGGAACTGTAGACGAAGTCGCCAGTGTCGCCGTGTTTCTCGCGTCGGATGATTCGTCTTATATCACCGGCCAGTGTATTTACTGCGACGGTGGACGTATGGCATTGAATTATACGGTTGACGTTCCTGACAAAGTCTGATGACTTGGATTTAAATCTATTCCAATAGCAATTGAATGACAGGGGCTACAGAAAACATTGGCGTCTCTATTTGATAAATCGCACCACTTAAATCCGCGAGATAAATGTTTCCGTTCTTATCTTCACCGAAAGTGCTGATATTAATCGCGCTATCCATCCATTGAGTCGAGGACCAACTCCCCGGCGAATTCTCGGTAGCAATCCAGATTCTCCCGGTACAATAATCGCCATAGATATAGTTGCCAGATAATGGCGCGTAACTCCCACGGTAGCGGTAGCCTCCTGTAACCGAACAACCCATTGAATGTGAATAACTTATAATAGGATCGGTAAGGGGGCCGCTGCATGTGGAACCGCCGGGAAAGTTTTGATTACCCTCTTTACAATCCCAACCAAAATTTAATCCCGCAACACCTGCCGGTTGAAAGGAGATTTCTTCAACACTGCTCTGGCCCACATCACCGATAAACATATCGCCCGTGACACGATCAAAACTCCAACGCCACGGGTTGCGCAAACCCAGTGCCCAAATTTCATCGCAGTCGCCGCCCGGACCGTCAGAGAATGGGTTATCCGGCGGGATTCCATATTTTGTGTTGAGACCACAGTCTGTTTGCGATCCGGCAGGCGCATCCACGTCAATGCGCAACATTTTCCCCAATAATTCGCCCTTGTCCTGGGCGCGATTGTTGGGATCGCCGCCGCCACCGCCATCACCCATGCCGATGTAAAGATATCCATCCGGCCCGAAGTGAATTTCACCACCGTTGTGGTTACCTGCATCTTGCTCGATTTCCAGAATCTTCACGGCTGAACTCGTGTTAGCCACATTTACGTTGCCTGCGGATACTGTGTAGCGTGCTATGACAGTACGATCCTTTAGGTCACCTGCCGGGTCGGTCGGATCACCCAAATCCCGTGTGTAATTAACATAGAAAAAACCGTTTAATGCGTAGTTTGGGTGGAATGCCAATCCCAGCAAGCCCTGTTCACCCGAACGATCATCCACCAGGCCGCTGATATTCAAAAACGATTGTGCCAGCAGACTCCCAGTTTGCGTATTGAGAATCCTTATTTCACCGTGTCTAAGCACGACGAACAACCGGTTTGTGCCATCACCAGCCTGGCGTATCGCAACAACCCCACTACCCGCGCTGGTGACCTGCTCCAGACTCAGACCCGAAGGGATTTGGGCCATTGAGGCGGGCGACCACAATCCCAATAAACAAGTAATAAGAAGCAGATAGCGAAAAAAGAATAGATACCGTTTATCTACAGTCATCTTTCCTCCTACTCCTGGTGAAACCGCTCGCTTTTTATATGCACCGCATCGACCAGCACAGCAACATTTTCCGGATCGATGCCTGGATGGATGCCATGCCCCAGATTAAACACATGCCCCGACCCTGGGCCATAACTCGTCAAAATCGTATTAACTTCTTCACGTATGCGATCAGGTGATGCGTAAAGAACGTTGGGATCCATGTTGCCCTGCAGTGCAACACGATCACCAACTCGTTGGCGCGCGGAATCCAAGTCAGTCGTCCAATCGATACCAAGGGCAGTACAGCCGGTGCCCGCCATACGTTCCAGCCATTGCCCACCACCTTTAGTAAACAGGATTGATGGTACAGGCTGGTTATTCGATCCGGGATTTAGTCCGTCGATAATTTGCTGCATGTATTGCAGAGAAAACAGTTGATAGTCTCGCGGTGACAAAACACCGCCCCATGTATCAAAAATCATTACCGCACTCGCACCCGCAGCAATTTGTGCATTCAGATAATCAATAACACTGCGCGCCAGCAAATCCAGTAATTGATGCGCAGCTGCTGGGTCATCAAAAATCATTCGTTTGGTTTGAGCAAAGTCTTTACTGCCGCCACCTTCCACCATATAGGTCGCCACTGTCCAGGGACTGCCGGAGAACCCGATCAACGGCACTTTTCCATTTAATTCTTCAACTACCAAGCGAATAGTGTCAGTCACATAACGCAAGTCGGTTTCCGGATCGGGTATCACTAACCTCTCTATATCGCTCCGTGATTGCACCGGATGCTGAAATCGTGGCCCTTGTTTTTCGATAATGGAAAGCCCTAAACCCATCGCATCGGGGATTGTCAGAATATCTGAAAATACAATTGCGGCGTCGAGTGGAAACCTTGCAAAAGGTTGTAATGTTACTTCGCAGGCGAGTTCAGGCGTTTTACAAAGGGTTAAAAAATCGCCGGCCTTTTTACGAGTGGCGCGATATTCAGGCAGGTAACGCCCCGCCTGACGCATGATCCAGATAGGCGTTTTATCTACCGGCTGACGCCAAAGCGCGCGCAGGAATCGGTCATTTTGCAAACTCATAATCGTTGTTTAAGTAACTTTGAGAAATTAATTAGACACCAAGATAGCCCACAATACCCTGGGCCGCCTCACGCCCTTCAAACACAGCGGTGACCACAAGATCGGATCCGCGTACCATATCACCACCAGCAAATATTTTTTCATTACTGGTTTGAAACGGCCAGCCACCATTTCCCACAACTCTAACCTTTTGCGCATTGTCGACATGCACACCAGCGTCATCGAACCAGGCTGCCGGGCTGGGACGAAAGCCGAATGCAATAATCACCTGGTTGGCAGGAATAATCTGTTCCGTACCCGGCACGGGTTCTGGCCGGCGTCGCCCACGATCATCCGGCGCACCTAATTGCGTCGTGACTACTTTTACACCTTCAACCTGCAGCGCACCGGCGATTTCTATTGGTTGCCGGTTCCATAAGAAATTGACCCCTTCCTCCTTCGCATTCCATACCTCACGTCGCGAGCCCGGCATATTTTGCTCATCACGCCGGTACACACAAGTCACGATTTTCGCGCCTTGACGCACGGCGGTGCGCACGCAATCCATCGCGGTATCACCACCACCCAGCACCACAACCGAACGGCCATGCATATCAATGAAATCGTTTGGGTGACGCTCCCACTTCATCAATCGATTGACGTTGGAAATAAGATAAGGCAACGCCTCATACACGCCATTGAGTGCTTCACCACGAAAACCACCGCGCATATAAGTGTAGGCTCCCATACCTAGAAACACCGCATCATGTTGCTCGACAATATCCGAAAAAGGAGTATCCTCACCCACATTAGTATTCAAAACAAACTCGACGCCAGCCTCTTCCAGTAACTCACGGCGTTTCAAAACAATTCGTTTTTCCAGTTTGAACGGCGGAATGCCGAATGTAAGTAAACCCCCTATCTCCGAATACCGATCATAGACAACGGCTTTAACTCCATTACGCGACAACACGTCGGCGCAAGCCAATCCGGCCGGCCCTGCCCCGACAACCGCTACGCGTTTGTCCGTTTGTTGCACATTAGATAAATCCGGTTTCCATCCCTGGTTTAACGCCTCATCGGTAATATATTTTTCAATTGAACCAATGGTGACGGCACCAAAACCATCGTTCAGTGTGCAAGCGCCCTCACATAATCGATCCTGAGGGCAGATACGACCACATATTTCTGGCAAAGAATTAGTTTGATGAGAAAGTTCTGCCGCCTCGAACAAACGACCTTCATTGATCAACTTTAACCAGTTAGGGATGAAGTTATGTACCGGGCATTTCCACTCGCAATAGGGATTACCGCACTCGATACAACGCCCCGCCTGCGCAGCCGCAGCCTCCGATTGATAGTGTTCGTATATTTCCCGGAACTCATGCACACGGATACGTGCTGGAATTTTATCCGGGTTTTGTCGTGGCAGATCGACAAATTGAAAATGATTACTCATTCAACAAGGTTGGGTGGCAATGTGAACTACGCTGCTTGTAGCAGCGCGCCGAGCAGCGATTCGAGATCCGATGCCTTGGGCTTGACCAACCAGAATCGACCGACCAGATCGAGAAGATCATCGCGTACTGTTTTTCCCCATTGACTACCGGTTTCATCAATAAATTCGTCAATTAACTGACGCAGAAAATTCAGATGCGCTTCCATGGCTTCGGGTGTGACACGATGAATATCGATCAGTTCATGGTTATAACAATCGACAAAGTTACGATCCAGATCCAGCACGAAAGCCAACCCACCCGTCATGCCCGCACCGAAGTTAATACCCGTCGAACCCAACACAGCAACCACGCCACCGGTCATGTATTCACAAGCATGATCGCCACAGCCTTCGATAATCGCGTGGGCGCCGGAATTGCGCACAGCGAAACGCTCACCGGCCCGGCCAGCCGCGAATAACTTGCCACCGGTCGCGCCATATAAGCAGGTGTTGCCAATGATGGCCGAATCCTGACTTTCGATTTCACATTGCGCCGACGGATAGACAACCAGTTTGCCGCCCGCCATGCCTTTGCCCACATAGTCGTTGGCATCGCCTTCGAGAACCAAATTCAACCCACCTGCGTTCCATACGCCAAAACTCTGTCCGGCGGTTCCCGTTAAACGTACGGTGACGGGTGTCTGTTCCATATCCGTATTGCCAAAGCGCCGTGCGATCTCACCGGACAAACGTGCGCCAATCGAACGATTGACGTTTTTGATCGGATAAGAAAACTCACCACCCGAGCCACTTTCGATAACCGGCAAGATGTCCTGCACCATACGTTCAGCGAGTACGCCCTTGTCATTAGGCCGATTGGATTCGGATACACAATATTGCGGGCTATCCTGCGGAACACCAGCTTTGGATAACAACGGCTGAAGATTCAGTTGCCGTTGCCTGTCGGTTTGTCCTTGCATGACTTCCAATAATTCCGTATGACCGATTAAATCCTCGAGCCGCTCGAATCCTAATTGCGCGAGGTATTCGCGTACCTCGGTTGCGACGAAGGTGAAATAATTGATAACACGCTCTGCGGTACCGATGAAATGTCTTTTGCGCAGTGTTGCATGTTGCGTGGCCACACCGGTCGCGCAATTATTGAGATGACATATACGCAGGTATTTGCAACCCAGAGCCACCATGGGCATGGTGCCGAAACCAAAACTTTCCGCACCAAGAATAGCGCCCTTGATAACATCCAGCCCGGTTTTGAACCCACCGTCGACTTGCACCCTGACCTTGGCGCGCAAATTATTCGCGCACAGTGCTTGGCGCGTTTCGGTTAGCCCCAGTTCCCACGGAATTCCCGCATTTTTTACCGATGTCAACGGACTCGCGCCGGTACCACCATCGTATCCCGCAATTGTAATCAAATCCGCGTATGCTTTCGCCACGCCCGCGGCAATTGTCCCAACACCGGCCTCGGCAACCAGTTTGACCGACACAAGTGCGTCGGGATTAACTTGTTTAAGATCGAATATCAATTGCGCCAGATCTTCGATAGAGTAAATATCATGATGCGGTGGTGGCGAAATCAAAGCGACACCGGGTTTTGAGTAACGCAACGTGGCAATCAAGTCATTGACTTTATGACCAGGTAATTGCCCGCCCTCGCCCGGCTTCGCGCCTTGGGCGACTTTAATTTGCAATACCTCGGCATTGACCAGATACGCCGGTGTCACACCGAAGCGACCGGAAGCCACCTGCTTGATTTTTGACATTTTATTAGTGCCGTAACGCCTCGGGTCTTCACCGCCTTCACCGGAATTGGACCGGCCACCAATAGTATTCATCGCTTGCGCCAAGGTCTCATGGGCCTCCGGCGACAATGCACCGAGCGACATACCGGCGGAGTCAAAGCGCGGCAATATTTCCTCAATTGGCTCAACCTGCTCAATAGGAATCGAACGGCGATCCGACTTTAAACGCAGCAAGTCGCGCATGACCGTTACCGGCCGTGTGTGTATTAACTCAGAAAATTCTTTGTATTTTGCGTAGTCACCACTCGCGACCGCTTCGTGAACGGCGCGAATGACATCCGGGTTATAAGCGTGATACTCACCACCGTGGATATATTTGAGCATGCCACCCTGGGAAAGCTTCTTACGCGGATTCCAGGCATCGTCAGTCAATGTGCGCTGATCAGTTTCAATATCCTGAAAACGAGTGCCCTGAACACGACTGACCGTCCCCGCGAAACAATAGTCAACTACTTCATCGTGCAGACCTACTGCTTCGAATAACTGCGCGCCACGGTAGCTCGCGATAGTCGAGATTCCCATCTTGGAAATAATTTTGTATAAGCCTTTACCTATTCCCTGACGATAGGAACGCAACACCGAAGCCGCATCCGTGTTTTTGACCTCGCCGACACGAATCATGTCATAAATAATTTCATAAGCCAGGTAGGGGTTGATCGCGGTCGCGCCATAACCTAGCAACACCGCGAAATGATGCGGATCTCTTGCGGTCGCGGTTTCGACTACAATATTCGCGTTGCAACGCAAACCTTCAGCAATCAAACGATGATGTACCGCTCCCGTAGCGAGTAAGGCGTGCACCGGCAACTGATCTTTTGCAACATTGCGATCAGTTAGCACCAGGATAGTCTTGCCGGAACGAACGGATTCGATGGCTTGATCACAAATACTCCCTAACGCGTTCGATAGCTGACCACTATTTGGATAACACAGATCAATCGTAGCACTGGCATAACGCTTATCATCGAGCGCCAACAATCTGTTTAACTTATCGTTGGACAACACCGGTGAATCCACCACAACGCGTGCCGCGTGTTCTTCGGTTTCTTCGAAAATATTCTGCTCCCGCCCAAAACAGGTTTCCAACGCCATGACGATGCGTTCACGCAACGGATCGATTGGCGGATTGGTTACCTGGGCAAACTGTTGGCGAAAGTAATCGTATAGTGACCGGATACGAGCCGAAAGAACCGGTTGTGGCGTGTCGTCCCCCATCGATCCCACCGCCTCTTGTCCTGCCTGTGCTAATACACGTATGACTTGATCGCGTTCTTCGAAGGTCACATTAAACAGCTTTTGATAAACCAACAACGACGACGGGTTTAACGGGGCAATGCGTTCATCGTCTTCAGATAAATTTGCGTGCAGCCGAACCTGATGTTTCTTTAACCACTGTTTATAGGGTTTGCGAATTTGCAAACGTCGCTCGATTTCCTCCGGCAGCAGTAACTCGCCAGTATGTGTATCCGCTGCAATCATTTGACCAGGTCGTAACCGCCCTTTTTCGATTACGTCTTGCTGGGCGTAGTCATAAACACCGATTTCCGACGCCACGGTAATATGACGGTCACGTGTTACCACATATCGTGCCGGACGCAGTCCGTTTCGATCCATCGCGCAGGCGGCATAACGGCCATCGGTTAACACAATGCCCGCGGGGCCATCCCAGGGTTCCATGTGCATGGAATGAAAACGATGGAACGCGCGCAAATCCTGATCCATGGTTTCGACGTTTTGCCACGCCGGTGGAATCAAGATTTGCATGGCTCGGAAAATGTCCATGCCACCCGCGACCAACACCTCCAGCATATTGTCCAAACTGCACGAATCGGAGTCATCATTGGATAGAAACGGTCTGATCGCGTCCATATCGTCGAGAAACGGTGATGCGAACTTATAACTGCGTGCTTGCGCCCAATGGCGGTTTCCCTGGATAGTATTTATCTCACCGTTGTGGGCGAGAAATCTAAATGGTTGACACAAGCGCCACTGCGGCCAGGTGTTCGTGGAGAAGCGTTGATGAAAAACACACAACGACGATTTGAACTCAGCATCGTTTAGCTCCGGGAAAAATACCGGCAGATTTTCCGGCATCATCAATCCTTTGTAAGAAATGACGCGCCCAGACAAACTACAGACGTAAAACGTATCGTCTTGACCGGATTGTTTTTTCTCCGCTCGCCGGCGCGCAACAAAAAGCCGCCGCTCAAATTGTGACTCGCTTATTTCATCAGCGGAATTCACAAACACCTGCTCAATACGAGGGCAGGATTCGCTAGCTTCATCTCCTAACGCTGAAGTATCGGTAGGCACCTCACGCCAACCCAAAACCTGCAAATTCTCCCCTCGCAATACGGCCTCAAGCTCGGTACGGGCGATGTGCGCCTTATGATCATCCACGGACAGGAAGATCATACCGACAGCATAGTGCTCGCCTGGTGCAAATCCCAATGTGTCACCAAGCGAACGCATGTAGGCGTCGGGCTTGTTCAGCAAAATACCGCAGCCATCTCCGGTTTTACCGTCCGCGGCGACCGCACCCCTATGAGTCAACCGACCAAGAGATTTAATCGCTGTTTCGACTAACCCATGTGATTCCTCTCTATCCATCTGGGCAATCAGACCAAATCCGCAGCTGTCTTTTTCAAATTGCGGTCGGTACAAACCGCCGATCGGTATGGCGCTTCGGGTCACTAGGAAACCTTGTGGTGACGAGACGAATCTCGTTAATTATTTGATTTTTATGCGAAACAGCATAGCTGCAACGTTAAAATCGCAGCGAACCCATGCTTCGCATAACTTAAGCGAGCGAACCGATTAGTATAGCAGCAGGTAGAGCGCTTTTAAATCAAGCAGGTGTTGGGGGAGGGGGAAGTGATTGGCCCAGACAAGACCAATCACATATAGGGACTTTCGCTACCAGCTAACCTTCCGTGCGAATTAAACGCGGATTCCAGAAAATACGGCCCTTGTCTTTTGATTCATCGACTAAAGATGTTCCTTTCCATTCTTTTTGCTGATCGAAATAACCTTCTTTCATTATTCGTAATACAAACGCATCTGCTCGTTTCAAATTAACATTGCTGATTTCACGACGAATATCTAACGGCGTGTTCCCCAGGTAAATCCAATCCGTCGTGTTCGCCTTGTGCGGGCTTTTAACCTGATACATAACGAATGCACCCAGCGGATCGGATTGAACAGTAAACGGAATACTGCGCGTGGTAGCACATCCCGATAAAAATAAAACCGCCGCGGTCAATGTCGTAGCGATAACAAATTTACTTGCTATGGTAGTGAAAAATTTCATTGTGGACTATTCTCCTTTATCCATTTCGATATCAACATTTTGCGGATCGCCCAATGCGGACTGACGATTGGAATGACGTAGTGTCACCCAAAATGAAGTTGTCTTGTCTCTGTAGCCCGCTTTGTGGACCAGAATATTTACGAATTTGCGTTGTTCAGCACCTTCACGCCACCAGATTTTGACTGGAGTAATGCCAAGCACGCTGCTGTCATCCATATTGATCACCTGCGCGCCAGGCGGGTCGGTCTTAATGTAAGCCGCACCATGGTGGTAGGCGCACCCACTAAGTGTAAACAAACCTATTGCAAGCAGCGCAATGTAGCGAAAGCTTCTCGTTAAAAACGAATGTCGTGCAGCTTGAGTTTCAGACATAGTAAATCCTCATAGTCAAATGTGTAGTAAACCGGTCAAAACAATTGGATAGTTCTCAAAATTTGCGGGGGAACAGAGGCTTGCGCATCATGAAAATGATCGCAAAGAATCTGATAAAAACGAAAACCAATATTTATCAAATGGTTATGTTGTGCGATTTCGCGTCACGGGCGAACTATACGATTAAGCCACCCATGTTTTCAATAGACAATTCAGCAAGATTGAATTTTACGTGAGTTTCTTTCTCCAACCAACGCTTAAGTAGAGAAATGCCGTAGTGTTTGATTAAGCAGTCCGATATCGTAATCCGCTATCAGTTCCGCCTGACCGAGCTGCGGCAATAACACCAAACGAACATTTCCTGAATCGACTTTTTTGTCGATAGACATCAGCTCAAGAAAACGCTCAGGGGAAATTCCCCCCGGTGGCTTGACCGGCAGACCGGCACATTCCAGCAATCGCACCACCCTATCGTTGTCCTGTGTACTCAACCAACCTATCCTGTGGGATAAATCGGCAGCCATCGCCATACCCGCTCCAATAGCTTCGCCATGCAACCATTGGGTATAGCCCGTCGCCGCTTCAATCGCATGCCCAAAGGTATGTCCAAGGTTCAAGATAGCACGCAATCCTGTTTCTCTTTCGTCTTGTGCAACGACATCTGCCTTAATCTGACAGGAATGTTGAATCGCATAGGCAAGAGTGTCTTTATCCCGCGACAGCAATTTATCGATATTTGCTTCAAGCCAGCCCAAAAATTCAATATCGCGGATATATCCGTATTTAATAACTTCCGCCATACCGGCCTTAAACTCACGATCATTCAGAGTATCCAGCGTATTTGTATCCGCAACAACACATCGCGGTTGATAAAACACCCCGATCATGTTCTTGCCCATAGGGTGATTGACAGCGGTTTTGCCACCGACGGAAGAATCGACCTGGGACAACAATGTGGTAGGAACCTGAATATACGGTACACCACGTTGATAACATGCCGCCACAAATCCAGCGATATCGCCTACCACGCCCCCACCCAACGCTAGAACTGTTGTCTTTCTATCACATCGCTGTTCGATCAACGAATCGAATATGGTTTCAGCTGTGGCAATACGTTTGTACTGTTCGCCGTCTGACAAGATTTTTGTATGCACTTCATAGGCAGCGAGGGCTTTGGTAACCAGATCGAGGTACAGCGGCGCAACGACTTCGTTAGTAACGATAAAAACTTTTGAGCCTTCTATGTATTGCTCGTAAGTCGCCGGTTTATCAATAATTCCAGTATTAATAAATATCGGATAACTTCGCTCTCCCAGCGCAACAACTACATCTGCCATTTATTTTTTAATTCGCGCGACAACTCCCTTGCTACAGTAGTGGGTGCATATTCATCGGTATCAATAACCAAATCTGCTTCCTGGCGGTAAATCGGCTCACGCTCCTGCATCAGGGTGGCCAGGGTTTCCCGCGGATCATCATTTTGCAGTAGTGGTCGATTCTTTACGTTGCGGGTTCTTTCCAACTGCAATTCCACCGATGCGTGCAAATAAACAATAAAACCGTTACTTCGTAGTGTTTTGCGATTCTCCTCGCTGGCCACCGCGCCACCCCCCGTCGCCAGTACAATATCCTTTCGTTGCGTCAGCTCTTTAAGGATATCAGTTTCACGCTTACGAAAACCTTCTTCACCCTCAATATCGAAAATAGTAACAATAGACACACCAGTACGATCCTCGATTTCCTGATCAGAATCGACAAATTCTTTATGCAGTTGTTTTGCTAAAGCACGACCGATAGTTGTCTTACCGACGCCCATCGGTCCGATGAGAATAATATTAGGTGGCATTGAAAGAATATTGCCGGTAATGGCTAAGAACATGTGCCGCGCAAAGCACGGCAACTACGTATATCAGGAACAACTAATTCTATCAGCTATATTACATACAGCTCATTACAAGACTACCTTAGCGAACATCTAATTAACCGTTAAAGCTGGACTCAAGATTTTTGGGGTAAGAAAAATTAATAATTCCGTCCTCGCCGCACTTTTTCCCTTCTTCTTAAACAAATTCCCGAGTAACGGAATATCTCCTAATATCGGAATTTTAGTAACAGATTCGTTCTCACGTGACTCAAACACACCTCCAATTACCACTGTTTCACCGTTATCCAAAAGGACTTCTGTTGAAATTTCTTTGGTATTTTTCAACTCATTGCTCGCATCTGCAAATGCTTCCTGTTTTACCAGAACATCTAGCGTAACACGATCATCAGGTGTAATTCTTGGAGTCACCGTCAATTCCAACACTGCTTCTTCAGTGACCGCTTCCGCACTGACGTCGAATGCAACACGACTCAAAATAACTTCCTGCCCCTGTTTAATAGTTGCCTCTTGCTGATCCGCTGTCATAATCTTTGGATTTGCAACAATTTTTCCTTCGCCTTCTGCCTCCAACGCGGAGAGTTCCAGGCTAATTAAATGTTCGAATCCTGATCCTATTTTAAATATATTAAATGCATAAGACCCAACCCGATCCGCGCCAATATTTGCTGCCCGCAGATCAACCGCCAAGCCATCGGTATTAATTAAAAATTCATTATCATTAAATATAGAGTCTGTTCCTTCGAGCGTACCCGAACTGACAGCGGTTCCTATATCCGAGTCAGAACTCAGTGGCACCTGGGCGTCTTCCACAAATTGCTGAAAACTTAAGCGCGCGCCCAAATTACGGCTGAAGGTTTCGTTCGCTTCTACAATTCGTGTTTCAATAACAACCTGGCGAACCGGTCGGTCAAGTTTGGCAATAAGCTTTCTAATTTCACGTATTTTTCCCGCAGTATCCTGCACCAACAAAGTATTGGTTCTTTCATCGACGGTGACTTGCCCGCGAGGTGACAATAGCGAGTTACTCTCAGTCTCTAGATTTTCAATACTGACGCTACCGAAACGATCCGATGAAAATCCGGTTTCCACCGCTTTAATCGATTTAAGCAGTACAGCGATATCATTAGCAGGTGCATAATTTATTTGGATCAACTCCGATATTAGCGGCTCAAGTTCTGCCACCGACGCTTGCGCTTCAAGCGCCAAGCGCTCTTTCGCGGCAATTTCTTCAGCTGGCGCCACCCAAATGACATTACCTTTTTGGCGTTTACCCAGCCCTTTGGTCTGTAAAATGATATCCAGCGCCTGATCCCAGGGAACGTCTTTTAACCTCAATGACAGATTGCCTGAAACGGAGTCGCTGGTAACAAAGTTAATACCGGTAAAATCCGCAATTACATTCAGTGCCGCACGCACGTCAATCTTTTGGAAATTAAGCGACAACTTCTCCCCCGAATAGCCGAATTCATCGACGACAACCTCTTCTTCGCCTTCGACTATGGGTAACACATCCAAATTAAAAATATTGCCTGCCTGATATGCGGCCTGAGTGTAACGACCTACTGGAGAGACAATCATTCGTGTGTGCTTACCGTTGCTAAATGTATCGATGAACTGTACCGGTGTAGCAAAATCCACCACATCGAGACGCTGCTCCAACTCCGACGCTACGCCTGTTTCCAGAAAATCAATAATAATCTCGCCTGCCTCTTCGCGAATATCCACGCCCACTGTTGGATCAGACAGATTCACGGTAATTTTGCCGCCACCTTCAGGTGTTCTACGAAAATCGACCCCCTGAAACTGATACTTGGTATTTTCCGCAGCTTTATCAAACTGAGACGGCCTGGTCACTCCCGCGACTTGTTGCGCACCTTCCACAATGATAGCAATCCCATCGGGCAGAATCTCGGTTTCGTATGCGACGGGACGGACCAGATTAATCACCAAACGGGTCAACTCATCCGCTTCAACAGCGGCGATACTCAGCACCGCACCTGCTCCGACGTCAACTACGTTTTCTTGTAACTCCGTGCTTGTATTTAGGAAATCCAGTGCAATACGCGGCGGTTGATTGGTAATGAAACGACCCGGATCTTCTGGCGGGCTATCCATTTGCAAATTGATCTGCACCCGTCCACCTGGTAACGGACTGAACGCTATTTTGCGCAGGACATTAACCGATCCACCAGGGGCGGCTGGAATTGATTGCGACGCATCGCTTTGAGCAATAACGTTACTGTCACTCTGCCCGGGGTCAGCGGTGTCAGATGAAGTTTCATTCTCGTCTTGCATGGACATTGTCGACTCGACCGTTCCAGGAACAACTGCCACCCGGTAGCCGGATGGTGATGGCACTAGAGAAAGTTGTGCCGGTTTCGACAAATCGATATCAATTGTGGTAACACCGCCAGGTGAAACGCTGGGGGTTACACTTTGAAAAATCCCTTGCCCTGGCAAAGACAAAACATCCGGCCCAGATTGAGTGTCCCGGAAAATAACCCGTAGTTTTTTATTGTCGTTTAAGACAGCGGTTTCATACTCGGCTTGACCGTCAACCTGGATAATCAACGCCGTTTCATCGCCTTGCCCTTCCCATCGAAGAGAATCCAGATTCGCAGCAAAAGTGGAATTCCACACACAAAACCCAGCTAGCACCCATAGGGATCTACAAGAGCCGATATCGATTTTCATATTTGTATATCTTCTCCTTCAGTACTGCCGCAGCAGTTTGTGAAAACCAGTACTTACTCTAAAAACAAACCGGTAGTGACACCGGCTTAATAACTTATTCTTACCACAACAACTCTATTGTACGACTTTTTACCATAACAACCCTATTGTACGACATTTACATTTATGGCGCGCTCTTCCCAGTCGCCCGAAGGTCCAGGTACTAATTCCATAATCGCTATTTGTTCTTCAGATATGCCTTCGATTTTACCATTGTTCTGACCCAGATAGTTTCCTGGTCGTGCGCTGTGAATTGTACCATCCGGTGCCCGTACAATAACCCACTGCGTATCTTGCCGAAACATGGTTCCAACCATCGCCAAAGAGTCCAACGGAAACTGCTCCAGTGGCTCCCTGCGCCTGTTTGCATTCGGGTCTTTTACCGATGATGCCGGCCGCGCCCGTTCCAGATTTGCGGCAGAAAACGGATCAGTAAGTTCCGACGCAGCATAGACAAACGTCTCATGCGGCTTAATCACTGGTAACGGTTCTACCAAAGGCGTAGGATTTTTGTGGGCGTTTTCCGTAAATTGCTGCAAATCACGGGTCCCACCTTCCGGCGCGCATCCGACCAAGATTGCTAGCACGAATACTGATACGGTTATCCTGATCACATTAATTACCCTTGTTACACTGCATGATTAACCGCCACTGCGTACTTTTTGGTTCTGCGTTGCTTGAGCTGTAAGTTCATCATCATCCAGATAATGAAAGGTGCGACTCACCGCGGACATCGTTAACCGAGCATTACTGTCTTTCACAGGCTTTATGTTTATATTACCCAAAGTCACTATACGTGGCATTGCCGCCAGATCACTCACAAATTCCGCTAGCAAATGATAAGGCCCGGTTACTTTTAAATCGATCGGCAGGGTCGCGTAAAAATCACCGACCTGTTTCGGTTTAGGCTTGAACAGTTGAAACTGCAGACCACGTGCCAAGCCAGCCTGGGTAATATCAATCAGTAACTCCGGCACCTCGGTTCGATCTGGTAATTGGCGCAACAATACGCCGAAGTTTTTCTCAATTTCCACCATTTGCTCTCGGTACGCCGGCAAGTTAATCGCCAGTGATTTCTTTTTCAGATAAGAAGCGCGTAGGGTTTGCTCTTCAGCCTCAACTCGCTTGAGGTCTTCAATATCTTTCTTTACTAGGAACCAGTACCCCACACCCAGAATACACAGACCAATCAAAAAAGCACCGGTCAACTTGAACCAGTTCGGCCATGTTGACGGATCGTTAAAATCGACGTTTTGCATGTCCAGAGCCATTATCCGCCAACTCCTTGTTCGTTCTTTGGTTTTTCGACAGACTGATTCACCCGCAGAGTAAATTTACTGACACGGGTTTGACCGCGTGGCGTCACGTTGATGACGTCAAGATCAGGATTGGCAAACCAGTCAGAGGAATCCAGATTACGCATCAGGCTGGAAATTCGCGCATTGGATTGGGCGAATCCAGACAGGGTTACTTTCTTGCCAGTTTTCTGCAACCCGGTTAAATACACACCCTTAGGCTGCTTTCTTACCAAGTCATCGAATAAATGCACAATTTGCGCCCGATCGGCCTGCAGTCCCTGAATCACCTCCATGCGGGCGATAAGCTCGGCTTTGCGTTCGCGGATATTTTTAATTTCCGCGATTTCTTTGTCCAGCTTGGCAATCTCGCCAGTCAAGTATTGATTTCGCTGGTTCTGGTTTTCCGTCATTTTCACGACATACCAATGCGCGTAGTACACAAGCCCCGCCATCACGGCCCAAATAACGAAGCTTGCGATTTTTACATTCTTGGCCTGCTCGGCACGGCGCATTTCGCGCCATGGTATTAAGTTAACTCGCGTAGTCATAACTCTAAATTTCTTATTGCCAGGCCACACGCTACTGCCATGGACGGTGCGCAGTTTTGCAACAGCGATCCCTTTACACGCGATGCCATGGTCATATCCACGAACGGATTGAGCACACTGGTAGGCAAGCCGGTGGATTCAGCAACATGGGTCTCAACACCTGGAATTTGCGCGCAACCACCGGACAACAACACATGATCGACGCCATCGAAAGTACTGGCGGAAAAGAAAAATTGCAATGCGCGATTAGTTTCCTGACCCATGCTTTCCACGAATGGTTCGACGATGTCCGAGTAATATTCCGCCGGTAACTCTCCACTCAGTCGTGCCTGACGCAAATCTTCATCACTCATATCAAATCGTCGCATTGCCTCGTCCGCCAATTGCTTGCCGCCAAAAGCCTGATCCCGGGTATAAACCGAACGGCCCTCGTGAATAACAATCGCCCGCGTGGTCGACACACCAAAATCCATTACCGCCACGGTAGAAATAGGCTTGCCGCCACTACTCAGGTGACCCTCTACTAACGGAAATACATTCTCGATTGCAAAGGCATCAACATCAACAACAGCCGGAATCAATCCTGCGCTTTCTACCACCGCCATGTACGCATCAACAATCTCGCCACGGCATGCGGTTAACAGCAAATCATCCTCGTTAGGATTATCCTGTGCCGGACCAATAACTTCAAAATCGAGATTAACTTCATCAAGCGGATACGGAACATAGTTTTCCGCTTCCAGCATGACGTGATCTTCCAACTCTTTCGGTTTCAAGCCACCAGGCACGCCGATGGTTTTAGTAATAACGTGGGATGAAGCGACTGCAACGGCGGCATGCTTGCGTTTGCTGCCGGCCCTGCGCAAAGCGCGTTCCAACACACGGCTCACCTCGTCAATGTCAGCGACGGCGCTTTCGACCACCGCACCTTGCGGCAGCGGTTCCATAGCAAAGCGGTCAACGCGATAGCGACTGCCGCTTTTACTTATTTCCAGCACCTTCACCGACGATGAGGTAATATCCACACCGACTAACGGTGGTAGTTTTTTCTTAAAGATAACGATCACCCCCGAATTTCTGTGATTGAAATTTCGGACAAATTTCCAATTTGATGTCCCGTGACACTGCCCGTCTAACCGCTGTCATATGGCTGCGTAGTATATACCTAATTGGACACGTTCGAACAAAATGAATCTCTTCCGATTCGGGTCGTATAATACGAGCATCGGGCGCAAATTGTAGAGGATTTTACACTTTTTTACGAATGAAACTGATCGGATCACTATTAGCCAAGTTGATTGGCGCGGGTTTAGCACTGGGATTAGCCGCGGGCATCGGACTGGCACTGTACGCAATGAGCCTGCTGCCAGAGTTACCGGATGCGGATACTATCGCCGATATCCAGCTGAAAGAACCGCTTCGGGTGTATACCAGCGACGCCAAACTGATTGGCGAATACGGCAACGAACGACGCACGCCGATTGACATTGAGCATGTTCCACAAGCCCTGATTAACGCTATTCTGGCGGCTGAAGACGATGGTTTTTACGAACATCCCGGTATCGATATTCGCGGCATTATTCGAGCGGCGATAGCCAATCTGCGCTCCCAGGGCACCGGTCAGGGAGCCAGCACTATCACCATGCAGGTCGCGCGCAATTATTTTCTGACCCCCGAGAAAACCTATCGGCGTAAATTAAAAGAAGTCCTGCTAGCCTTTCGTCTGGAAAACCAGTTGAACAAGGACGCTATTCTCGAACTCTATATCAACAAGATATTTCTGGGCCATCGCGCCTACGGATTTGCCGCCGCATCGTTCGTGTACTACGGCAAACCACTGGCAGAACTTGACCTGGCGCAAGCCGCCATGCTGGCAGGTTTACCCAAAGCGCCGTCTAAAAATAACCCAGTGTCGAATCCCCATAACGCAAAACAACGTCGCGATTACGTCCTGCGGCGTATGCAAAGGCTGGAATATATAGACCAGACCCAATTCGCCGCCGCATCGAATAGCCCAGTGACTGCCAGCCGCCATATCGCGCAACTCGAAGCGGACGCGCCCTATATCGCGGAGATGGGCCGTAGTTACATGCTCGAAAAATACGGTGACACCGTTTACGAATCCGGCTACAACGTCTATCTGACCATAGACAGCCGCAATCAATTAGCAGCCGATAACGCGCTGCGACGGGGATTGATGGACTATGACCAGCGACACGGCTACCGTGGCTCCATTCACAGTGTCCAGATAACGTCGAGCACACCGGTTAATCAGCTCGAGGAAACGCTCAACGAAGTCCCACAAAGCCAGGAACTGCAGCCTGGCATAGTCGTAGAAATCGGCAAACACAGCTTTAAAGCCTATCTAAAAGGCGATGTCGTCGAAGTCGATTGGGATGGAATGAAGTGGGCTCGCAAATACGTGAGTTCGCGCAAAATCGGCGCCGAACCCGGCCGGGCCGGCGATATCGTGAACGCCGGCGATATCGTGTATATCAAACCGGGTAAAGAAACTGGTTGGGAACTCGCCCAGCTGCCAGCGGTGGCGGGTGCCATCGTCTCTGTCGAACCCAAAACCGGTGCGTTGCGCGCTGTAGCTGGTGGTTTTGACTATTACCTGAGCAAGTTCAACCGCGCTTTACAGGCGCAACGCCAGCCTGGATCCAATATCAAACCGTTCATTTATTCTGCCGCATTGGAATACGGATTCACTCCGGCTAGCCTGGTCAGTGGCGCGCCCATATCCGTCGAAGACGTGGCGCAAGGCTATTGGCGACCGGAAAACTACAGCGGCAAGTTTTATGGCCCAACACCGCTGCGTAAAGCACTAAGCTTATCGTTAAACCTCGTATCCGTCCGTTTGCTGCGCGCGATGAGTATCGACTACACCCGCGACTACCTCACGCGATTTGGATTCAATGACGACCAAATACCCCATGGCTATTCACTTGCATTAGGAGCGGCCAGCTTGACACCGGTACAGGTGGCCAAGGCGTATTCCGTGTTTGCCAACGGCGGCTATCTGGTTGAGCCTTATTTTGTTGAATCCATCGTTGACCGTGATGACATTACAATCTACACGGCCCCGGAAATAAACTTTTGCGAAGAGTGCAGTAACACCGAAAATGATCCAGCCGTTGCACCAAGAGCAATTAGCGCCGAAAACGCATTCGTCATGCGCAGCATGTTGGGTCAAGTGATAAAGAGCGGCACCGCACGCCGTGCCCTGGAACTTAAACGTCCCGATATAGGTGGAAAGACCGGCACGACAAATGATTTTCGCGATGCGTGGTTTTCCGGTTTCGGCGGCGATGTAGTGACGTCGGTTTGGGTCGGCTTTGACCAACCGAAAGATTTGGGTAGAGCGAATGGCAAATCAGAATCCGGCGCCAAAGCCGCGCTTCCTATCTGGATAGACTACATGCGTTTTGCCTTGCAGGATTACCCGGAAGCTAACTCAAACCCTCCCCAAGGCATCGTCTCCACATTCGTTAATAAAGAAACGGGGCAGCCTACTTTTACGGAAGATCCGGACGGGTATTACGAATATTTTATTGCCGGCACACAACCCAAATCAACTGCAGCCACCAATTCTGCATCAGGCGGGGGAATTCTCACGCCGAAAGTGAACGACGATCTTTTTTAGATTGGGTATAGGTCAACTTAGAAATTAGAAAAGCTCACGACGACAGGGAACATAGATTTTGGCGCATGGCTTCAATTCGTATTCAGTATCTACGTCGTGTGGTATGCGAGGAAACCGCAAAGATTGTAATCGACGAAGGCATACGCGACTATCAGCACGCCAAACTTAAAGCCTGCGAGCGCCTGAGCGTTAACCCCGATCAAGTCATGCCGGCCAATATTGAAATCGAACAGGCTGTGGCCACACGCCTGCGCATTTTTGACGGTGTCGCCCACGACTTGCGTTATCGACAACGCCTTCAAATCGCCGTTGAACTCATGGACGAGTTCGATGATTTTCACCCACGCGTCAATGGCGACTCGATCAATACACCGACAGAATGCAGCGCTCTGGAACTTCACACATTTGCTGACACACCGGAAGAGGTTTACTTATTTCTACACGAGCGTGACACGCCTTTTCACGACAAAGACAAACGCTTTCGTTTTAACCATGCAACATGGCGCCAAATTCCTGCAGTGAGTTTTATCGTGGATGAAGTATCGGTTGATGTGTGCATATTTCGTAATGATCGCAGAGGCGAAATACCACGCAGTCAAATCGACGGGAACGCAATGACCCGACTAAAGAAAAAACGTCTGCAAGAATTATTACAGGAATGCGAAGACGCGATTAAGTAGTACCGGTTTAAGAATTAATTTGTATTAATTCTGTGTGAATTCGGTTGAATCGCTGCTTGCCGCGGTTGATTCGTTCGACTCATTCTTGGCAATTTTTTTAGTTGCTTTCTTTCCCGCAGTCTTTTTGGCAGTTTTCTTTTTCGCTTTCTTCTTGGTGGTTTTTTTCTTTTTCTTCTTTGCTTTCTTTTTTGTTACTTTTTTTTCTTCAGCCG
>Ga0224508_10001284_pt1 | contig 22709 bp, 19 predicted proteins | sample SF_Jan12_sed_USG_4_FD_170157 | JGI IMG/M metagenome (GOLD analysis project Ga0224508, IMG submission 170157) | Sediment microbial communities from San Francisco Bay, California, United States - SF_Jan12_sed_USGS_21 | ecosystem: Environmental > Aquatic > Marine > Sediment | place: USA... | reverse complement strand
AGGCGCATCCGGAGCGTGCGTTCGACGTCGGCATCGCCGAGCAACATGGGGTGACCTTCGCCGCAGGGCTCGCCTGCGAGGGCTACAAGCCGTTTTGCGCTATCTACTCGACCTTTCTGCAGCGCGCCTATGACCAGGTCGTCCACGACGTCGCGATCCAGGGCCTGCCGGTGCGCTTCGTGCTCGATCGCGCAGGGCTGGTGGGCGCCGATGGGCCGACCCACGCCGGCGCGTTCGACGTCGCCTATCTCGGCTGCCTGCCCGGTTTCGTGATCATGGCGGCCGCCGACGAGGCGGAGCTGATGCATATGGTGGCAACGCAAGTGGCGCTCGACGATGGCCCGTCCGCCCTTCGCTATCCGCGCGGCGAGGGCGTGGGCATCGACCTGCCGGAGCGCGGCACCCCGCTCCCGATCGGCAAGGGGCGGATTATCAGGCAGAGCAACGGGCCGATCGCGCTATTGTCCTTCGGCGCGCGTCTCCAGGAATGCCTGAAGGCGGCGGACGAGCTCACCGCCTGCGGCCTTCCGACCACGGTCGCCGACGCCCGTTTCGCCAAGCCGCTTGATCAAGAGCTCATTCGCAAGCTCGCGGTCGAGCACGAATTGCTCATTACCGTCGAGGAAGGCTCGATCGGCGGCTTCGGCTCGCAGGTGCAGCAGTTCATGCTCGATGCCGGCCTCTTGGACAGCGGCCGTCTTCGCCTGCGCTCGATGACGCTTCCGGACCGGTTCATCGATCACGGCACGCCCGCCGGCATGTATGACGAAGCCGGCCTGAACGCCCCACAGATCGCGGCGCTCGCCCGCGTCATCCTGAAGCCCGGCGCCGAGGTCGACATCGCCAAGGCCCGCGCGTGAGGGCTAAGGAGGCTTCGGCCATGAATGCGCTTAGGCGCGCTCTTTCCCTCGGGTGTCATGCCCGGGCTTGACCCGGGCATCCACATGTCAGCAGATCGGCGACGTCAGGTTTCTGACCCGGGCGTGGATTGCCGGGTCGAGCCCGGCAATGACGACGCTGAACATGTCGGAACCTGGCGTTCGAAGTTCTGCTGCTGGATCGTATGAGCATGGCTAAAGTCAGAGCGGATCAGCTGGTGGTCGAGCGTGGTCTCGCCGAGACCCGCACCAAGGCGCAGGCGCTGATCATCGCTGGCTCAGTTTTCACCGGCGAGCAGCGCGTCGACAAGCCCGGACAGACGATGCCCGACGATACGGAGCTCGAGCTGCGTGGACAGGCGCTGCCTTATGTCTCCAGAGGCGGGCTGAAGCTTGCCCACGGCCTCGATCATTTCGACCTCGATCCCGCCGGCATGACCGCTATCGATGTCGGCGCCTCCACCGGCGGGTTCACCGATGTGCTCCTACAGCGAGGCGCCGTCAGCGTCTATGCAGTCGATGTCGGTCACGGCCAGCTCGACTGGCGCTTGAGAAACGACCCGCGCGTCGCGGTGTTGGAAAAGACCAACGCGCGTTATCTGACCAGCAATGAGATCGGCGATCCGATTGACCTGGTGGTGTGCGACGCCAGCTTTATTTCACTGCGCACCGTGCTGCCGGCGAGCCTTGCGCTGGTCAAGGCCGGCGGCTGGCTGGTCGCGCTGATCAAGCCGCAGTTCGAGGTCGGCAAGGGCGAAGTCGGCAAGGGCGGGGTGATCAGAGACGAGGCTTTGCATCGACGGGTGTGCGACGAGATCGAGACCTGGCTTTCTAAAGATTGCGGCTGGACGGTTCTCGGAATCACACCGAGCCCGGTCCTGGGACCGAAAGGCAATCGGGAATTTCTGATCGCCGCTCGTCGTTTTTCTGCTATATCACCCACTTGACAGTTTTCACCGATCTCTTAAATCCAGGCGCAAATTGGTTCGCCCATCGACCGTGCCCTCTCTCGTGATCTGACCGGCCGATCGTGTCATCGACCCGAGAGACGCGGCATTTTGATCGGTCGACCATCAGGGCGGCTTGACCTGTTTGAAAAGAAGGGGACGCGTTCCGCATGGACACCTTGCTGGACATTCAGGGTCTTTCCAAGACCTTCGGAGCGATCAAAGCGGTTAACGGCATCGGTTTCAGCGTGGGCCGTGGCGAAGTGCTCGGCTTTCTCGGGCCCAACGGCGCTGGCAAATCCACCACCATGCGCATGGTCGCAGGCTATCTGACGCCGAGTGCCGGACGGATCGAGGTCTGCGGTTTCGATGTCGCCGAAAAGCCGATCGAAATCCGAAAACGGCTCGGCTATCTGCCGGAAGGAGCGCCCGCCTATGGCGACATGACGCCTTCGAGCCTGCTCGCCTTCGTCGCCGATATCAGAAAGATGACGGGCGACGACAAGCAGCGCCGCATCGACGAGGTGACCGAGCAGCTGGAACTCGGCGGCGTGATGGCCCAGCCGATCGAAACGCTGTCCAAAGGCTTCAAGCGCCGGGTCGGGCTCGCCACCACCTTGCTGCACGATCCCGATGTCTTGATCCTGGACGAGCCGACCGACGGCCTGGATCCGAACCAGAAACATCAGGTGCGCACGCTCCTGAGCGAGCTCGCCGCGGGCAAGGCGATCATCATCTCGACCCACATTCTGGAGGAGGTGGACGCGATTTGCTCGCGCGCGATCATCATCGCCCGCGGCAAGATCGTCGCCGACGCCAAACCCACCGAGCTCCTGGCGCGCTCCCGCCTGCACAACGCTGTCGCGATTCGCCTGCAGCGCGAGTATCTGGAGCCGGTCAAAGCGGCCCTCGAACAGATCGACGGCGTCGCCGGCGTCAAGGAAGCGGACGCCGGCGAGAACCAGGTTCACCTGGTCGTTTTGCCCAAAGACGGCGCCAACATCATCAATCTGGTCAGGCAAAAGGTCGGCGAGAGCGGTGTCGCCCTCGAAGAGCTGTTCCTGGAGCGCGGTCGCCTCGACGACGTGTTCCGCGATTTGACCAAGGCGGCGTGAGGAAAGCCTGGACATGCATAGCATCCTAACCATCACCAAGCGTGAGCTCAGCGGCTATTTCAGCTCGCCGCTGGCCTACGTGTTCATCGTGATCTTCCTCGCTCTTGCCGGCAGCATGACCTTCTATCTCGGCGGCTGGCTGGATCGCGGCCGCGCCGATCTCGACACCTTCTTCAGCTGGCACCCCTGGCTCTATCTGTTCCTGGTGCCGGCGATCGGCATGCGCCTTTGGGCGGAAGAAAGGCGTACCGGCACCATCGAATTTCTGACTACGCTCCCGGTCACCACAACGGAGGCCGTCATCGGAAAGTTCCTCGCGGCCTGGCTGTTCATCGGCATCGCGCTTGTTCTCACATTCCCGATGTGGCTGACCGTCAACTATCTCGGCAATCCCGACAACGGCGTGATCGTCGCCGGCTATCTCGGCAGCTGGCTCCTGGCCGGCGGCATGCTGGCGATATCGACTGCGATCTCGGCGCTGACCAAGAACCAGGTGATCGCTTTCGTGCTGTCGGCCGCCGTCTGCTTTTTGTTCCTGATGAGCGGTGTCGAGATCGTCCAGGCGCTGTTTTCGAGCTGGGCTTCGGATGCGGTGGTCGACACCATCACCAATCTCAGCCTCTTGACCTCGTTCAATGCGATCATATCGGGCGTGATCGATTTCCGGCACTTGATCCTGTTCGCCTCGCTGATCGGCATCAGCCTGTTTATCAACGTCGCCATTGTTGATCTCAAGAAGGGAGCTTGAGCGGTGGGATTCCTGAAAACCATGGACCGCGGCCATCTCACCTGGATCGGCGTGGGCCTTGCCATCGTCTTGTTCTTCTCGGCGAACCTGCTCGCGCGCAACCTCTTTACCTCGACCCGTCTCGATCTGACGTCGGAAAGTCTCTTCACCCTTTCCGACGGCACCAAAGAGATGCTGGCTGGTGTCGATGAGCCGATCGATCTTCGCTTTTACTACAGCGACAGCCTCGACGGTGTCGGCGCCTATTTCTCGACCCATGCCGGCCGCGTCGAAGAGCTGCTCACTGAATATCAGCGCCTGTCCGGCGGGCAAATTCGCATCGAGCGTCTCGATCCCGAGCCGTTCTCGCCCGAGGAGGATCTGGCGGTCGCCGAAGGCGTGCGCGGCCTGCCGATCAGCAATAGCGGCGACCTCGCCTATTTCGGCATCTCAGGGCGCAACACCACCGATGACACCGAGGTGCTCGCCTATCTCGCGCCGGAGCGCGCTGACTTCCTGGAATATGACCTGACCCGCATGGTCTATGATCTCGGCAATCCCGACAAATCCGTGGTCGGCGTGCTCGGCGACCTGCCGCTGATGGGCTCGCAGTTCAATCAGGGCCAGCCCTGGCTGGTGCTGGAGGCGATGTTCCAGTTCTTCGACGTCCGCTTCCTCGGCGGCAAGCACCAGGCGATCGGCGAGGAAGTCGACGTCTTGATGCTGGCGCAGCCGCAGACCCTCGATCCGCCCAGTCTTTACGCCATCGATCAGTTCGTGATGCGCGGCGGCCGTGTGTTCGCCCTGGTCGACCCGCTCGCCGAAAGCATGATCAACGGCGCGAATCAGTTCACGCCGCAAGGTGGAAGCGCGATCGCAGCGCTCGAGCCGTTGTTCGCCGCCTGGGGTATCGAGATGACCGACGGCATCGTGATCGGCGACGCCGTCACCGCGCAACAGGTCGGCGCTCGGGTCAATGGCCGCCAGGCGGTCGTCCAGTATCTGCCATGGCTCAGTCTCGGCGAGCAGAATTTCGCCGAGGATGAGATCGTCACCGCATCCCTGGAGCGGGTAACGCTCAACAGCGCCGGTGCGATCAGGGCGAGGGAAGGGGCGACCACCACTATCGAATCCCTCCTGACCTCCAGCAATCAGGCGATGGAGATCGAGGCGGAACCGCTCAGGATCGGCCCGGATCCGGCGAAGCTGATCGCCGAGTTCGAGCCTTCCGGCGAGACCTACACCCTCGCCGCCAAGGTCACCGGCCCGGTGAAATCCGCGTTCCCCGACGGGCCGCCCGAGGGCGCGGACGAGGAGCTCGCGCAAAACCATAAACCCGAAGCCGAAGCGCCGCTCAGCCTGGTGATCGTCGCCGATGCCGACATGCTGCACGATCAAAACTGGGTGCGACAGCAGGACCTTCTCGGCCAGCGCGTCACCCTGCCGGTCGCCAATAATGCCGACTTCGCGGTCAACGCGCTCGAACTCTTGAGCGGCAGCCAGAACCTGATCGGCTTGCGCTCGCGCGGCCTCAGCGTGCGGCCGTTCGAGGTGGTCGAGCGCATGGCGCAGGAGGCCGAGTTCAAATATCGCTCCAAGGAGCAGGAGCTCCTGACGCAGATCGAGGAGACCGAGGGCAACATTCAAGCCCTCCAGGATGAAGAGCAGCAGTCCGGCGTGATCCTGACCGCGGAGCAGCAAAGCGAGATCGAGAATTTTCGCGCAGAGATGATCGGGCTAAGGCAAGAGCTCAGAGGCGTGCAGCGCTCGCTCAGACAGGATGTCGAGGCGCTCGCCACCCGCCTCAAATTCCTGAACATCTGGGCGGTGCCCGTGGTGATCGCCCTGTTCGCCATTGGCCTTGCCTTGTTCCGGCAGATGCGCGCATGGCGCTTCGCCACGAGCCCGAGCGATTGAGTTTCGGAGGACTTGACCTGATGACGCCCAAGACTTTTCTCGGCCTCGCCGCCCTGACGCTCGCGACCACCATCGGCGCTGGCGTCGCCGTGATGAACCAGCCGGCGACAGCGCCGGTCGCCTATGTCGACGAGCCGGCTTTTCCCAAGCTTCGCGCCGGTCCCGATGCGGTCGCCAAGGTCACGATCCAGACCAAGGATGGCACGATCACGCTCACCCGCACCTCGCCGCAAACCTGGACCTCGCCCGATCGCTTCGGCTATCCGGCGGCCGGCGACAAGATCAACAAGCTGGTGCGCCAGCTGAACGACATGCGGCTGATCGAGGCCAAGACCGCGAGCGTCGAGCGTTATGCCAGGCTCGAGGTCGAGGATGTGACCGAGGAGGCCAATTCCCGGCTGATCCGCCTCGAAGACGAGCAGGGCGACACGCTCGCCGAAGCGCTGATCGGCAAGCGCCTGTTCCGGCTGACCGGCAGCGCCAACTCCGGCACCTATATCCGCCGTCCCGGCGAGGATCAGAGCTGGCTCGCCTCTGGCGGTTTCGACCTCGAGCCGGAGGTGGAGGCCTGGCTGGATCAGATCGTGGTCGAGGTCGACCGCAGCGAGGTGGCGAAGGTCGAGATCGCGCTCGCCGAAGGGAAGGGCTACAGCGTTTCTCGCGAAAAGGCGGATGACGAGCTGCAGTTTGACGACCTCGCCGAGGGCGAAGCGTTGAAGGCGGACGCCAGCATGACCGAACTGGCAAGCGCGCTCACCTCCGTGCGCCTGAGCGCGGTCAAGCCCAGGGCCGAGGTGGCCTGGCCCGAAGCAAAGCATGTCGCCACCATCCGGACGTTCGACGGCCTGGAGCTCACCGTCGAGCTCGCCCTGATCGAGGACGAGCCCTGGGCGGCGTTCTCGGCTGTCGCCGGCGAGCTCCAGGGTGATGCCGAGGCCGCCGATCAGACCAGGCAACGCGTCGAGGCGATCAACAACAAGACGGCGGGCTGGACCTATCAGGTCAACCAATCCCTGTTCCAGCGCCTGACCAAGCCGCGAGAATCCTGGCTGGAGGCTTCCGACGGCACATCTTGAGCGAAAACCGCCATCTTGCCGTCAACGCACCGTTGATAGCCCTGGCCGTGGTGATCGGCTAGGATCGGGACAGTTCGAGCAGATCGCGGGAGAACGGTCGTGGCTGGCCGGGAGGAGGGGGCGCTCGACGGCATTGCGTTGCTGGAGCCTCTGAACGAGGTCGAGCGCATGCGCGTCGATGAAAGCTGCAGCTGGCGGCGTTACGCGGCCGGCGAGCAGATCCTCGACCGTGATAGCCCGACCAACGACGTGCTGTTCATCACCGAGGGTGAGGTGCGGGTGGTCAACTATTCGTCGGGCGGGCGCGAGACCGCGTTCGCCGTGATTCCGGCGGGCAGTCATGTCGGCGAGATCGCGGCGATCGACGGGCAATCGCGGTCCGCCTCGGTGGTGGCGCTCAAACCCTGCACCATCGCAGCCCTTCCGGCCGAACGCTTCCGTATGCTGTATCAGAACAATGCAGCGATCGCCTCGCAGCTGCTTCGCCACCTGACCGCGATCATCCGCATAACCAACGAGCGTGTCGCCGAGCTCAGCACGGTGAGCGCGGTGCAGCGCATTTACCGCGAGCTGCTCAGGCTCTGTAAACCCGGCCCTGGTAAGACGGAGGCCACCATCGCTGCCATGCCAACGCAGCAGGAGCTGGCGAGCAAGATCGGCGCTACCCGCGAGACCGTGGCGCGCGCGCTTGGTCAGCTCGTCAACACCGGCGTGATCGAGCGGCGCGGGCGCACGCTGTTGATTCGCGATCGCGAAATGCTTGGTGTCATGGCCGATCCCGAGGGCGAGGCCGCCTCAAACGCCAAGGACGCTTGAGAAGGAACAACCATGAAAATCTGGGGCAGGCCGAACTCGATCAATGTGCAAAAGGTGATGTGGGCCGTGGGTGAGCTCGGCCTCGATCATGAGCGTGTCGACGTCGGTGGCGCGTTTGGCGGCCTGGATACCGACGACTACGGCCGTATGAATCCGAACCGGAAAATTCCTGTCCTCCAAGATGGCGAGACCGTGGTCTGGGAATCGCATACCTGCGTGCGCTATCTGGCGGCGCGCTATGGCGAGGGCGGACTTTGGCCCCTGGACCCCGCCCGTCGATCGGTCGCCGACCGCTGGATGGACTGGAAATTCACCACGCTCCATCCGTTGATGCACATCTGCTTTTGGGGCCTGATCAGAACGCCTGACGCGGATCGCGACATGCCTGTGATCGAGCGGGCCGCCGCGGATTTGGGCGAGACCTGGCGCCTGTTCGACACTCATCTGCAACAGCGGACCTTCGTGCTCGGCGACCGGCTCACCATGGGCGACATCCCGCTCGGCTGCGCCTTCTATCGCTACGTCAACCTGCCGATCAAACGCCCGGCGCTGCCGGCGGTCGAGGCCTGGTACGAGCGTTTGCAATCACGTGACCCTTTCCGCAAACACGTCGTGATCCCCGTCACCTAGGTCGCGGCGCGACTGGCATGACTTGCGGCGCGACTGACATGACTTGAAGCGCGACTGGCATAACTTGAAGAGGTTCTGGATATGAAGACACGGGGTTTTGGACGGACGGGATTGCAGGTTTCGGAGCTGGTGTTCGGTGGTGGCTGGGTTGGTGGCCTCCTGATCCATCAGGATGATGCCACCAAGCTTCAGGCGGTGCGCCACGCCCTCGATGCCGGCATCAACTTCATCGACACCGCGGCAAGCTATGGCGACGGCAAGTCGGAACAAGCGCTCGGCTGGCTTCTGAAAGAGGTCGATCAGAACCCCTATCTCGCCACCAAATTTCGCCTGGATCTCGGCGACGGAGACGACATCAAGGGGCAGATCGAGGCGAGCGTCGAGGCCAGCTTGAAGCGGCTTAGGCGGGACAGCGTCGATCTCATTCAGCTCCACAACCGCATCGGCCCCGAGGGCGACGGCGACATCGTCAGCATCGATCAGGTGCTGGGCGATGGCGGCGTTGCCGATGTTCTCGACAGCCTGCGTCAGGGCGGGCTCACCCGTTATATCGGCATCACCGGTCTCGGCGCGCCGGCTGCGGTTCGCCAAGTGATCGAAAGCGGCCGCTTCGACAGTGCTCAGATCTACTACAACCTCCTGAACCCGAGCGCCGGCCGGGCGATGCCCGAGACCTGGTCCGGACATGACTTCGGACAAGTGATCGAGGCTTGCAAAGCCCAAGACGTTGCCGTCATGAACATTCGCGTGCTCGCTTCCGGCGCGCTGGCGACCGACGAGCGCCATGGCCGCGAGGTGCAGATCATCCCCAACGCCGATCTCCCGCTCGAAGCCAGGCGCGCCGGGGCGGTGTTTGACAAGCTCGGGCAACGCTTCGGCACGCGCGCGCAAACCGCACTCCGTTTCTCGCTCGCCAATCCGGACCTCGCCTGCATCGTGGTCGGCATGGCCGAGCTCGATCATCTGGAGCAAGCGCTGGCCGCAGCCGAGATGGGGCCGATGCCGCAGGATGGCCAGGATGAGATCGCGATGTTGCACGCCGCCAATTTCGGCCTTTCCTGAGGAAGCACTGGCCAACAGCCTGTCGGGGCGTGGCTTTCGCCCTATACTGATAATCAAGGATCGGTGACAGGAGAGCCGGTCGCGCCGGAAAAACAACGATCAGGGAGAAGTGTGATGCGCAACGTCTTCAAGACGACTGCCGCGGCGGCGGTGCTCGTTCTGGCTACGGGACTGGCGAACGCGGAGACCATTTCCTTCAGCGGCGCCAGCCAGTTCGATGAAACCCACGCCTTCACCAAGACCATGAGAAAATTCGAGGAGCTGGTGAAGGAATACTACCAGGGCCCCGACGAGCTCGAATTCATTCTCCATCTCAACAGCGAGCTCGGCCTGGAAAAGGACTACTTCGCCTATATGAGCCAGGGCATTTCGGTCGATTACGGGATCGTTGCCCCCTCGCACATGTCCACCTTCTCGCAAAAAGCGCCGCTGATGGACATGCCCTTCCTGTTCCGCGATCTCGATCACTGGAACAAGGTGCTGGACGGCGATGCGCTCGCCCCGATCGCCGACGACATCGCCGAGAAAGCCGATGTGCTGCTGATCGGCTATGCCGGCGGCGGCACGCGCAACCTCATCGTCAACAAGCCGGTCGCGTCGATGCAGGACATCCAGGATGTCCCGATCCGCGTGATGGGCGCGCCGATCCAGACGCGGATCTTCGAGGCGATCAAGATGGCGCCGACCGTGATCGCCTATAGCGAGGTCTACAACGCCATCCAAACAGGCGTGATCGAAGCCGCCGAGAACGAGGCCGCGGGCGTCGAGCAGATGAAATTCTACGAGGTCGGGCCTCATATCGGCCTCACCCAGCACGCCATCACCGTTCGTCCCCTTTGCTTTTCCAACAAGACATTCCAGCGCCTGCCCGAGGATCTGCAGGCGGCGATTCTGAAGGCCGGCAAGGAGGCGGGAGCGTTTGGCCGCGAGATCGAGAGTTCCCAGGACAGCGAGAAGCTCGCCGCGATGGAGGAAAAAGGCTGGCTGACCACCCACGAGTTCGCTGACCGCGCCACGCTGCTCGAACTCGCCGAGCCCGTAAAGCAGGCCTATGCCGAGGAACTCGGCGCCTCCGACGTCCTCGACGCCGTCAACGCCGTCGAATAGCCGGCCCCAGCGCCTCGCGGCCAGCGGGGCGCTGGACCCCGGGCTTGACGGAGCGGGGCGCGGAGGTCTGTGCCGGGTCGAGGCGCGCAGAGCGCTTGCCCCGCCGCCTGTCAAGGGACAGTGTTCGGTTTCAGTGAGGAGTGCGTGTGGAAACCCTGTGGAGCACTTCCGTTGTGTCGGGCCGCCTGGATCCCCGATGGCTGGCTCAGCTTGCACGCCGCGCGCGTGATGAGCGTACCCATTGGTCAAGACAGCAGGTTGGGCCGACAAAACGCCGGGGCAGTCGATCGGCATCCGTAATCAAATGTTAACCCGGCGCCACCATACCTCTTCCCGGTCCATGCGACCCTGGGAATCCGCCCGCCCACGGGGAAAGAGGGGCGCGGCTCGGACTCCCAGGATCGCATGGACCAGACCATCATGTTCGCACGGAATGGTTAAGAAACGATGAGCAGCGGCGGAGTTCATGGCATCCAGCGCCACGTGGCTTGGCTCGAAAAGATCGTCGCGCTTAACCCGCCGTTAACCGAACACAACCATAGTCGTTCCTGGTCCATGCGACCGTGGGAATCCGTCCGCCCGCGGGGAAAGAGGGCCGAGCCTCGGACTCCCAGGATCGCATGGACCAGACCATCATGTTCGCACGGAATGGTTAAGAAACGATGAACAGCGGCGGAATTCATGGCATCCAGCGCCACGTGGCTTGGCTCGAAAAGATCGTCGCGCTTAACCCGCCGTTAACCGAAAACGACCATAGTCGTTCCTGGTCCATGCGACCCTGGGAATCCGCCCGCCCGCGGGGAAAGAGGGGCGAGGCTCGGACTCCCAGGATCGCATGGACCAGGAGGGGAGTGTGGAGCGGGGAGGTTAAGGAAGGATGAAGGCGGAGGGGGAGTTGCCGAAGCGGTTCTCGCGAGCGGCCCGGGTCGCGCCATGCTGAGGAAGATTCTGGGCGGCTATTATCGGCTGCTGCAGATCCTCTTGACCCTGCTTATGGCCGGGCTGCTGGTGCCGGTGTCGCTGCAGATCCTTTCCCGCTACACCGGGCTGATCCCGCGCTACATCTGGACCGAGGAGATCGCGCGCTTCTGTTTCATCTGGATCGTGATGATCGGCGCGATGATCGCAGTTCGGGACGGCACGCACTTTGACGTCGACGTCTTGCCGAAGCTCGGCCGACGCGCCGAAGCGCTCTTTCGACTCTTTACCCATGTGGCGATGCTCGCGGTCGCGCTGATTTTCATCACTTACGGCTATCAGTTCGCCGTTTTCGGCTCGATCCAGTCTTCCGAGATCGCCGGCCTGCCGATGCTCACCATCTACATCGCCTGGCCACTCGCTGGCGTGACCTGGGTGGTGTTTCTTGGCGAAAAATTCGTCGAGGACATAAGAATCATGCGGGGCGACACATCGCCCCCGGGGGCGGAATGAGTCCGGGTGACGTCGCCCTCATCCTGTTCGCCACCTTCGGGGTGCTGGTGGTCCTGCGCGTGCCGGTGGCGTTCGCGCTTGGCCTTGCCTGCATTCCCGTCTTCTTCATCGACGATCGGCTGACCCCTTTCGTCCTCCTCCAGGAGATGTTCAAGTCCTACAACGCCTTCGTTCTGTTGGCGGTGCCGTTTTTCTTGCTCGCCGCCAATCTGATGAACGCCGCCGGCATCACCGATCGTCTGGTGCGCCTCTCCCAAGCCCTAGTCGGCCACCTGCCTGGTGGGCTCGGGCATATCAACGTCACGGTGAGCATGCTGTTCGCCGGCATTTCCGGCTCCAGTACGGCCGATGCCGCCGGCATCGGCTCACTCTTGATCCCGCAGATGCAAAAGCAGGGCTACGACATCCGTTTCTCGGTGGCGGTCACCGCCTGTTCGTCGGTCATGGGCGTGATCATTCCGCCGTCGATCCTGATGGTGGTCTGGGGCGGGCTGATGTCGGTCTCGATCGGCGGGCTGTTCCTGGCGGGCGTGGTGCCGGGCTTGCTGATCGCGCTCTCGATGATGGCGACCGTCTACGTGTACGCCAAGATCTACGACTACCCGATTTATGCCCAAAGCTCCTTCAAGGAGCTGGTGAACGCTATCGCAAGCGCGACACTGGCGCTGATGACTCCCCTGATCATCGTGGGTGGCATCGTCTTCGGATTCTTTACGCCGACCGAGGCCTCGGTGATCGCGGTGGTCTATTCCTTGATCCTCGGTGTGTTCATCTACCGCTCGATCGCGCCGAGGGATCTGCCGAACATTCTCTATGACAGCGCCCGCTTTGCCGCGATTTCGCTATTCTGCATCGGCACCGCCTCGGCCTTCGGCTGGGCGCTCGCCTATTTCCAAATTCCTCGCGCCCTGGTCACTGAGATCGAAGCGATGGGCCTCGGCGTCACCGGGACCGGCCTGATGGTTGCGGTCGCTTTTCTGATCATCGGCATGTTCATCGACGCCATCCCGGCGATCATCATCCTCGGCACCGTGCTCTGGCCGGTGGCGACCTCGGTCGGCATGCACCCCATCCATTTCGCGATCATCGGCGTGATCTCGCTCGCCTTCGGCCTGGTCACCCCGCCCTACGGCCTTTGTCTGCTGATCGCCTGCGCCGTCGGCAAGATCAAGGTGGTGGAGGCGCTGCGCGACGTCGCGATCCTTCTGGTGCCGATGCTCCTGGTGCTGCTCCTGATCATCACCCTTCCGGATCTGATCCTGGCGCTGCCGCGCCTGCTCATGCCGAAATTCGTAAATTAGTAGATCCGCTCGATGCAGAATTCGACCAGGTCGAGCATGGCCTGCTGGGCCGGGTTTTCGGCGAAATCGGAGAGCGCGTTCTTTGCCCTTTCGGCATAGTCGGTGGCGCGGGTCATGCTGTCTTCGAGGGCGCCGTGGCGGTTCATCAGGGCGATCGCGTTTGCGAAGTCCTCGGGCGTTTGCTCGCCCTGTTCGAGGGTTCGCTGCCAGAAGGCGCGCTCTTCGGCATTGCCGCGCTCGAAGGCGAGCACCACGGGGAGCGTGATCTTGCCGTCCTTGAAGTCGTCGCCGATGTTCTTGCCGAGATCGGTCTCCCGCGCATTGTAGTCGAGCACGTCGTCGACCAGCTGGAACACGATGCCGAGGTTTTCACCGTAGCGTCTCAAGTGTTCGGCCTCGGCGTCCGAGCGGTCGGCGACCACGGCGCCGAGTTCGGCGGCCGCGGCGAACAGGGTTGCGGTCTTCGCCGTGATCACCTCCATGTAGGCGGCTTCGGTGGTCTCGGTGTCGTTGGCGGTGATCAACTGCGCGACCTCGCCCTCGGCGATCATCGCAGACGCATCGGACAAGATCCTCAGGACCTCGAGCGAGCCGTCCTCGACCATCAGCTGGAAGGCGCGCGCGAACAGGAAATCGCCGACCAGGACGCTCGGCTTGTTGCCCCAGACGGCATTCGCCGTGGCCGCGCCCCGCCTGAGATCGCTGTCGTCGACCACATCGTCATGCAGGAGGGTCGCGGTGTGGATGAACTCGACCGCGGCCGCGAGCCCGTGATGGCGCGTTCCCTGGTAACCGCAAAGCTTGGCGGCGATCAGGGTGAGCATCGGACGCACCCGCTTGCCGCCGGCGTTCACCAAATGGCCGGCGAGCTCCGGGATCAGGCTCACCCGGCTCTCCAGCCTGGCGACGATCAGCCGGTTGACGTCGGCCATGTCGTCGGCGACCAACTGCTGAACCGGCGCCAGCTTGTCGCGAGCGGGTTGGGCTTGGCGCGTCGAACCGGCAGCAGTCAAGCGATTGTCCCCCAGGAAAGTTCAACCCCGAATCCTAGCTAGTGGTATGACCACATCAGTTGATTCATAGGGAGATCCTAGATTGGATCAGGATTCACGAGGTTGCACTCCTCACCAAGTGAACCACCCGATGTGGTCGTACCACTAGCAGCGCCTGCGTGCCCGCGCAAACCGTCGATTGCCGCGGCTTGACCTTGAGTTCCATATAGTCCGATCCGCGCGTCGATAAAGCGAAGGCGCGTTCTGCCAGGTCGACGAAGGCGCGCCGGCCATGCCTTCGCTGTTGACCGGCGGCGCTTTGTGCTTTTCTTTCCGCAGATGGCGACAAGCGCTCAAACATCCCGAACGCTCGATCGTCTCCCGGGCATGACCGCCCAAATCTTGATACTGGGATCGATCCCCGATGCGGGAAGTTTTACGTTCGACTGATCTGGTTCATTTGTCCTGGGCTCGTGCTACGCTCGAAGCCGATGGTATTGACTGCGTGATCCTGGATGAACATGTCAGCGGCATCGAAGGCGGCATCAATGCGTTCCCGCGCCGCTTGATGGTCGACGACATGCTTTTCGTGCGGGCGAAAACCCTTCTGCAGCAGGCCGAAGCGGAATTGAATGATGGATGATCTGAGGTGGATGATCAACGATTGAGCGAGGATGCGCTGCTCGGTGGCAAGGTCCGGTTTTTCCAGCCCGAGCGCGGCTATCGGGTGGCGGTCGATCCGATCTTTCTCGCATCAGCCGTGCCGGTGGAGCCGGGCGAGCAGATCCTGGACGTCGGCGCCGGCACCGGCGCGGCCATGCTCTGCCTCGCGGCGCGCATGCCAAGCTGCCGTTTGATCGGCATCGAGCTGCAGCGCGAGCTCATGCGCATCGCCAACAAGAACATCGAGGCGAACGGCCTGGCCCAGCGCGCCGAGATGATCGCCGGCGACCTCGCAACCTTGCCGCCCCGGCTGATGGCGGCGAGCTTCGACCACGTCATGACCAACCCGCCATTTCTCGCCGACGACAGCACGGCCTCGCCCATACGCCAGCGCGCGGATGCCCATGTCGAGAGCCGGCTGGATCTCGCGACCTGGATGAAGAACTGCCTGGTGATGCTCAGGAATGGCGGCTGCCTCACCCTGATCCACCGCGCCGACCGCCTTGGCGAAATCCTCGCCGCCCTCGACGGCAAGATCGGCGACACCGTCATCTTTCCGCTTTGGCCCAAGGCTGACGGGCGGCCTGCCAAGCGCATCCTGATCCAGGGCTGGAAGGGCGCCAAGGGTCCGCTCAGGCTGGCGCAAGGCCTGGCGGTGCACGAGGCGGACGGCCGCTACACCCAGACGGCAAACGCCGTGCTGCGCGCCGGCAAGGCCATGCCCCTCCGCCCGCCAAGGGCGGACCGTCCGCCGCGGGCGGAAGCGTTGACCAGGCAGGACCAGGGCGTGCGACGGGAGAGCGAGCGCCATGCTTGAGCCGATCAAGGCCCGCCTTCGCTGGCCGCCCTTCGGCAAGCGAGGCCCGGTCGTCCCCGTACTGCGTTTTGCCGGCGTGATTGGTGCTGGCGGCGGCGGCTTTCGCGGCGAGGGGCTTTCCTTGCAAAGCCTGAGCAGCAGCATCGAGCGCGCCTTCAAGATGCGCGGCGCCAAGGCCGTGGCGCTCGCGATCAACAGCCCCGGCGGCTCGCCGGTGCAATCCGCGCTGATTACCGAGCGCATTCGCACCCTGGCATCCGAGCACGAACTGCCGGTTATAGCCTTCGTCGAGGATGTCGGAGCAAGCGGCGGCTATTGGCTGGCGCTGGCCGCCGACGAGATTTTCGCCGACCCCAATTCGATCATCGGCAGCATCGGCGTGATATCGGCCGGCTTCGGCTTCGTCGAAACCATGGAGAAGCTGGGCGTCGAGCGCCGGGTCTATACCGCGGGCGCGTTCAAATCCCTGCTCGACCCCTTCCGCCCCGAAGATCCGGACGGCGTCGCCAGGCTGAAGGTGATCCTCGAAGAGGCGCACAAGAACTTCAAGGAGATGGTGCGCACCCGCCGCGGCGAACGTTTGCAGGGCGAGGACGCCGATCTATTCGAAGGCCAGGTGTGGACCGGAAAGCAGGCCTTGGAGAGCGGCCTGATCGATGGCCTCGGTCACATGCACGGCGTCCTCAAGGAACGCTTCGGCGAGGATCTGAAGCTGCCGCTGGTCACTCGGCCGAGACCTTGGTGGATGCGTCGCTTGGGCCGCAGCGCGGCCGGGGGCGGCATCTTCAGCCCAAAAGACTGGATAGACGGCGCGCTCGACAGCCTGGAAGCCCGGGCGCTTTGGGCCCGCTTCGGGCTCTGAGGCGCTGGGAAAACGACCATGATCAGCAAGATCCTTTTCACCATCGCCGTCGTCGTCGCCATCTGGAAGGCGTTCTCGATGATTTCCCGTCTGAGCAAAAGCTCCGGCGGGGGCGTGCCACGCCCCGGGAAGACAAGCGATCACCGTCAGCCCGACCGCCCCGCCGAGCCCAAAGCGGTCGAGATGAAGCCCTGTCCCCGCTGCGGCGCTTACGTCGATCCGCGCCAGGGCTGCACCTGTTCCACCCCCGGCGCATAGCAGCCATGTCCAGCCCGGAGCCGCTGGCTCCAGCCCGGACGCGCCCTGTCCTTGACCCTCGATCGGCCGCTCAGTAGTCTCCGCCGATCCCTCGAAAAGCCTAAGAGCCCATCCGGGAAGTTATCGAATGATTTCATCGTCTTGCAGTCGAGGTCAGGGGAGGAAGAGGGCGCTGAGCGATGCGGCGCATCGGTCGAGGCCGATGACGACGCCTGAGCCGGCTGCAAGACGACCCTTCGGGTGGCCTTGTCCCCGGCGTCTGCGTCGTCCCTTGCCGCTTGCGGTGCGCCGCACCGCGGCGCGTCAAGCTCCTCGCATCTGCTCATGGACAAGGCCATGAAATCGCTCGATAACTTTCCGGATGGACTCTAAGAATTGACGCCTGTGACCGCATCGCCCAAGACCAGTTTTCAGGACCTGATCCTCACCCTCCAGCAGTTCTGGGCGGAGCAAGGCTGCGTGCTGCTTCAGTCCTATGACATGGAGGTGGGGGCCGGCACCTTTCACCCGGCGACGACGCTGCGCGCCCTTGGCCCCGAGCCCTGGAACGCCGCCTATGTGCAGCCGTCGCGCAGACCCACCGACGGCCGCTACGGCGAGAACCCCAATCGCCTGCAGCACTATTACCAATTCCAGGTGGTGATGAAGCCATCACCGGCTGATCTGCAGGAGCTCTATCTGGAAAGCTTGAAGCGTATAGGCATCGACTTCGAGAACCACGACATCCGTTTCGTCGAGGACGACTGGGAAAGCCCGACACTCGGCGCCTGGGGCCTCGGCTGGGAGGTCTGGTGCGACGGCATGGAGGTCTCGCAGTTCACCTACTTCCAGCAGGTCGGCGGCTTCGACTGCAAGCCGGTCTCTGGCGAGCTCACCTACGGCCTCGAACGCTTGGCGATGTATGTCCAGGGCATCGAGAACGTCTACGACCTCGATTTCAACGGCCAGGGCTTCACCTATGGCCAGGTGTTCAAGCAAGCCGAGGTCGAATATTCCGAGCATAATTTCGAGCGCGCCGATACCGAGCGCCTGTTTCGACATTTCGAGGACGCCGAGGCCGAATGCGCCTCGCTCCTCGGCGAAGGGGCAGGGGACAACACGAAAGCCCTGGCGCTGCCCGCCTATGATCAGTGCTTGAAGGCAAGTCATCTGTTCAACCTTCTGGACGCGCGCGGCGTGATCAGCGTCACCGAACGCGCCGCCTATATCGGGCGCGTCAGAGGCCTGACAAAAAGATGTTGTCGGGCGTGGTTGAAGGAACGCGGCCACCTTGAAGGAGAGGCGGCATAACATGGCTGACTTTCTCCTCGAACTGCTGTCGGAAGAAATCCCGGCCCGGATGCAGGTCAAGGCCAAGGACGATCTCAAATCGCTCGTTTGCAAGGCCCTGAACGAAGCCGAAATCACCTACGGTAAGGTGCAGACATTCGCGACGCCGAGACGCCTCGTCCTCGCGATCGACGGCCTTGCGACCGAGCAGCCGGATGTCGACGTCGAGCGCAAGGGGCCGAGGGTTGGCGCGCCGGACAAAGCGATCGAGGGCTTCAAACGCTCGCTCGGAGCCGAGAGCTACGAGCTCACCGAGGAAGACGACAAGAAGGGCGCATTCTACGTCGCCCGCTTCCGCAGGGCCGGCCGGCCCACGGCTGACTTGCTGGCTGAGATCATCCCGGATGTTCTGAAAGACTTTCCCTGGCCGAAGTCGATGCGGTGGTCCGATCACGGCGTTCGTTGGGTCCGGCCGTTGCACGGCATGCTCTGTCTTTTGGATGGTGCGACCATACCGTTCACTTTTGGACCGGTGACATCAGGCAACACCAGCCGTGGCCACCGCTTTCACGCCCCGGAGCCGTTCGAGGTCGAGAGTTTCTCGCTTTTCAATAAGGAACTCGCGCGCCGTTTCGTGGTGCTAGATCGCGACGCCCGCCGTGCGGGCATCAAGGGGCAGGCCGAGCTGATCGCCAAGCAGCATGGCCTCCGTCTGCGCGAGGACGCCGGCCTCCTCGACGAAGTCACCGGCCTGGTGGAATGGCCGATCGCCGTCTGCGGCAGCATCGACGCTGCCTTCATGGACCTGCCGCCCGAAGTCCTGGTCACCTCGATGCGCGCGCATCAGAAATATCTGGCGCTCGAAGACGAGTCCGGGAACTTGGCCGCCAAGTTCGTGGCGATTGCCAATCTGGAGGCCAAGGACGGCGGCGAAGCGATCATTGCTGGGAACGAACGCGTCTTGCGCGCCCGTCTCTGGGACGCCAAGTTCTTCTGGGACCAGGATGGACGCCGGCCATTGGGTGACCTGGTGCCGAAGCTGGATGATATCGTGTTTCACGCAAAGCTCGGGTCGGTGGGACAGAAAGTCTTTCGGCTTGATAGTCAAAGAATCATGCTTGCGCCTTGGATCGACGGACTGAATAGTGAAGATGCTGAGCGCGCAGCATCTCTTGCCAAGGCCGATCTGGTCACCGGCATGGTCGGTGAGTTCCCGGAACTTCAGGGCATAATGGGATGCTACTACGCCAAGGCACACGGCGAATCCGATGCTGTTGCGGAAGCGATCGGCGAGCACTATGCGCCGCAAGGACCGAACGACCGTTGCCCATCAGCGCCGGTAAGCGTCGCTTTGGCTCTGGCTGACAAGCTGGATACACTCGCCGGGTTCTTCAACATCGGTGAGAAGCCGACCGGTTCCAAGGACCCGTTTGCCCTTCGCCGCGCGGCCCTCGGCATAATCAGACTGATCATCGAAAACCGGCTTCGCATTCCGCTCAAGGAAGCGTTCAGAGATTCCCTCCTTAATCACGGAGGGGAGAAGAGCAAACGTGAAGCTGTTGTCGGCGAACTGATGACATTTGTCGCCGACCGCTTGAAAGTTCATCTTCGCGAGTCCGGCGTGCGTCACGATCTGATCAGCGCCGTGTTCGCCACCGGCGATGACGATCTGGTGCGCCTTTTGGCCAGGGTCGAAGCCCTCGCGGCCTTCCTGGCAAGCGACGACGGCGCCAATCTCTTGGCCGGCTATCGGCGGGCAAACAACATCGTGCGGATCGAGCAGAAAAAGGACGGTCTGGCGCTCGACGGCAATGTCGATGACGCTCTTCTTCAGGCGGTCGAAGAGCGACGGCTCTATGATGGTCTGATGTCCGCGGATCACAAGATCGGCCGCGCGCTGGAGAAAGAGAATTTTGCCGATGCCATGTCGGCGCTGGCCGACCTTCGTCGTTCCATTGACTCGTTCTTCGACAAGGTGATCGTCAATGCCGATGATCCCGACATCAGAAAAAATCGCCTTAACCTCCTCAGCAACATTCATCGATCGATCGCGAAGGTCGCTGACCTCTCCCTGATCGAGGATGTGGTGTCCAACAACGACAACCGGCGGGTCGCTTGATGAGCAAGTGGGTTTACGGGTTCGGCGCAGGCCAGGCGGATGGCGATGCGTCGATGAAGGCGCTTCTGGGCGGCAAGGGCGCCAATCTTGCGGAAATGAGCGGCCTTGGCCTCGCCGTGCCGCCAGGCCTCACCATCACCACCGAGGTTTGCTCGCACTACTATGCCAACGCCAAGACCTATCCCAAAGAGCTCGAAGCCGAGGTCGAGCGTGGTCTTCAGCGCATCGAGGAAACCGTCGGCGCCGGGCTCGGCGATCCCCGGAGCCCGCTCCTGCTTTCGGTGCGCTCGGGCGCGCCCGTTTCCATGCCTGGTATGATGGACACCGTTCTCAATCTCGGCCTGAACGACGACACGGTCGAAGGTCTTGCCGCCGAAAGCGATGACGCGCGCTTCGCCAAGGACAGCTATCGCCGCTTCATCCAGATGTATGGCGACGTGGTGCTTGGCGTCGATCACTACCTCTTCGAAGACCAGCTGGACCAGATCAAGCGCGATCGTGGCTTGAAGCTGGACAACGAGCTCAGCCCCGGCGATCTCGATGATCTGATCGCGCGCTACCAGAAGATCGTGCTGGACGATACCGGCGAGCCCTTCCCCCAGGACGTGCAGGCCCAGCTCTGGGGAGCGATCGGGGCGGTCTTCAGCTCCTGGATGACTCCGCGCGCGATTACCTATAGGCGGCTGCATGACATCGGCGAGAAGATGGGCACCGCGGTCAACGTCCAGGCGATGGTGTTCGGCAACCGCAGCGACGACAGCGCCACCGGCGTCGCCTTCACCCGCGATCCGTCCACGGGAGAGCGCCGCCATTACGGCGAGTTCCTGATCAACGCTCAGGGCGAGGACGTGGTCGCCGGCATCCGCACGCCGCAGCCTTTGACCACGGCCATGAAAGAGGCGACCAGAAGTGATCTCCCCGCCATGGAAGAGGTCATGCCCGAAGCCTTCGCCGAGCTCGCCGCCGTGTTCGACAAGCTCGAAGCCCATTACCGGGACATGCAGGACGTCGAGTTCACCATTCAGGACCAGCGCCTTTGGATTCTGCAGACGCGCGCCGGCAAGCGCACCACGCCGGCCGCCCTCAAGGTCGCGGTCGACATGGCGAACGAGGGGCTGATCACGCAGGATGAAGCCGTCGGTCGGATCGATCCTGCCTCGCTGGATCAGCTGCTGCATCCGTCGCTCGATCCCGATGCGCCGCGCGAGGTGCTCGCCAAGGGTCTGCCGGCATCCCCCGGCGCCGTCTCCGGCCAGGTGGTGTTCGACAGCGATGAGGCGGAAAAGCTCGGCACTGCCGGCGCCGCCGTCATCCTGGTCCGGGTCGAGACCTCGCCTGAGGACATTCACGGCATGCACGCCGCCAAGGGCATCCTCACCGCGCGCGGCGGCATGACCAGCCACGCCGCGGTGGTCGCGCGCGGCATGGGCAAGGCCTGCGTCTCGGCCGCCGTCGGCATCGAGATCGACTATGCCGGCAAATGCCTGCAAGCCGGCGGCCATGAGATCAAGGCGGGAGAGATCATCACCATCGACGGTGGCGCGGGCGAGGTCATGCTCGGCGCCGTGCCCACGATCGATCCGGTGATCTCGGACGACTTCGCGACGCTGATGGGCTGGGCCGACGCGCGGCGCACGCTCAAAGTGCGCGCCAACGCGGAAACGCCCGAAGATGCCCGCACCGCCCGGTCGTTCGGCGCGGAGGGCATCGGCCTTTCACGCACCGAGCACATGTTTTTCGACGACGATCGCATCGTCGCCATGCGCGAGATGATTCTTTCTGAAACCACGGAAGGTCGCCGCGCTGCATTGGCCAAGATCCTGCCCATGCAGCGCGCGGACTTCGTCGAGCTGTTCGAGATCATGGCCGGCTGCCCCGTCACCATCCGCCTGCTCGACCCGCCGCTGCACGAGTTCCTCCCCCACGAGGAGGACGAGATCGAGCAGGTTGCCGAAGCCTCGGGCATCGATCCGAAGGCGCTCCGCCGCCGCGCCCGCGAACTCAAGGAATCCAACCCGATGCTCGGCTTTCGCGGTTGCCGGCTTGGCATTCTTTTTCCGGAAATCTACGAGATGCAGGCGCGCGCCATCTTCGAGGCGGCGATCGAGAGCGAGAAGAAAACCGGCGATCCCGTGGTGCCCGAGGTCATGGTGCCGCTGATCGGCAGCGCGCGGGAGTTCGACATCCTGAAAGCGCAGATCGACAAGGTTGCCGCTGCAGTGATCGAGGAGACCGGCGGCAGCCTCTTCTATCAGACCGGCACCATGATCGAGGTGCCCAGAGCCGCCCTTCAGGCCGGCGAGATCGCGAAAACCGCCGAGTTCTTCAGCTTCGGCACCAATGATCTCACCCAGATGACGCTTGGTCTGTCGCGCGATGACAGCGCGAAGTTTCTGGAACCTTATATACAACAGGGCATCTATCCGACCGATCCCTTCAGCAGCATCGATGTCGACGGCGTCGGCGTGCTGGTGAAGTTGGCGGCCGAACAGGGCAGGGCGGCCCGCCCTGGGATCAAGCTCGGCATCTGCGGCGAGCATGGCGGCGATCCCGCGAGCGTCGCTTTCTGCCACAAGGTCGGTCTCGACTACGTTTCCTGCTCGCCTTACCGCGTCCCCATCGCCCGTCTCGCCGCCGCCCAATCCGCGGCGCGCGGATCGTTGACTTGACGGAGACCCGGCTGACGCGGCTGCGGGATGGGGGGAAGAGAGCGCTGGCGGAA